>Ga0209698_10002438_pt1 | contig 21070 bp, 18 predicted proteins | sample LitLauG_LLR_2012_FD_187203 | JGI IMG/M metagenome (GOLD analysis project Ga0209698, IMG submission 187203) | Freshwater sediment microbial communities from Pennsylvania, USA - Little Laurel Run_MetaG_LLR_2012 (SPAdes) (version 2) | ecosystem: Environmental > Aquatic > Freshwater > Creek >...
ACGCCGTGGCCCGCACGGCCTTCGGTGCATGGTTTGCGGCCCCTACGGGAGGGGGGGGAGGCACCGTCAATGGATGCGGCTCAGTGGTTTCCGGCTCGGTGGTAGATACGTCCTGCGCGGGAGTCGCTTCGGGGGACCCGACCTGTGCTTCCACCGCCGGATGCCACAGTTCGTACGCCAGGTACGCGATCAGCGCCGCGGCGAAGAGCATGAGAAACAACCTCACACCTCTCACGACGTCGCTGCGAAATAGCACCGTGTTTACTCCCTCATGGAAGATGATCGGCTATTCCAGGTTCAGCGTCCATAGACGGGAGAGCCCTAATTCACCCCAAAAGGCAGTAGGGTCAACCACCTAGTGAGATTCCCCTTAGGGAGGTCGCCACCATCGCCGGAACCGCTCCGGCCAACGCAACTTTGCCGGATAGCAGGGCTATCTCGTTCGATTGCAACGGCTTGGGCCCGTGCCATTCAATGGTCCTGGGATGCCGTCCAATGCAGCGGGGAGCAGTTCGCTTTATTAAGCTAGCTTCACCCATCTGCCCCCCCTTATACTGACGTTTCGTATCTGTAACCCAAATCCTATCTGGAGACTCCACTTTGACCAAGCCGATCAAGCACGTTGAGAAAGTGATCGCAGTGGGCGCCAATGTCGCCTGGTTTTTCTTCGATAAGCTCAATTCCGTCAACCGGAACCCATCGTTCACGCCGAAATGGTCGGACAAGCCTCTGCTGAAGAGCTGGGAGAAGCAGAAGCCGAAGCTCGGCTGGCCCCGCGAGACCGATTCGCTGTGCCCCAAGTGCGTCCCGGAGATCCGCAACAAGATCATCAACGGCGAACTGCCCGTCGAAATCCTGAAGAATGAGAAGGCTGGCGAGATCAAGGCCACCATTATCGAGCGCGACGGCCAGATCATCATGACGAAGGAATGCCCCATCCACGGGAAATTCGAGGACGTCATGGCGATGGATACGGCGTTCTTCAAACACCTGGAAGATTCGTTCCCGGGCCGCGACATCCGCGCCCACAACGACGAAAAGCTGCATAACCACGGCTCCTCGACCATCACCCACGGCCGCGGAGCGGTGCTGACCATCGATCTGACCAACCGCTGCAACATGATGTGCGATCCGTGCTTCATGGATGCCAACCAAGTCGGGTTCGTGCACGAGCTGAGCTGGGAAGAAATCAAGACCATGCTCGATAACGCCATCTCGATCAAGCCGCGCCGCCAGCTTTCGGTGCAGTTTTCGGGCGGCGAGCCGACGCTTTCCCCGCACTTTTTGGACGCCGTCCGCTACTGCCGCAAGATCGGCTATCAGAGCGTGCAGGCGGCCACCAACGGCATTGAGTTCGCCAAGCGTCCGGAGTTCGCCAAGGCTGCCGCGGAAGCGGGCCTGCGCTACGCGTACCTGCAGTTCGACGGCATCGGTAACGAGGCTAATTCGCACCGCGCCGTCGGCAACCTGTTCGACGTGAAGCTGCGCGCCATTGAGAATCTGTACTCGGCCGGCGTCGATATCGTGCCTGTAATCACGATCATCAACGGTGTGAATAATGAGCAGGTGGGAGCGGTGATCCGTTTCGCGCTCGACAATCCCAAGAAGATTCCGTTCCTGAGCTTCCAGCCGGTCAGCTTTACGGGCCGCGACGAAGCGATCACCGACGAGCGCCGCAAGGCGCAGCGTTACACCCTGAGCCACCTGGCGCATGACGTGAAGAACCAGACGGGCCTGGGCGAACCCGCCCGCGACTGGTATCCGATCTCGGCCATGAGCACGTTCTCCGACTTCGCCGACCTGGTACACGGCCCTTCGGCCGATTGGGGCCAGATCAGCTGCGGATGCCACCCGAATTGCGGCATCGGCATGGTGGTAATGTGCGACAAGGAAACCAAGGAATACCGTCCGTTGACGCAGTTCCTCAACACCGACCAGTTGATGCGCGATGTGACCAAACTGAACGACGCCGCCCGCAGCCCGAAGATGTCTGCCATCGGCATCAGCATCGCGCTGCTGCGTAACTACAATCCTTATGAAGCGCCGACGCACTTCAAGCTGAGCGACCTGATCACCAAGTTCGATAAGTTTGCAGGCATGTCGAAGAAGGCACAGAAGGGCGCCTACGGCAAAGTCACCGCGGACCGCACCATGGAAGACATTCAGAAGCGCCGCGCGGACCGTTGGAACTTCCTGTTCATCGCCGGCATGTGGTTCCAGGATCTGTTCAACTACGATTTCCGCCGCACCGAACAGTGCATCATCCCCTATGCCACGCAGGAAGGCGAAATTTCCTTCTGCGCCTACAACACCGGCGTGGGCTGGCGCAATATCGTCGAGAAAATGCACATGACCGCGACGCTCACCAAGTGGTATGAAGAGCGCGGCCGTCATGAAATCATCGCTGGTGGCAAAAAGGTCAACTTGGCGTCGACCGAGCACTCCCTGGTCCTGCGCGCCGACGACGTGAACCGCGAGCGCCAGCACGATCTGGATGACAAGGGCATCGCCAAGACGGCTCGCGAAGAGAAAACGCGCGCCCGCGATGCGAAGCTGAAGGAATCGGCGAAGGACGCCGAGATGATGAAGCTCTACCGCGAGCACGTGCTGGGCGAAAAGCCCGTCGAAGGCATCGTACCTCTGAGCGCTATTGCTCCGGCTGCTCCGAAGGCTGTGCCTGCGAAAACGACGAAGGAAGAAGAAGTCGGGTCGTTCGGGGATTAACGGTTCCCCCGCCCTTACGGGACGGGGTTGTAAAAAAGCCTCCCAGCTTTCGGGCTCGGGAGGCTTTTTTGTTAGGCGCTCACTTGGCGAGGACCTTGAAGGTGTCGCGATGATGTTTCATGAGCTCGCGTCCGGCGGCCAGTTGTTCCTCAATGGGCACTTCCGCCGCCTCCTCCGCGCGTAGCGCGCCGAGGACGATCGACTCATCCACCGGACGCATACTGCCCTTCTGGATTTCTTCCTGCACCAGGTGCGCGGTTTCGGGCTTGAGTTCCACCGCCATGTTTTCAGGCTAACTCAATTTGACGGTCTCAGCGCGCCGTCTTCCGTCAGGCGCTGGATGTTCGCGGATGCAACGAGGATTGCGTAGCGAACCTCGTCCTGGCCCGGTTCCGGAATTTTCGCCAGTCGCCCATAGACAACCGCCCACTCGTTTGGAACATCGACAAACTCCGAGAACGTGATGCGGTTGTCGACCATCTTGAACCGGGGCTCCTTGTGCGTGCCGAGCGCTGTGGTCTTTCGGACTTCGGCCAATTTTGCGGCGAGTCCGCTCGGGTCCAGATTTGGTCGATCTTTGGGCGGGGCCGAACCATCGTCGCGGTCTGTTGCGATCAATATTCTCGTTGCTCGTCCGGTTCCGCAGCGGTCTTGACTCATATATTCGTAGGAGTCCATCAGACTGACGCTACGCTCAAACCGTCCAACCACTGCGACTGGTTTGTTTTTGTACGCAGACGGATTCCTCAGCACCTCGCAGACTGTCGCGAGCGGCGTGCGCGGAGCATTCGGGGGTTGGAAAAGCAGCAACAGCGCCCACAGCATTGCGCTACGTCCTCCAGTTCACGCCGACGTTCAGAGTTTTGCGGCAATATTCGAAGCTGCGCACCAGATCCACGCGCTGCTGCTCCTTTAAGGCCTCGGTCATAATGGCCGGATGCGCGCCGGGGGCGTCTTCCACCACCATCGTGCCCATGAACGGGTGGCCTCTCTTGGCCAGCGCGACGAAGCGGGCTAGATCCGCGGCGGGCATCTTCGGATACATCTTCCAATACTCGGCGTCGAGATAATTCACCATGCGCGGCGGACGGCCGGTGATGATTTCGAGTTGCATCGTCGCTTGCGGGCAAAGGCGGCGGAAGCCCGCGATGATGGCTGGGAGTTCGATGATGCCATCGCCCATGGCTACCCACTGGCCTGCCGCGCCGTGAGGCGTTTCGAAGACGATGGAATCGCGAACGTGCGTCGTCACGGCGTAGGGGCCGAGCACTTCCACGGTGAGCAGAGGGTCTTCGGCGCACCACAGAGGATTGCCGGTATCGAGGCAGGCGGCGACGTATTCCTTGCCCGCCTCTTCGATCAGCCAGCGAAGCTCGCGCGCGGTCATGTCGCCGGAGTGGTTTTCGAGGGCGATCTTCACGTTCAGGTCCATGGCTTCGGAGCGCACGCTGCGGAACAGCGCGATGACCGTGTCCATGTGCTTTTCGATGGGCGTGTGGATGCGGTCGTCGCTCCAGCCCAGGTAGCAGCGCATCACTGTCGCGCCGACGGTGTTCGCCACGCGCAGCCCTTGGAGCAACTGGTCACGCGCTGGGCCGGCCTTTTTGTTGAACGCGGAGCTGGTTTCGCAGATGCAGCCCGTGCCGCTGTCGATGGAGATGTTCAACTGCGCCGCGCGGTCCTTCACCTTTTGAAGATTGGCTTTGTCCAGGCCGCCGTAATCGCCCAACGAAGAGAATTGAATCGTATCCAGCTTCTGCTCTCCCGCGAAATCGAGCAGTTGCATGCCGTTCCATTTGAAGGCGCGCAAGGAGTACGTATCGAAGCCAAGCTTGACCGGAACCTCGTCAGCGGGAGGTGCGGCAAACGCAGCCGCGGCGAAAGGCATGGATTGCAGAAAAGAGCGACGGAGCATGGCTCAATTCTATCGCGGCGTCTGGTTACGGTTTGGCTGTCTCCTTGTCGTCGACGGGCGCAGAGAGATGCAGCTTGCTCATCTCCCTGGCACCGACCGAGGGATCCTCGGGGGTCACTTTGATGCCGGTTGCCATGGCTCCGGCGGTCCATTTGAGGTAATACGTCTTGCCCGCCTCTGCCTCAAACCGGGCACGCTCATTCTCCTTCTGGCGGGCTTGGTTCAGGGCCGCCCCGGCGCTCATGATAGCGCTTCCGTAGTACATCTTAGGCAAACCGGAGATGACAACGGTTCCCGGCGCGACCTCAATGTAGGCGTATTCGCCGTTGAGGAGTTTGGCCAGATGAGTGTCGTTGACGTAAAGCTCGTCGTGCGAGGCGGAGCCGGTGAACCTGCCCACACGGTAGATACAGACGATCGCCTTACCCTGGGATGGCGCCGGCAGCACGGCTCGATCCTTGGAATCCGCTGCGGAGGAAATGGGCGCTGCAAAGAGAACCACGAGCGCGCTGGCTGCGAATCCTGCTTTGAACATGATCTTTCTCCCTTGGTGCGGTGGAGGGCGACCCAGCAGGAACTGTTGCTTGCCGCACGCAGGCTTGGAAGAAGATCAAATCGCCTTCTGCGATTCAGATTATACACCCGGACGCGGCTCGGTGTGGCTCAATTCTGTCGCGGCGCTGGCACCTTGGACTTGGGCGCACATAGTCGCGAGGTCGTTGGGAAAGTGATCTCCTTGTATTTGCCGATGGAGATTTCTGGAAAGGTTGAAAACTACAGCTTTGGCATCAGAATCGAGTCAGCGAATTAAACGGTGAGGCTTGGCGGCTGTTGGGTTATCTCAGATCTGCGGCTATAATCTCGGCGATTTTGGCTATCCGCAGCAGCCCTTCGTTGTCCGAGGTCCAGTCTACTTTTGGCACGTCCTCGCACGTGATGGCCATGGCGATGCGGCTGCCTTTCTGGTAGACGATGCCGACGTCGCTGCGGAGGTGGTCTAGCGCTCCCGCTTTGTTGGCCACCATAGTTTCGCCCATCCGCCGGGCGATGCCGTTGTTGTCGCGTTGGCGCTTCAGGACCTTGATGATTTCGGCCGACGCTTCGGGGCTCACGATCTTGCCGTTTTCCAGCATTTCCAACAGCGTGACCATTTCACGCGGCGTCGATGAACCCAGGCCGTATTTCTTGTTTTCCGGGTCCAAGCCCGCCTTGCTGTATCCGCTGGGCGGCTTTAGGTTATTTCCATCGCCCAGGACTTTGCGCATGGATCTGGTTCCTTTCAGGCCCAGCTTATCCATGTAATCGTTCACGTAATCCGCCGTCACGCGGTCGATCACCAGATTTGTGGCCGTGTTGTCGCTCACCACGATCATCAGATGGGTGAGGTCGGCCAGCGGAATCTGCACGCCTTCGGAAAATTCGCCCAGGATGCCGGATCCGGAGACTTTATCGGCGTCCTTGAGTGTGGTCAGGTCGGTCCATTTCAAGCGGCCTTCCTGGACGGCTTTGAACGTGGCGCAGAGGATGGGTAGTTTAATGGTACTGGCGGTGCGGACGCGGTCGTCGGGACGCAGGCCGAAGGTCGCTCCGGTGTCAAGGTTCTTTGCAAAAATGGAGACGGTGCCGGGGAATCCGGAGATGGCCTCAGAAATCTTGTCCTGAAGTGATGCCGCCTGTGCCAGACTCAGTGTTAGAAGAAGTAAGGAGAACCGCGCCATGCGGACTATCGTAACGTTTCTTCTCGTCTCGATTGTGGCTGTGGCGCAGGCGCCGCAGGAAATCGAACGGCTGGAGAAGGCTGTCGCCGCGAAGCCGAATGACGTGCAGCCGCGCGTGCAGTTGCTGAATATACTGGCCAATCGCGGTGTCGCCGTGCCTGCGGATCGGGTACGGGAACTGCGGCGGCAACATATTTTGTGGCTGATCGAGCATCATCCAGAGGCGGCGGATATTTACGCGACTCCGCAGCTTTTGCTGCCCGCGAAAGGCCGTCTGGCCGATGCGGCGGGATCGGCGGAAGCTGTTGCACTGTGGAAGGAACTCGTTGCGCACACGGACGTAAAAGCTGAAGTAGTGGCGAACGCGGCGATTTATCTGCGCGCCGTGGATCCGGCGATGGCTCGGGCGTTGTTGGAGGGTCAGGCTGCTGATCCGGTGCTGGGGCGGGCGCGCGGACTTGTTGACGGCGCGATTGTGGTGGGCATCAACGGGATCGGGCAGAACGTGCAGTTTTCCACCAGCGCGGCGTTGCGCGATTCGGCTTTGGCGAAGACCGCGAGGGCGGAAATCGATGCGTCGGGCGATACGAATTTGTTAGGCAAGGCTGGGGTTGTGTTGGGCTCGGGGCAGATCGAGCTGCCGGGAGATGTAACGTTCGGCGACGACGATGCCCTGGCGCTCAGCGAGCGCTGGCTGCGGAGGGCTTGTGAAATTGCCCCGGCGGATTGGAAGGCTGACCTGGGCCGCACTCTGCAAACCAGGGCCAACCGCACTCTCGATCCCAAGGAAAAAGTGCGGCTACTTGCCGAGGCGCTGACGTTGGTCCCCGACGGGGCAAAGCCCGGAGTTCTGCAAAACATGATGACCGCGGAGTTCGATGCGGGCGACGATGCTGCGGCGGAGCGCGATGCGAACCAGTTGCTCGCGGCCGCACCGAAGAATCCCAACGCGTACAACGCTGGGCAGACGATTTTAGGCCGCGTGGCGGCGTCGAAAGGCGATATCGAAGAAGCGAAGACGCGTCTGCTGGCTTCCGTCAAGATGCCGGATGCGATGAGAAACGCCAATTTCGAACCCAGTTTTACGCTGGCGCAGGATGTGTACGACGCGGGCGCGAAGGACGCCGTTCTTCAGTTTCTGGAAGCGTCGCGTAAGGTGTGGACGTTCGACCGCGGACGCATCGACCGCATGATCAGCTTTATCAAGAGGGCTCCCAGCGCCGATCTGGTGCAGCTTTCGCGCCAGTTCCCGGGCAGCGAAGTGCTGCGCCGACCCGCGCCGGAGTTTGCGGCAAAGGATCGCGACGGCAAAACCTGGACGCGCGACCAGATCGCAGGAAAGACCGTTGCGCTGGAGTTCGGCACTGCGCCGCTGGCCGAAAAAATCGCTCGCGATAAAGGGGTCCTCATGCTGCGCGTCGAGGACCCCGATACGAAGAGGCGCTTCGAGGTGCTGACCGATCCGACGGTGGTGGTCATCGACCCGCAGGGTAACGTTTCCGCCTTCCGCTCCGGCCCGGCGAACGAACAGGAGTGGCGGAACGAATTCGACGCTGGCGCAGGCAAGGGCCCGAATCCCAGCTATCTGCCTGCTCCCAAGGTTCTTGACGCTCGGGTAGATTATGGGCCGGACGGTCATGCTCGTCTCGTCTGGAGCCCAGTGGAAGGCGCAGAGTCTTACGTGGTCGAGTGGGATTATCAGGACGAAAAGGGCTGGGTCTTCGACCGGGAACACACTGTGAACGTCATTGCCACGCGCGAAACGTCGGCGACCATTGATATAAGTGGTTTTACCAGCGTTCGATGGCGAGTTTTCGGGGTTCCCAGGAACGGATCGCCGGGCAGCGCGTCGCGGTGGATGCCGGTTGGCATCCTGCCCGTTACAAAAAATTACAAATAGCGGATTTTGGCTAATTAACGCCGTTAAGTGATTGTCCGCCGTTATGTTCGCCCGATTTGGCGCACGCCGCCATCGGAATGTGGCAAAAAAGAGACGGAACGAAATTCGCTCAAACAGTCGTATATTGGTGAGGTACTGGAGGTTCCCGATTCATGCGCCTGTTCTGCGCGAGCCTGACGTTTACGGCCCTGGCCTTAGCCGCCCCGGCCGAGGTGACCTACTATAAAGACGCCCTTCCGGTAATGGAAAAGAATTGCCAAGGCTGCCATCGTCCCGGTGAGCCGGGGCCGATGTCACTGCTGACCTACGAGAGCACGCGTCCGTGGGCGAAGGCAATCAAGCAGGTGGTCAGTTCCAAGACGATGCCGCCGTGGTTCGCGGATCCGGCGCACGGCAAATTCTCGAATGACCGATCGCTTTCCGAGGCTGACATCAAAACGCTGGTGGCGTGGGTGGACGGAGGCGCTAAGGCTGGCGATCCTAAGGATGCGCCGCAACCGATCGCGTTCACTGACGGCTGGACGATCGGCAAGCCGGACGCGGTGTTTGAGATTCCGACCTCGTTCAAGGTTCCGAAGGCTGGCACCATCGATTATCAATACCTGGTGATGCACACAGGCTTCACCGAAGATAAGTATGTCCAGTTTGCTGAGGCGCGGCCGACCGACCTGAAGCACACCCACCACATCATCGTGTTCCTGCGCGAGCCCGGCAATCCGTGGATGAAGGACGCGCCGATCGGTGTGCCGTTTGTGCCTTCCAGGGAAGGCAGACGCGGCGAGGACGGCGGAGGGCAGGGCGAATTCCTGGCCGGCTACGCTCCCGGGATGGTGGCTCCGATGCTGAAGCCTGGACAGGCGAAGCTTCTGAAGGCGGGCAGCGATCTGGTGTTCCAGCTCCACTACACGGCCGATGGCAAGGATGGCGAAGACAAGAGCAAGGTTGGGTTCGTTTTTTCAAAGACGAAGCCGACGGAGCGCATCTTCACCTTGGCAGCCGCCAATCCGAAGTTCGCGATTCCGCCGGGTGATCCCAACTACCGCGTCGATTCGAAGATCGTGCTGCAGGACGAGGCGGAACTGACGATGCTGCTGCCGCATATGCACTTACGCGGCAAGGATTTTGAATATCGCATCACCTATCCGGACGGGCGCAAGGAAACGATCCTGAGCGTGCCGCATTACAGCTTCGCCTGGCAGCTTTCGTACTTCCTGGCAGAGCCGAAAAAACTGCCCGCTGGCACTACCATCGAGTGCACGGCGCACTTCGACAACTCGGCGAACAATCCCGCGAACCCTGACCCGACCAAGGAAATCCACTTCGGCGAGCAGAGCTGGGATGAGATGATGATCGGCTTCTTCGACGTGGCGATTCCCATCGACAAGAACCCGATCGATCTGATGCGTCCGAAGCAGGCGAAGCAAAAAACTGGCGTGGAATAAGTTCTCTGGGGGACGAAATCTTGAAGCGCGTTACGATACTCACTCTTTCTCTGTCCGCATGCTTGTGGGCCGCTCCGGCGGCGGTGACGTTCCATAAAGACGTCGAGCCGATTTTGCAGGAGCACTGCCAGGAATGCCATCGTCCGGGCGAAATCGCGCCGTTTTCGTTACTCAGCTATGAGCAGGCGAGGCCGTACGCCAAGGCGATCAAGTCCGACGTACTGCTAAAAAAAATGCCGCCTTGGCCTGCGGGCGATCATACGGTGAAGTTCTCCAACGACCGTGCCCTTTCGCCCAAGGAAGTGGAGGCGCTGGTGGCGTGGGCCGATACGGGTGCGAAAGAAGGTGACAAGGCCGACGCTCCGAAACCTCGCGCCTGGGTGGAAGGGTGGAACATCGGCAAGCCGGACACCATCGTGAAGATGCCTTCGGCGTTCGAAATGCCTGCTAAGGGCGAGGTGGAGTATCAGTACATCGTCATGCCCACGGGCTTTACCGAAGATAAGTGGGTGAAGGCCGTGGAAGTGAAGCCGGGCGACCGCACGGTGGTCCATCACGTTGTCGTTTATGTGCGCGATCCAGGCTCCAAGTGGATGGCGGACGCGAAGCCGGGCATCCCGTTCGTGCCATCGAATCTGACGCCGTCGTCGCGGTTTCAAAATGTATTGGGCGCGAGCAACGACGTGCTGACAGTTTACACTCCGGGCATGGTCCCCGATGCGTGGAAGGACGGGCAGGCCAAGCAGATTAAGGCTGGCGCGGACTTGGTGATCCAGATGCATTACACCGCCAATGGTAAGGCCACGAAGGACCAGACCAGCATCGGGCTGGTGTTCGCGACCGAGCCTCCCAAGGAGCGCATCATCACCACGGCGGCAGTGAACAACCGCTTCACGATTCCAGCGGGCGACGGAAATTTCAAGGCAGAGGCGACCTCGCCGATCATGAACGAAATGACCATGATCAGCCTGTTCCCGCACATGCACCTGCGAGGCAAGGCGTTCCAATATGAGCTGATTTATCCCAACGGCGAATCGAAGATGCTGCTCAAGGTGGACAAGTGGGACCTGAACTGGCAACTCTCCTACAAACTGGCCGAACCGATTAAACTGGAGCCAGGGATGAAGGTGAAGGCGACCGCGTGGTGGGACAATTCGCCGAATAATCCGTCGAATCCCGATCCGTCGAAAGATGTGACTTGGGGCGATCAGAGTTGGGAAGAGATGATGGTCGGATTCTACGACGTCGCGGTCGATCCGCAGATCACGAATAAGAACATCTACCAGCGGCATCCTACATCGTCGATGCAGAAATAATGCGCTTCTTGCTTTTAATCGCGGTGTGTGTGGGCGCTGTTCAGGCGCACGACATCATTACCACGAAGATCACGTTTTCCAAGGAAATTTCGCGGCTGATTTATAAGCGCTGCGCGACGTGCCATCGCGAGGGAGGGGCGGCATTTTCGCTGATGACCTACGCGGAGGCTCGTCCGTGGGCCAAGGCGATCAAGGAAGAAGTGTTAGAGCGCCGTATGCCTCCGTGGGAAGCGGTGAAGGGCTTCGGCGAATTTCGCGATGATCGAGGCCTGACGGCGGAGGAGATCGAAACCATCGCGGCATGGGTTGAGGGAGGCGCGCCGGAGGGTGAGCCGAAGTATCTGCCTCCCACGCCTAAACTGGTTGGCTGGCAGGATCCATTTAGCCCCAAGGGAGCTGTGGAAATCGCGCTGGCGGATGGTGCGAAGCTTATGGCGTCATCGCAGGTCGTCGCGATCCGCGCGAAGGCGCTGAAGCCGGGCGCGACGGTGCAGATTGTCGCGATCCGCCCGGACGAGACGGTCGAGCCGCTGATTTGGATTTACAAGTACAATCCGGCGTTCGCGCGGACGTATTACTATACGGCTCCCTTGGCGCTGCCGGCGGGGACGCGGATTGAGATGAATCCTCCAGGGGCGGGGACCGTGGCGCTGTTCGTGAAGCACGGGGAGCAGAAGCCAGTAGCCAGCCGCCGGTAGTTAGGACAGCTGAGCGCGCTTACTGAATCTTGATCTGTACCGCGTTGCTTGTCTGGAAGTCAACCAGCAAGGTAACGTTCACCACGCCGGAGCCTGCGAGGCTAGCGGGCAATTGCACATTGATCTGGTCTTCACCTGAGTACACTCCCTGCGCCCCGGCGTAGGCGGCGGTGAGTTGTACTCCGCCGACCGTTACCGTCACCGCGGCCGCATGATTGTGGATGCCCGTGCCGTAGAGCACAAGATAGGTCTGTCCGTTCGAGACATTGATCGGCACCATCTGCCCGTTTGCGACCAGCGAATTGGTTTGCTGCGCGCCATTGACGACGGCGATCCACGAGCCAACCGCCATGCCCGCGCTGTTGAAGATGCCCGGCTGAACCGCGACAATCTGCTGCGTGGCGGTAAACGTCAGGCCGGATTGGATGGTCACCGTTGCCGTGCCCGCCGCTGCGGCATCGGGGATCTCATAGTTAATCTGCGAAGGGGAGACGTAGAACAGAGGCGCAGCGAGCGTCGCGCCGGAGGCGTCCTTCACGGTGACCGTGGTGGAGGCGAGTGAGGTGGGCAACGGAACTGTGGTCGCGCTGGCCGTGGACGACGCCAGATTGCTGCCGAACGCGGTGACGATGGACCCTTTCGCCAAAGGTCCGGCGGTGAAACTGGCGGCGTTGGTGTCGGTGAACGTCGGCATGGCGATGGTGGTATTCAGCAGCACGCCCGCGTTGCCCACCGGCAGTTGCGAGATTATCGTGTCGAGCAGTCCATTGAGACCGGCGTCCAGAGTGGCAAGAATCTGGATGCCCTGCGTGGGCAGGGACGCGATGGCGATGTCGGGCTTGCCGTCGTTGTTAAAGTCAGCGACCGCGAGATCGGTGGGCACAACAGAAGGGGAGAGGTTCAAGGCGATAGGGCTGCCAAAAGTGCCATCGCCATAGGAAGGGCGCACTTTGATGTAGCCTTGCGGGGATGAACCGGTGTAGAAATCGCCCTGCACCTGGGCTTCAATCAGGTCCAGGCGGCCGGTGCCCAGCACGTTGGCGAGGGCTGCTCCGGTCATATACGTGTTTTCGACGGAATTGAATTTCTGCGTGAATCCGCCTTTGCCATCGCCGAGAAAGACGGAAACCGCGGAGTCGCCCTGATCCTTGCCGAGGTTGAGGATGCTCGGCAGCAGCGAGGAGCCCGCAATGACGACGTCGAGATTGCCATCGCCATTCAAGTCGGCGGCGAGCAGGATCGAGCCGGCATTCGTGGCGATCGGCAGCGAGGTGGGATAAACGAACGTCCCGTCGCCATTGCCGGCGCAGAATTGCAGGGTCATGTTGCGGAGGCCATCGTAGCCCGCCGATACCAGATCGATTTTCCCGTCATGGTTGAAATCGCCCGCGACGATCGAGATGGGAATCGCGCTGACAAAGGGGATTTGCATGGCGGCTTGGAATTTTCCATTACCCTGACCGAGCAGAAGGAAGCTGAAACCTTGTCCCTGCTCCGGGTCGTAGGTGGTGATGGCGAGGTCGAGTTTCCCGTCGCCATTGACGTCGGCGATGGCGGGGTGGATCGAGCCGAACAATAAATTGCCCACCCAGGCAGAATTGCCGGGCACATTGGTTGTGATGGGTGCGCCAAAGGTGCCGGAACCTTTCGAGGGGAAGATGACCACCGGGCCGAGGGGGCAGACGGTGAGAACATCGGGATTCGCCGCGCCCGTGAACTTCGCGGCAGTGATGTAGGCGGGCAGACATCCGGCGGGCGTCGATAGGGTTCCGGCGGCGGTGAATCCGCCCTCGCCGTTGCCGAGGTAGATGGCGATTACCTCGGATTCAGAACTCGCAATGGCAATGTCCATGTTGCCGTCGCCATTAAAATCGGCCGCGGTGACCGCCAGCGGCGCCTGCTGCGCCGTTAGGGACTGAAGGGATCCAAAGGTGGGGTTCTGTCCGAAAGCTGCGGCGGCGCCTAAGGCGCACAGCATAAGAACGCGCATCTGCATGAACGTATTTTAGGCCATTTTGTTAGTAGGACATGCTCCGCATGCCGACCAGGCGGCTCAAGGGTCATTCTGTGCGGCGATTGGCAGGCGGAACCGCCTGCCTGCCTCGGCCGCGAGGTCTATTAGCTGATGATACCCTTGCGCACCGCGTACAGGATCAACTCAGGCACGCTGTGGATGTTTAGCTTTTGAAGGATGTGCGTGCGGTGCGTTTCCACTGTGTAGAGGCTCAAATTCAGCAGATTGGCGACCTCTTTATTGCTCTTGCCCTCGGCCACCAGTTGCAGCACTTCGCGCTCGCGGGTGGTGAGCAGTTCGTAGGTGTCCTCGGCGCCCATTTCCGCCAGTTGGTGCATGTAGTCTTCTTTGAGAATTCTGCGGACCAGAGGGCTGAAGAACGATTTGCCTTCGGTGATGGCATGGATGGCGTCGATCAGGTCCGATTCGGCGGAATCCTTCAATAGATACGCGCGCGCGCCTGCCTTCAAGGAACGGATTACATAGCTTTCGTCGCTGTGCATGCTGAGGATGACGACCGCGATCTGGGGCGCGCGGTTGACGATCTGGCGTGCGGCCTCCACGCCGTTTAGATGCGGCATGGCGATGTCCATCACCACAACGTCGGGCTTTTCGCTGGCGGCCAGTTCCACGGCTTGGCGCCCGTCGGCGGCTTCGGCCACCACTTGCAGATTGGGCTGACGCTCCAGCAAAAGGCGCAGACCGCTGCGCATTACGGTATGGTCGTCGGCCAGAAGAATTCTGATCGGCATTATCCCGCCAGCGGCAACTCGGCCGCGATTCTGGTCCCGGAGCCTGGCCGCGATTGCACTTCAAAGGCTCCGCCAAGGTGGGTCACGCGCTCTTCCATGCCCACCAGGCCAAGGCCGCGGATGCGTCCTGGGTCGAAGCCGTGGCCGTCGTCTTCGACGCTCAAAATAATCCGGCGGCCTTCCTGGCGGACGATGACGCGGGCGTTGCGCGCTCCGGCATGGCGGGCGCAGTTATGCAGAGCCTCCTGCACTACGCGATAAATGCAGGTTCGCAGTTCGTCGGGCAGTTCGTCGGACGATTCCTCGGCGGCCACCTGCACGCGTAAACCGGTGCGCTTAAAGACTTCGCGCGCCTGCCATTCGAGGGCCGGAACCAGGCCGAAATCGTCCAGCATGGACGGACGCAGCAGCAGCGTCATGTTGCGGATCACGTTGACGCTGGCCTCGGCCAGTTTCTTGATCGATTCGACATGCCGGCGCACGTCGACAGACGCGTCGGGAACGCGCGCGGCGGCGTTGCCCGCTTCCATCAACAGGGCGGATAGAGACTGGCCTACTTCGTCGTGCAGTTCGCGGGAGATGCTGCGGCGCTCTTCTTCCTGCGCGGAGAGCAGGCGGGCGGACAAATCCTGCAGTTCGCCGCGCGCGCGGACGCCTTCCTCGTAGCGCTTTTGGAGCTCGGTTTCGAGATGCAGGGTGCGGCGGATGGTGAAGGCGGCCAGCAGCAGGCCGACGAACAGGGTGGCGGCAAGCATCCCAATTAAACGCAGCTGCAGCGTCTTGAACGCCTCATCGAGCGCTTCATCGCCCGCGTGCAATTGCCGCGTGCTGATCTGGTCGATGCGGTCCACCAGGTCCAGCATGGCGGTGCGGCGGCGAACCAGCTCCCCGGATAAATAATCGGCGGTGCGGTTGCGGGTGTCTGTCTCCTTCATCTGGGTGATGAAGTTCAGCAGGTTCCAGTAGACGCTGACCTCGGCTTGCAGGCTGCGATAGGGGACCGTTTCGGCCTTATCCAGCGCCGCGGCGCCATCGCGCAGCGCGTCATCGGTGCGCTCGCGGATGGTTTTCCAATGCTCCACTTGCTCGGAGGCGATATCGGGATCGGCCGCGAGCAGAAAATCGCGCATCACGATGGCGGATTGGTAAATGCCCGCGCGCACCTGATCCAGGGCTCGGCTGCGGCGGACGTAGACGTCGCGGACCTTGGCGTCTGAGGCGCGCACCTGGCGCAGGACCAGCAGCGCGTCGGCTCCGGCCACCATCATCAGCAGGAGCAAGCCCCCGAAGCCGATCAGCAGCATTCGCCGGCCGCCGGCGATGGTCTCATTTTCCATGGTGCACCTCCAGTCTATCGGACCGGGGCAGGAACAAAATACCGTCTATAGGGGATTGCCCCCGGCCCTTCCTTTTGGGTGTAATGTAAATAGATTCAGTCCATAGAAGAGGATCCATGAAACACGCAACCTTAGCCCTGCTGGGCCTGGCAACACTGCTTTCGACGGCGGCATGTCATAAGAAACCCGTGGCGGCGGCAAAACCCGCCGACACGACTCCGGTGGCGCAAGCCGCTCCGGCTCCGGCCGCTCAGCCCGCTCCGCGCCGGGAGGCTCCGCAGCAGAGGGCAGCCGCTCCGACGCCCAATGCCGGCCCGACACTGACTCCGGAAGAACGAAAGCGTCTGAATGACATTCTGGCGCGTCTGAATGACGCCCTTTTCGATTACGACAAGGCCACCATCCGCGATGACGCTTCGACGGTTCTGAAAGCGGATGTGGGCGTGATCCGCGACATTCTTGCGAATTATCCCAACCAGAAGCTGCTCATCGAAGGTAACGCCGACGAGCGCGGTTCTGAGGAATACAATCTGGCGCTCGGCGATCGCCGCGCCCGTGCCGCGCAGGAGTTTCTGGCGCAGATGGGAATCCCGCAGTCTCAGTTGAGCCTGGTCAGCTATGGCAAGGAGCGCCCGATCTGCACGGACAAGACGGAAGACTGCTGGCAGCGCAACCGTCGCGTCCACGTCACGGCCGCGCCGTAATAGAATCTCCTTTGACCCTTTGTCTGTAACCGCTCCCGCGAGCGCAGCTCGTCTCTCATCCTCCACGCTGCGCGATACGGGAGCGGTTTTTTTTGCGTGCTGCCTTTTCCAGCCTGATTTCCCACTTGATACACTGTTGCCTAAGCCGCGCGCGGTCGATTGAGGCGTAGCGGAGGAGGAAGCGAAAACTATGAAATGGTATTACGCCGACGCCGGACGGCAAGTGGGCCCGGTGGAGGAAGCGCAACTCGACGAATTGCTTCGCACCGGGGTGATTCGCGACGATACTCTGGTGTGGCGCGAAGGGATGGCGAACTGGCAGCCGCACGCCTCGGTTCGGGGACCGGCCAAGCCGCAACCGATTCCCGCCGCGGCGGTGCCGATCTCCGCCGAAACGCGCTTTTGCAGCGAGTGCGGACGTCCCTATCCGGTGACCGAGCTGGTGACCATCGGCACGGCGACAGTGTGCGCGCAGTGCAAGCCTCTGTTCATGCAGAGGATGCGTGAGGGCGGGCAAGCGATCGGTGCGCGGCGGTATGCGGGCTTTTGGATTCGCTTCGTGGCCGTGGTGATTGACGCGATTCTGCTCGGCATCGTAGGGTTCGTGATCGGGATGCCTCTGCGGCTTGCGATGGGGGTCGGCTCCATGAATGTGGGGAACTCGGCGGCGGCCCTGCCGATGATTATGGGCGCGCTGGGACTCTCTCTGGCGATCAATTTTGTCGTCGCCGGCCTCTATCAGATTTATTTCTTGTCTACCCGGGGCGCAACCATCGGCAAGATGGCTTTGGGCCTGAAGGTAATCCGCGCCGATGGCGGGCCGCTGTCGGTGGGGCTCGCGACCGGACGTTATTTCGCCTATCTGCTCGATTCGTATTTCACGCTGACCATCGGCTTCATCATTGCCGGATTCGATTCGGAGAAGCGGTCGCTGCATGATCGTATCTGCGACACGCGCGTGATTTATTCCAAGTAAATGGCGGCGAACGCTATCGCCTGCGCGGTGTGCTCCTACCCGGTTCCGGCCGAAAATTGGAACCGGGAGGAGGCTTCGCGCTGTCCTGGCTGCGGAAATGGCGTGCAGGCGCTGGTGTTTCCCGCCTTGCACATCGCGCGCGCCGGCGAGGTTCCGGCGGCGGTTCAGGGCGAGGCCGAGGCGAGCTGCTACTACCATCCGCAGAGCCGCGCCGCGGAGGTGTGCAGCGACTGCGGGCGATTCCTTTGCCATCTGTGCGCTCTGGAACTGAACGGCCGCCACGTGTGCCCGCGCTGCTTCGAGAAGACCGAGGTATTGATCCCCAATCGCACGATGTACGACACGATGGCGCTGGCGATGGTTTTGTTTCCGCCTTTGCTGTTCTGGCCGGCGATCGTCGGCGCGCCGTGGGCGCTGGTACTGGTGTTCACCCGCTGGAACGCTCCGGCGAGCCTGGTGCCGCGCACGAAAATCCGCTTCATTATCGCCGCGATTTTGGCGCTGGCGGAGATCGGCTTCGGAGTTTTTATCATCTATATGATCCTGCAGGTGAGCCTGAAAGGTCCAAAGAAGTGATGCGGCACAAAAAATGGGGACAGACCGCTCTGTCCACGTTGGGCATCGCGGAAGCCTGGCGCGTTGCTACGTCCTGGGACAGAGTCGTCTGTCCCCATTTTTTGCCCTGACCACCATGGCCAAATCGATCTACACCAAGCTGACCGGACGCAGCCGCGGATTCTTCGGTTTTACGCAGCTCTGGTTGGCGCAGGATCACCTGATGCTGCTCGATTCGACGCGCTTTTCGGAACGATATCAGCGCTTTTCGTTTGGCGATATTCAATCGATCGTGGTGACGGAAGCGTCTTCGGTGATTGTGCTGCAGGTGATGGCGGTTCTTGCCGCGCTGGGGTGGATGGCGCTGTGGTTCGCCGTGGATTCGCGCTTCGGCAAGTGGAGCTTCGCCGTCACCGGTGCGATTGCCCTCGCGTTCGCCATCCTCGACATCGCGCGCGGGCCGCGCTGCCGCTGCGTACTGCACACACGCGTCAGTAAGGAGCCGCTTGCACCCATCTCCCGCATGCGCGTCGCGCGCAAGGTGCTGGCCGAACTAAAGCCGCGCATCGAGGCCGTGCAAGGAGTACTGCCGCCGTCGCTTGAACCGTTCGGACAGACGGAGCCGTCCCAGGCCGCGCCACCCGAAACGCCTTCCGAGCCTGGCTACCTGCCGGAGATCGTCTGCGCGCTGTTTCTCGTGAATGGGGTTTTGATATGGGCTACGCTGCGGTTTCCGCAGGTGCAGGAATTGGGCGGAATTCTCCTCAACTCGATGGTCGCGCAGTTCTTGTTGGTGATCGTCGCATTGCTGCGCCGCAAGGGGCGGGACCAGCGATTTTTGGTCTACGTGGCGATGGTATTGGGGCTACTGGGCATCGGGCTGGGCGCCGCCGCGATGGTCCAGGGATTGGGAAGCTGGTATATGACGGTGCTTGAAAAGGCGAAGCACAATGATCGTACGATTACGCCGTTGAAGGTGTTCACAGATCCCGGAGCCGTGCGGCTGGCCGTGCCGGTGTGGTGCGCCGCGGCGGGCATTCTGGGTCTGGCGGCGGCATTTTGGGAGCGGCGGAGCAAATGGCGGTAGCGCTGATCGACCGGCGTTGTGCGAATCACGAACTGCGCGAGGCTGCGGTGCAGTGTCCTTCGTGCAAGCGGTTCTTCTGCCGCGAGTGCGTGGTGGAGCACGATGGCCGCATGATGTGCTCCGGTTGCGTGGCGATGCTGGCGCGCAACGATGCGGCGACGGAGCGGGCGAAACGGATCCGCTGGGCGCTGGCGGCGGTGGGCGGGGTGCTGCTGGCGTGGATAGCATTTTACTATCTGGGTGCAATGCTGGCGCGGATTCCGTCGCAGTTCCACACGGCTAATTCGGTGGGTCCGATGGGGACAGACCGCGCTGTCCACGCGGCGCACGCCAGTTGGCTGTCGAAGCTGGCCTGTGACTCCGCCTTGGGAAAGAGTGGTCAGTTCCCATCGGGCGCTGAGTTGTGGGGCTGCCGGCGGTGGAATGCATGACGAAACCGCGATCGGCGATCGATATTCTGGAAGAAGCCGTGGCGCTGCTGCGCTTCGCGCCCTCGGATGCCATCGCCGCGTATCTGATCGGAGCTGCGCCGTTCACGCTGGCTTTTCTGTTTTTCGTTTCCGACATGAACCGCAGTCCGTACGCTGCCGAGCATCTTCCGTGGGCGTCAGCCGGTGTCGCGTTCCTCTACATCTGGAAAAACATCTGGCAGGCGAGGTTCATGGCGAAGCTTTACTGCTTCGTTTCGCCGTCGGAAAGCATCGCGTCGAGCACCTGGCAGGCGATCCTGATGCAGGCGGCGCTGCAGCCGGTGGGTTTGCTCGCGCCTCTGCCGATCTCGTGGACCGTGGCGTTTTTTCGCAACGTGGCGCTGTATGCGGCGCTGGGCCGCGCCGATGCTGTTTCCGCTGCGCGCAGGCAATCCGCGTATGCGACGGGGCAGAATTGGGCCGTGATGTTTCTCGTCATGCTGGGGTCGGTGCTGCTATTTGCGAATGTCCTGCTGTTGATCTTTTTCCTGCCGCAGTTAGCGAAATCGTTCCTCGGCATCGAAGGCGATCTGGCGCGGTTGGGAACAGGACTACTGAATCTGACGACGCTGAGCGTGGCCTCGGGTATTACCTGGATGGCCGTCGATCCGCTGCTGGACGCGGTGTACGTACTGCGCTGCTTTTACGGCGAATCGCTGGCCAGCGGCGCCGATCTGCGCGCGGCATTGAAACGGGCCACGGCGTTGGTGGCCCTATTTATCGTCGCGATCACGGGAGCGCACGCGCAGACCATAGACGAAAAAAAGCTCGACCAAGCCATCGATCAGGTGGTTCATCAACGCGAGTTCACCTGGCGCGCGCCGCGGACTGGGCCGGAGCCTCAGGGAAAATGGGTGAGCTGGTACAGGGCCATCGCGCGAACGGCCAGGGGCGCGTGGGATTGGATTTGGGAAAAACTCAGCGAGTGGTTTAAGCCGCAGCGCGAGCGCGTGGGGGCGGAAAGAGCCGCCGGCGTAAATCGCAAAGCGATGCTTGCGCTCATCTCCGTGATCGTCGCGTTGATCGCGGCGGGGATCATTGTCTTTTTGATGCGGCGCAGGCGCGGCGCGGTGATCCAGGCGCAGGCGGTCGCGGCCGCCGCGCCCGCGGTGGACCTGGCCGACGAATCGCTCACCGCGGACCGTTTGCCCGAAACCGAGTGGCTCGTGCTGGCCGATGAATTGATCGCCAAGGGCGATTTTCGGCTCGCGCTGAGGGCCTTGTATTTGGCCGCGCTGAATCATTTAAGCGCGCGCGAGCTTGTCGCGCTCAGGCGATGGAAGACGGGCCTCGACTACCGTCGGGAACTCGCCCGCAGGGCTCGCGCAACGCCGGATGTGCCACGCGCATTCTCCGACGGCGTGGCGCTTTTCGAACAAGGCTGGTACGGACGCCATCCAGTGGATCGCACGATGGCGGAAACACTCGCCAGCGGGTTCAATGAAATGAGGGCCCATGCGAA
>Ga0209698_10002439_pt1 | contig 21069 bp, 19 predicted proteins | sample LitLauG_LLR_2012_FD_187203 | JGI IMG/M metagenome (GOLD analysis project Ga0209698, IMG submission 187203) | Freshwater sediment microbial communities from Pennsylvania, USA - Little Laurel Run_MetaG_LLR_2012 (SPAdes) (version 2) | ecosystem: Environmental > Aquatic > Freshwater > Creek >...
ATCGCCGTGCTCGAAGGCCACGATCACCATGGCACCAACTTGAATCCTGGGGCCTCCCATCGTGATCAGCGCCCAGGCCTGCCTGCCTTCCACGTCGACTTTTACTCGACCCGAGGCCCCAGGATCCGTATTGTCCACAATCAAGCCTCTGTACACGCCGAACAATGCCATGGTCTCTCCCTTTGTGGGGTGTGCATTTTCACCTCCGGCGCAAGCGCGCGCCCGAGGAGATCGTGCCTCCGTCACCCTAGCACCTGAAGGGCGGCAACTCAAGATCAGAGCGTCGAGATCAGAGCGTCAAGGCGAAGATGTATGTCACAGCGTCGTCGCGACCAGGCCGAGGTGGCGAACCCGGCTGGTTGATTTAGAGTATCTGGGAATGAAATGCGTTCTCTGTGTAGTGCTCTTGTTATGTGGCCTTAGCGATGCTGGTGCTCAAGAGCATGCAAACACTTCCATGTTCGACATCAAATCGGCCGAGCGGTTTGCGAATCTTGCTCTCGCCTGCGTCCACAAAGAGTATCCCAATCACATCAGCCACACTCTGACCAGTGACGATGATGTCGCGCCGCCCCGGAAACTCACGCCTGCGTTCTACGGTTGCTACGACTGGCATTCTTCTGTTCATGGGCATTGGCTGCTGGTTCGGCTGGTCAGGACATTTCCCGATGCCCCGTTTGTACAGTCGGCTCGCGAGGCTTTGCGGCAGAGCTTAACCGCAGAAAACCTGGCGCAAGAGGCGGCATATCTGCGGGGACAAGGACGCGCCAGCTTCGAACGTCCGTATGGGCTCGCCTGGCTGCTGCAACTGGCTGCGGAATTGCGTGAGTGGGACGATCCGCAAGCCAAAGAAATGGCCGCCAACCTGCGCCCTCTGGAGCAGGTCGTACTGGAGCGGCTGAATAGCTGGTTACCCAAACTCTCGAATCCGGTGCGGATCGGCGAACATGACCAGACCGCCTTCGCGCTCGGGCTGATGCTCGACTACGCGCGAGGCGGAGGCGACCAGAAATTTGCTGAGCTGGTAATGTCCAAATCGAAGCAGTTCTACCTTAAGGATAGGAACTGTCCGCTGGCCTACGAGCCCTCCGGCGAAGATTTCTTGTCCCCGTGCCTGGGAGAGGCAGACCTGATGCGCCGTGTTCTGCGAAGCGGCGAGGTTGCTTCGTGGCTCAGAACCTTCCTGCCGCAGATTTCTACGTCGGGCAGTGTTTGGCTGACGCCCGTGGTGTCGCTCGATCCGAGCGATCCGAAGCTGGCACATCTGGACGGTCTCAATCTCAGCCGCGCATGGATGCTGAAGGGCATCGCCGCGGCCCTGCCGAAGAACGACAAGCGTCTGAATTCAATCCTGGCAGCTGCCGAGGCACACGAGCGAGCCGGATTGGCGGCGGTCACGGGAGCGCACTACGAAGGCGGCCACTGGCTGGGAAGCTTTGCCGTTTACCTTGTCACGAGCAGAGGCATTCAAGAGTCTCCTCGTTAGGCAAAGGGGAGCCCTTGTGGGACGATCTGAGTTGAAAATTTCAACAGTCGTCATCGAATTCTTGATGCGAAGACGAATTTCTTCTTGACTCGTGCGCCGTTCCGAATTGATCATCTCCGACGCCACTCCGTGAGTTGATGAATGAGGACTCGAATCTGTTACGTAATGTCCCTTCTGAGAATCCACAGACCAGACTGTGAACACTGCATGGCTCGCCTAACGTGCGGGGAGGAAATGCGAAAAAGGCTGGAAGAGTTGAATGGGCGGCCGCATATGTTTGCGCACGAGAAGAGAGAGGCAAAGGTGGCGAAGGCTTCTGGGCGAGTTACTTAAACTGTCCAACTCAGATTCAGGCTTTGAATCAATCGTTCCAATTCTGATCCCCTCAGCGGCTAAGCCGCCATTCAAAGCAAAGCGGTTATCGCAGCGCTGAAAGCGCTGCGCCACCCAAAATCGATAGCCTGACCGACTTTTTCCGCAGCCTGTAAAGCCGTGCCCTTCCCAAAACCCTTGCTCGCACTGGTAAGCACTCATTTCTTGCGCATCCAGATGTCCCAGGTGAGCGGCCCGGCTTCCTCATCGGTGATTGGGCGGCCCGCCAGTTTGAGAGCCAACTTGATCTGGCCGTGATGATAGCCCTCGTGCCAGATCATGTGTTGGAGCAGGAGGATTGGGTGGTCGTAGTGAAGATCCATGCCGCGGCCTGTCTCCACCCGGTTCTTTACCGCGTCACGCACCGCCTGGGCGCTGTCGTGGAGCAGTTGCGCGATGCGATCTGGGTCACGCTCGAATACCCACTCTTTCTCCGGCAGGGTTCTGGCGAAGTCGGGTGCGTCCTCGGAGAGGAACACCAGCCGTACAAAGTGGAGGTGGGTGAACAACTCCGCAACGGACGGGCCCCCGTCCATCGCCCGGACCTCCAGTCCGCCCTGGGGAAGGGCGCGGAGCAAGTTGACAAGGATGGTGTTGTTCCGGTGCCAGGAGTCCAGCAGATGGTTAAGCAGTCCTTGGTCTGGTGCATCCGACATGTCTACACTCCGTGGAATCTCGTTCTAAGTGGCATGCGGATGTGCCATATAGTGCTGCCGCAGCAGATCCTTGCCGTAGTCGTTTCCGTTGGGCGTTCGCAGGACGCAGTGAATATGCTGCTGGGTCGGTTTCGTGGGGTCCGCCGCGAACTTCCTTAAGTTCGCGGGCCGCTGGTGATCGAATTCAATCAGGATCACCGGACTCTGCACGCGGTAATAGAAGGCGCTATCCGGCTGCGCGCCGCCGATCCAGGTGAACCACGTATTGTCGAGGTGGCGGTCCACTTCGTCCATCTTCACACGGGTATGACCATCGTCCATATTGCTGACGTAGAGATGAATCAGGTCGCGCAGGCGTTGACGGGTTGGGCCTGCCAACTCGTTGGTGCGCAATCCGGCATAGTCGATCACCACGTTGTCTTTGAAGGCTTCGGTCAGATTGTTGTTGCCGGTCTTGGAAAACTCCAGGATCGCCTTTTTCCGCTGCGCCTCCGGGAGTGCCATCAGCATCTCCAGGCCATCGTTCTGTTCTTTCTGGAGAATCTCAATGCCTTTGTATTTTCCGGAGGGGGCCTTCACCGGTTCTGAGCCGATGAACAACGGAGTCATCACGACCTGATCGCCGAGCACGAAGTAGTTGATGATGGCGTGATGGCCCTCAAGCTTCCATCCCCATGGATCGGTGGCTGACGGTTTACCATAAATCTGGATGTAGTACAGCCACTCTCCCAGGAAGTCGTGATCCCCGGACAGCTCGGCCAGGGTTTCGTTCAGTCGCATGATGTTGCGCGTCAGTTCGAACCCTTGCGTGCTCAGGGAGGCACGCACCAGGCCGAAAGCGGCTTCGCGCTGGCGATCGGTCATTTCGGCAAAGCTGACTCCTTGCCGCGCGTAAAAATGCTGATTCATCCACTTCCGCCACTCGACGTCATCCACGGGATACATAGTTCTGGCGAGTTGAAAGGGCGTGAGAGCTTCGATGAAAGCTGCCGCCGCATTGCGCACGGGTGCGGTGGAGACTCCGGTGGGCTTGATCTCGAAGAGTGCGGGCATGACTTCGCCGTTTGTGGTGATGCCCTTGAACGGCGCAGCCAGACCCTCTTTCTCGTAGTCCTCCGACATTTTGCGAAACTGCTCGGCGATTTCGGATGGAGTTTGCGTTTGCTGTAGCCCCATGGCCCAAGGGGCCAGAACGGCAGTGCAGATCATCGAGGAGAGAAAATCGCGTCGCGTCGGCCCCGTTGTCCGCAGATGCGTATGAACATGGTCGTGGTGATGCGGTTTGTGTCGCACAGGAACCTCCCTAATGGAAGTGGCGGCAAGATAGCACGAGCATTCGAGTCACCGCAAACGACGAGTATTTCCGCTGCCGGAAAGAACGTGATAAGGTTCCCCGGGCGGAATTCCCGCCAGAGTGAGATCCATGCAGAGACGCACATTCATGAACATGACGGCTGGGGCGGTGACTGCGCTAGCCTTCGATCCTTTCGCGCGCGCTAGCGAGCAGGCGAAGACTCCAGTCGCCTATCCCGATCCGGCGGTGGAGATCGTCGATCCGCGCTTTGCCAAGTACAAAGTACAAAGCGCGGCGGTTGAACGCCTGTACACCGGCACGCGTTGGGCGGAAGGCCCCGTTTGGTTCGGCGACGGGCGCTACCTGTTGTTCAGTGACATTCCAAACAACCGCATGTTGCGGTGGCTGGAGGATACCGGGGAAGTCAGCGTGTTCCGCAGCCCGTCGAATTACAGCAATGGCAACTTCAGGGACAGGCAAGGCAGGCTGCTCACGTGCGAGCACGATTCGCGACGCCTCACCCGCACCGAGCACGACGGCACGATCACGGTGATGATGGAGCGCTTTCAAGGAAAGCAGTTGAATGCGCCCAACGATCTTGCAGTGCATTCCGACGGCGCCATCTGGTTCACCGATCCGGGGTACGGCATCATGTCGAACTACGAGGGCCATAAAGCGGCCTTCGAACTTCCTGCGAATGTTTATCGTCTGGATCCGAATACAAGGGAAGTTACTGTGGTGGTCAGTGATATGGACAAGCCAAACGGCATCTGTTTCTCACCGGATGAGAAGAAGCTCTACATCGTCGACACCGGCGAGCCCAAGCACGCTGGCGATCCCCGGCCGATTCGTGTGTATGACGTCGAAAATGGTTTGCGACTGAAGAACGGGCACATGTTTGTGAACATGGCGCCCGGTTCGTCGGATGGCATTCGCTGCGATGTGGACGGCAACGTCTGGTCCGCCGCCGGATGGGGCCCTGACGGTTTCAATGGAGTGCATGTGTTCGCGCCCGATGGCGCCTTGATTGGCAGAATCCATCTTCCAGAAACGTGCGCCAATCTGTGTTTCGGTGGCGTCAAGAAAAACCGTCTGTTCATGGCAGCAAGCCAGTCGCTTTATTCAATCTATGTCGGGACGGAGGGAGTGCAGGTACCTTAAGCCGCTCTGGCCAACATCTTTGTCGGCTGGCCAGAAATCCCAGATTGGTTTAGGAGGATGGGGATTGACACGCGTTCTCTGTCTTCTCTTGCCATCACCTTTTCCCTCTCACCCCATCCGCGGCGTAGCCTTCTTCGAACTGAACGGACGACAGCGAACCTCGGAGAATCGGGCAAGAAGTTCAGCGAAACAGGCAAGCATGCCAACCCCCGGCAGCCTATGCTGATTGAGGCCAGAAGAGGTGATTCTGCTCTCGGCTGTTCGAAGGAGAATTAATGCAGAAGCGCAAACTTGGAAAAAGCAACTTGGAGGTCTCGGCTCTGGGGCTCGGCTGCATGGGAATGAGCTTTGGCTACGGTCCGGCTGGGGACAAGCAGGAAATGATTTCCGTGATCCGGTCGGCCGTTGAACGTGGCGTCACCTTCTTCGACACTGCCGAAGTCTATGGCCCGTTCACCAATGAAGAACTCGTGGGTGAGGCGATGGCTCCGTTCCGTGGGAAAGTCGTGATCGCCACCAAGTTCGGATTCCAGCTCAAGCCGGACGGAAGTCCGGGCTTCACTGGGCCGAATAGCCGCCCCGAGCACGTCAAACAGGCCGCCGAGGGCTCGCTCAAGCGGCTCAAGGTGGATGCCATCGAGCTTCTCTATCAACACCGCGTCGATCCGAACGTTCCCATCGAGGATGTGGCGGGGGCGGTGAAGGATTTAATCAAGGAGGGCAAAGTTAAACACTTCGGCCTTTCTGAGGCAGGGGCAAAAACGATCCGGCGCGCACACGCAGTCCAGCCAGTCACAGCACTCCAGAGCGAATACTCGCTATGGACCCGAGGCCCGGAAGCAGAAATTTTGCCAACGCTCGAGGAACTCGGAATCGGATTCGTTCCCTATAGCCCGCTGGGGAAGGGCTTTCTGACGGGGAAGATGGACGAAAATACTACGCTCGACAAGTCGGACTTCCGCAATCAACTCCCGCGCTTTACGCCGGAGGCTCGCAAGGCGAATCAGGCCCTAGTGGAGCTGCTTAACAAGATCGCACAACGGAAGAGAACGACCCCGGCCCAGATCGCGCTCGCCTGGTTGCTGGCACAGAAGCCGTGGATCGTTCCAATCCCGGGCACGACCAAGCTGCATCGCCTCGAAGAAAACATCGGAGCCGCTGCAGTCGATCTTACGTCCGATGATCTTCGTGAGATCGAAAGCGCCTCCGCAAAGATCAAGGTGGAAGGGGCGAGATACCCCGAAGCGATCGAAAGAATGACCGGGCTATGAAAGGCAAGTCCATGTACAAAGCAAAAGCTTACTCCGCAGCCGGTGCGACGTCGCGGCTGGCATCCACCACGATCCCCCGGCGCGAACCAACAGAACAGGACGTACAGATCGAAATCCTGTTCTGCGGCATCTGTCACTCCGATCTTCATGCGGCACGCAACGAGTGGAGCGAATTCATGCCCACTGTGTACCCGATTGTTCCGGGGCATGAGATTGTCGGTCGTGTGGTCAAGGTTGGCTCAGCCGTCTCCAAATTCAAGCCTGGTGACCTGGCCGCTGTTGGCTGCCTGGTCGACTCGGACGGCACGTGTCCCGAGTGCAGAGCCGGGTTTGAGCAGTTCTGTCCGAATCTGACACTCACCTTTAATATGCCGGACAAGCACCTCGGAGGCGTCACCTACGGTGGGTACTCCGATAGCATCGTAGTAGACCAGAGGTTCGCCCTGCGCGTTCCCAGAAACCTGAACCTGGCTGGAGTCGCTCCGCTGCTGTGCGCAGGAATTACAACCTATTCGCCGATGCGCCGCTGGAAAATCGGCAAGGGTAAGAAAGTTGGCGTGGTAGGGCTCGGGGGACTGGGCCACATGGCGGTGAAGTTCGCGCGTGCCTTCGGAGCGCACGTTGTCGTCTTCACGACTTCAGCGAACAAGAAAGAAGCCGGGCTCCGCCTCGGCGCCCACGAAGTTGTCGTCTCCCGCAATGCCGACGAAATGCAGAAGCACGCCGGCAGCCTCGACTTTATTCTCGATGCCGTCTCCGCCGATCACGACATCAACGCTTATCTCAACCTGCTTGGCCGCGAAGGCAATCTTACGATCGTGGGTGCACCGCCGAAGCCTCTCCCGGTCTCTGCCTTCAGCCTGATTATGCGCAATCGAAACTTTTCGGGCTCAAACATCGGCGGAATCCCCGAAACGCAGGAGATGCTCGACTTCTGCGGCCAGCACGACATCACCGCCGACGTCGAAGTCATCCCGATCCAGAAGGTCAACGAAGCTTACGAGAGACTGCTCAAGTCGGATGTGAAATACCGCTTCTCCATTGACATGGCCTCTCTGAAATCTGAATAGACGGAGCAGAGAGGCGAATGATGAGGAGCCGAAAATGAGAAGACTGCTTTCACTCGGCATAGTGGCATTGCTTATCGGGATGAGCGCCACCCTGTCCGGGCAGGATCGCGGTGGAAATGACGGCGTCCGGGACCGGTTCGTCGGAGCATGGCGGCTGGCGTGGCTTGAAGAGCAAGGTGCAGATGGAAAAATTCACAAGGCTGACTGCGCCGGGCTGCTGGTCTACACGCGCGACGGCCATATGTCGGTGCAGGTGATGTATCGGAACCCGCCGGCCGACTCGCCGGTGGCGACCAACGCTGCGCCGGTCCATTACGCGCAGGGCGGATACGAGGCGTCGTTTGGCACCTATGAGATCGATGAAAGCAGTCACACCTTCATGTATCACGTCGAGGGCGCACTGGTGCGCACCCTGATCGGCAAAGACCTGCCGCGCGCGTTCGAGTTCGCGGGCAAACAGCTGATCGTGAAGTCAACTCACCCGGATGAACACTGGAGAGTTGCCTGGGAGCATTATTAGGGCTCCGCCGCAGATCGTTGGACGCATTACTTCGTGAAAAGGATGAGAAATATGCAAAAACGAAAACTCGGAAGAAGCAATCTTGAAGTCTCGGCCTTGGGGCTCGGATGTATGGGAATGAGCTTTTCCTACGGCCCACCCAAAGACAAGAAGGAGATGACTTCTGTCCTACGCGCCGCCGTGGAACGCGGCATCACATTCTTTGATACCGCCGAAGTTTACGGCCCGTACTTGAACGAAGAACTGGTGGGCGAAGCGTTATTTCCTTTCCGCGGGCAGGTAATCATCGCTACCAAGTTCGCCTATGAGCTCAAACCCGATGGAAGTCCCGGTTGGATCCGGCTGAATAGCCAGCCTGAGCACATCAAGCAGGCCACCGAAGGGTCGCTCAAGCGATTGAAAGTGGATGCCATCGACCTGTTGTATCAGCACCGTGTGGATCCCGAGGTTCCGATCGAAGACGTAGCAGGAGCGGTGAAGGACCTCATTCAGCAAGGCAAGGTCAAGCACTTCGGCATGTCGGAAGCAGCCGCAAAGACGATCCGTCGTGCACACGCAGTTCAGCCGGTGACCGCCGTTCAGAGCGAATACTCGCTCTGGTACCGCGATCGCGAGAAGGATCTGCTGCCCACTCTTGAGGAGCTCGGTATCGGCTTCGTTCCATATAGCCCGCTCGGAAAAGGCTTCCTTACAGGAAAGATGGACGAAAACACCCCGCTCGAGAGTACCGACTTCCGCAGCACGCTCCCGCGGTTTACGCCGGAGAACCGGAAAGCGAATCAGGTCTTGGTCGATCTACTTCAGAAGATCGCACAACAAAAGAAGGCCACCCCGGCTCAGATCGCGCTGGCTTGGTTGCTGGCGCAGAAACCATGGATCGTCCCCATCCCAGGTACGACCAAGCTGAATCGCCTTGAGGAAAACATCGGTGCGGCTGCAGTCGAACTTACGGCCGGTGATCTCCGCGAGATCGAAAACGCCGCCTCAAAGATTACGGTGCAAGGGGCTCGGTATCCCGAACACATTGAGGCGATGCGCAATCGCTGAGCTGGCGTAGGTTCGACCGCTTTGGAATAGCGCTTTGAAAGGGCACGGCTTGAGCCGTGCCAAAGAGGACTGGACAAATCGGCTTTAGCCTCTGAGGGAAGGCGACCTCAGGGCCTAAAGGCCAGTCTATTTTTCCGGGCTCAACGGCCCGGCTGAAGCCGGGCCCTTTCAAAGCTCTGATCTGCTTCGTAGGAGTCAATTGATGGAAATTAAAAGGGCCGGCTCACAACCTTCCGGCAAAGGCCCGGCGGACTGGTTCACCGGCACGGTACGCGTCGATCCGTTGTTTGACGCGCCTGATCCGGCGCGGGTTCTTGGAGCCCACGTTACATTTGAGCCCGGCGCGCGGACCGCATGGCATACGCATCCACTCGGTCAGACTCTCATTATCACGGCTGGGTGCGGCCGCGTGCAACGATGGGGTGGCCCCGTCGAGGAGATCCGGCCGGGCGACGTGGTCTGGTTCTCACCCGGTGAGAAGCACTGGCATGGTGCCGCGCCAACCACGGCCATGACACACATTGCCATCGTCGAAAAGCTCGATGGTAAGAGCACGGACTGGATGGAGAAGGTCACCGACGAGCAGTACACAGCAAGGAGTAACAGGCATGAGTAAAGAACCTTCAGCGGCCCAGAAGATGATCGGCGACTTCGCACCCAAACTCGTCGAGCTAACCGACCGCGTCCTTTTCGGCGACGTTTGGGAACGCCCCGAGCTTTCCAAGCGTGACCGTAGTCTCGCAACCGTAGCGGCGCTGATTGCGATGAACCGTCCGGATCAGTTGCGGTTTCATCTTGGCTATGCCGTCCAGAACGGAGTCAAGAAAGAAGAGTTGATTGAGGTCATTACGCATCTGGCGTTTTATTCAGGCTGGCCCAACGCAATGAGCGCCATCATGATTGCGAAAGAGGTGTTCTCGAAGGCGTGAGAGCACGGACTTAAGCCGAGAACTCGGTGAGGAATGTCCATGGCAAAGCGAAACGATGCTCTGAAAGACCGGCTTTCCCGATCTCGCGAGATTAACATCAGCGTGATCGGCAGAAAGTCAGGACGCACGATTTCAAACCCGGTCTGGTTCGTTTTCGATGACGAGAAACTTTACCTGCTCCCGGTGCAGGGGTCGGATACGCAGTGGTACAAGAACGTGCTCAAGAACCCGTCGATTCGGATCGATGCGCGCGGCGAAGAGGCTGAAGTCAAGACTACTCCTGTCACTGATGCCAAACAGGTGTCGTCCGTGGTGGACAAATTCCGCGCCAAGTATGGGACTGACGTAAAGAGATACTATTCAAAGTTCGACGTTGCGGTTGTAGGCCAGGTAGGTTGATCGTGCGTCATCTCGACAAGCGAGTTAAGATGGTCGCAACACGCCAAAAACTAAATGTTGAGCCGGCGTACTGGGGAAAGCCAGACGCAGGGGTTTTTCAACAAAAGAGTGATCCGCATTCGGAAAGTGCGATTGGAAGGGGGTTCTCTATGATCACGCTCAATGTGAATGGAGTCCGGCGCGAGGTCAACGTGCCTGACGATACTCCTCTACTGTACGTGTTGCGCAACGATCTCGAACTGATCGGTCCTCAGTTCGGCTGCGGACTGGCACAGTGCGGAGCTTGTTCCGTTCTGGTCGACGGCAAGGAAGCGCGTTCCTGCGTCACTCCCGTAGCAAGCGTCGCGAACCAGGAAATCATCACGCTCGAAGGTCTGGCCGGTCGGTGGGCCAAGCAGAAGGGCCTCTCGGCAGACGAGGCGAAAAACACGCTTCACCCGGTGCAGCAAGCCTGGATCGAGGAGCAGACCCCACAGTGCGGATTTTGCCAGAACGGGATGATGATCAAGGCGACCGAATTGCTGGAAAGCAACCCCAATCCAACACTGGCGCAAATCAAAGACGCTTTTACCAATTCCGGTCCGTCGCCGAATCTGTGCCGCTGCGGAACCTACGTCGCGATCATTGAAGCCGTACAACATGCCGCCACCATCATGGCGAAGGGGAGGTAAGCGATGGCAACCATGAGCGAAAGACCAGCAAATGTTTTCGGACCGACGTTATCGCGCCGTCAATTCATCAGAGCCGGTGGCGTCCTCGTCGTGGGATTCAGTTTCGTTGGCCCTGAGCTTCTCAAGGGCGACACCGCGAAGCCCGCCATGTTCAAGAACTCGCTCGATCCCACGCTCCCCAGTTCCTGGGTTGAGATTCACCCGGACAACACAGTCCTCATTCGCACTGGGAAGAGCGACTTCGGCCAGGGCTCGACCTTTACGGCCTATCGGCAAATTGTGGCCGAAGAATTGAGCGTGCCTTTCGAAGCAATCACCACGGTCGTGGCGGGAGATACTGATCGCACGCCGGATGGCAGCGGTGCTTTCGATTTCCTTGGCCATGGAACGCCGAACATCCGTAAGGCGGCTGCCTATACCTACCAGGCTCTGCTCGATCTCGCATCGGAGAAACTTGGCGCGTCGAGGGACAAGCTGTCGGTCAAAGATGGCGTCGTCTCGGTAGGCGGCAAGAGCATTTCATACGGCGACGTCGTCAAAAATCAGCAACTGAAGCTCACGATCCCCGTGAAGGGAGACCTCACCAGCATCATGGGGCTGACTATCGAGGGCAATCCGCCGATGAAGCCGGTCAGTGAGTACACGGTCATCGGTAAGTCGTTCAAGAATTCGATCATCAGTTCGAAGGTCGCTGGGAAGGAAACATGGGCGACCGACGTGCGCCTACCGGGCATGTTGCACGCGCGTGTGGTGCATCCGAAAACTCTCGGCTCGACACTGGTGTCGGCCGGTCAGCTCGACAAGACCAAGTTCCCGCATTCGCAAGTCATCGTGAAGGGCAATCTCGTCGGAGTAGTGGCCCGCACGGAGTGGGAAGCGATCCAGGCAGCCGATCAGGTCGCCGCCGGGACGAAGTGGACGGAGTGGAAGGGCCTGCCCGGCAACGCAAAACTCTACCAGCACCTTCGGGAAGAGGCTGATTGGACGTCGGCGCCCGTCGAGAAGAGTAAGGTTTCGAAAGGCGATGTGGGCCATGCGCTCGCGTCGGCTCAAAAGAAGCATTCCGCCACGTATCAGTTGTCCTACATGAAGCATGCACCGATTGGCCCGACCATGGCCGTCGCCGATGTCAAGGCTGACGGCACGGTGCACATCTATACGCACAACCAGAATCCGCAGGCGCTTCGCGGCGAAATTGCGATGATGCTCGGCACTACGCCCGATCATGTGATCGTACATTCGTATCCGGGCCCCGGTCATTACGGCAGGTCGAACGGCGGGAACGCAGGCGCTGAAGACGAGGCGGTGCTCTTGTCGCAAGCCGTCGGCAAGCCGGTGCGCGTGCAGTGGACGCGCGCCGACGATATGCAGTGGTCCACGCAAGCGGCGGCTGCTTTTTCCGACGTGCAGGTTGCCATCGACGAGAAAGGCAAGATGGCCGCGTATCAAATCGACCACTACATGCCCGCCATGCAGGATGATCGGCCGATCGGCGCAGTCCTGGCGGGGTTGCCCACCATGGCGGCACCTCAGGTGCATTCTGATGGCGTTACTTCCACGGTCAACGGCATTGAAGATCCGTGGGTCTACGCTCCGGTTCCGAATGTGATTGAGCGCGGCCACGGCACGTTCCAGGTGGGACAAAAAGCCTCGCCTCTGGCCGTCGGTCTCCGCGATCACAGCATGCGAACGCCAGGACAGTTCCAGCAGAATTATCCGCGCGAGCTGGCGATCAACGAGGCAGCAGCGCTCGCCGGCGCGGATGCTATCCAGTTCCGCATCGACCACGCAAGCGAAGAGCGGGTCATCGGTGTGCTCAAAGCGGTCCGTGACGCGTCTGGTTGGGAAACACGCCCATCGCCGCGTCCGAATCCTGTATCGACCGGATCAACACCAGTGCGGGGTCGAGGAGTTTCACTGATGTTGCGCAGCGGGACCTACTGGGCCTGCGTTTGCCAGATCGCGGTCACTCCCAGTACTGGTGCGATTGTGGTTGAGAAGTACACGATCGCGGTGGATCCCGGCATTGTCGTCAATCCGATGCAATTGAAGCGGAATGTCGAAGGCGGTGCGGTCATGGGAATCAGCCATGCGCTCTTCGAAGAGGTCACGTTTGATGAGAGCGGAATCACGACGGAGGACTGGAATTCCTATCCTATCCCGAGCATGTCAGACATACCTGAAATCAAAGTTGTGCTGCTCCACAATCCGAAAGTCGGCGCGTACGGCGGAGGTTCGGAGGCGGCCAATGCGCTCGCTGCGCCAGCCATCGCCGCGGCGCTGCACGACGCGACGGGGAAGATCATGCGGCGCCTTCCGATGAAACTGGCGTACGTGCAGGCGGTTTTGAAGACGTAACGAGCACTGGTGGAGTCCGCGCCTCCATCCGGAACGGATACTTCCTCATGGTAGGCGCGGAGAGAATTCATAACAGTCAGCCTGCGAGTTTATGGCGAACGCTGATGGAGTACTGAAAAACTCAGATTCTGATGGAACGTTTCCTAGTTTTTCACCCCGCTTACGTCGCCGTGCAATTCGGGGTGCGCCTCCTGCTCGAGTTGATCGAGCTTTTTCTTCTGATCATCGTTCAGGGTTGCGCGGATCTTTTTGTCAGCGGTGAAACGCGAATCCCTGACTTTGCTCAGGCGCTCTTCGCGGGACATGTTCTCGTCCTGGACGAGCTTCACCGTGGCGTCATGCAGCTCCTGAAGGATAGGTTTGATTTTCTCCTGCTGAACGCTGGTGAGATCAAGCTTCCCGGCCAGAAACTTCAGCTGCCCTTCGGCGGTTGGCACGCCCGCGGTGGTGGCAGCTTGTTGCGCAAGCGTGGTTAGAGCGAGCACCAATAAGGTCCCGATTGCGAGTAAGCGAATGCGATTCATGGTGGGTCTCCTTTGGTCTATGAATGTGCAATGTAGCGCTCGAACGCGGCGCAGTCGAGAAGCATTTTGATTTGCTGAACAAAGAGGCGGTCGATGTCCAGGAACAGGCCCTCCGAGTTGCAGAGACATGCCGGGTCAAGGGAACATGGAGGAATGCCGCGTCGCAAACCCGATCAGCGCGTTCGGCGTACGCACGAGCGCCTTGGCAGCGCACTCGTGGCGTTGATACAGGAGAAATCCATCGATGACGTGACTGTGCAGGAAGTGCTGGATCGCGCCTCGGTCGGTCGCTCCACTTTTTATCTTCACTTCCGCGACACGGATGACCTTCTGCTTAGCCAGTTAGAGAAATTTCTAGAAACGATGAGCACAGCGCTCACGATTGATAAAGAGAGGTCGCATCGAGTTGTTCCTGTGGCGGAGCTTTTTGCGCATATAGGGAGTCAGAAGAAACTTTATCGCGCGCTGGCTGACTGTGGCCGTCTCAACGACTTCTTCGATCTTGCGCAGGGCTACTTCGCTCGCGGGATCGAGCAGCGGCTGGTGGAGTCCGGGCATCTGCCGAAACTTCAGCAGGGTGAGTTGGGTGCGCGAGCATCTGCATTGGCTGGGAGCCTGCTGTCGCTGCTGCGATGGTGGCTGGATCGCGGAGCGAAAGAACCGCCACGTGCCATGGACGAGCTGTTCCACCGGATGGTCTGGAGCGGGCTCCAATGATTACAGAAGGAGTATTCTCGAAACCGTGAAAACCAACGGCAAAGTCGTGTCTCTGCGGCGGGCGGATAATGAAGCGGGCAAAGGTCAGCCGGACTTGGCTAAGTTGGGACGGCTGATCGCCGCCTATGCCCCGCACGACGGCAGTTTCGAGCTGCGCGTCCCAGGCGTGCACGCCATTCGTCTTTCGCGCGTCAACAAAGAATGTGTGCATAACGTCCGGTTGCCCTCGTTGTGCATTGCCGCACAAGGAGCGAAGACCATGATCGTGGGGCAGGATGTGTTTGAGTACGACGCCACGCGCATGATCGTGTTTTCAGTGGCTTTGCCGGTTGCTGGCCAGGTCACGCAGGCCAGCCATTCCGAGCCGTACCTCGCACTCAAGCTGGACCTCGATCCACACAAGATTGCCGAACTCGTCTTGAAGGTTTTTCCGCACGGCCTCCCTCCTGCTCAGGAGAGAATCGGGGTCTATCTCACTCCGGTGGAGGACAGCGTTGTCAACGCCGCGACCAGGTTGATGGAATGCCTGGCGCAGCCCGGCGATGCCGAACTTCTCGGTCCGCTGGTGATGGATGAGATTCTGATTCGGCTACTCCGCAGCCCCATCGGAGTCCGCGTCGCGCAAATGGGCTTTGCCGAGTCCAGTGTGCAGCGAATTGCGAAGGCGATATCCTGGCTGCGTGAGAACTACTTTCAACCCATGAAGGTCGAAGAGCTGGCCGACCTTGTCCACATGAGTGTTTCCTCTTTCCACGAGCACTTCAAGTCCGTCACGTCGATGAGCCCGCTGCACTACCAGAAGGTACTGCGCCTTCAGGAGGCACGACGTCTCATGTTGTCGACCGTGATGGATGCAGGAACGGCGAGTCAGCGCGTGGGATATCTCAGCGCTTCGCAGTTCAGCCGCGAATACAGTCGCTTCTTTGGGACTGCGCCAACCCGGGACATCGCCCGGTTGCGGCAAGAGACTCGAATGTGGGCGTGACCAGCTCAACGTGAGAGACATGACTGCACTTGCCGGTTGGGAGAACTTCTACGTCATCGTGGGGTCGTCTGCCGGCGCGCTGATCGGACTGCAGTTCGTCGTGATCACCCTCATCGCTGACAGGCCAATTGGCCCGGATCAGGCGCAAGCCGGCGACGCGTTTGCGACTCCAACCATTGTTCACTTCGGAACTGTGCTGCTGCTGGCGGCGATTCTCTGCGCGCCATGGCGTGGGATCGGTACTGCCGCGATTTCTTGGGGAGTCATGGGGCTCGCCGGAATTGCGTACGAGGTCATCGTGACTCGGCGCATGCGAACACAAAACATATATATGCCACAATTGGAGGATTGGCTGTTTCATGTTGTGCTGCCATGCGCCGCATATGCGACGCTGGCCGCATCGGCATACGCGGCTCGCGACCATGCACGCGAGGCGATGTTCGGAGTCGCGGCGGCTGCGCTCCTGCTGCTCTTCATCGGTATTCATAATGCCTGGGATGCCGTGACCTACCACATTTTTGTCGCGAGACACGGACGACACGACGCCGATCTCGATCGGTGAGAAGGCACATTGGTCCGAGGTCTCCCGAGGAATCAAACAACTCCCGCCCTCATCGCCCCGCTCGATTGACTTGCCCGAGCGACCCACCTAACATGGCAGCCCAATGATCGGCCAGACCATTTCGCATTACCATGTCGTCGAAAAGCTCGGTGGTGGCGGCATGGGGGTGGTGTACAAGGCTGAAGATACCCAACTAGGCCGGTTCGTTGCGCTCAAGTTCCTGCCCGATGACGTCGCCAGCAACCAGCAGGCGTTCGAGCGCTTTCGACGGGAAGCGCGGGCGGCTTCGGCGCTGAATCATCCGAGCATTTGCACGATCCACGAGATCGGCGAGCATCAAGGGCGTCCGTTTATCGTGATGGAGTTTTTGGAAGGCAAGACCCTGAAAGAGGCAATCTTCGGGCGGCCGCTGGAGATTCAGAAACTGATTGATTTCGCCATCGAGGTCACCGACGCTCTTGACGCCGCGCATGCCAAGGGCATCGTTCATCGCGACATCAAGCCGGCCAATCTCTTCGTCACCGATCGGGGACACGCCAAGATCCTCGATTTTGGTTTGGCGAAGATCAATGCACTGGTGCCGGAGAAGGCCAGTTCGGCGCCCACCGTGACCGAAGATCACCTGACCAGCGCCGGCAGCACGCTGGGAACGGTGGCCTACATGTCGCCCGAGCAGGCACTGGGAAAAGAACTGGACGCCCGCACCGATCTGTTCTCGTTCGGGACCGTGTTGTACGAGGCGGCGACGGGAGTCTTGCCGTTCCGCGGCGAGACCTCGGCGGCGATCTTTGACGCGATTCTGAACAAGACTCCCGCTGCCCCAATGCGGTTGAATCCGGAGGTTCCGGCGGAACTGGAACGCATTATCCGTACGGCATTGGAAAAGGATCGCGATGTGCGCTATCAGAGCGCCGCGGAAATGCGGGCTGAACTGAAGCGCCTGAAGCGTGATACCACTTCCGGGTCGGTGCGCGTTACGGCGACGCAGGAACCGGGGAGCAAGGGAGCGCGGCGCCCGTGGCTGTGGCCAATGGTTGCTGTCAGTGTTCTCGTTGTGGCGGCTCTAGCCTGGCTGGTGATGCCGGTCAGCGTTCCGAAGGTTAAGGGAACGACCCAGATCACGCGCGACGGGTTTCCGGTCGGCGCCATGTTAACCGATGGATCCCGCCTCTATCTCACCCAATTTCGCCCGGAGGGACTGGTGCTGGCCCAGGTCGCGGTGGGCGGCGGAGAGACTTCCTTTATTCCCGTTCCCATCGAATCGATGACGCTCCTGGATATCTCTGCTGACCATTCGCAGTTGCTTGCCGGAAAATTCGTGGTCACGGGCACCCGGGCTGCACCCTTGTGGTCGGTGCCACTGCCCGCGGGTTCGCCGCGGCGATTAGGGAATATTCTAGCGAGCGGAGGCGCATGGTCCCCAGATGGTCAAAGCCTGGTTTTTGTCACCGGGTCTGATCTTTACCTCGCCAAAGCCGATGGCAGTTCTCCGCACCGTCTTGTAACCGTCAAGGGCACTCCGTTCGGTCCGCACTTCTCTCCCGACTCACGCCGGATCCGCGTCACGGTCACGGAGGGGAACCAGAGCATCTCAATCTGGGAGGTTCAAGCGGATGGGTCCGGACTGCACCAGTTGTTCGCGGGATGGCATAACCCGCCTGAGGAATGCTGCGGGGTGTGGTCAACGGACGGGCGATATTACTTCTTCCAGTACAGTACCGGCCGCGAGAGCAACATCTTCGCTGTGGCGGAGTCAACCGGCATCTTGCCCAAACGCTCTCGCGTCCCGGTACAGCTGACGAACGGTCCTCTTCTTTATTCAACTATTCTGCCCGAACTCTCCGGCAGGAAGCTCTTCGCGCAGGGCACCCAGCAGCGCGGAGAGTTGGTGCGCTACGATGCGCGAACCCAACAGTACCTTCCCTTTCTTGGTGGAATATCTGCCACTGATGTGGCGTTCTCGCGGGATGGCCAATGGGTCGCCTACGTGTCACTACCCGACTACACGTTGTGGCGCAGCCGTGTGGACGGAAGCGAACGGTTGCAACTGACGTATCCGCCAATGGCCGCGGTTTTGCCACGATGGTCGCCGGACGGAACACGCATCGCCTACAGCACCGCCGATCTGGGAAAGCCATGGAAAATCCTTCTGATTTCCGCACAGGGAGGGGCGCCGGAGGAATTGCTGCCGGAGAATGCGCATGAGCTGGATGCGACTTGGTCCGCGGACGGAAACCAGATTGCGTTCGGACGCCTGGCTGTCGGGGATGTGAAGGGTGTGAACATTCAGGTGGCAGACGTCAAGAGTCACACGACGTCGACTCTTCCCGGATCCGATGGCCTCTTCTCGCCGCGCTGGTCTCCCGATGGCCGTCATATCGCAGCCGTTGGAGCACAAGGATCAACCAAGCTGATGCTCTACGATTTCCAAGCAAAACAGTGGTCCGATTGGTTCACCGAAACAAACAACATCAACTACGCGGAATGGTCGGCTGACAGCGAATACCTCTCCTGGGATAACTTCGGCACGACCCATCCGGCTTGCCGTCGGATCAAAGTCGGGGAACACCAGACTCAGGACCTGTTCACCATTAAAGATCTACGTCGCTACCTCGGGATGTTCGGGTCCTGGAGCGGCCAAGCTCCGGATGGTTCGCGCATTTTCACGCGCGACCTGAGCACGCAAGACGTTTACGCGCTGGACGTGGATCTGCCGTAGGTGCGCCGCAAACAAGAACCCGGGTCTGGGGGTGAGCACCGAGACCCGGGCTGGCTGTTCCGCGCGTAGGGAGAGGGAATCCGGCGGTTCCGGCGATGTGCCAGATCATGCCGGCGAGCGGATCACTCACTCTCCTGTGGTCACGCCTGGTTGCAGGGTGCGACCTCGCATCCGGGAACAGCAATCCTACTACGGAATTTAGCTTCATCAACGTTTTCCCGAGCGTCGCCCGCAGGGGCTAAAGCCCGGGGTCGTTAATGGCTCTAGCGGCACGGCTGAAGCCGTGCCCTTTCAAGACAAATGGCTGAAACTCTTGTGCTCCCACATTTGTGAGAGCGTGTTACTTCTTTTGCGCGTCGCGAATATAGGAGACGACCATTTTGATCTGATCGGGGGTGACGCCCTTATTGGCGAACGCATGCGATGCCTTCTTGTCTTTTCCGCCGTTGGCGATCATGTCGGTCAGGTCGGCATCGGAGAGTTTTTTAGCATCGTCGGAAACCAGGCTGGGAATCTTGGCAGCGGGCTTTCCAAGGAGATCGGCACCGTGACAGGCAGCGCACTTGGTTTTGAACACGGTCACGCCATCCTCAGCCCAAGAGAGATTGGGCAGAATCAGGAACAGGGCTAGTGCGATCATCACGATGAGTATGAGGAGCTTGGTTGTTTTCATGATTGCGTTTCCTTCCTGCACATGTCTTGCCAGCGTTCCGAGACGAAGTGAGCGCGCGGACGAGCCTCAAGACTCGATAAACACTCCTGAACGTCTAGCAGTTTCCATGGAGGCGGCGCATATGGTCAGTGATTGCGATCACGTGCGGTCGTGATCGCGGTCCGCCTCTAACCGTCTGAAAGCGCGGGGGATCGCGCCAAAAAACTCCTGCGACCGCGTGATATGCCGCACTGATGCGAAATTGAACAGCCACTCCGCCAACGCGGAGGAGTGGAAATCCTTGAAAACAAACAATTGCAACAATCCTTCCGGTGGAAACACATTTGGCATGGCGCTTGCGATTCCAAGAATGCAACCTGCATCGAGGTGTTCGTCTTGGAACCCACGCTCATGGTCATAGGGCTGAACCACCGCACCGCACCGTTGGCCATGAGAGAGCGATTCTGGATCGGCGAGAACCGCCGGTACGAAGTCCTGCGCAAACTGAAAAATGCCGAAGGCGTAGAAGAAGTTCTGGTTCTCTCCACGCGTTGCAGAACGGAATTTCTGGTTTGGGCGAGCGAGCCCACCCTGGCCGCTAATTCTCTTCTGCAATACCTGAACAACGAGCACGGCCTCAAGCTGAGCGAGTGGGAGCACTTCTACCGGTTGCTCGATGATGCCGTGATCAAGCATCTGTTCCGCCTTGCCTGCGGCCTCGACTGCCAGTTGTTGTGTGCGCCCGACGTGGTCACGAACTTGACGGCGGCCTGGGAGCAGGCGCGCACCGTGGGCGCGGCCGGGCGATCTTTGAACACGCTGTTGGAGCAGGCGCTTTGCGTCGCAGAGAAAATTCGTCATGAGAAACAGATCGGCGAGACTGCCGTCTGTCTCGCCACAGTGGCTCGGGATATTGCCAGGCGAGTTTTCGGATCGCTCGAAGGGCGCAGAGTCCTGCTGCTGGGAACCGGAACCGCCGCGGAAAATGCCGCCCGCCTGATGCTCGAACAAGGCGCCGGACCATTGGTCCTGATCGAGCAGAACCCGGGCCTGGCGCAGGAGACGGCGCAAAAACTGGGAGCGACGGCTGCAACTCAGACGGACCGTTGGGGATGCCTGCTGAAGGCCGACATCGTGATCAGTGCCAGTGGCTGCCCGCATTACGTGCTGACACGTGAGGAAGCGGAACGAATTGCAGCGGAGCGCAATCGTGTGGCGCTGCTCATTCTCGACATCAACCTCCCGCGTGACATTGATCCGGAAGTGCGGCGCGTGGATGGCATTCTGCTGTATGACCTGGACGGGCTGGAGCGCGCCGCGCAGCGGCCCAACACGGAACGTACCGCAGCGCTGGCGGAGATCGAGAAGATTGTGGCTGCGGAGGTGCAAGCCTTCCGCGGCCTGATGCAGGCGCAGACGGTCGCTCCCACAGCCGCGGCGCTGCGACAGCGCCTGGAAGAGATTTGCCGGCAGGAACTGGAGTCCTTTATCGCAGAGCGCGGGCCGTTTACCCGGGAGCAGGATCAATTGCATCACGCAATCACAACACAACTCATACAGAAGATTGCCGGCTCCCTGGCTCGTGAACTCAAGGATCTTCCGGAGAAGGAAGAACAGGAGCAGATGACGAAAGCCGTCACGCGCCTGTTTCACCTGGAATCGCCGCAACAGGCGCT
>Ga0209698_10002440_pt1 | contig 21065 bp, 13 predicted proteins | sample LitLauG_LLR_2012_FD_187203 | JGI IMG/M metagenome (GOLD analysis project Ga0209698, IMG submission 187203) | Freshwater sediment microbial communities from Pennsylvania, USA - Little Laurel Run_MetaG_LLR_2012 (SPAdes) (version 2) | ecosystem: Environmental > Aquatic > Freshwater > Creek >...
GCGGTGGAACCATCGGGCTCAGTCGCGTTAACGTCGGCCTTCCGGCTGAGCAATGTTTTGACGGCGGCAGCGTCATCTGCCTTGACCGCCTCGATCAGTTTCAGGTCGGCGGCAAAGCCGGACCCGGCCATGCAGAGAACCGCAATCGTCATCCATGTGCCCGAACGCGGGCGGCCAAAACCGGGGTCAAACATATCCATGCGCTCCTTACCGGCAGGTTGAATTCCTGCATACAGGCATTGTATACAAAATGCGGCGGTAGTATATTGGGGTGCGTATGACCCGAAATTGGTTGCGGTGTGCTGCCTTGTCTGCGGCGACGATACTGGCTGCGGTTTGTGGCAATCCGGCGCAGGCTCAGGTGCCTGACGCCCAGGCTGCGAGCGCCGTGCTGAAGCAGTATTGCGTCACGTGCCACAACGCGCAACTGCGAACCGCGGGATTCGTTATTGAGCCGGCGGGCGTGACCTCGGTGGGCGCGAACGCGGAGAACTGGGAGAAGGTGGTTCAGAAGCTGCGTTCGCAGTCGATGCCGCCCAATGGTCTGCCGCGTCCGGATGTGGCGACATATAAGAAGGTCGCGACGTACCTTGAGAAGTCGCTCGATGCCAATGCGACGGCGCATCTGAACCCGGGGACGATGCCGCACCTGCACCGACTGACGCGCACCGAATATAAGAATGCTGTCCGCGACCTGCTGGGCCTGGACAATCTGCCGAAGGAAATGGATTTCGAGGAACTGCTGCCTGCCGACAACTCGGCCAGTGGCTTCGATAATCTGGCCGACTTGCTGTTCGTTTCGCCGGTAATCATGCAGCGCTATCTGGACGCGGCGGGCAAGATCAGCCGCCTCGCGGTAGGCGACATGAAAATGCCGGAGCTGGTGAACATTCACCACATGCCTCTGCAGGTGCCGCAAGACATCCAGCAGGCAGAGTTGCCGCTGGGAACACGCGGGGGCCTCGCGATTCATTCGTATTTCCCGCTGGATGCCGAGTATACATTCACGATTGAGACGGCGGGCAACGGACGCGATCAGCATCAGCTGGAGGTTTCCATCGATGGCGTGCGCGTGCAGGTAATACCGGTAGGCGGCGGTGGCCGCGGCCCTCGGGGCGCGAAGCCGCCGGAAGTTCGCGCGGCGGTGAAAGCAGGGCCGCACGACGTTGCCGTGACATTCGTGCAGAAAGACGAGGCGCTGGAAGAGACCACGCTGCGGCTTTCCACGCGTGGGCACGGGTCGCTGCCGGCCATCAATGAAGTGACCATTCGGGGGCCGTTCAAACCTACCGGGCCGGGCGTGACGCCGAGCCGCGAGCGCATCCTGATCTGCCATCCGGAAAATGAAGCTGCCGAGGCTGCGTGCGCGAAGAAGATTCTGACGTCGCTGGCGCGGTACGCGTACCGGCGTCCTGCCACCGATACGGATCTCACCGATCTGATGCCGTTCTACGAAGCGGGCCGGAAAGACGGCAGTTTCGATGCCGGAATTCAGCGCGTCGTGGAGCGCCTGCTGGTGAGTCCGCAGTTCCTGTACCGCATCGAGCGCGATCCGGCGACGACGACAGGCGTCTACCGCGTGAGCGATGTGGAACTGGCGTCGCGGATCTCGTTCTTCCTGTGGAGCAGTATTCCGGACGACGAACTGCTGAACCTGGCGGCCAAGGGACGCCTGCACGATCCGTTGGTGCTGGAGCAACAGACGAAGCGGATGCTGGCCGATAAGCGCTCCGAAGCGCTGGTGAACAACTTCGCGGCCCAATGGCTTTATCTGCGTGACGTGGAAGGCAAAGATCCCGATCTGTTTCTGTTCCGCTATTTTGATGGCGTGCTGAAAAGCGCATTCGAGAAAGAGACCGACCTGTTCGTCAACAGCGTGCTGCGCGAGAACCACAGCGTGCTGGAACTGCTGACGGCGAACTATACGTATCTGAATGAGCGACTGGCGAAACACTACGGGATTCCGAACGTCCGCGGGGCTTATTTCCGCAAAGTGACGCTGCCGCCGGACAGCCCCCGCGGTGGTTTGCTGGGACAGGGCAGCATCCTGACGCTGACGTCGTATTCAACGCGGACTTCGCCGGTGCTACGCGGCAAGTACGTGCTGGAGAACCTGCTGGCGTCACCGCCGCCGCCGCCGCCGCCGAACGTTCCGGCGCTGAAGACGGAAAACGAGACTGACGGCAAACCGCTGACGATGCGTGAGGCGATGGAAAAGCACCGCGCCGTGCAGCCGTGTGCATCCTGCCATGCCCGCATGGACCCGATCGGCTTTGCCATGGAGAATTTCGACGCGGTGGGCCAGTGGCGGGATATCGATGCGGGCGCGCCGATCAATTCCGCTGGCGTGCTGCCAGACGGGCAGAAGATCAACGGCGTGGCCGATCTGAAGAAAGCGCTCATCCGGGACCCCGAAAGATTTGTGACCGCAATAACGGATAAACTAATGATGTACGCTCTGGGGCGTAACGTGCAGTATTACGACACCCCGGCCGTTCGCGCGGTGGTGCGGAAGGCGGCGGCGAGCCAGTATACGTTTGAATCGCTGGTGGAAGGTGTTGTGAAGAGTGTTCCGTTCCAGATGCGGGTAAAAGACACAGAAAAGGATCCGGCGCCCGCTGAGGCAGCGAAGCGCGGAGCGGTTCATTAGGAGATCCGGGAGTTTATAAGTTTGCCTGTAAGTCTGTTTTGAGTCCGGCAAGTCTGTTTTGAGTAAGGAGAAGACGTCCATGATGTTCGTTACGAAGAAATCGCTGGCACGCCGCACGTTTTTGCGCGGTATGGGCACCGCGCTCGCGCTGCCGATGCTGGATTCGATGATTCCGGCGCTGTCGGCTGCGCCAAAGGCCACGCCCCGCCTCGGCTGGGTTTACGTATCGAACGGCATCATTCTGGATGACTTCATCCCCAAACAGACAGGCAAGGGCTTTGATCTGCCGCCGATTCTGAAGTCCATGGAGCAGCACCGCGATTACATGAACGTCATCACGGGTCTGCAGCACAAGCAGGCCGACACGCAGGGCGACGGTTCGGGCGACCACCCGCGCGCAGCTGCCGCCTGGCTAACCGGCGTTCACGCGTACGACCGTACGCGCCCCGGCGCAGAAGTGAAGCTCGCCACCACGGCCGATCAGCTTGCCGCGCGAGAAATCGGGCGAACGACGCAGCTTCCGTCGCTCGAGCTGAGCGTGGATTCACCCTCGCAGGGCGCCTGCGATTCAGGCGATTGCTTCTACGTCAACACCATTTCCTGGCGCAACGAGAACACGCCGAACATGACGGAAGACCATCCGCGCATTGTGTTCGAGCGGCTCTTCGGCGATGGCGGCACCAGCGCCGAGCGGCTTGCGCGCGTGAAGAACCAGGGCGGTCTGCTCGATTCCGTAACGGCCGAGGCCACCAGACTCGCGGGCACGCTGGGACGCAGCGACCAGCAGAAGCTCGGCGAATATCTTGAATCGGTGCGCGACATTGAGAAGCGCATTCAGAGCGCCGAAGTGGAGGGCGCGGCGTCGCTGGAACTGCCGGACCGCCCGGTAGGCGTGCCGGATTCCTTCGAAGACTATGTGAACCTGATGTTCGATCTGCAGGTGCTGGCATTCCGGGCTGACGTGACGCGCGTGTTTACGTTTATCCTGGCGCGCGAGCTGAGCGGCCGCCCGTATCCGCAGATCGGCGTGCCCGAGCCGCACCACTCGGTTTCGCACCACCGCGACGATCCGGGTCTGGTGGCGAAAAAGGGACGCATCGACGCCTATCACATGCAGCTCTTCTCGCGCTTCGTGCAGAAGATGAAGCAGACGCCGGACGGAGAGGGTAACCTGCTCGACAACAGCCTGATCCACTACGGCAGCGGCATGGGCAACGGCAATCTGCACCGGCATCAGAATTTGCCGAACCTTCTTGTAGGCAAGCAGGGTGGCCAGATCAAGACCGGCAATCACCTGAACTTCGCGGGCGACCCGCCGATGTCGAGCCTCCTGCTCACCACGCTGGCAACAGCGGGCGTGAAGCTGGAAAAACTGGGCGACAGCAGAGGACCCATGAAGCTGGAGCCGCTGGGCATCGGGTAGTTAACGGGCTCCAAACCCTCGTTCTGATTTCAGATGGCCGGAGGCTGGCGCAAGACCGCCGCTCTCCGGCCATTTATTTTCGCGTACGAATTCGCATGCAAAATCTGCCGACAAGACTACCTTTTTGCCTCATTTTGGCTTGACACTCTGCGCCAACCGGCATAGACTGAACGGCTGACCGACTGCTTTGCATGCAAGATGCGGGTGGCCGATGCACGGGGAGGCTTTTCATGCGGGTTCTTCGTCGAACGATTTGTACAGGCTTGCTGGCATGCGCGCTGTTTGCCCAAAGCGATCGCGGCACCATAACGGGCGCAATAACCGACCCGGCCGGCGCGGTGATCCCAACCGCTGCAATTCAGGCCAGGAATACGGACACCGGGGTCGTTTACCAGACGGAAACTACCGCAACCGGCAATTACACTGTTTCGCAGGTGCCTGCCGGCCCCTACGAGATAACCGTGACTGCGGCCGGGTTCAAGAAGTACATCCGGACAGGTGTTGCCGTTGAGGTCACGCAGGTCGTGCGACTGGATGTGGCCCTCGAGGTCGGCGCGGCCACCGACACAATCACTGTTAACGCAGAGGTCTCGCTGCTCAAAACCGAAAGCGGCGAGTTGAGCCACGAGATCGAGGCGCAGCACCTGGTGGATCTCGGGTTGCTTGGCATCGGCGGCACGTATTCATCCAGCCAGGGCATGCGCTTCTATCAGGCAGAGATCGTGCTGGTGCCGGGCGCCTACGCGCCAGGCTCGGGATTTACTTCCGGAATCCGCGTGAACGGCGCACCCAACGGCACGCAGCGCACCCAGATCGACGGGATGGACGGCACCAACCAGATCAACGCCGTCCAGGCCGGCGTCGGCGCCAGCGTGGACACCATACAGGAAACCGCCATTCAGACCAGTAACTTCGCCGCGGAGTTTGGCTCCGTGGGCGGCGGGCTGATAAACCTCACGATGCGGTCCGGCACGAACCAGTATCACGGCGCGGGGTACGATTACCTGGCGAATGAGTTTTTTGACGCAGCTACTCCGTTCGTCAACAACGTACAGCGCATCCGCCGCAACGATTACGGCTTCAATGCCGGCGGTCCGGTGTGGATACCGAAGATATACAACGGCAGGAACCGGACCTTCTTCTTCTTTAACCGTGAGCAGTACCGCGAAACCTTCGTTGTCAATAACGTCCCCATCACGGTGCCGACCGCGGCATATCGCGCGGGCAATTTCGCCGGTGCTCTCACCGGCCGCACTCTGGGAACCGATCCGCTGGGTAACACGATTCTCGAAGGCGCGATCTACGATCCGAAGACGGCGCGGACTGTCAACGGGCAGTCGGTAGAGACTGCTTTTCCGGGTAACGTCATCCCGGCTTCGCGGTTCGATCCGGTTGCCCTGGCAATTCAGAACCTGATTCCCAACCCGACCAATGGCAACGCAGCGCTCAACTATCTGCCTTCGTTCCCGAACGATCGCGTGACGACTAACTGGGATGTGAAGATCGATCACCAGCTGAGCAGCAAGGCCAAAATCAGCGGCCTGTTCCTCGAGAACTACAGCTACGCGCAGATTTCGCAGAGCCTGAACGGCTCCGAGGGGCTGCCCAACAACATTACAGCCACCCGCGGCAGCTTCAGCATTTCCCATCAGTTCCGTGTGAATTTCGACTATACGCTGAGTCCCACGCTCCTACTGCATGTGGGTGCGGGCATCACGCTGTATCAACTCAACGATCACGCCCCGGATACCAGTTTCAACGACAGCTCGATCGGGCTGAACGGTGTTTCCAACCCTGGCGGGCGGTTCCCGACCATCGGCGGATTGTGCGTCTCGGGCGCGGGCTCGAACACTTCGCCCTGCCTTGGGACGGGTGGAATGATGAACATGGGACCCGGGGTTGCAGGCATAAGCGCACAGTCGCTGACCAAACAAATGACGCCGACGTACCAGGCGTCTGTCACCTGGATCAAGAACAACCACACCTTTAAGTTCGGCAGCGAGGTGCGCGAGTTCGGTTACCCGCTGCTGTCGCTGGCTTCCACGAACGGAACGTTCACTTTCTCGGCGAATCAGACCGCGCAGCCGTATGCTCAGTCTTCGACCATAGGGGGCGGCACTGTCGGATTCCCCTACGCAAGTTTCCTGCTGGGTCTGGTGAACAGCGGCACTGTGAATCCGCCGGCGAATCTGCGGCTAGGAAAGCATTTCATCGCCTTGTACGCTCAGGATTCCTGGAAGATCACCCGCAAGCTGACGCTGGATTACGGCCTGCGCTACGATTACGACACAGCTCCCAAAGAGCAATACGGCCGCCTGCCGAACCTGTCGCCGACGCTGGCGGATCCCACTGCCGGAGGACACCCGGGCGGCACGATTTACGAAGCCACCTGCAACTGCAGCTTTGCCAAAAATTATCCGTTTGCCTTTGGACCGCGGCTCGGCGTCGCGTACCAGATTACTCCGAAGACCGTTTTCCGCGCAGGCATCGGCGTGGCTTATGACGGCACCGCTACGGCGAACACGGGAACCGGCAGTGCGCAGCCCGCCAATAACTTCAGTGCGCCGGGATTTGGAGCGCCGGCGATGACGCTGGCGGGGGGCGTACCCCAGACGTACGTTCTGCCGTGGCCCAACTTGTCCGCAGGCGCGTACCCCAATCCGAACTTCCCCGCCTCGCTGAACGGAATGACTTCGGTCGTCGATCAGAACGCCGGCCGGCCGGCCCGTCAAATCCAGTGGAGCGCCGGCTTCCAGCGCGAGATCATCCAGGACCTCGCGGTGGACATCGCTTATGTCGGCAACCGCGGCGCGTGGTGGCTGAGCACCATTGCAGACAACTACAACGCCCTGACCCCGCAGATCCTGAGCGCCAATGGCCTCGATATCAACAGCGCCGCCAGCCGCGCCATTCTTCGCGCGCAGATCGGATCGACCGCCGCCGGCCCCTTCCAGAACAAAGTGCCATACGCCGGATTCCCGCTCACCGCAACCGTCGCGCAGGCTCTGCGGCCGTACCCGCAGTACTCCAGCGGCCTCGCGCCGCTGTGGGCTCCGCAGGGAGACACGTGGTACGACTCGCTTCAGTTGAAAGTCACCAAGCGGGCCTCTCACGGCCTGATCGTCGACTACGCCTTCACCTGGTCAAAAGAGGAACAGTACGGCACCGAAGCGGGCACGGTCAACGATTATCAAAACCCCTCGCAGAATAAAACCCTTTCCGGATACTCCCGGCCGCTGGTGAGCGTGATTTCGGCCAACTACACCCTTCCCGGATGGGGTCGAAACAGATTCCTCACGCAGGCATCTCGCGGCTGGACGATCGGTGCCGTGCTCAGCTACGCCAGCGGCCTGCCTATTCTTGCGCCCACTTCGACCAACAACCTGAGTACGCTGTTATTCCGCTCCACATTCTTCAATCGCGTGCCGGGCGTGCCGCTCTACCTCACGGATTTGAACTGCCACTGCATCGATCCCAATAAGCAGCTGGTGCTGAACCCGGCGGCATGGAGCAACCCGGCCGACGGCCAATGGGGTAGTGCCGCACCTTATTACAACGATTACCGGTATCAGCGGCACCCCAACGAGTCGTTTAGCTTCGGCCGGATCTTCGCAATCCGGGAAAGCATGAAGCTAACGGTCCGTATGAACTTCCAGAACATCTTCAACCGGACCAACCTGGCCAATCCGACAGTCACGAACCCAGTTGCGCCCGTTACGTGCACGGGCGGCAGCGGCGCCATCTGCACAAACCCGGCGACTGCGGGCACGCTTACCGGCGGTTTTGGCTTCATCAACCCCGGTTCGACGTTTGCGCCGGCCCGACAAGGCACGCTGGAAATGCGATTCAGCTTCTGATGCCGGTTCCGACGGCGGGTTCGGCTCGGCCGCGCGCCGCGGCTCAGTAGCCACAATAAGGTACTGAGCTGCGCCCATGAGTGAACAGCAAAGCGATGCCGCATTAATACAACGCCCCCGCCACAGCTGAGTGCGCGGGGGCGTTTTTATTTGGCTGAGTTGCGATCAGGCTTTGAAAAACGCCAGCAGTTCCGCCGTGACTTCTTTCGGCGAAATGTCCGGCAGATTGTGCCCGCCGGGTAATTGCTTGCCGCTCACGTTGGAGGCGCGTTCCTTCCACGAAGCCAGCACGTCGTAGATGCGTCCCATCGGGCCCTGCTGCGCCCAAAGCGTCAGCAGCGGGCAAGTCACCATCTTGCCGTTGTCCTCCCGGTCGTGTTGCATGTCGATGGTGGCGCCGGCGCGGTAATCCTCGCACATCCCGTGCATCGCTTCCGGCGTGTGGACGCGGCGGTATTCGCGGCCGACTGGCGTATCGGCATTGCCGGGACCCATGAGGCCCGTGGCTTCCATGGCCTTTTCCGGCAGGGGCGCGGGCTGGATGAGGAAGAACCAGTGATAGTAGGCTGTTGCCGATGCCTGGGTCACATTCGTATAGAACTTGGTGGTTGGCACAATGTCGAGCACCACAACCTTCAGCACCTTGTCGGCGTGATCGAGCGCCATCCGGTGGGCCACGCGGCCGCCGCGGTCGTGCCCCGCAACCAGGAATTTATCGAAACCGAAGTGCTTCATGACGTCGACGTTGTCCTGCGCCATGGTGCGCTTGGAGTACGCGGCATGGTCCCCGCCGCCCACCGGCTTGCTGCTGTCGCCGTAGCCGCGCAGATCCGTCGCAACTACTGTGTAGGTTTCCGCCAGCGTTGGCGCCACCTGCGACCAGGACACGTGCGTCAGCGGCGCGCCGTGCATCAGGAGCACGGGCGGTCCCGACCCGCCCACCACGCCCGTGATTGTGGCGCCCATCGAGGTATCCACCTTGAAACGTTTAAAGTTCGCGGGGTAAATGTCGGCGGGTCCAGATGCCGCCTGTGCCTGGGCGAGGTTGATCCCGCCCGCCGCGGTACCTGCGCCAAGCGCGGCCGCCGCCTGCAGCAGTTCACGCCTGCCGAGGGTACCCTGAGACGATTTTCTGCCCGCTGACGGGCCGTTTGACCTGGACATATCCGGAGCCTCCTGTTCGATTTCTTCATTACTATACACCTGCCAGTGCTGAAATTTAATCGGAAATTTCGCCGCCTGCATGCAGCCCGCTTCCTCGCACACATGACTCATTCCAGCAAGTCGAATCGAATCAATCATCGATAGGTTTTTCTAATCACCGGATTGACCTGGGGAATCGCACGCTGTATACTTCGACGAGTTTTGGTTCTGGCGAACGGTTCGCTCCGTTCTCGAGGGGGAGGTTTTTCATATGAGACATGTTTTGACGGCAGCCTTTGTTTGTCTGGCGTTGTGCGCATCGATGGCGCAGGCTCAATCCACGGCGCAGATTAACGGCACGGTAAGGGATGCGGCGGGTCTCGCGGTCCCCGGATCCGAGGTGAAGGCCACGCAAACGGCCACGGGCCTCACGCGCACGGTGACCAGCGGGGCGGATGGATCGTTCACGCTGGCCAATCTGCCGATCGGTCCCTACATGGTGGAAGTGTCGAAGGATGGTTTCAACAAGTACGTGCAATCCGGCATCGTGTTGCAGGTGGACAGTAACCCAACCGTGGATGCGGCGCTGAAAGTCGGCGCGGTCACGGATCAGATCACGGTGCAGGCCGACGCCACGATGGTGGAAACACATGCCACGGGCGTGGGCCAGGTCGTGGATGCCCAGCGAGTCGTTGAAATGCCGCTAAACGGGCGCAACGCGACGGAACTGGTCTTCCTCGCGGGCATGGCGAACGTCTCGACGCAGGGGGCCATCTCTTCCGTGCGTAACTATCCGACGATCGTGATCGCCGTGGCGGGAGGAATTCCCAACGGAGTCACTTACCAACTGGACGGCACGAATTACAACGATTCTTATAACCACCTGAATCTGCCGCTGCCCTTTCCGGACGCACTGCAGGAATTCAAGGTGGAGACTGGCGCTCTTGCTCCGCAGTACGGATCGCATTCGGCCGCCGCGGTGAACGCGGTGACCAAGTCAGGCACCAACTCTTTCCACGGCGACGCCTTCGACTTTCTGCGCAACGGCGATCTCAATGCCCGCGATTTCTTCGCGCCCGCGCGGGATACCCTGCGGCGCAACCAGTTCGGAGGCACGCTGGGCGGACCGATAAAAAAAGACAAGCTGTTCTTCTTTCTTGGGTATCAGGGAACGGAACAGCGTTCCGCCCCGGGCCAGCAAATCGCCTACGTTCCGACCGCGGCGATGCAGACCGGCGATTTCACCGGTTTTACCGCGCCCGCGTGCAACAACGGAAAGCAGATAACCCTGCCTGCTTCGCTGGGCTTTTCCGGGAACACGATCGCGGCGTCGCGCATCAATCCCGCTGCGCTCAAATTCACCGCCGGGCTGCCTGTTCCGACCAACGCCTGCGGCAAAGTGCAATTCGGGCTTCTCAACAATTCCGACGAGAATTTGAGCCTTGCAAAAATCGATTACCAAATCAACCAGAAGCAGACGTTCTTCGGTCGCGCCTATGTCGCGCTGCTGGATATCCCCACCACTTTCGACGGAAAGAATCTTTTGACGGCGAACACGGAAGCGAGCCACTATCGATCCGCTTCTCTCACGCTGGGACACACCTATATAATCTCCGCTGCCGTCGTGAACTCATTGCGTATTGGGGCCAACCGCGTAGATGCGCCCAAACTCGCGGACAATTATGGGTCCTGGCAGAGCTACGGAGTGAACGCGGTCAACTTTGGCTTAAATAATCCCCAAATATCCGTCACCGGAAACGGCTTTGCCATCGGTGGTGGCGCCGACATTCTCGGCCTCGCGAATACCGGCCCGAATTACAACGTCGTGGATGACGTCAGCTGGATCAAGGGAGCGCATCAGTTCGGATTCGGGGTAAATCTGGAGCACGAACTCCTCAACAGCAAAACCGGCGTCAATTCGGCCGGCACCGCATCGTTCAACGGTTCTGTCACCGGCCTGGGCCTTTCCGACTTCCTGCTGGGATCGGCGTCCGGGTGGAAGCAGGGAAGCTTAGGGCAGTACTGGATTCGCTCCTATGACAACGCCTTCTATGCGCAGGATGCCTGGAAGATCACTTCGCGCCTGCTGCTGAGTTACGGCGTCCGCTGGGAGCCTTATACTCCGGTCTACAGCAAGTTCGGCCAGTTCGACCACTTTATTCAGGCGAATTTCAATAACAACACGCACAGCTCCGTATATACAAACGCGCCGGCGGGGCTTATCTTCCCTGGCGACTCCCAGTGGACGTCCGGCAAGAGCATGGCCAACAACCGGATCAAACAGTTTCTGCCGCGCGTGGGGCTCGTGTTCGACCCCAAAGGCGACGGTAAGATGACCATCCGCGCTTCTTATGGCAGATTTGCCGACCGGATGAACCTGCTCGGCTTCACAGCCTTTGGCCAGAACGCTCCGTGGGCGAACAACATCAGCCTCGCGAACGTCAATCTCTCTTCACCATGGGCCACTTACCCCGGCGGAGTCAATCCGCTGCCCATCCCGCTTACGAGTACAATCACTTTCCCTTCCTTCAGCTCCGACGCCAGCTTCCCGCAGGACTGGAGACCCACCACCGTGGACAGCTGGAACCTGAGCCTGCAGCGGCAGTTCGGCAGCGACTGGCTGGTGACGGCGAATTACGTGGGCAATCACACGATTCATCTGATCGCAGCCGGAGAGGCCAATCAGGCGGCTTTCCTCGGACTGGGTCCGTGCACGATTCCGGGCCCGAACGGGACTGTCAACACTTACACCGTTTGCTCCACCACCGCGAATACCAATCAGCGGCGCCTCCTCTATCTGCAGAACCCGAACCAGGGCCAGTATTACTCGGTGGTGGGAACGCTGGACGACGGAGGCACCGGCAGTTACAACGCCGCGTTCCTCTCCGTTCAGAAGCGCCTGAGCAAAAGCGCCAGCCTGCTGGCGAATTACACCCTGTCGCATTGCATCAGCGATTTGTGGAACGGATTTCCGGGAAACGGAGGAAGTTCCTCGGTGACGCCTGGAAACCGGGCGCATGAGCGCAGCAACTGCAACCAGTCCGACCAGCGGCAGGTGTTTAATCTTTCCGCGGTTCTGCAATCGCCTAAATTTTCCAATAAAGTGTTGCAGTGGGTGGCGGGCGACTGGCAGCTGGCGCCAATCATGAAGCTCAAATCCGCTCAGTTCTTCACCGTGACGACGGGCGTCGACAACGCGCTGAGCGGCGAAGGGGGCCAGCGTCCGAATCTGGTGGGCGGCGGCGCCGTCTATCCGGGCAACCAGTCGGTCACCAGTTGGGTGAATCTGGCTGCCTTCTCGGCCCCGTCGCCAGGAACATACGGGAATCTGGGGGCCAACAATCTCAAGGGGCCGGGAGTATTCCAGCTGGATATGTCCTTATCCCGGTCGTTCCGGTTCCGCGAAAAACAGACGCTGCAGCTTAGGGTGGAGGCATTCAACCTTCCGAACCATATGAACCCCGCGACACCGGTAGCAGCCACCAACAGCGCCGCTTTCGGGCAGATTCAGGGCGACATCAGCGGCACATCGGGACTGCTGGCGGGCGACCCGCGCATCGTACAGGTAGCCTTGAAGATCCAGTTCTGAACAAGCGGAACGTCTAAGCCGAGCCCGGCCATTTAATCAAAGATGCGCCGGGCAGGCTGTTCCATGCCCGCTGGTGCCGAAGCGCAATCTCAAAGCTGCGGCGGGAAACCTGCGAGTGCTCGCGAGCCACATTTTCCGCCCGGCTTCCCTGGCGGTTTTCGATCGCTTCCACTATCGCACGGTGGTGTTCGAGGGAAATACTCATCAAGTCCGGATCGGACGCGGGCCGCTCGCCCGAGAGAACTAATGAGCTTGGCCCGGCAAACGGAAGCGCCAAAACCCGGTCGAGCGACATTCGCAGCATGGGGCTCTGCGCGAGGTCGACGATGGCAGAATGAAACGCTTCGTTCAGCTCAAGGTAAACGGACATCGACTCGTCATCGCGGGGCGCGCCGCGGTAGGTTTCCATCTGATCGCGGAACTCGCGGACCCGGTCCAGTTCGCCCGGATCGGACATTCGCTCGGCCGCCAGCCGCGCTCCGGTACCTTCGAGCACGCCACGTAGTTCGATGGCGTCCCATATATCGGTCAGCGTAAATTCGCGGACCACGAAGCCGCCTGCCGGCGACGGTTCGAGAAGGCCCTCGTGCGACAGGCGGTCGAGCGCCAGACGCAAGGGGGTACGCGAAACTCCGAGCCGGGCGACGAGGGGCAGTTCGGAAAGCTTCTCGCCCGGCCGGAAATCGCCGCGGAAAAGCATTTGGCGGAGATTCAGGACCGTTTTCGCGGTCTGGGTTGAGACGGGAGTCGTCGAGTCAGGAGGCGGAACTGGGTTTGGGGAACTCAAGGGCTGCTCTCCGGATGAACGGATCTCTAACGTTCATCGTATCACCGGGTCCGGATGCAGCAAGCATTTTCGGGACTATTTGGTTTAGCGCAGTGCGGTGACCAACTTTTCCAGCTTCTGCAGATTCGGTGCGGCTCCCATGGCAATCAGGTAATCGCCCTCGGCGAGCACAGTCTCGGCCGCGGGGTTAAAGACCATCTGTCCACCGGCGCCCCGGATGGCCAGGATTATCACGCCGAGGTCGCGATTCAGGTGCAGATCCTGCAGGCTCTTCGACCGTACGGCACTGCTGGTGACCTGCACCTGCTCGATGGAAACATCGAGGCCCATGGCCATGGTTGCGGAATCCAGGAAGGTGGAAACGTGCGGCCGCAGCAGGGCGTTGGCCAGACGGTGGCCGGTCATGCTGAAGGGCGCGAAAACTGTGTCGGCGCCGGCGCGGCGGAGCTTGTCCTGCGCTTCCTCTTCGCTCACCCGCGTGACCACGGTGAGCTTCGGATTGAGAGTCTTGGCGGAAAGGATCACGAACAGGTTATCGGCATCCGTGGCGAGCGCCGAGACGAGTCCGCGGGCGCGCGTGATGCCGGCCGCGCGGAGCGTATCGTCACGCGTTGAGTCTGCCATGAGGGAAAGCGCCCCGGCGAGTTGTGCTTGTTCCGCGCGGGCTTCCAGGCGGTCGATCACGACCAGCGGCTCACCGGCGCGCAGGATTTCCTGCGATGCGTTACGGCCCACGCGTCCGTATCCGCAGACGATGTAATGATTTTCGAGTTTGTCGATCAAGCGCTTTCTCCTGAGGCGTCCGAAACGATCCTGCAAACCCATTTCGATAACGATCTGGGTAATAATGCCGACGGCAAAGAACATGACGGTCACGCCGACGAGGATCAGGACGGAATTGAAGATTCTCCCCGCCTGCGTGAGCGGGTGGATTTCCTGATAGCCCACCGTCGAGATGGTGATCAGCGTCATGTAGAAGGCATCGAAGGCGGGGTAGCCCGCGAACAGCACGAAGCCCGCGGTGCCGAAAAGAATAGTGAATGACAGGAGCCCGGCGATGGCGGCAACGCGGCGGGTGAGTGTTCGCTCCATTGATCTAATGTACTGCCCGCATCCCGGTCATATAATGAAAGACTTCAACTTGCCGCGAACCGGCGCAGACGGAATACACCAACCAACATGGCTCGCATCGTTCTCGGAATAGGCACATCGCACGGACCGATGCTCTCCATCCCGTCCGAGTACTGGCAGGATCGCGTTTCCGCCGACCGCGCGGAGACTCAGCATCCCTTTCGCGGCGGGACGTACACGTTTGACGAGTTGGCGGCACTGCGGCGCGGCGAGAATCTGGCCGATCAGATTCTCCCGGAAGTGCTGCGCGAGCGCCATACGCGCTGCCAGCGGGCCATCGCGGTGCTAGCCGATGTCTTCGAAGCCACCGGCGCCGATATCGCGGTCATTGTCGGCAACGATCAGATGGAAGTTTTCACGCGCGAGACCATCCCGGCATTCGGCGTGTTTTGGGGGCCGTATGTGGAGGGCATTCCCCGTACGCCGGAATTTCTGGCGAAGCTCAACGCCGGCGTCGCGCGGGCGGAACTCGATCGTACGCCCAGCGTCTATACGCAATATCCGTGCCTGCCCGCGGTGGGGCGGCACGTGATCGCGTCGCTCACGGCCAGCGGCTTCGACGTGACGCAGATGACACGGCTGCAGACAGGTGAGATCGGCTCCAACGCCGTGCCGCATGCCTATGGATTCATTTACCGGCGAATCATGCGGGACCGCGTGCCGCCGCATGTGCCGGTCTTTGTGAATACTTTCTATCCGCCGAACCAACCCCCTGCCGCGCGGTGCTTCGCCTTCGGCCGCGCCCTCGCACGCGCCATAGCGTCGTGGCAGGAGGACAAAACGGTGGCTGTTTTCGCATCGGGCGGCCTGTCGCACTTCGTGGTGGAAGAAGACTTCGACCGCAACATTCTGCAGGCGCTGGAAAATGGCGACGTGGAGGCACTGGGAAAGTTGCCTGAAAATATCCTGCAGTCGGGCACTTCGGAAATGAAGAACTGGATAGCCGTGGCCGGGGCGATGAGCGAGACGGACCTGCGGATGCGGGTGGTGGATTATGTTCCGTGTTACCGCTCCGAAGCGGGAACGGGCAGCGGTCTTGGTTTCGCCCTTTGGCAGTGAGGAACAGGAACCGTAGCTGGACGAAACTCCTGTGCGCGATAGGATCACGACTATGAAAGCTGCGTACATCGAACAGACCGGTGCGCCCGACGTGCTGACGCTCGGCGAGCGCCCAATGCCGGAGCCCGGGCCTGGTGAGGTGCTGGTCAAAATCGCCGCATCCGGCGTGAACTTCGCCGATATCAACGTACGCAGCGGGCTGAACAAAGTGCCGCTGCCTGCCATCCTCGGCATGGAGGCCACGGGCGTTATCGAAAAAACCGGCGAGGGAGTCACAGGGTTTGCGCCAGGCGACCGCGTCGGCTACGTGATGGTGCGCGGTTCTTACGCCGAATACGCCGCCGTCCCTGCCAAAATGCTGGCGAGAATTCCGGACGGCACCAGCCTTGAAACTGCGGCGGCGGCGATGCTTCAGGGGTTCACGGCGCACTATCTGACACAGACCACGTATCCACTGAAGCGCGGGCTCACCGTTCTGATCCACGCGGCCGCGGGAGGTACCGGGCAACTGCTGGTGCAACTGGCCGCCCAGGCCGGAGCACGAGTGATCGGGACCGTTGGCAGCGAGGCCAAAGCCGCTATTGCGCGCACAGCCGGCGCCGCTGAGACGCTCTTATACGAACAGCAGGACTGGGTAGCGGAGGTGAAGCGGCTCACCGGCGGAGACGGCGTCGACGTGGTTTACGATGCCGTAGGGAAAGCGACATTCCTGAAGGGTCTGGACTGCCTGAAGCCGCGCGGCATGATGATTCACTTCGGCGTATCGAGCGGGCAGATCGAGCCGCTGAATACGCGCGCGCTCACCGAGCGCGGGTCGCTCTATCTCACGCGCCCCACGCTGCTCACGCATGTTTCGAATCCCGCGGAGATCGCCTGGCGCGCAGCTGATGTGTTCCGCTGGATCGCGGAAGGCAAACTCAAACTGCGCGTGGAGCACGAATATCCGCTTGCCGAAGCCGCGCAGGCGCATCGCGACATCGAAAGCCGCGCCAACGCGGGGAAGATTATTCTGCGGGTTTGATTTTTTAATCGCCGGCTACAGCCTGCAGTCGTCCGCCGAAATCCGCATCCAACGGCGTTGACTCGGGTGACTTCGGAACCAGCAGAATGGCCACGGCCGTGATCAATGCGGGAATCGCCACCAGCTTCAGCAGATTCGGCCCCGAAACGCCCACCTGGAGCAGAATGCCGCCGAGATACGGCCCGAGGATTGACCCGCACCGGCCGATACCGAGCGCCCATCCGAGGCCTGTGGCCCGGGCTGCCGCGGGATAGTACGCGCTGGTGAAAGCGTTCATCGAGTTCTGCCCGCCAATGGTGAAGAAACCAGCGCCGATAGCGCTCGCCGTGAGCATCAGAGTATTAGTGCCCGCCGATCCGAGGCTGAGAAGACACAGCGCGCTGCCCACATACCCGATACCGAGCATCCACTGCGGTTTCGTTTTATCGCTGAGGTAAGACAGCAGCAGGCCACCCGCGATGCCGCCGGCGCTGTAGAGGCTGGTGATCAGGCTGGAGCGAGCAATGGAAAGTCCGCCTCCCTTGAGCACGGAAGGCAGCCAGTTCAGGATGAAGTAGAGCGCCATGATGTTCATGAAGTAGGCGAGCCAGATCAGCATGGTTCGGTTGGCATACCCGCCTTCGAACAGCAGGCGCACGGGGAAGCGCTCTTTGACCTCGGCCGCTGAGACCTTCGGTTCTTTCCAGCCGGGCGCAAGAATCGCCACCACCTTCGCCAACTCGGCGCGCGGCTCGGGCGAGTTCAGCAGTTGCGGCAGCGAGTTCGGAAAACTCCACATCACGAGCGGCAGCATCAGCAGCGCCGCCACGCCACCGAAAATAAGTACGGATTGCCATCCGTAGGTGGGTATCAGCGCCGCGCTCACCGTGCCGCCCACCACGCCGCCGAGCGAGAAGCCCGACACCGCAATGGTCACGATGGTGGCGCGCCATTTCGTCGGCGCGTATTCGGAAACTACGCCGACGGCCTGCGGCATCACGCCGCCCACGCCAAACCCTGTAAGAAACCGGCAGGCCACCAGCATCTGCAGCGAGGACACCCAGATGGTGGCCAGCGTGGAGATGCCGCAGATCACAATGCAGATGACGAGCAATCCCCGCGTGCGGAAACGGTCCGCCAGTGGAGCGAACAGCAGCGCGCCCATGGTCAGGCCGAAAAGCCCCACACTGAGCGCCCCGCCCATTTGCAGCGGCGTCAGATGCAGAAGATCGCGCAGTGCGGGTGCTACATAGCCGATGGCCTGGGAATCGAAGCCTTCAGTCAGCAGCAGGAGCACCGCAATCGCAATCATCCGGATGTGAAATCCGCTGACGGGGCGGGCATCGAGTGCGGCCCTGAAACTGACTATTCGCTGATCCATTTGCCTCCACGCCCAACCCGCGGGAGCGGACGGTGCGTCCGAATCAGTATATAAAGAAACGCTGCCGGTGGGTCGGCCGGTAGATCTATTTCATCTGTACCGCTAACACGCTCTCCGCAATATCGCTGAACTCAGCCGGCGAGACCAGTCCGCGTTTTTCCATGCCGAGGTCTTTCACGCGCCGCAGCATTTCCGAAACGGCCTCGTCGCTGGTGCCTTCAATGCCCAGTTTTTCCAGATTGTAAGTGATCGAAGCCTTGCCGCTCTTTTTGCCCAGCACCACTTCGCCGCGCCGGCCCGTAAGCGCCGGGTGAGTGCCGAACATAGCAAGCGGCTCTTTCACGACAAGGTCCACGCCGATGCCGGATTCGCGCGTGAAATTGCGGTCGCCGAGGATCGGTTTGTTGACCGCGGTTTCGAAGCCGCTGATGCGGCTCACCAGTTCGCCCAGTTCCGGCAGCTTGTCCAGCTTGTACTGCGTCTCGTAGCCGTAGAGCACGTGCAGCGCCACCATCAGCTCTTCCAGCGCCGCATTCCCGGTCCGCTCGCCGAGGCCGTTGGCGCAGCTGTGCACCACTTCGGCTCCGGCTTCCACGCCCGCCAGTTCTGTCGCCACAGCCATCCCGAAATCGTTGTGCGTGTGCACCTCGACCGGCAGCTTCGTCAGCCGCTTCACCATCCGCACCATGTACTTGATCGCCTCCGGCAGCGCGCAGCCCATGGTGTCGACCACGCCGATGGAATCCGGCGGCGCCTCGTGCATGATGCGCGTCAGCAGGTTGCTTAGATCTTCCTCCCGGGCCCGCGTCGTGTCGTAAGGAAAATACACCGCGTGCAGCCCCGCCTTCTTCGCATAGTTGATGACCGGCACGCTTTTGCGAAGTACGTCTTCCCACGTCCATTTGAACTGGTACTTCAGCTTCGGATACCCAATGGGCACTTCGATGATGACGCCGTCGGCGCCGCATTCCACGGCCTTGTCGATGTCGGCGGTCATGGCGCGGGCAAACGTGTAGATCTTCGCGTTCAGGCCGAGCTTTGAGATCTGTTTAATGGCTTCGAAGTCCTGCTCGGAAACAGCGGGCATGCCGGCCTCGATGCGCTCCACACCCACTTCATCCAGCTTTTCGGCGATCGCGATCTTATCGGCGATGCTGAAGACAATACCCGGCGTCTGCTCTCCGTCGCGCAGCGTAGCGTCGTGAATCGCCACGCGCTCCGGCAACTGGAACTGCGCCCGCACTTCCGGCGCGTAGTTGTAAGGGCTGACCCACCATTCGTTTTCGCGATAGTATTTGCCGTTCATGTTTGTTCGATTTGCCTCGTCAGCGGACGATTATAGCGCTCCTGTCATGCCTGCGGCCGCCCGGCTTATCGGATCAATGCCCGATTGCGGTGATATGCTCTCCGACATGGCTCATCGAACCATGAATCTTGCCCTTGCCTGCGCGGCACTGGTCGCTCTGACCGTACGTCCCCCCGCCGAAGCGCAAACCCGCAAGCCCGCTCCGCCCAAATCGCTGCGGCTCTATGTTCTCGATTGCGGAAAGATCACGGTGGCGAACGGTGACTCCATGGGGTTCAAGCCGGGCGAGTTGGCCACGTCCAATATGGTCACCCCGTGCTTCCTGATCGTCCACCCGCGCGGCACCCTGATGTGGGACACCGGCGAGATTCCCGACAGCGCCTTCAGCGGCGGCGTCGCCCCGCAGACAGCGGGCGCCTTCACCGTGGATCGTCCCCTGCTGCCCCAGCTCGCCGCCATCGGCTACGCGCCCGCAGATATCACTTATCTGGCCCTTTCGCACTATCACGGCGACCACGTGGCCAACGCCAACGCGTTCGCCGGTTCAACCTGGATCGTGCAGCAGGGCGACCATGATGCGATCTTCGCACCCCGCCGCGACACTCAGAAAAAACTGGGAGCAGTCGGCGACGCGGCCTACTTTACCGATCTGGCCAAAAGCAAAAAACTGTTGCTCAAAGGCGAAGATCACGATGTGTTCGGCGATGGCTCCGTTGTGATCAAGTTCACGCCCGGCCACACGCCCGGCCACCAGTCGCTGTTCCTGAAACTGAAAAAAACCGGGCCCGTGCTCCTGTCCGGCGATCTCTACCACTATCCCGAAGAGATCACATACAAGCGCATCCCATCCTTCGACTCCGATAAAGAACAGACGGCCAGGAGCCGGGCCACGATCGAGGATTTCGTCAGGAAAAACAAGGCCCAGCTGTGGATCCAGCACGATTACAAGGCCGGCATCAAACGTAAAATTGCGCCGGAGTTTTACGAGTAGTCCTGCCCCGGTCGCGCCTCTTCCTTAACGTTCGAAATCGTCTTTGGTGATGTGGGGCGTGATCGGTTCCCAGTAAACCATCTCCGCGCTGCTCTCGTCAGCGGCCGCGTTCTTTTTGACCGTGCCGCTCTCTAGCGCGCGAGTCAATGCGGTGTTGATCGTCTGGGCACTGGTTCCCTCCGCTTCCCACATGGTGAGGTACTTTGGCTTGTCGCTCGGCGCCCGCCCGGGAATATCGGTCACACGGAATCGTTGCGCAGCCAGCCAGCCCGGAACTCCGAGGACGCTTTGAATCCTCTGATTCGCGAACTTATCGAAGTCCGCATCCCTGCCCGGGAGCGCGTTGCTGAACTCCAGCAGCATATACCGATTCAGCCGCGGCGTGTTATTGTCCGCCGGGTCGGTCAGCGTGGGGCCTTTGCCGTCCGGGCGCGTGACGCGCGTTCCCGTCGCCTCCCACGTCCCGCTCGTTCCTGCCCCGGTATTGTAGTTGAATCCGGCGCCTAGTCGGCTCTTACCTCCGGCGATGGCGGCTGTACTCATTGAGAGAGGTCCGCTAGCATCGCTCGCCTCCAGATCCCAGATCATCAGATACCATGTCTGTAGCCTGCGGTGGTTGGCGGTGGCTGCACAGTGGTAAGGAGGCGAAATCGCTGGGCGCCTGTCCACCCCGGAAGCTGCACCAGATCGCCCATGTGAACGTTGGAGTACCACTCATTGAATTCAGCTTCCCTGCCGGGGATCGGGT
>Ga0209698_10002441_pt1 | contig 21061 bp, 14 predicted proteins | sample LitLauG_LLR_2012_FD_187203 | JGI IMG/M metagenome (GOLD analysis project Ga0209698, IMG submission 187203) | Freshwater sediment microbial communities from Pennsylvania, USA - Little Laurel Run_MetaG_LLR_2012 (SPAdes) (version 2) | ecosystem: Environmental > Aquatic > Freshwater > Creek >...
TATGTATAAAGAGTTTTTTGGCCTTCGGGCAAACCCGTTCAACGTTAATCCGGATCCGCGTTACCTGTTTCTGACACGGCATACGGAAGAGGCACTTGCGTGCCTGACCTATGGCATCCAGAGCCGCAAGGGCTTTGTGTTGCTGACCGGCGAGGTGGGCACGGGCAAGACGACCCTGATCAATAAGCTAATGGAGTGGCTCCGTCTCCAGCAGGTGGCCACCGCGTTCATCTTCAATTCGCGGATGGATGTTCCGCAACTGCTGGATTTCATGATGGCGGATTTCGGGATTCCATGCGACACCAAATCGAAGAGCCAGATCCTGCAGCGACTTTACAACTGGCTGCTCGACCGCTACCGCGCCGGCGAAACAGCCGTCCTCGTGATCGATGAGGCCCAGAATCTCTCCGACGAAGTGCTGGAAGAAATCCGGATGCTCACCAACCTTGAGACCTTCACCGAGAAGTTGCTCCAGATTGTGCTGGTCGGTCAACCGGAACTGGAGCAACGTCTGAAGCAGCCCCAGCTGCGTCAGTTGCGCCAGCGGCTGACGTTGCGGGCGAAAACCCATGCCTTCAATATGGAGGAGACCAAGGCGTACATTCACCAGCGCCTGCGCATCGCCGGATCCAACGGCGAAGCGATCTTCGAACCGGAGGCCTTGCAGGCGCTCTATCGCTGCTCCGCCGGTATTCCGCGGGTCATCAACTTGCTGTGCGAGCACTGCCTGGTCAGCGCCTTCGTGGACCAGAAGAAGACCGTGGCCGCCGAAATCGTTGAGTCCGTCGCCCGCGATTTTGACTTGTCCGACGGAAACGCAGCTGCGGCCATGACGCCGGTGGTTCCCCGGGTGGCGGGCGCGGAAAAGTTTGACCTGGTCGAAGCTTTACGAACTTTAGCAACCCTGGCGGACCGCTTGCGCCAATCTGAACAGGACCTCCCCAAGGAAGGGAAACTATGAGCCGCATCCATGACGCTTTGAAACGTGCCGAACAGGAACGAGCAACCTCCATAGGGGGGCACGTCGAAACCACTCTCGTCCAGCCCGAGATGCAACCGATCAGCATGCCGCCGCTCGGGCAGCCTACCGTCACGATGCCCTCACCAGTCGCCGGATTTACCTATGAAGGCTTGCTGGCTCGCTGTCCCCAGACGAACTGGACTCCAGACCAGCGCACGATGTTGTTCTTCCACGACGATGAGAATCGCAGTGGGGCCGAAGCGTTCCGCACTCTACGGTCACGGCTCTATCAGATCCGGGAGAAACTGCCGCTGAAAAGGCTGATGGTGACCAGCGCGCTGCCCAAAGAGGGGAAGTCGTTCGTCACTGCCAACCTGGGCCAAGTCATGGTGCGGCAACAGGGCCGCCGCGCCCTGATCATCGACGCCGACTTACGCAGCCCAGGCATGCACCGCCACCTCGGGGCTCCGCAAACCCCGGGACTCTCCGACTATCTGTTGGGAGAATGCGACGAATTCTCAGTGTTGCAGCGCGGACCGATGGAGAACCTGTTCTTCCTCCCCGCAGGCCGTGTTGTTTCGAGCGCGCCGGAGTTGTTGACCAATGGCCGGCTCAAACTTCTGCTGCAACGCGTCGAGCCGATTTTCGACTGGATCATCATGGACACTCCGCCCGTCATTCCGGTGGCTGACTCCACGTTGCTGGCCAACTTCTGCGACGGCGTCCTGATGGTCGTGCGTTCGAATGCGACGCCGTCTGACTTGGCTCGTCGTGCCCGGGACGAGTTCCAGGACAAACTGTTGCTGGGCGTGGTTCTCAATGGCGCTCCTTCCGGAAAACTAGAGCGATCGAAGTACTACTATGGCGAGGCCGTGAGCAGCCACGCGTGAGAGATGAACCGAGGTCAAATTGATCCGGCTCTTCAATGTCTATTACCCGATTCGAACACTCATCCTGCTGATCGGAGAGGCCCTGATCGTTTGGACCTCGTTCCTGCTGGCGGCCGTGCTCGAACTTCGGGAAGACAGCTACCTGGTACTCAACTACGAGGGCGGCTACATCAAGCTGTTCGTGGTTACCGGGGTGGTGCTGTTGTGTTCTCATTGGTTCGATCTCTACGATACGGCCCGGCTGAATACCAGGGGTGAACTCTACTTCCGCCTGCTCATGGTGCCGGGTCTGCTGGCTTTCGTCATGGCCGGTATCAGCTACTTCCGCCCCGACTTCCTGCTGGGGGGTGGCTCGTCGGCGCTGGGCCTGGTCATCCTGACCTTCGCCCTTTTCGGCTGGCGCCTCGGCTACGGCTGGCTGGTGCAGTTGCCGATCCTGGTGGAACGTGTTTATGTTCTGGGGACGGGCGAGCGTGCGCAGCGCGTTGTGCAGGGGTTGCGCAAGGATCCGGAGATCGGCGTCGAGGTCGCAAGCTGGACGGGCAAGCTGGAAGGTGCGGTCACGCGCGAATCGGTGGCTGCGCACCTGATGGACGTGGCCAAGAAGCAAAAGGTCCACCGCGTGATCGTGGCCATGCCCGATCGTCGCGGCACCATTCCGATGCAAGAACTGCTCGAACTGCGCATGCAGGGTGTCAAGATTGAGGAGGCAACCTCCTGGCTCGAGAAGATCTCGGGCAAGATCGAGATCGATAATCTTTACCCGAGCTGGCTCGTGTTCAGCGAGGGCTTCCGCCGCAGTACGCCGTTTATCGTGGTCCGGCGTTTTATCTCGATTGCGATTTCGCTGGTTGGGCTGACGCTGGCGGCTCCGCTGGTGCCCTTGATCATTCTAGCCATCGTGATCGATTCCCGGGGACCGGTGTTTTACACGCAGGCTCGCGTGGGCAAGGGTGGGCGGGTTTTCAATGTCGTGAAGTTCCGCACCATGCGGCAGGATGCCGAAGCGACCAATGGTCCGCAATGGGCGGGCGACAATGATCCGCGCGTTACACGGGTGGGGAAGTTTCTCCGCTCCTCGCGTCTCGACGAAATCCCGCAACTCTGGTGTGTCCTTAAAGGTGACATGGCGTTTGTGGGACCGCGGCCAGAACGTCCTGAGTTCATCGAACGGCTTTCGAAGGAGATCCCGTACTACGGCGTGCGGCACATGGTCCGTCCGGGTCTGACCGGGTGGGCGCAGGTCCGGTACAAATACGGCAGCACGATAGAGGATTCGCGCGAGAAGCTTCAGTACGACCTGTACTACATCAAGAACGCGTCGATTGGTTTCGATCTGCTGATCATGTTCCTGACCGTGAAGATCGTTCTGTTGCGCCGGGGCGCGCAATGAAATGGATGTTCTGGATCGCCGCGACCTGGATCGGATACTCATATCTTGGGTATCCCGTGTGGTTGTGGCTGCGCAGCCGGTGGTCGCCGCGGCCCGTTCGCCGGAGCCAGGAAAAGCCGGCGGTATCGGCGGTGATGGTGGTACGAAACGAGGAGGCAATCGTTGCTCGCAAGCTGGAAAACCTACTGGCGCTCGATTATCCGGAAGCCAGGCTCGAAGTCGTGGTGGTCTCGGACGGTTCGAGCGACGGCACGGGGGCAATTCTCGAGCGGTTTGCGGGCTCCGGGCGGGTGCGCATGCTGGTGAAACCCGCATCGCAAGGCAAGGCAGCGGGGTTGAACGATGCCCTCCGGCTGGCGAGCGGGGACGTGCTCTTATTCACCGACGCACGCCAGCAGATCGAGCCTGCGGCATTGCGGCGGCTGATTGAAAATTTCGGCGATCCCGAGGTCGGGGCAGCGAGCGGCGAACTGATGTTAGGCGATCCGGCGACGGGCGAAACGGGGAAGGGAATGGGCTTGTACTGGCGCATCGAAAAGAAGATTCGGGATCTGGAATCTGCCTCCGGATCCGTGGTTGGCGCCACGGGCGCGATCTATTGTGCGCGCCGCAGACTGTGTGTGCCCTTGCCCGAGGGCACTATCCTTGACGACGTTCTCTTGCCGATGCAGGTAGTGCGCCAAGGAGCGCGGGTGATTTTCGATCCCCGCGCCCGCGCTTGGGATTCGCCCGACCTCGGCGGGAGCCGCGAGTTTGCTCGGAAAGTCCGCACCCTCAATGGCAACTACCAGCTCTTGCAGCTCGCGCCCTGGCTGCTTAGCTCCAAAAATCCCATCCGCTTTGAGTTCATCAGCCACAAGCTCTCGCGCTTGGCGGTCCCGTTCGCGCTCCTCTTGCTTTTGGTGGCCTCGCTGTTCCTGCCCCAGCCGCTCTATCGAGCTGTCCTCATCGCACAACTCGTCTTGTACGGGTTGAGTTTGGCGACGATCGCTGGGGTAAAGATTGGTCCTCTTGCTCGCATCGCTGATCCCGCGCGTACCTTCGTCGTGCTCAATTGTGCCGCCCTGGTTGCCTTCCTCAACTTTGTCACGGGCAGAAAGGCGGTTTGGGTCCGCTGACCGGGTATGAGAATTCTCTGGGTCAAAGCCGACAAGCTCCTGCCCGTGCACAGCGGCGGCAATATCCGCACGTATCACGTCTTGCGATACCTCGCCTCGCACCACGAGCTTACGTTTTACTCGTACTACGGAGGAGAGCCCGACGACGAGTACGAGCGCGATTTGCAGCAGCAGCTGCCCGGCTCGGTCGCCTTGTGCACCGGCAAACGCGAATTGTCCGGAGTGGCACGGGGCGCCGACTATCTTGCGCACCTGACAGCCCAGCCACCCTACGCGGTCAGTCGGTTTGCGTGTAGCAAGGTGCAGGACCAGGTGCGGACATGGTTTCAAGAGGAACGCTTCGATGTAGCCGTCTGCGATTTTCTCGATGCTGCTGTGAATTTCCCGAACGATCTCAGCATTCCCAGCGTGCTTTTCCAGCACAATGTCGAAAGCGAAATCTGGCGCCGCCATGCCGCGACCGCGACCAATCCGGTCAAGAAGGCGATCTATGGCGTGGAGTTTCAGAAGATGCTGGGCTACGAACAGATCGAAGTCCGCCGGTTTCACCACGTCGTCGCCGTCTCAGAGAACGACCGCAAGCTGATGACGCAGTGGGTCGATCCCGGACACGTCACCGTGATCCCCACCGGCGTCGATCTCGCGCAATACCGCCCCGACGCCAGTGCGCCCGAGCCTGCTCCTCTCATCACTTTTGTCGGCGCCATGGACTGGGAGCCGAACGTGGACGGCGTAGAGTATTTCTGCCGCGAGATCTGGCCGAATATCCTGGCTGAGGTGCCGGAAGCGCGGTTCCGCATCGTGGGCCGCAACCCGGATCACCGGGTGCAGAAGTGGGCCTCGGAGTGGGTCGAAGTGACCGGTCGCGTGCCCTCGGTGGTGGAACATTTGCAGCAATCGGCGGTCGTGGTCGTGCCCTTGCGGATCGGAGGCGGGACACGGCTCAAGATTTACGAAGCGATGGCGACGGCGAAGGCGGTGGTTTCGACGACAGTGGGTGCGGAAGGTCTGGATGTGCGTCACGGGTGCGACCTCATGCTCGCCGACGACAGCAAGTCGTTTGCTCATGCCGTGATCATGCTGTTGCGGGATCGCGAACTGCGCCACCGCTATGAGAAGGCGGCAGCGGAGACAGCCGCCCGGTACGATTGGCCGGCGATTGGCGAGCGGTTCAGCAGGATTTTGAAGTCGGTCATCAAGCAAGAGTCTTCGACGGCGAGTGCCGTTCCGGTGCGCACGCCATGAAGACAAGAGAGGACTCTGTGGTTATCGGGGATAACGGGACCGTGAGCGCGGCGGACATCATGGGCCGGCGGAAGATCGCGTCGGCGGTGGATCCCACCAAGACTGCCTTCTTCTGGCTCAGCAGTTTCTTCGTGGTCTACTGCGCCCGGCCGGAGGATTGGGTTCCGGGATTGAAGTATTTTCCTTTGGCCAAGATCACCGCGATCCTTGCAATGTGGGGGCTGTTCCAGAGCACGGGACGAACCAAGCGCACCTTCAAGGATGTACCCAAAGAGGCAAAACTGCTTTTTGTCTTGGTCAGTTTCCTTTTCGTCGGCGGCTTTTTTTCTCCAATCTGGAGGGGCGGAGCGGTCTCGCACTCCATCGATTTCTCCAAGGTGTTCGTCGCCTGGGTCCTCACGTTTCTGCTGGTCACAACCTTCAGCCGTTTGCGGCACATCATCTACATCCAGACCGCTTCTGTCATGGTCATCTGCGCGGTCTCCATCATCAAGGGTCACAGCCAGCCGCGCCTGGAGGGGGTGATCGGCGGCATTTACTCCAACCCGAATGATTTGGCGTTCGCCGTTGTACTGACATTGCCCTTCGCCCTGGCCTTCATGTTGACCGCGAAGAACACGTTCATCAAATCGCTTTGGCTTTTCGGAATGCTGATTATGGCGTCTACGATTTTCTTGACCGCCTCCCGTGCCGGCTTTATCGACCTTGTTATCTCCGGCAGTTTCGCCCTCTATTATTTCGGGATTAAGGGCAAGCGCTTTTATCTGATTGTGGCCACCGGCGTTCTGGGCGTGCTGATCATGCTGACCGTGGGCGGCAAGCTTTATGACCGCTTCAGCGCGTTGTCGGGCGACAGTTCCACCGATCAGTCGGCCTACGGATCGTACGAGGACCGCAAGTACCTGATGGAGCGCGCCCTCGAGGGAATCGAGAATTATCCGATCTTCGGGATCGGCGTGAACAACTTCATGACCTACTCCCTGATCTGGCATGAAGTACACATGACCTATCTGCAGATTTGTGTGGAGGGCGGTATCCCCGCGCTGTTTCTTTACCTGTGGTTTTTCGGGCGTGGTTTTGGAAACCTGCGGATCTTGCGGAAGACGAAAAACCTTGACCAGCACACGGTGCTGTTCGTGGGCGCCCTGCAGAGTTCGCTGATCGGCTTCGTGGTGGGTGCCTTGTTCGCGCCGGAAGCCTACCAGTTCTTCCCGTTTTTCGCAGTAGCGTTTACCGCGACGTTGCTGCAAACCGTGAAAGAGAGAGAACAAGAACCCAGTGTGGTTCCGCCCGCGCCGAAGCCGCGCCATTTCCTGGAGGTTTATGCCCATTACGGAAGAACAGGTGCAGTCACTCCTGTTCGCTGAGTTGCAAGCGATCCTGCGTTGCCTGCAGTGCGGCGCAAGGCTGGAAAGTGACCAGTCGGGCGGGTTTGTGTGTGCAGCGTGCCAGCGCGCCTATCCGAAGGTCAACGGGATTGCGCGATTTGTGGACGCGCAGCATTATGCGGCCAGTTTTGGGTTTCAGTGGCACCGCTATCACAAGACTCAGCTGGATCATGACGAGGTGCGGGAGTCCGAGCAGCATTTCCTGATGAAGACGGGCTTGCGACCTGAAGAACTGAAAGGGAAGTTGGTGCTCGACGTCGGTTGCGGGATGGGCCGCTTTGCCGAGGTTGCGACCCGCTGGGGGGCCCGGGTGGTGGGCATCGATCTGAGCGCGGCGGCGGAGGTTGCTGCCCGGAATTTGGCCAGCCGCGACTTTGTTGCCCTGCAAGCGGATGTTTTCGCGTTGCCGTTTGCCGCGCAGAGTTTCGATGTTATCTACAGCATGGGCGTGCTTCATCACACGCCAGATTGCGAAGCCGCGGTGAAAGCGCTGGCCAAGTATTTGAAGCCGGGCGGCATTCTGGCTGTGTGGCTGTATAGCGGATACAACAAGTGGTATCGCTTCAGCGACGTTTGGCGCCGTTACACACCCAAGATGAAACCCGAAACGCTGCACGGCATCCTGAAAATCGCGGTGCCGCTCTTCTATCACCTCGACCAAGGCCTGCGGCGAGTGCCAGGCGTAGGACGGCCGGTTGCCGGTGCGGTCCACCATGTGTTTCCCGTGAACCGTCAGAAAGACCCGGAAGCGCGCATGCTCGATACCTTTGACTGGTATTCGCCCAGGTACCAATCGAAGCACACGTACGAACAAGTATTCCGCTGGTTCGAGGCTATGGGACTCGAGGACCTTCATGTAGGCGAGTTGCCTATCTCGGTTCGTGGCCGCAATCCGCTGCGGCCCGCAATATGAGTCAATGAGCTGGAAAGAAAAAACGACGTATGCGGCGAAGGTCCTGCCCAGCTATGTGTGGCAACGGCTGACCCGCACTATTCCGGATGGCCCCGTTCACCTGATCTTTGCGCTCGCGGATCACTTCGAGCCTGCCATCGATCCACACGACGGAATGGCCCGCGTCTCGCGCGACGAACAGGTACGACGGTTGGAATGGTGGAGCCGTGAGTACCCGAAGCGGATGGATCGTTTTCGCGACCACGATGGCCGGCCGTTTGTGCATTCGTATTTCTATCCAGCGGAGCAATATGACGCCGGCCTGATCGAAATGCTGGCCGAGCACTGTCACGCGGGATGGGGCGAGATCGAAATCCATTTACACCATGGGATTCCCGAGCCCGATACTGCCGAGAACACGCGCCGAGTGCTCACGGAATTCCGCGACGCGTTGGCCTTCCGACATCAGTGCCTTGCGCTCGAAGAGGGATCGGAGACACCGAAGTACGCCTTCGTACACGGAAATTTCGCGCTCGCCAATTCCGCTGGAGGGAAGTTTTGCGGCGTGGATTCGGAAATGGCGGTTCTTGCTGAAACCGGATGCTACGCGGACATGACGCTGCCCACGTCGCCGCTCCATCCTTCGCAGACCGCGAAAATCAATTCGCTGTACGAGTGCACACTGCCACTTGATCGAGCCGTTCCTCAGCGCCAGGGCAGAAGTCTTCAGGTTTCTCAGACGCCCCGAACGTTCCCCTTAATCGTGCAAGGGCCTCTCGGTCTGGATTTTGGCCGCAATAAAAAGCCGGGAATCGAAAACGCCTCTATTACCCAATCGAATCCGCTCAGCTTGCATCGGTTGGCGCTCTGGAAGAAAGCCGCGGTGCGCGTGCAGGGCCGCCCAGACTGGCTCTTCATCAAATTGCACGCCCACGGCATGGATCCAACCCAGAGCGAGGCCGTTGCGGGCGATGCGATGCGAAGGTTTCTCGAAGAACTGGTTCAGGGCGCTGGCGAGCGGAAAGAGACGCTGCACTTCACCTCCGCGCGCGAGATGGTCAACATCATTCTGGCTGCATGTGATGGACGGGAAGGGAACCCCGGTCTCTATCGTGACTACCGTTTCCGGCGGGTTCGCGATGTGTCCCGAACAACCTCTGTATCCGCGCAGCCGGCAGCGAGCGTGAGAGGCTAAGTCATGTGCGGAATTGCCGGAATCGTCGATGCAAGGCCGGGAGCGCGGGTCGAAGAGGCCACGATCCATCGTATGTGCGAGCGGATCGTATACCGTGGGCCGGACGAGGAAGGGCTGTTCGTCAAAGGCGGCAGCGGGCTGGGAATGCGCCGGTTGAGCATCATTGACCTGGCCGGCGGGCATCAGCCGGTCTTCAATGAAGACCGCAGCGCCTGGATCGTGTTCAACGGCGAAGTTTATAACTTTCCCGACTTGCGGCCCGAACTCGAAGCCACGGGCCACATCTTCCGGACGCACTCCGACACCGAAGTCATCATTCACCTCTATGAAGAGATGGGCGCGGAGTGCGTGCAAAAACTGCGCGGGATGTTTGCCTTCGCCATCTATGACGAGCGCAAACGCAAGCTGCTGCTGGCGCGCGATCGCATGGGAAAGAAGCCTCTGCACTACGCGGTCGAGAATGGCCAGCTGCTGTTCGCGTCTGAGATGAAGTCCATTCTCGAAGTCGCGCCCGGGCTTGCCGAAGTAAGTGTCCCGGCTCTGTGGCAATACATGTATCTGGGATACGTACCCGATCCGGCGACGGCGTTCCAGCGGATCCACAAGCTGCAGCCCGGACACGTGCTGGAATTCGAAAACGGCAACGTCAAGATCTGGCAGTATTGGGATGTGCCGCAATATGGGACCTATCATCCCAAGAGCGAGGAAGAGTGCCTGGAAGAGATGGAGCATCGCCTGGAAGAGGCGGTGCGGGTTCGCCTGATCTCCGATGTTCCTCTGGGCGCGATGCTAAGTGGTGGAACCGACTCCTCCGCGGTGGTCGCGCTCATGGCGCGCGCCAGTGCTGGGCCGGTCAAGACATTTTCAATTGGGTTCAAGCAGGCGGACTTCAACGAAGCGGAGTACGCGCGCCTAGTCGCACAAAAGTTCGGTACCGACCACCACGAGTTGATCCTTGAACCCAATGTGGTCGAGACGGTCGAGGTTCTCACGCGCTCGTTGGAAGAACCGTTCGGCGATTCTTCCATGCTGCCCACCTATTACGTTTCCCAATTGGCGAGGCAGCACGTGACGGTGGCGCTCTCGGGAGACGGCGGCGACGAACTGTTTGCCGGCTACGAGCGGTACCGCATTCATCTGCATGATCGTTCGCACGCCCTGCCGGACTGGGCTGGCCAGTTCTATCGCAGCGCGATTCATCCGCTGTTGCCATATAGGACTCCGGGGCGGAATCTGGTATACAGCATTTCCTTACCTTGGCAGGAACGCTATCTGGAAGGAGTGAGCATTCAATCCTTCATTCGGGAGATGCAGTTGTTGACGCCGGAGTTCCGCGCTCGTGCTCTGGCGAATGGCGACGATTCTCTGCATGTTCTTCGTGGCTATCTTGACAAGGCTCCGGCGGGTGACGCGTTGAGCCGCGTCCTGTACCTCGACACGAAAACGTACCTGGCCGGCGACATTCTGACCAAGGTCGATCGCATGAGCATGCTGACGTCGCTGGAGGTGCGCGGCCCTATTCTCGACCACAAGTTCGTGGAGTGGGTTTCGTCGCTCCCTTCCGAATGGAAGATGCGGGGCGGTGAGCAGAAGTACATCTTCCGCAAACTTGCCGAGCGCGTGGGTGTGCCGCACGCGGTGTTGCATCGCAAGAAACAGGGCTTCGCTCTGCCGCTTGTCCACTGGATGCGGAATGAACTGAAACCGCTGATCCTCGACGTCCTGCTCGACCAGCGGGCTCTGCAACGGGGTTACTTCGAAGAAAAAGGACTGCGCCGTTTGCTCGACGAGCACTTCCAGCAGCGCCGCGACCATTCGGCCCGCATCTGGCGGTTCCTGATCTTCGAACTCTGGCACCGGAATTTCCTGGAGACCTTGCGGCAACCTGCGGGTGCGGTTGATCTCGCCAGTGTTTCCGGAGTGGTCGGATGAGGTCTGGGGCCAAGTCGCTGCCAGTTCCGGTCCCCACGGAAGAACATTGCCCGCCATCGCTGGGCGTGTTTCTCATGAACGACAGCTTCGAAATCGGCGGCAGTGAGCGCCAGTTCTCTACCCTTGCCATTAGCCTCGATCGCAGCGCTTTTCGCGTATCGATCGGCTGCATTCAGAAGAAAGGCGCGTTCCTTGATTGTTTGAGCGACGAGGGTTTTGGCGACGTCCCCACATTTCCGCTGGGAGGAAGTCTCTACAAGCTGGAATCCTGGAAGACCCGAGCGCGGCTGGCGCGATACTTGCGCCAGAATGCCATTGACATTGCCCACGCCTTCGACTTCTATACCAATCTCACGCTCATTCCTGCAGCACGCTGGGCGCGCGTCCCGGTTGTGATTGGCAGTCAGCGCCAACTCGGAGACCTTCTGACGCGAGGACAGTTCAGGACGCAACTGTTCGCGCTGCATTTTGCCGATGCAGTTGTTTGCAACTCCCAAGCCGCGGCGGATGGATTGTGCGTCGCCGGGTTACCAAGGCACAAGACAGTCGTGATCCGAAACGGAATGCCGCCTGAGGTGTTCGCTCCGGCAGAACCCGCGATTGCACGCGTCCCGAGCATTCTCCGCATCGGGATGATCGCCCGCATGAACACCCGTTCCAAGAATCACGGCAGTCTTCTGCGGGCGTTTGCGCAACTGCGGAAAGAGATGCCAAACATCGAACTGCTGCTGGCGGGAGATGGACCGTTCCGTGCCGACCTTGAGCAGGAGGCTCAGGAACTGGGAATCGCGCCGACCGTACGCTTTCTTGGGGATTGCCGCGACGTGCCTGCGGTGCTGGCTTCGCTAGACGTGAGCGTGCTGCCGTCGATTTCGGAAAGCTTGTCAAATTCCATCATCGAATCGATGGCGCAGGGGATTCCGGTGGTGGCGGCGCGCGTGGGCGGGAATATGGAATTGGTCTCCGAAGGCCGGGGTACCCTTGTGCCGGTGGGAGATGAATCGGCATTAGCCCGTGCGCTTGCCCGCTTGCTGAGAGATGAGGCGCTGCGAAAGAGCATGGGAACGAATGCGCGATCGTTCGCATGCGAACACTTCACCATCGACAAAATGCGCCAGCAGCATGAGGAGCTCTATCTTCGCCTGCTGGAACGTAAGCGCTCTCGCCGTAAATCCTCCGGCATTCAGGAGGGAGCGCCATGACGCAGCCCTCCGGGACAGGGACGAAGATAAGGGTGGCCATTATCGCCGCATCTTTGCGGTATGTCGGCGGCCAGGCCGTCCAGGCGGATTTGCTGCTTCGCCACTGGCAGGGCGACCCGGACGTGGAAGCAAAGCTGGTGCCGATCGACCCGGTATTCCCTAGAGGGCTGCGCTGGATCGAGCGAATCCCGGGGCTTCGCACCATCGTGCGCGAGCCGCTGTATCTTCGCGAAGTCTGGCGTGCTCTGGATGACGCCGACGTCGCGCACATTTTTTCGGCAAGCTATTGGTCATTTCTGATTGCGCCGGCTCCAGCGTGGTGGACGTCGCGCTGGCGTGGCAAGAGGGCCCTCATTCATTACCACAGTGGGGAAGCGCGGGATCATCTCCGACGATTTCGTTCGGCACGAGCCGTGCTCAGGGATGTAGATGCCGTGGTCGTACCCTCACGCTACCTGGTGGATGTGTTTGCGGAGTTTGGGGTCGAAGCACAAACCGTCCCCAACATTGTCGATCTGACGCAGTTCTCGTTTCGCGAGCGACGGCCGCTGCGCCCGCATTTGGTATGCACCCGCGGCTTCTCGCCATACTACTGCGTGGACGTAGTGGTGCGTGCTTTTGCCGAGCTGAGGAAGACCTATCCTGATGCACAGCTGGATCTGGTCGGTGGAGGTCCGTTGGAAGGGAGAATCCGCGCTCTGGCCGCGGACCTGAATCTCACGGGAGTGAATTTCGTTGGCGTGGTGCCGCGAGCCGAGATTGGGAAGTATTACGACGCGGCTGATATCTTCATTAACGCCTCACGCCTCGATAATATGCCGGTCTCGGTGATGGAAGCGTTCGCCGCGGGGACGCCCGTAGCCACCACCTCGCCCGAATGTATGACGTACCTTGTAGAGCACGAGAAGACGGGTTTACTTTCGCCGGTGGGTGACGCAACAGCGCTTGCGGGGAACGTGGTTCGGCTTCTACGCGAACCGGAGTTGGCGGCGAGACTGGCTCGCAACGCGTACCAGGAATCGCGCAAATACGAGTGGAGTCGAGTCCGGCAGCGATGGATCGACGTGTATCGTCACTTATTGAACTGCGATGTTGAAAAGCCCAAGGCTGCGCTCGCACAAGCCCTGTCGCGATAACTTAGGTCGGCAGGTCAGCGCGCTGATGCCACTCGTAGTTCCGGTTCCCCGAACGCCGTCGGCAAATCGCCTTCCAGGCACACGCGGTGCCACCATTCGAGATTCAGGAGCCTCCAGATGCGATCATAGTTATCGCGGTGTTTGGCTCGGTGTTCGCGGAACAATTGTTGAATCGCCTCCCGTCGGAAATACCCGCGATTCAGGCTGCGTGGCTCGAGCAGCATGGCTTCGATGGCATCGAGGCGCGGTCCGGCCAGCCAGCCGCTCCATGGCGTGGGGAATCCGAGCTTGGGACGGTAAATGATGGAGTGCGGCAGCAGGTCCTCCATCGCTTTCTTCAGAATCTGCTTGCCTGCCAGACCCTTGAGTTGAACTTCGCGTGGGATGCGGCTGGCGAATTCGACGAGCACGTGGTCCAGGAACGGGACCCGGCTTTCGATGGAGGCGGCCATGCTCATGTTGTCCTGTTTCATCAGCAGTTCGACCAGATAGGTCTTGATGTCGGTATAGAGCAGGCGTTGCAGCAACGGCCCGGAAGATCGCTCCCAGTATTTGAGCACTTGGCGATACGCAGTGTCCGGTGCGAACTGCTGGGCGAAATCGGCGGTCATCAGTCCAGCCTGCTCTGCCTTCCCGAAAGCAGAGAAAAAATTGTCGAAGTAGAAGTCGGACCAGGAGTCGCCGTCGAGTGCGAGGAAGGTATGCGCAAGCTTACGGCGGGCCGTTGCTCCGATCAGAGATGAATTCGCCAGCGTGTTGCGCATGTGCCGCCGCGCAAAGCTGGGAACCACCCCGCGATACACGCGATCAAGCGCTGCATTCTTCAGCGTAAACGCATATCTCGTGTAGCCGCCAAGAGTTTCGTCGCTGCCTTCTCCCGTGAGGACGACCGTGACGCGCTCGCGCGCGAGCTTCGCCACAAAATAAAGTGCGACGCTTGAAGGCCACGCGATCGGCTCGTCTTCATGCCAGATGAGGCGGGGCAGGGAATCGAAAAAATCCTGCTCGCTGATCAGGACGTCGTGGTGAAGCGACTTCAAGTGATCGGCAACCGTGCGTGCATACGGAAGTTCGCTGTAACTCTGTTCCCTGTAGCCGACTGAAAAGGTTTCGATCGGCTCGCGGCGAATTGTGGTCATCAACGCAGCGACGGCGCTCGAATCGAGGCCTCCGCTCAGGAACACACCGAGCGGAACGTCGCTCATCAGGTGGCTCTGGATCGCACCTTCCAGCAACTCGCGATAACTGCGCACGTAGTAGTTTTCATTGCGCGATTCATGCGGCGTCGTTGCATCCAGATCCCAGTACTGGCGAATCTCCGGCTTCCCATCCGGGCCAATGGTCATCGTGTGCCCGGGCAGCAGCTTCCCAATCCCCGAATAAAGAGTGTCTTCGCCTGACAGATACCCGAATGCGAGAAACTCCGGCAGAGCGGCGCGGTTGAACTCTGGACGAATGCCGCCATGCGCCAGCAACACCTTAATCTCGGATCCGAACAGCAACCGTTCCGGCGTCAGCTTGTAATAGAGCGGCTTGATTCCCAACCGGTCGCGGGCAATGAAAAGCGTTTTCTCGTTGCGATTCCAGATGGCGAAGGCGAACATGCCGCGCAGGTGCTGCACGCAATCCTCGCCATATTCTTCGAATAGATGGATGATCGTTTCGGTATCGCTGTGCGTGCTGTAGGAGTGTCCGCGCGCAATCAACTGCTCGCGGAGCGCCATGTGGTTGTAGATCTCGCCGTTGAAAACGATCCAGAGCGTTCCATCTTCATTCGAGATCGGCTGATGGCCAGTCGCCAGGTCGACGATGCTCAGGCGGCGCATGCCGATGCCGAGGCAGCCGTCGGTGTAGAGGCCTTCGTCGTCGGGCCCGCGATGGGTCATGACACGGCACATGTTGCGCAGGGCTGCAGCGCTCACCCGCGTGTCCCGGCCAAATTCCAGAATCCCGGCGATCCCGCACATTTAATGTTTCTCCGCGTAGGAAGAAGGAGTCGTTTTTGAGGTTGTGGTCGGCGAACGCGTGCCGGTCAGTTCTTGAAACAGGGGCGATAGCGAGAACGGTTCTGGTTCTGCGTTCAGCAATCCATCCTGCTTGCGCCATTCGAAGTATATAGACGGTTTTGTCGCTTTCAGGAGTTGCTTTCCCTGCCACGATGCCGAGCTTCCACCCACGGTGATCAGTTGAACGATCTTCTCTTCCCTGATCCGGCAGTACAACACTTCGGCGTCGGAAGACCATGGGCCAAAACTCCAGGGTTGCTTGTCGAGTGCAAAGAAGAATCCGTGGCTTTCAATCTGATCCTGAAGTTCGTATACATGCACCTCCGCGTGCTGCATGCTGACCAGTCGGAGTTGCTGTCCCGTGCCTGCGTTGTCGGATTGTGCGATCAGGACTGTCGCGATCTCTGTTGGAAGCTTGATTCGTGCTTCACATCGCACGACCGGTGCGGGCTCGAGCCGTCCGTACGCGGGAGAAAGCAGGCCTCGCGTGACATTTGTCTTCCATGCTGTTTGTTGGGGAACAATCAAGCGCAGCTCAGATGGGTCCGCTTTTGTGTCTAGCCTTGACGCAACCAACGCGTTCGCACCCGCCTCTCGCAACGAGATGTCATGAGCGAAATGCCAGCGAAGGTCAAGATCGTGTTCGGCACTTCCCAGCCCTACATCTCGTACCAGCCACATCGCGCCGCTCACGCGCAGGATGCAGCGCCGATGCGTCACCGGATCCGTGAGCCGCGAATATCCATTGTGACTGCCTGAAAAGTAGATAAAGGTTTTCCCCGTCACCCAGTTCTCAGGTCGGGTCGTCGGAATGTCGGTCCACGAAAACGGCTCATCGGGTACAGCCTGATCCACACCGTCTACGCGCAAGGTGTTATGCGCCGACGTGCCGCGGAATGTGTTGCGATCGGCTGGGTCGGAAGAAATATAGACGCCGCTGCCCGAGTCTACCAGGCAGCGCGCTCCATTCATGGTCAGGCGCAGGCTGAGCGCATCGGCATGGCCGTGGCCGGAGCGGCCCACACCTTGGGGACCTGCATCAAGCACCATTATCTGCGCACACGGCTCCGCGTCTGATAGTACGTACAGGCCACCACCCTTAAACGCAGCCGATTGCAAGGCTGGCTTCGCCTGTCGCTGTGCAAGTTCCGCGACTGCGCGTTCCCCAAACAGCCAGATGGACTCCTCGGTCAGCCTGGCCGCGGCCAGATCGTCGCGGTGATAAGCGAGCGCACCAATGGCCAGCGGATCGGTCATGTGATCGGTGCGATTGCGGCGCGGATTGAACAAGCGTCCGCCATCGTCATCCCCGAAGCCTTCTGGCGGACCCGCCTGGGCGAGTGCCTCGACCACACCCAGCATTTTGAACAGAACTTCATCATAGGCAGAAGGAATCTGGACTCCGTTCTGGGCCGCGAGGAGTCGCGCATACAAGAAGAGGTCAAGCGCATAGACGTGGTAGTACAACGACTGCTCAAAGTAAACGCCATCGGGCCGGACCTGGCGTTCCGCTTCGTCCAGCACAATCTTCCATCCGTCCCGCTTCCAGCGCGATGCGCGCGGCATTTGCGGATACAGAGTTCCGAGAAAGAACATCGCGACGGCTTCGCCCAGCAGGTGCGTGTTGGGAGAGAAATAAGTTGATAGATAGCGCTCGATATAGCGTCCGTGGAAGGCGAGCGCTGGCAGAAGGTCGGCGCGAAGCGCGGTGTACACCGGTGCATCCGCGAGCAGATGATCCACCCAGATCCACGACAGACTGCGGAACGCGATTTCGAGCGAACTGCCCCAGTTGATGCCGAGCGGATAAGGATTCGCCTTCATCCAACTGCGCCACTGCGCAATCAGTTCGTGGACGTATTTCTCATCCTTTGTCAGTCGCCAAGCCTTCGTAAGTGTCACCAGGTGCTGATGGCGGTTCAGTTCCCAAATAACTTTGTGGTCACCGACCAAAGCGAACTCGAGAAAAGGAATCGTGAACCACGGATCGAGCGGGGCGCGCTTCCGGTGCACGCAGTCCAGATGCCAGTCGATCTCCGCGCCGTAGTCGAGACTGTCGTAGCCGAGCAAGCGAAAATGATGCTGGCAGATCTCATCCGCTTCGTGCACAATCTCCGTGGCTTCGTCCGGAAGATGACGGCGCAGTAACTCGGAGCGCTCCGCAGCCCCATTGCCTGAGAAAAAGAACTGCCCGGTCTGAATTGGCGATGCGTTCAGCCGAACGGTCGCGGGTGGCAGGCCGAGGCTGTGCCGAAAGAGGTCGCTCCGCTTGTGGACCTCTTGCCCCAGGCGGACGCCCACTTCTTTCCAGTCCATTCGAGCGAGGCGTTCCAACGTGTTGTGCCACCGTGAAGTCACAGATTTTCCTATCTTACATGCGAAGCGGAACGGTCTCAGCCAACGGGAGATTCTCGAGTAACCCGTTGCAACGTTTCGTCAATTCTGGCTCGCACGGCAGCTTCCATGTTGCCGGGGTAAAGAAGATCTGCGACTCTTGTAAGTTACTGTCCGGTCAAGACCTCTGGCTTTGGATCCGAGCAGGTTCGAATCTCTGGCCTCCAATTTGTCCCACGAGGGATCCTTCAGGTGGAAAAACTTGTCCACTATTCGCCATCCGCCTAGGGCTGGACTTCGAGGAATTTTCAGTATAGTCTGTAACGCATTGAAAATACTAGTGTTGTATTGATTGTATCCAATCGCGCAGGCGAGCGATGGAGAGCGGGTTGCTCTGCTTGATACACGAGATGGGAAATGGCTAAGACGGGTTAGGAGATTGGATTGAGTTTGTCGCTCAGTATTTTCGGGTTGGGATATGTGGGGTCGGTATCGGCCGCGTGTTTCGCGTCGATGGGCCACAAAGTCATTGGCGTGGATGTGAGCCGCGCGAAGGTGGAGATGCTGGACTCGGGCCGTACCCCGATTATCGAGGCCCGCATGAACGAGTTGGTCGCGGAAGCAAACACGGCTTGTCGTCTGCATGCCACTACCGACGCGACTGAGGCGGTTCTGAATTCGGAAGTATCGTTTGTCTGTGTCGGCACGCCCAGCCTGAAAAACGGGAAACTCGATCTCAGCCACATCGAGAGCGTCGCGAAGGAAATCGGCGGCGCTATCCGTCAAAAAAAGACACCGCACGTGTTTGTGCTGCGCAGCACGGTGCTGCCCGGGACGACCGAGACGGTTGTCCTGCCGATTCTTGAACGTGAGAGCGGAAAGAAGTGTGGCCGGGATTTCACCGTCTGTTACAACCCGGAGTTCATGCGCGAAGGCAGCGCGGTCGCCGACTTTCTGAATCCGCCCTATACGATTCTTGGGGCGAGCGACACGAGTCATCTAGCTCCCCTGCGTGAACTCTACCAGGGCACGCCCGGGACACTCTACGAGACCACCGTTCCCGTGGCCGAGATGGTGAAATATTTCTCGAACTGTTACCACGCGTTGAAAGTCAGTTTCGCGAATGAGATGGGAACCATGTGCAAGCATCTCGGCGTGGACGCGGATGCGGTCACGAAGATTTTTACGTCCGATACGAAGCTGAATATCTCTCCGGCGTATCTTTCTCCGGGATTTGCGTTCGGCGGTTCCTGCCTGCCCAAAGATCTGCGTGCAATAACCTACAAGGCGAAGGAGCTTGATCTGCAACTGCCGCTGCTGGAATCGCTCATGCCGAGTAATACCGGGCACATTGATCGCGCGGTCGAGATGGTGACGAGCACGGGCAAAAAGAAGATTGCGCAACTGGGATTGAGCTTCAAGGCGGGCACCGACGATCTGCGCGAGAGCCCGCAGGTGCAGCTGATCAAGCGCCTGATGGGAGAAGGTCTCGAAGTACGGGTGTGGGACGAAGACGTTTCGCTCGGACGGCTGGCGGGCGCGAATCGCCAGTACATCGAGCAGGTGATTCCGCACATCGGATCGGTCCTCTCGGCCGATCTGGAAGGCGTGTTGCGCTCGGCCGAGGTCGTAATCCTAGGCAACAAGTCGGCGAGCAAGGAACAGCTGGCCAGGTTCTTGCGGCCCGAGCAGATCGTGATTGACCTCGTCCACCTCGATCGCACAAAGCGTCCGGACGGCGCGAAGATCTACGAAGGCATTTGCTGGTAAGCGGAGCGACTGGAAACTGATGAAGCTTCACCAGATTGATTGCAAATCGGCGGACTGGAAGCGACTCGATCGCTTTCCCGACCGGACGGTTTTCCAGACGCGCGAGTGGCTTCACTTTGTCGCCGAGTCGCAAACTGCTACGCCCCTGGTGGCGGAAGTGCGCGAAGGGAGCGTTGTTGCCGGGTATTTTACTGGGCTCACCTTCTCGAAGTTCGGCATGAAGGTGCTGGGCAGTTCCTTCCCCGGATGGACGACGCCCTACATCGGCTTCAATCTAGCGCCCGGGGCTTCCCGTCGCGCTGCGCTCGAAGCGCTCGAGAAGTTTGCGTGGGACCAACTGAAGTGCTTGCACATGGAAGTCTCCGACCCGAATTTTGCGTTTGAAGATGGTGAGGCGCTCGGGTTCAAAGCGGAATACTACGGCTCGTATCACACCGACTTGACCAAGTCGGAGAACGAGTTGTTCGACGGCATGGATAGCGCTTGCCGCCGCTGTGTTCGCAAGGCGGAGAAGAACGGCGTGCAGATTGAAGAAGCGCACGACCTGGCCTTTGCGGACGACTACTACGAACAACTGAAGGACGTCTTCGCCAAGCAGGGCTTGGTACCTACCTATTCGGTGGAACGCGTCCGCTCGCTGGTGAGGAATGTGGAGCCGAGCGGCAACGTGCTGCTGATTCGTGCGCGCGATCCAAAGGGGAAGTGCATCGCGACCGGCATTTATCCGGGATTCAACCAGATTGCTGAATTTTGGGGTAACGCGAGTTTCCGTACGTACCAAAACCTGCGTCCAAACGAAGCGTGCCACTGGTATGCGATCCGCTACTGGAAGAAACGAGGCGCTTCGATTTTCGATTGGGGCGGAGAAGGGACGTACAAGGAGAAATATGGGTGCACGCCGCATCGTGTGCCGTGGTTTACGAAGTCGAAATATCAGATTGTAGGAACGCTGCGGAACGAGGCGCGCAACATGTTCACACGCAAGCAAAAGTTTCTTGGATGGCTACAGGGAAATCGTTCGGCTGCCGAACGCCGTCCGGCGGAAGAATAAGGGGAACAGGCGATGGCGTTGCTGGTTCGAAGGGCTTTGCGGCATCTTGCGCGCGTGAGTGACGTGTTGTTTCGTCGCACACTGCTGGAGCGGGAGATCACGATTTTCGACGACGACGTTTTTCTGACTTCTTATCCGCGATCGGGCAATACGTGGACCCGGTTCCTGGTGGGAAATTTCGTCAATCCGAATGAGCCCATCACCTTCCTGAACGTCGAACGCCTGGTGCCCGATATGTACAAGACTGCGGACTGGGTGCTGCGGCGGCGGCCGCGACCGCGTGTGCTGAAAAGCCACGAGTGTTTTGATGCCCGCTACCGGCGCGTGATTTACATCGTGCGTGATCCGCGCGACGTCGCAATTTCCAATTATCACTGGGAGATGAAACTGCGCTCGGTTTCTGAGGGCTGTCCGATCGAGGAGTTTGTTCCGCTGTGGATGTCGGGTAAATTTTGGCGGCGCATCGGTTCGTGGGCCGACCACGTCAACAGTTGGCTGGCGACCCGCCAAGGGCACGAGGGCTTCCTCATGATGCGATATGAGGATTT
>Ga0209698_10002442_pt1 | contig 21050 bp, 21 predicted proteins | sample LitLauG_LLR_2012_FD_187203 | JGI IMG/M metagenome (GOLD analysis project Ga0209698, IMG submission 187203) | Freshwater sediment microbial communities from Pennsylvania, USA - Little Laurel Run_MetaG_LLR_2012 (SPAdes) (version 2) | ecosystem: Environmental > Aquatic > Freshwater > Creek >...
TTTGACTGCGAGCCTGATGATCTCCTCGGGGCGCCGCGCGAGCATCTCCTCGAAGGTGCGCGAGCGCAGCCCGCCGGGGTAGCCGGAGTGGCGGTAGTAGCGCTTGTCCTGGCGCTTGTTGCCGGTCACGTGGATCTTCTCGGCGTTGACGATGATCACGAAGTCGCCGGTGTCGATGTGCGGCGTGTACTCGGGCTTGCGCTTGCCTCTGAGCATGTCGGCGACCTGCGTGGCGAGCCGCCCGAGCGTCTTGCCGTTGGCGTCTATCAGCAGCCAGTTGCGCTCGCGGTCGCTCGGCTTGGCGACGTACGTCCTGCTGGAAGGTGTCATTGCGGGGGTCATGGCGTGAAAAATGCCGCGCACCGTGGCGCGCGGCGAAGCAGACATGATAGGCGAAGTGCGAGCTCGTAGAGGAGCTCGCGTCGAGCGGCGCCCGCCGCGGGGGCGGCTACTCCCACTCGATCGTGCCGGGAGGCTTCGAGGTGATGTCGAGCACGACGCGGTTGACCTCGCGCAGCTCATTGATCATGCGCGAGGCGATCTTCTCGAGCAGGTCGTACGGGAGCCTCGCCCAATCGGCGGTCATCGCGTCATCGCTCGTGACGGCTCGCACGACCACGACGTAGCCGTAGCTGCGCTCGTCGCCCTGCACGCCGACGGTGCGCACGTCGGGCAGCACGCAGAAGGACTGCCACAGGTCGCGGTAGAGCCCGGCGCCGCGGATCTCCTCCTGCAGGATGTGGTCGGCCTCGCGCAGGATGGCGAGGCGCTCTCTGGTCGCTTCGCCGCCGACGACGCGGATCGCGAGCCCGGGCCCGGGGAACGGCTGACGCCAGACCAGGCGCTCGGGCAGCCCGAGCTCCTCGCCGACGGCGCGCACCTCGTCCTTGAAGAGCGCTCGCAGTGGCTCGACCAGCTCGAACTGCAGGTCGTCGGGCAGCCCGCCGACGTTGTGGTGGGACTTGATCGTGGCGGCGCCCGTGCCGCCGCCGGACTCGATCACGTCGGAGTAGAGCGTGCCCTGCACCAGGAAGCGAGCCTCCTGCCCGCCGTCCTGCTCGGCGAGCTTCGCGGCCTCCTCCTCGAACACGCGGATGAACTCCTCGCCGATGATCTTGCGCTTGGCCTCGGGCTCGACCGCGCCGCGCAGCCGCTCCAGGAAGCGCGCCTCGGCGTCGACGGCGACGAGTGGCACCTTGAACGTGTCGCGGAAGGTCTGCACGACCTGCTCGCCCTCGTCCTTGCGCATGAGGCCGTGATCGACGAACACGCACGTGAGCTGCTCGCCGACGGCGCGGTGCACGAGCAGCGCCGCAACCGAGGAGTCGACGCCGCCGGAGAGCCCGCAGATGACCCTGCCGTCGCCGACCTGCCGGCGGATGCGCCGTATCTGTTCCTCGACGATCCCGGCGGGCGACCAGGTCGGCTCGCAGCCGCACACCTCGGTCAGGAAGCGCTGCAGGATCTGCTTTCCGTAGGGCGTGTGCACGACCTCGGGGTGGAACTGGATGCCGTAGATGGCGCGCTCCACGTCCTCGACGGCCGCGACGGGGGAGCCGCTTGAGGAGGCGAGTGCGGTGAAGCCGGGCGGCGGCTCGTACACGGTGTCGCGGTGGGACATCCAGCAGGTCTGCTCGCGCGGCAGGCCGCGCAGCAGCCTGCCGTCGTGGTGGAGCACGAGCTCGGAGCGCCCGAACTCCCCCACCTCTGCCTGCTCGACACGCCCGCCGAGCGAGTGCACGAGCAGCTGCATGCCGTAGCAGATGCCGAGCACGGGGATGCCGAGCTCGAGCAGGCGCGGGTCAAGGCGCGGCGCGCCGGGCGCATATACGGACGCGGGTCCGCCCGACAGGATGATCCCGCGCGGCGCGCGCGCTGCTATCTCCGCCAGCGGCACGTGATGCGCGAGCAGCTCGCTGAACACCCCGCAGTCGCGCACGCGCCGTGCGATCAGCTGCGAGTACTGCCCGCCGTAGTCGAGCACGAGCACCTGCTCCTGCGCGCGCTCGGGCGCGGCCACATCGGGCCCGCCCTGCTCGGCGACACCGGCTCCCCGCTCGGCGAGCGCACCCGACGAGGGCGAGGCGCTAGTCATTGACGAGAGCGGCAACCTTTCCGTTCGTGGCGCCCATGCCGACGCCCTGGTCGCGCTGCAGCGCCTTGCCCTCGGTTTGCAGCGAGGGCGCTACGACGACCTCTGCGCGGTTGAACTCGGCGAGGTCCTTGTGGCCGCACGTGGCCATCGAGGTGCGCAGCCCGCCGAACAGGTTGAAGGTGCCGTCGTTCTCGCGCGCGGGCCCGACGAGGATCTCCTCGAGCGTGCCGTTCTGCGTGGTCGCCACGCGTGCGCCGCGGGGCAGCGTGGGGTGAAACGTCGCCATCCCCCAGTGGAAGCCGCGGCCGGGCGCCTCATACGCGCGCGCCAGCGGAGAGCCGATCATGACCGCGTCGGCGCCGAGCGCGATCGCCTTGGCGACGTCGCCGCCGTTGCGCATGCCGCCGTCTGCGATCACCTGGCTGTACTCGCCGGTCTCGAGCATGTGGATCGAGCGCGCGTGCGCGACGTCGGCGATCGCGGTGGCCTGCGGCACGCCGATCCCGAGCACCCCGCGCGTGGTGCACGCGGCACCGGGGCCGACGCCGACGAGGACGCCCGCGGCACCGGTGCGCATGAGGTGCAGGCCCGTGTGGTAGGAGGCGCAGCCGCCGACCACGACGGGAACCTCGAGCGTCGGGATGAACTCCTTCAGGTTGAGCGGCTCGGAGATGCTCGAGACGTGCTCGCCGGAGACCACGGTGCCCTGGATCACGAGCACGTCGAGGCCGGCCTCGAGTGCGATCTCGTGGTAGCGCAGCACGCGCTGCGGCGTGAGCGAGGCCGCGACGACGACCTTGTGCTGCTTGATCTCGCGGATGCGCTGCGCGATCAGCTCGGGCTTGACCGGCTCGCTGTAGATCGCCTGCATCTCGCGCGTGGCGAGCTCCTTGGGAAGTCCGGAGATCCGCTCGAGCTGAGCCTCAGCGTCCTCGTAGCGGGTGAAGATGCCCTCGAGGTTCAGCACGGCGAGGCCGCCGAGACGCCCGATGATGCCGGCGGTCTCTGGCGAGACGACGCCGTCCATCGCGGAGGCGAGCAGCGGCAGCTCGAACTGGTAGGGGCCGAGCTTCCACGAGATGTCGACGTCGTCGGGGTCGCGCGTGCGCCTGGAGGGCACGATCGCGATGTCGTCGAAGCCGTAGGCCCGCCTGCCCTTCTTGCCGCGTCCGATCTCTATCTCCATCGGCGCATCCTGTCAGCAGACGCGGACGAAAGCTTCCCGAACCCGGCCGGGCAATCAGCGCGGTAGAGCCACACGCGGGCCTTTTGGCTGACTGTAGGCAACTGAAAGTCGAGCATAGCAACGGCCCGAGTTGCCGCTTACCCGCTGGGCTATCCTCGATCTGATGAGCAGTGGGAGCGAGGGCCGCTATGACCCGGAGACACTGGAGAGGCGCAGGCAGGCCGCGTGGCGGGAGCGCGACGCGTTCCTGACGCCGGCGCTCAACGACGAGCAGCCGCACATCTACATCAAGCCCTCTGCGCCGTTCACGTCGGGCAACATCCACATCGGTCACGTGCGCAGCTACTCGATCGGCGATGCGTACGCGCGCTTCCGGCGCTCCCGAGGCGATGCGGTGCTGTTCGCGTTCGGCTTCGACGCGTTCGGCCTGCCCGCGGAGCTCGGTGCGATCGCGGGCGGCGAGTCGCCGAACGACTGGGTGAACCGCTGCGCGACGCACATGCGCGGGCAGCTGGAGCGGCTCGGCTTCTCCTTCGACTGGGAGCGCGCGTTCATGAGCTCGGACCCGGGCATGTACCGCTGGTCGCAATGGCTGTTCCTGGAGCTGCTGAAGGCGGGGCTGATCTACAGGGGCACGGGCAACGTGGACTGGTGCGACAACTGCCAGACCACGCTTGCCTCGATCCAGGTGGAGCCGGGCGGCACCTGCTGGCGCTGCCACGGCCCGGTGCGACTGATCGAGCTGCCGCAGTGGTACCTGCGCATCAGCGCGTACCTGCAGGAGAACGACAGCCGCCTGCAGGAGCTCGCGGCAAGCGGCATCTGGGACGAGGTGGCGCTCGCGTCGCAGCAGATCGTGCTGGGACGCATCGACGGAGTGGAGCTGGACCTGCACGATGAGCGCGGCGAGACGCTGACGGCGTTCACGCCGCACGCGGACTCGCTCGCACAGGCGCGCTTCGTGATGATGTCGGCGCGCCACCCGGCGGTCGAGGAGTGGGCTGCGGAGCCGGAGGTCGCAACACAGCTCGAGCAGATGCGCTCCGGCGGCTGGGAGCGCAGCTCGCGCGAGGCGGAGACGATCCCCGTGGTGGCGACCAGGCACGTTCTGCGCGGCCCCGGCGGGACGCTGCTGCCGCTGCTGATCTCGCCCCTCGTGGACGGACGCTTCGGCCCGACGGTGGTGCTCGGCGTGCCTACGGAGGACCGCACCGACGAGGTGATCGCACGGCGCGTGGGCCTCGAGCAGGACACGGTCGCAGAGGCCGGCGGGGACGAGGCGGCGGCCGCTGGCGAGGCCGCGACGCAACCAGCGACCGCGGGCGCGCGTGAGGCGGTCCGCTATCGCGCTGCTGACTTCACGATCTCGCGGCAGCGCTCGTGGGGCACGCCTATCCCGATCGTGTACTGCGAGCGCTGCGGCGTGGTGGCGCTCACGCATGAGTCGCTGCCGGTGCTGCTGCCGCTGGACCTCCGGCCGACGGGCGCGGGCAACCCGCTGGCGGAGCTCGAGGAGTTCATGCGCACGACGTGCCCGCAGTGCGGCGGGCCGGCGCGCCGCGAGAGCGACACGCTGGACTGCCACTTCGACGCGCTGTGGCTGTGGATCCCCGCGTGCGTGCCGGCGCGGGAGCGCGAGCGCACGCTCGAGGAGATCCTCGCGCTGCCGGATCTGCGCCATTGGCTGCCCTCGGAGCGCCTCGTGGCGGGCTCCGACAGCGGCAACTTCGTGTTCGACCAGCGGATCGTGACGAAGGCGCTGCGCGACATCGGCCCGCTCGCGTTCCTGGCGGACGGCGAGCCGTTCGCGGGCTGCCTGTTTCACGAGATGGTGATACGCGACGGGCGCAAGATGAGCAAGCATCTGGGCAACGTGGTCGACCCGGACGAGCTGGTCGCGCTCTACGGCGCGGACACGGTCCGCCTGGCGGCGCTGCTGGCGGCGCGCCCGCAGCGCTCGCTGAACTGGGACGACTCGGCGGTGGTGCGCTGTCACCGCTTCCTGACGAACGTGTGGGAGTACTCGCACTCGAAGCTCGAGCTGGTGCGCGAGCTGCGCGAGCAGGCGCCGGCGGGCGGGCGCGACGGCGCACAGGAGGGCGAGGAGAGGGACAAGACCGAGCACCTGCGCGTGAAACTGACGGAGTGGTGCGAGAACGGCGTGAAGCGCATCACGGAGGACCTCGAGCAGCTCGAGATGCACAGTGCGGTGCGCAACGTGATGCGCCTGTACGACCGCATCAAGGACTTCGAGAAGAAGGTGCTCGCACGCCAGCCGCAGCTGAGCCGCGCCAACTGTGAGGCTCTGATAGCGGCGCTCGCGCTGCTCGCGCAGGTGCTCGGCCCGTTCGCCCCGCACGTGGCTGAGGAGCTGTGGATCGCGTTCGGCAATGAGCCCGTCTCCGGTGTACAAACGCCGTGGCCCGTCGTATCGTTCGGTGTACCCGCATGAGCACCCACACCGCACAAGGCCCCACGCAGGGGGCGAGGCAGCGGACGCGCTCGTGCGCGACCGGCCTGGCCTGCCATCGCTGCGAGCATCGCTATGAGCTCGCTGACACGGTGTTCGCTTGCCCTGACTGCGGCAAGGGACTCGACGTCGTCTACGACTACGAGCTCGCGGCTGCGCACTTCCGCGACTTCCCCTCCTCGGAGCGTCCGCGCAACATCTGGCATTTCGAGGAGCTGCTGCCGATCGTGGACGCGGGCGCGCAGGCGCGCGTGGGCCAGCACTCCGGCTACACGCCGCTGATCCGCGCGGAGCGCCTCGGCGCAGAGCTGGGGCTGAGCAACCTCTACCTGAAGGACGACTCCACGTCGCGGCCGAGCCTCTCCTACAAGGATCGCGTGGTGTCGATGTCGGTGGCGCGCCTGCTGGAGCGCGGCAAGACGGAGATCGGCTGCGTGTCCACGGGCAACGTCGGCACCGCGGTCGCGTCGCTCGCGGCGAAGGCGGGTGTGGACGCCTATGTCTTCTACCCCAATCGCCTGGAGGACATGAAGGCCCGCGCGTGCATGGCACTGGGTGCGAAGGTGTGCCAGGTGGAGGGCAACTACGACGAAGCGAACCGCCGCTGCCGCGAGGTGGCGGAAGCGACGGGCATGGACTTCGCGAACATCACGCTGCGCCCGTTCTACGCGGAGGGCGCGAAGACGGCCGCATTCGAGATCGTGCAGCAGCTCGACTGGCGCGCGCCGGATCACATCGTCACCGCCGCCGCAGGCGGCACGCTCTCCTCGCGTATCCACAAGGGTCTCATCGAGCTGGCGCTGCTCGAGCTCTCAGAGACTGACTCCACGCGCATCGACATCGCGCAGCCGAGCGGCTGCAACCCGATCGCGAGCGCGATCATCGCGGAGGAAGCGGAGATCCACCCGGTGATGCCGGAGACGGCGGCGCACTCGTTGGCGATCGGGGCGCCGGGCGACGGCTACCTCGTCATCGACGCGGTGCTCAAACGCGGCGGGACCGCGGACTTCGCGAGCGACCCGGAGATCTTCGCGGGAATCGATCTGCTGGCCGCGACAGAGGGGCTGTTGACGGAGCCGGCGGGCGGCACGACGATCGCGGTGCTCGACAAACTGGCGGCCAAGGGACGGATCGCGCCCGACGCGACGGTCGTCGCGATCATCACGGGCAACGGCCTGAAGACGCTCGACGACCACCCGCAGAAGCCGTGGCCGGCGAAGATCGACTGTGAGCGCGAAGCGATGCTCGCCGCGCTGGAGGAGCTCAAGCGCGGCGACGGCCTGCTCGAGGTCGCACGCGAGGAGCTGACCCGCTAGGGTCGCTCCGCGATGTCTGAGTTCTCAAGCCCGGAGCACGACCTCGAGGCGCGCCGCCGTGAGGCACGCCGCGCGGTCGAGGAGGCGGGCGGCGGCGAGTCCGAGGGCTTCGAGCTGGCAGAGCAGGAACTGATCGAGCACGCCTCCCACGGCGACGAACACTCCACCGCGCCGATCATGCGCGACGCGGAGGCGCATCCCGAGGAGGAGGCGGCGGGCGAGTCGCAGTACGGCGAGGCCGACGAGGAGCACAAGGCGGACTGAGCGCGAGCGAGCCGCCCGCGCGGCGGCTCGGACGCGTGTCGTCCAGCTGCGATCAGCTGGATCTGGTCGTGACGAAGTGCGGCTTCGCGTCTTGCCGGCCGTCGGCGTAAGCGGCCATCGCTCAGCGGCCCGTACCGCCCTTGTCCCTGATGTCGATGGCGGCGGCCTCCCTGTGCCGGGTGAAGTGTCGTGCTGAGTGTTCCCGAGCTCTCAAAGCGCTGCGCGCCTGGGCTCATCAAGATTCTCGACAACCGAGGATCGCGCCAGCCGAGAGCTGAGCGAGTCGACAAGATAGGAAAGCCCCGCCGAAGCGGGGCTTTCCCTTAGCAGGTCGATAAGCCGGAGAGTGTTCATACGGGGAATACAAGGAGCCTGGGGCCTGCCCGAAAGCGGTGGCCCCGATGCTGAACGCCCTGTCTGACTTCGTGATCTTCTGCCGTGTCGAGCGGCGCCTCGCCGACCGAACCTGTCTTGCGTATGAGCGCGATGTGCGTGCCTGCATCACGTTTCTGCGCACCCAGGGAATCTGCGCCCTCGTGGAGGTCCGCACCACCGACCTGCGCGGCTTCCTGGCCGATGAGGCCGCCCACCGGCCGGCGCCGTCGAGCCAGGCAAGGACAGTCGCTGCGCTGCGCTGCTTCTTCCGTTTCTGCGTGGAGAGCGAACACCTGGAGCGCGACCCGGCGCATGTGCTGCGCACCCCAAAGAAGCGCGAATCGCTGCCGGACGTGCTGGACCGCGCAGAGCTCTCAAGGCTGCTGGATGCGCCAGGGAGGCCGGACATCTGGACGCGCGTGCATCCGGGCAAGGTCGAGCGCGATCGGCTCCTGCTCGCCCTGTTCGCCTACGGCGGGCTGCGCCGCTCTGAGCTCCTTGGCCTTGACTGGGACGATGTCGATCTTGACCGGCGCCTGCTGAGGGTGCGGATCGCCAAGGGAGGACGCCAGCGCGTCGTGCCGATCCACCCCGAGCTCGTGCCGCTGTTCGTGGAATACGCCGCCACGCGCGACGCCGCCGGCGAACGTGCGGTGTTCGTCGGGGTCCAGGGCAAGCGCCTGTCCCCCACGATCCTCACCGCCACATTCCACCGCTACACCGCCGCCGCCCGGGTCTCGCGGCGAAAGCACGTCACGCCGCACACGCTTCGGCACGTGTTCGCGACCGAACTGCTGAGCGCCGGGGCGAACCTGCGCCAGATCCAGGAGCTGCTCGGCCACAAGCACCTGGACTCCACGCAGCGTTACACACGAGTGAACGCCCATCAGCTGCACGGAGCAGTGAAGAGGCTCCAGTGGAGAGAACCGCGAACGGCTGGGTCGGCACGTCCCACATCGCACGTGCCAGAGCTTGCAGACGATGACCGACCGAAATCCTGACCGCCGCTGTCATCGCTCCGCGAGCCATAGCGAGTTGATCGGCTGCCACTACGGTCGCAGATCCTCACGAGCGGGTCCCGCTTCCGGCGACCGCTTCTGCTTTTGGGAAAAGCAGGCGCGCCGAGTGGCTCAGGCGAGAGTGCTGAGTTTCGTTCATCCCGCAAGTCTGACCCCCGGGCTGGCTCGTGACCGCATTGCTCGGTGAGCAGGCGTGCAGGGGCCAGCACCGCTCGAAACGGTCGGAATGGGCAATAGCGGCGTCGATGGCGTCGCACATTGGTTAGGTTCAAGGCATGCGCCGCTGGTCGCTGCCGCTCATGTTGGTCGCTCTCGCCGCTCGTGCCGGCGCGCTCGGCGAGATGGCCGCGGTCCGGCACCGAACGTGTCCGACGGAAGATCGCCACTTCGCGCCAAGCGCCGACCCGGCAGCGCGTACGACCATGGTCCCCGGCCACCCAATCGGCGTGCTCGTCTGTCGGTATTGGGGCGCGCCCGACGCCCAGCCGCGCTACACGCTCGCGGGCGAGCGATACGTCGCTGGCAGCCCGAAGCTACTGGCCTTCGCCCGCAAGCTGAACGCGCTAGAACCAGTTCCGACAGCTCCAGCACCGTCTTGTCCAGTGCTCGGTGGTCGTTCTGTGCTCTTGTTCTTCCGCTACAAGAACGAACTGGATAATCCCGTCCGCATCGTGAGGCAGGGCTGCATCCCTGTCAGCAACGGGCATCTTCTGGAACGGTACGGACTCTCCCTGCCGCTGGGACAGCATTGGCCGGACGAACGCGCGATTTGACGGAGCCGGACAGGTTCGAGACTCATTGGCGTAGGAGCAGCGGCGAGGTCCAACGTGGTGGGCCGCACTCGCCTCGCGAGCGTGCTGGGGTTAGGCTGACTCCGTTGCCTTTCCCCCAGGTCGACTACGAGCAGCACGGGCGCACCTACGCACGCCACCGGCGCGCTGATCCACGGATCGCCGCGCGGATTCACGCCGCGCTTGGCGGTGCGCAGACGGTACTCAACGTCGGCGCTGGGACGGGCTCCTACGAGCCAGCGGATCGGTGTGTCCTCGCCGTCGAGCCAAGCGCGACGATGCGCGCCCAGCGACCTGCAGACGCTGCCCCGGCGATTTCGGCCCGTGCAGAGGCGCTCCCGTTCGACGACAACACCTTCGACGCCGCGATGGCGTGCGTGACGATTCACCACTGGGAAACGCCCCAAGCCGGGCTCGCGGAGCTGCGCCGCGTCTCACGTGGGCCAGTCGTCGTCTTCACGTTTGACCTCGATGAGCTCCCGCCGTGGCAGCTCGACTTCCTCGCCGAGGGTGTCGCCATCGAGAAACCACGGTTTCCGGCAATTGACGATGTCGCGAGCACGCTCGGCGGGCGCACCAGCGTCGAGCGCATCCCCACGCCAGGCGACTGCGTCGACGGGTTCTTTGAAGCGTTCTGGCGACGCCCCGAGGCGCTGCTTGACCCGTCGGTCCGCGGCGCGCAGTCGATGTGGCCGCTGCTAGACGCCGGGGTCGAGCAGCGGATCGTCTCTCGACTCGCAGCGGCGCTGGAGTCCGGCGCGTGGGACGCCGAGCATGGTCACCTACGCCAACAGGAGAGCTACGTCGGTGGGCTACGGCTTGTGATCTCCGAAGCACCCTGACCTCTCGCTCGCTCCTGCAACCGTGCGGATGCAAGAGCTGACCGACCGACCGCCTCGGCTCCCGAGTTGGACGAGCTCCGAGCGCGCTGGCGAAGGACGGCGAGACGCTCGCTTCCTCCGGAGCTAAGCGAAAGTCTGGGCTCGGTCGGCCGTCGACAGCCCCAGCTCGTCCCTTGCGCAAGTCTGGTGCCGGGGTCGCCTTGCGCTCGCTTTGCTCCGGCGAGCGGGCGTCGACCGGACAACGCGCCGCGTGATTGGCCCCGGCGTGCGTCAGACCTTAACCACGAGCTTGCCGGTGTTCCCGCCGTCGAACAGCATGTTGATCGCGACCGGCAGTTGCTCGAAGCCCTCCACGATTGTCTCCTGCGCCTTGAGCTTGCCCTCGGCCATCCATCCGGCGAGCCGCGGAACTATCTCGGGCGCCCGCCCGAAGTGGTCGAGCACGATGAAGCCCTCCAGGTGCACGCGCTGGATCAGCAGGTTGCCGAAGTTGCGCGGGCCGGCCGACACGGACGGCGCGTCGTCGTTGTAGCCGGAGATCAGCCCGCACAGCGCCACGCGCGCCCGGACGTTCAGTCTCCCGAAGACAGACTCCATGATCTCGCCCCCGACGTTCTCGAAGTCGACGTCGATCCCGTCGGGTGTCGCCGCCTTCAGCTGGTCGCGCCAGTCCGCCGCCTTGTAGTCGACCGCCGCGTCGAAGCCGAGCTCGTCGACAAGCAGCGCGCACTTCTCCGGTCCACCGGCGATCCCGACGACTCGCCCGCCCTGGATCTTCGCGAGCTGGCCGGCCACCGAGCCGACAGCGCCCGCTGCTGCCGACACCACGACGGTCTCGCCCGGCTTCACCCTGCCGATGTCGAACATGCCGACGTAGGCCGTCAACCCGGTCATCCCCAATGCGCCGAGGAAGAGACTCGGTGACACGCCCGGGATCTCCGGGATCGCCGTAAACGGGATGGACGCCGAGGCGACCGCGTAGTCCTGCCAGCCAGTGCGGCCCTGGACCAGCTGGCCGACCTGGTAGTCAGGCGAGTTGGACGCGACGACCTCGCCCAGGCCGCCTGCCCGCATGACCTCGCCGATCGCCACTGGCGGCAGGTACGTCGGCGTCTCGCCGATCCAGGCGCGATTTGTCGGGTCCAACGAGATCCAGCGCGTGCGCACGAGCGCCTCGCGCTCGCCGATCTCGGGGATCGGCTCTTCAACGAGCTCGAACGTGCGGTCGTCGATTCGCCCGGTGGGGCGCTCGCGGAGCAGGAAGCGGCGGTTCACGTCGGACACGGCTGGGCCTCATATGGTCGGGGGTGATCACGATCCCTGCCAGCCTATACCGGGCTGATAAGGCCAGAGCGATTTCCGAGGAACCTTCCCGAGTCAGTTGCCGAGGAACGGCCCCGCCCGGCGATTGCTCCTCGTCCGAGGCGCTCGTGAGCGCGTCGTTGTTTAGGACGCTCGCTAACCCTCGTGAAGCAGTAGCGCGTTCGCATTCGGGCGAAGCGCGACTCTTGCGGTGCGGTCGCGACGGCGAGGCTGTCCGTGGCTCCGCAGCGGCGTTAGTACGCGGGCGTCCAGGTCCGCGGGCCAGTGGAGCGCGACGACCGCGCGTGGATCGTTCCGCTGCGTTGTCACGCGGTAGCCTCGCCTTATGTTCCAGCGGTTCACTGAGCGTGCCAGAGGCGTGATCGTGATCGCGCAGGAGGAAGCGCGGACGCTCGCGCATGCACATGTGGGTAGCCAGCACATCCTACTTGGGCTGCTGCGTGAACGAGACGGGCTGGCCGGCCAGGTGCTTAGCGACCTCGGCATCGACGTCGAGACCGTATACACGCAAGTCGCCCCAGTGGCGCACGCGGTGACCGGCGACATGCCACAGAGGATTCCGTTTGCGGCCGGTGCCAAGGTGGTCCTTGAGCACGCGCTGCGCGAGTCTCTCCAGCTCGGGCATGACTTCATCGGCACGGAGCACCTGCTCCTGGGCCTGCTCTGCGTGACCAATGCGAGCGGCGCCGAGATACTTCAACGTGCGGGCGTGAGCTATGAGACCGTGCGGGTCGAGATCGCGCAGCGTGCCCCGGGTGCGTGGCGCACACAATCGGCCGGGGCCGCTAGGGACCGCGCCTGGACAGGTCCCCGCGAGCACCCGCGAGATTCGCGCGAGGCGATGCTCCAGGGCGTGGCGCGCCGGTTCCCGGGTATCGACAGATCGAGCGTGCACGTACTGAAGGAGCGAGCACGCAAGGACCGCTGGCTCTACGCCGTCGAGTTCGAGGACCAGCGGCAAGAGCAACAGCTCTGGCTGGCAGAAGTCGAGCGCGCCGAGGACGGGTCGTGGCACTCGCGTAGCGGCGGGGGCGGCCCGCGACCGGCGCCGCGAGTTGACGACCGCTGGATCTACCTGGAGGGCTGGTCAAGCGAAGGTAGCTTCTGCCTGGGTGGGGAACTCCTCATCGACAGCGCCGACGCATGCGAAGCGCGCCTGACGCTTGCCGACGGCACCGAGTTCATGGATGACCTCGCCAACGGCGTCGTGCTCTTCGGCGCCGACCGCCCACTCGGGGCCGAGCAGGCTCTCGTAAGCGTCTACAACAGCCAGGGAGTGCAGATCGCCAGCCATTCAGCGTTCTAACTCCTCACCGCGCCGCTCAGCCGGCGAGACATGACCGTGACTACCGCTTACGCCCAGGGCTATGCCAAAGCAGCGGTGTCGCGGGCCCGCAGTGAGACGAGCGCTCATCGTCCATTCCGGTCGCCTCAGCGCCTTTGGAACAGGCGCCTCCTTCGCCGCGTAAGCGATCGTCCTCCTCTCCGCGCAATGCAGGGAAGGCGGCATCACCGCCGGAGCCCTGTGCCGGACTGGTAGGAGTAGAGCTGTGGGAGACCGGCACGACCTGCTATTCACGGGACATGAGTGAGCCGACGCCGTTCGAGGTTTACGAGTCGGGCGTCCTGTTACATGGCACGAAGGCCGACCTGAAGGCGGGGGATCTGCTTGTGCCGGGTCGCGGCTCGAACTTCCAGGCGGGCAGGACCACGAACCACGTCTACGTGACCGCGACCCTTGACGCAGCGACGTGGGGGGCGGAGCTCGCGTTCGGCGAGAGCCGGGGCAGGATTTACATCGTGGAGGCCACCGGTGACCTTGAGGACGATCCCAACGTCACGGACAAGAAGTTCCCGGGCAACCCGACCCGTTCCTACCGCACACGAGATCCGGTGCAGATCGTCAGCGAGATCGTCGATTGGGTCGGGCACTCTCCCGACAAGTTGAACGCTATGCGCGAACGCCTCGCCGAGCTCAAGCGCACGGGCACCGATTACATTGATGACTGATCTTTGCGGACCTGCAACTCGCCAAAGACACGGTGCGATGTCGCTTTGCCTGGGTGAGCGATAGCCACCTTCGCGGGTCGCCTCGCGCCCGCGCCGGACGAGGCTCGGGCGCGTGGGCTGAGGACGCCCAGACGATCGCTTCCTCGGCGCATTGCGGGCGTCTCGGCCCCTGCGTGCCTCAGTCCCCCAAGTCGTCCAGCGCAGGCTCCGGGGCAATCGCAGCGATCGGCATGCGTGTCGACGCTCAGGCTTCGGTAGCACCGCCGTGCTGAAGCCACTCCCGCCAGCCACCCTCGAGCTCCATGACGGGGTAGCCCTGCTCGCTGAACAGCAGCGCCGCGTGAGGAGCGAGGTGGCAGACCGGGGAATAGCAAACGAGCACGTTTGGCTTGTCCTTGGAGAGCGCGGACGTGTGCTCCCACGCCGGGCGCGGGAGGCTTACCGATCCGGGGATGTGTCCCTCGGCGAAGTCCTTAGCGGCGCGGACATCGACGACGTTGACCTCGTTGTTGTCGATGGCGCGCTGTAGCTCGGCGGGACCGGTTGTGAACGCCATCTTGGCCTTGAAGTAGGCGTGTGCGCTCCGGGTGTCGAGAGAGTCTTCGGTGTACTCGTTGGGCACCAGGGGCTCCGTTCAGTGGTCTGCGTGGGCTCAGGAGGAGAGCAGGACCTTGCGATACGCGGGTCGCTGCTCCGGTCTCCGGAGAGGGTTGGCCCACTGTCGCACGTTCTTCGCGCGAGCAGGCGTATCGATCAACTCCCCCAAGTCGCCGGCACGAGACGAACACGAGCATGGACGCTCGAGGGTCCCCGAGACTGTCGCAATGCGTCGAGGAAGCAGGCGCCTGCTGGTCCTCAACAGCGCGCCTGAGCCTCGGCGCGTTGCAGCGGTCTCGAGGTCCAATCGCTCACGTGCTCGCGCGCCCCCAAAGCAGCAGCCTGACCTCGTCGGCACGAGAGCACTTGCCCTGCAGCGATCTGAGCGGCGGGGATGCAGTGAACACTCCGAAGACCCGATACGTCAAGAGCGGAGACGGACACCTCGCCTACCAGGTCTGCGGGGAGGGTCCGATCGATCTGGTCTATCTAGCGGCCTGGGCAAGCCATCTCGAGGAGAACTGGAAGTTCCCATCCTTCGCCCGGCTGGCCCGGAGCCTTGCGTCCTTCTCACGGCTGATCGTGTTCGACCTGCGGGGTACGGGACTCTCGGACCCGGTGGCGATATCGGACATGACGAGCCTTGAGCGCTGGATGGACGAGACTCTGGTCGTGCTCGACGCCGTCGGCTCCGAGCGGGCGGCTCTCATCGGCGCGGGCGGCGGCGGGCATCTGGCCGCTCTCTTCGCGGCGACGCATCCCGACCGTGCTACCGCGCTCGTCCTGCACCGCACTGCGGCGCGCTTCACCTCCGCTCCTGACTATCCCTGGGGACTCGCGCCCCAACTGGTGCCTGGCTACCTCGACCAAGTCGAGCGCGAGTGGGGCACCGGATCGTGGTTCGCTCGTAACCTCGACCTTCGTGGGGTCCAGCCCGAGATGCGCGAGCAGCTTGCGAGACTTGAGCGATACGTCTCAGGTCCGTCGACATGGTGGGCGGCGATGCGCATGGCGCTCGAGAGCGACATTCGCGGAGTCCTCTCGAGCATCGCTGTCCCGACGCTGGTCGCGCACCAGGTCGGCGACACCTTCACACCAGTCGAGCACAGCAACTACCTCTCCGAGCACATACCGGGCGCGCGCCTTGTCGAGGTGCCGCCGCTCCTCGCCGACCCCGAGGCGATCGCCGGCGCATTTGCGGAGTTTCTGACCGGAGCCCCGCAGGCGCTGCCGAGCGATCGCGTGCTGGCGACGGTCCTGTTCACCGACATCGTCGACTCGACCCAACGCGCTACAGCCGTGGGCGACCGGCGCTGGCACGAGATCCTCGACGCCTACGACGCGGCAGCCGCGCGGGCTCTCGGCGAGTTCCGCGGGCGACAGGTCAAGACCACCGGCGACGGGACGCTGGCCACCTTCGACGGGCCCGCCCGCGCGATCCGCTGCGCGACGGCCCTCTCCGACGCGGTCCAGGAGCTCGACCTACAGATTCGCGCGGGACTCCACACAGGCGAGATCGAGACCCGCGGCGAGGACATCGCAGGCATCGCCGTGCATGTCGGGCAGCGGATCTCGAGTCTCGCCGGCGCCGGAGAGGTGCTCGTCTCGCGCACGGTCAAGGACCTTGTCGCCGGCTCAGGACTTGCGTTTACTGACCGCGGATCACACGCGCTCAAGGGCATCCCAGACGAGTGGCAGGTGTACTCAGTAGAGCGCTGAGTCGGCAGTGCGCTGCTCGGGCCTCCTTCAAGAAGAGACCCGACGAGCTGATCGGTGCGGACGACGAGACTGCCGCATTCCACCGCGTAAGCAGGCGTATGAACGCTCTGCACGGTCGCTGTCGAGCGTCGTCCCAGGCGGGCGTGAGCGCGGCCTCGGCTCAGACGCCCGCTAGACCACGGAAGCAGTCGTCACCGGGACACCGGCACCTGACCCCTTACTCAGCCAGGAAGGCTGCCTCTGCGGCAGCGTCGTCGCTGAACGAGTCGCGCCGACTGGCGCGTCCGTCGGATTCGAACCGCCAGATCCCCGTGGCGCGAAGCTCGACCTCGATCCCAGTCAGGCCGCCGCGCACCGAGGTGGTGGTGACGAGGGCGATCCGGTCGGCGGCTTCCCGAACGCTTTCAGTCCTGAAGCTAGCCTGATCCCAGATCTCATAGAACGTTGCGATCCAGCGACGCAGGCCCTCCTCGCCGACGTAGCGACCTTCCGTCGAACCGAAGTGCTGCTCGTACTCGAAGTCGTCGGTAACGAGGGTCATGTCCGGCTCTCCCGCGATCAGGCTTTCCAGGAAGCGCTCCGCCACCCGCACGCGCTCGCTCGCTCTCCTGCGGCATCGCCTACCCCTCCAGGCCAGCGGCTTTGAGGGCAGCCGCGCGGGTGCTGTGGAACTCGACGCGGGCGATCTTGCCGTCGCGGAAGACCCAGATGTTCCCGCCGGGGGCACCGACCTCCTGCGCGGACCCTTTGAAGCGTCCGTACGCGGTATGGGTCAGCAGCACGCGATCTGCGAGATCGACTGGCTCATCAGATTCTCCTCGATACGAATCCCACGGCTCCAGCCAGTCCAGCCACAGTTCTCTGAACCCCGCCAGACCGATGTAGGTCTTCGCGCCCGGCGAGTCGCCGACGATCGCCTCGAAGTCTTCGTGGAAGAACGACGACATGGATGACTGCGCGAGCGCCGTCGAGAGCAGATCCTGCTCTCGGAACAGCTTGACGAGATCCGCACCTTCGGTCATGCGCTGCAGCTCCATCAGGCGCTCCACATTCTCCTGCGACAACGCCTACTCCTCCAGCCCCACGGCTTTGAGGGCTTCCCGGCGGCGCAGGTAACCCACCGACCGTGTCGCCTTGCCGCCCGCGTACCAGGTCACCGCCACCCAGCGAAGCTTGACCGGCGCGCCTGAGCGAGCGCCGTAGCCGACAACGCGGACCCTCGCCACCACAAAGTCCTCGCCGTCGACGAGGATCTCTTCGGTCTCATAGCGGGCGTCCTCGTCCAACCCCTCGAACATGTCTCGGACCCATTCGCGAAGGCCCTCTGCGCCGTAGTAGGTCTTGTCGGTGACAGCCGTCGCGGCGTTTTCGATGCGGAAGCCAGGTGCGAGCGTTTCAGCAGCCAGCTCGTCCGAGAGCACGCGAGCGTTCACGGCCTCGATGGCACGCTCGTGGAGGTCGATGTTCTCCTGCGACATCGCCTAACCCCGTTCCTCGGCGAGGCGTTCGGCGGCGGCACGAGCCTGTTCGATGTCAGGGTAGTTCGTGACGCTCACGATCAAGGCGTTCTCCCACACGGCGATGGTCGCATAGCGGATCGTGACGTCACCGCTGCTACCAGCAAGCCTGGCCCTCTGCACGATCACACCGAAGACGATCCCCTTGCCCAGATCACGACACTCCTCCAGCTCAACCTCGAACAGGTCGTAGGGGCCGATCCAATCTTCGAAGAAACCACGGACTGCTGGCGTTCCCCGGTACACCCCGAGTCCCATCGGAGAGAGGTCCCAGACAGGATCATCTTCCCAAAAGGACATCATCGCGTCAAAGTTACGGCTCTTGGCAGGCTGGAAGGAAAGCCGCGCAAGCTCCACCAGGTCGGGGGTGGTGGACTCCTCGGACATCGCTCGCTGAGTATCCCGGACCGCTGCTTTCGTAGCTAGGCGCGCGTGTGGCGGGCATCGCCCTGCGCTAGCGCTTGGGACGAAAACCAAGCGTCTCGCTGGGTGCGCCCCAGACTCCTCCTTTCGCCATGGCAAAGCAGTAGTCCGCCGGAGTGGGATATCCGCGTGTATACTGGGCGCATGAAGATCGTCAAGGTACGTCGTGTCGGCAACAGCAATGTGATCTCGATCCCGCGCGAGCTAGAGGGGCGTGGCTTCGTGCCTGGGACACCGGTCTTGGTCGAGGAGCTCGAGAGCGGTGAGCTGAGGATCATGCGCACCGACCAGGTGCACGACCGGATCCGAGATATCGGGCAGCGCGTAGTCGGTGAGCACGCCGAGGCCCTGAAGATCCTCGCCGAACACGATCCGGGCAGCGAGCTCACCGGGCAATAGGGCGGCGGTGGATCCGCAGGCGGGCGAGAACGAGGCGGTCTATCTCGACTTCGCCGACGCGCTGGAGCTGTACGCGGCGATCGTCGGCGTCACGCCCGATCAGGCCGCCGGCCAGCTTCGCGATCGTGCCGACCTTGAAAGCACGCTCGGGCGCCCGCTGAACTATGCGCGCTACGAGCAAGCCGACCTTGCGTTGCAAGCTGCAGCGCTCGCGCACGGGATTGCCGAGAGCCAGACATTCATCGACGGCAACAAGCGTCTCGCGCTCGTCGCGATGCTCACGTTCCTCGAGCTGAACGGTCACCGGGTCGAGGCATCCGATCCCGAGCTGGCGGCGTGGATCCTCGGACTGAGTGCAGGCAAGACCCCGCAGCAGCTTGCGGAGCTGATCCGCGTACGCCTGCGCCCTGCTGATCGCTGAAGCGGGCGTGGCGCCCGTGAACGTCGGCTGGTAGGGCAGCCCGACTATCAATGAGCGAACAGGAGAAGACCTCAATAAGCCTCTCCGCGCGCTTCTCGACTCCACCGCGCGCCGTCGTGCAGCCTGCGCGCCGACCTCGGCTGGCCGAAGTTTCGGTGTCCGGAGGTACCGATCAGGGACCGATTGGTCCCCTGTGCATCTAGTCCGTCGGAAATTTTGAGTTGCGGCACGTGGCGTCTTGATTGGCGTCTCGTGCCGGCTGGACGGGGCGGGCGTTCGGGCAGCGATGTGGTGTTCGGTCATGGCGTCAGCGGAGATATCGTGGTCGTGTGAGCACGGTCCGTGAGTTCGATCTGGTGATCGTTTCCGAGGTGGAGGGTGGCTATAGCGTGTTCGTCCCCGCGCTGCCAGGCGTGTCGACGCAGGGCGAGACCATCCACGGAGCACGGGCGAACGCCCGCGAGGCGATAGAGGGCTATCTGCAGGTCATGCACGAGGACGGCCTGCCACTCCCTTCTGTGTGTCGCGCCCGCGTTGCGGTCCACGTCCCGAGCTAAACGACCTCCCCTGCTGCGCGCGTGTGCTGCGCGAGCAATTCGTTGGCCGCTCGATCGCGCTCGCGCTCAATAACCACTGTGAGCGAGTTCCCGAGGCCGAGCGCTGTCCCCCCTGGCCACCGCGAGATCCCCCATCTGGAGCGCCGCTGATGAGCGGAAGTCCCGCGGACCGGATCGCCCTCGGAGCGCTCGACTCGGCGCTCGTGCTCGCTCGTGAAGCCGGCGAGAAGCGCCCCGCGCTGGAGGTCCTTGCTGGTTCGCTCGCGGAGATGGGGGTCAGGCCCGCGGGCGTGAGTCGCTCCGCGCGCCTGCTCGCCCGTGACCGGGACGCATGGCTTTTGCGGCTGCGCAGCGCCGAGCGCAGCGCGAGCTCGATCACCGGCTACCGCCACGCGATCGACGACCTGCTCGCATGGGCTGAACGCGAGGACCGCACGGGCGAGCTGTTCGCCGAGGCGACGATCGTTGAGTATCTCGCCGACTACCGGGCCCGTTGCCACCCGGCTCCTGCGACCTATCACCGCCGGTTCCTGCTGCTGAGGCGGTTCATGGGCTGGGTCAGCCACCACAACGGCCTGCCGGACCCGTTCGTGGAGCTGCAGGCGCCGCCGAAGCCCCGGCAGGAGAGCACCTGGCTCACGCGCGAGGAGTTCGCACGCATGCTGGACGGTGCTGCGCGGCCGATGCGCGAGCGCCCCGGGCTGGTGGAGCGCGACCGGCTGGTGCTGCTCACGCTCGCGATGACCGGCCTGCGCCGCTCGGAGCTGCTGGCGCTGAACTGGGGTGACCTGGAGCTCGACGGACAGCGTCCGTCGCTGCTGGTGCGCCGGGGCAAGGGCGGAAAGCCAAGACGCCAGCCCTTGCCGGACCAGCTGGTCGCGGCTCTTTCACGGTGGCGCTCAGAGCACCCGTCCGGGCCGGCGGACCCGGTGTTCTGCGGCCTGGCAGGCGGGCGGCTGCAGCCGACGATCCTCGCGGGCATCATCAGCCGCGCCTCGACGCGGGCAGGACTCTCAAAGCATGTGACAGCGCACACGCTTAGGCACACCGCCGCGACATGGCTGCGCCAGGCGACCGGGGACACACAGCTGGTCGCCGAGTACCTCGGCCACGCAGACCTCTCCACCGTGTCCCGCTACGCCCACGTGGCCAGCGACGAGCTGCACGGCGCCGCGCAGGCGCTCGCCGACGGCCCCGCACCCGCCTGCGCTTCTGAGATGCCGCCCGCCGCGGCCGGGCGCTCCAGCGGCGGGCGTCCGGCGCGGCTGCACGCCGGACAGCTGACCGCGTTCTGAGGACCCCGATACGTGTCCCGCTCGCATGCTAATAATCCCCGTGCGGCATGGAGCGCTGCCGGAGTCCTTTCTCCGGGCGCCCAGGCCGAGCGATTCCATAGAGATCGCCCCAGGTCCGCCTGATCTTCCCAGCGTGACGAGAACCCAGCGAGTCGACATATAGGAAAGCCCCGCCGAAGCGGGGCTTTCCCTTAGCAGGTCGATAAGCCGGATTCTGTCATTGGGCAGTCATCCATCTGAAGCGGCCTACCTGGACCTCGGCGAGCAGCCTGCATACGGTCCCGTTTGGCCTTGCATCGGGCGGGGTTTGCCCAGCCGCCGCGTCACCGCGACGCTGGTGCGCTCTTACCGCACCATTTCACCCTTGCCGGCCCGCCGTTCACGTGGGACGGCGGACGTAGGCGGTTTGTTTCTGTGGCACTTTCCCGCGG
>Ga0209698_10002443_pt1 | contig 21048 bp, 16 predicted proteins | sample LitLauG_LLR_2012_FD_187203 | JGI IMG/M metagenome (GOLD analysis project Ga0209698, IMG submission 187203) | Freshwater sediment microbial communities from Pennsylvania, USA - Little Laurel Run_MetaG_LLR_2012 (SPAdes) (version 2) | ecosystem: Environmental > Aquatic > Freshwater > Creek >...
GCTCAAGGCTGGTCTTACCCAGGCTCGGCTCCATCCCGGTCGACGAGATCTCAGTGGGGTCGAAGCCCTGGTCCGGCGCTGCTTCGAGTCGGCCGACTTCGTCGAGGGACAGCAGGCGTTTCTGGAGAAGCGTCGGCCGCGTTTCACAGGACGCTGAGGTCACACGACACCTCGGGTGACGAGGTCGTTGATCTGATCCGGGTCGTAGCCAAGCTCCGTCAGGATGTCGGTTCGGTGCGTCGTCGGCATCGGTGCGGCGGTGTGGACGACAGCCGGCGTGCGCGTGAGCGTGACGGCTTGGCGAAGAATGTCGACCGCGCCACGTTCCGCATGATCAACGCGGACGGTCATGCCGAGGTGCTCCACCTGTCGATCGGCAAACACCTCCTCGATAGTGTAGATCGGCCCGCACGGGATCCCTGCAGCGTCGAGCCGTGTGCACCACTCGGCCGATGAACGAGTGCCGAGATCTCGCTCCAACCGTTCTGCGAGCGCGGCCTTGTTCTTGATTCGCAGTGGCAACGTCCGGAAGTCGGCATGATCCGACAGTTCGTCGTCCTCGAGTACGTGACACAACCGGGTCCACAGGCGCAGGGTCGATGCGGCGAGGTTGATATAGCCGTCTGCGGTTCTGTAGGTGCCCATCGGGACCGCGACGGGATGGTCGTTGCCGGCTTGCCCCGGAGAATGGCGATCGATCGTCCACCGGGTTGCCTGGAAATCGAGGAAGGAGATCATCGACTCCAGGAGCGACACGTGAACCCACTGTCCCAGTCCGCTCGAGTCGCGCTCGTGCAACGCGACGAGAATGCCGATTGCCAACTGATGCCCTGCGGCGAGGTCGGTGATCGCCACGCCGGCGCGCATTGGACCGCCTCCAGGGTGGCCGGTGATGCTCATCAAGCCGCCCATACCCTGGACGATCTGGTCGACGGCGCCCTTGTCGGCGTAGGGACCGTCCTGGCCGAACCCGGAGATGCTCCCGTAGATAAGTCGTGGGTTCCGCTTCGACAGGCTTTCGTAGTCGATCCCGAGTTGATATTTCACCGGCGGCCGGAAGTTCTCGATCAGGATGTCGGCGCGATCGACGATTTGATGAAAGATCTCCATTCCTTCCGGAGCCTTCAGGTTCAGAGGCAGCGTGCGTTTGTTTCGGTGCAGGTTGACATAGTCGGAGCTTGTGGCGTCTCCTGTGAAGCCGACCTCGGCCGTGGTTCGTGGTGCCTCGATCCGTATGACGGTTGCGCCCCAGTCGGAGAATTGGCGCACAGCGGTCGGGCCGGCGCGGGCGATCGTGAGGTCGAGGACGACAAGATCTCCGAGTGCGCTCACGGCTGCTCCTTGGTTGTAACGGTATCCGAGCGTACATCGACGCGCTTGCGGAACCATTTGCCATTCAACCCGAGCCGTGATGATGCCATTCGCGATGCGGTCGGCCTTTCAAGCCGCATCTTCACCGCCGACGGCACCTGGCTCAGCGATCGATACGCCATCTGGGCACCCACCTGTCCTTGAAGTGGACTTCGATGACCGCGTCGAACTCGGCTCGTGATCAGAGATCGACCCCGTTCCATGCGGCGCGCTGCGCCGGCCAGACGTCGGCTCCAACAACCGGTGCGTCCCCGAGCAACATCGTCGCCCTGTAGGGAGTCTCGTAGCGTGGCCATGCTGGCAGCAACGGAACGTTCGGATCACCGGTCCTCGCGAATGCGACCCATGCCGCCTGGATCCGCGCCGTCATCGGTTCGACCGTTGGCCCGTCGCCAATGAGTCGACCCCACGCGCTGCGGCCCGTCGTGTCGAACACCAACGGGATTTCCATGCAGTGCAGTGACCCTCTCGCCGATGGGGGATCCCAGGCGAGCATGTAGGCATACGTCCGCCCTTGGTGCGCGGACTGCGCGTCGAGGAGACGTTCGGCACCAATTCTCACCATGCGGTCTCCGTTGAACATCGTCCATGGCGCTGGCGGACTCGGCTGCAGCCCAGCCAACGCCTCTGCGCCGTAGGCCTCGGCCATGCGCGATGCGACAGTCGGATCCGGCAATGGTCGGGCCAGCTCCGGGGCGAGCGCCTCGGACGTCAGTCGTGGGACGTCCGGACCGAAGTTCAGCACCAGCTCGTCGCGATTCCACCCGGCAAGCAGAGGTATGTCTGCTGCCTGGCCGGCGCCGATCGCGTCGAGTGGCTGGCGACGCAGCACGGCGCCATCCAAGATCGGATGGATCGGATGCCCGATCACGCCCCAGTCCGTCTCCTTCTTGAGATCCGAAACCGCGGCCACCAACTCTTGAGACGGTGCGGTGTAGATGCCGGCCGCCTCGACTCCGCGAGCGCCCAGGTGCGCCAAGTACCGGTCGAGCAGGAATCGCGCCGTGTCGGGTTCGAGCGCACGAGGCTGCGCTGGACTCTGAGCGATGGCGCGATGGAGGAGACCAATCGACTCCGGCATCGACATGAGCATCGCCACGCTCTGCCCGCCCGACGACTGTCCGAAGATCGTGACGCACCCTGGGTCGCCGCCGAACTTCTCGACGTTGGCGTTGACCCACCGAAGGGCGGCGAGTTGATCGAGCAGCCCTACGTTTGCTGAGCGGGACAGGCGGTCGTCATCGAGCTGACTGAGCCAGACGAAACCACCGAAGACGCCGAGCCGATAGCCGACAGTAACGACGACGACATCGTGACGGGCGGCGAGCGCGGAGCCGTACGAGGACGCCTCGCTCGCACCACCGCCGCGCAACCCGCCGCCGTGGATCCAGAACATGACCGGCCGCCGCCGCTCGTCACAAGAAGGCGTCCAGACGTTGAGGTACAGGCAGTCCTCACTCAACTCACCAACATCGTCGAGCGACCCGCGCTTGGGCACCTGCGCGGCGGCCGGGCCAAAGGAACTGGCGTCGCGCACCCCACTCCATGCCTGGGGCGGCTCCGGCGGCATGAAGCGTCGCAGGCCAACGGGGGGAGCAGCGTAGGGAATCCCGAGGAACGCCAGTGCGCCGCCGTCTTCGACTCCGCGAACGCCGCCGCTGTCGATCTCGACGACCCTCACGATCGGGCTGCGGCAACGACGCCGCGATCGATCAAGTCGTCGATTTCCTCGTCGGTCCGCCCAACCGCGGCGAGCACACGGCGGCCGCCGATCTCGAAGTCGGGCGGCGACAGGATGCCTTCATGGGCCTGGCCGGCGAAGCGAACAAAGTAGCCGGGGAATCCCACGTCGTGACCAGCGTCGCTGAGCACGTGCGCGTCGAGACCGTTGGCAATGACATAGTTCTGTAGGACGACTTCGCGATCGCGGCGCGGACGGACCATCGGCAGCCCGACGGCAACCGCACCCGTCTCCCACTCCTGGCTCGTCCGCATGGCCAGCCGGGCGGCGACGGCCGTGCCCGTCGGCCCCTCGACGGACTCCGCAGCGGCTGCCGCATGGTCGGGAAGATCGATGTCGAGCAGCTCCCGGACCAGGTCCCAGTCCCCCTCGTTGCGACACGCGAGCAGCAACCAATCGTCAGCCGTCGCGTAGAGCCGCCGAGTCGGGTCGGGACCGAGGAAGTCGACGCCGCCCTCAGGACGTGCCGGACGATCGTCGTACAGGATCGCCTCCGCGTGGTCGAGAAAGTAACCAGCTTCGAGCAAGGCGCTCCACGACTCGCTGCCGTTTGCATGACTTTTGCTTTGGCGTAGCAGTCCCGCGCATACAGCGAGACAGGCGAGGTAGGCGGCGGGCAGGTCGCCCTGACTGCCGTTGTGCAGCACGGGCGGATTGCCGGCGCTCATGCCACCCTGTTGCCACATGATGCCAGCGCGGGCCGGAACGACCTGGTCGAACGCCGGGTCGCCTACGAGAGGGCCGAAGCGCCCGTACGAGGAGATCTCGTGATACACCACGGACGGATTGACGGCGTGCACGGACGGCGCGTCGAAGCCGAGCTCCACCGCGAGCGACGGACGGTTGTTGTGCAACACCACATCCGCAGCGCCGATCAGATCGTGGAACACCGCCCGTCCGTCGGGGTGGGCGATGTTGATGCGTAACACGTCCTTGCCGGCGTTGATCGGACGGTAGACGTAGACCATGTTCCGGACGCTGTCGCCGGTCAGCGATTCGAGCTTCCACACCTCCGCGCCGAGCTGTCGGAGCAGCGCGCCGGTCTGGGGGCCGGCCACCCAGTTGCAGATCTCGAGCACCTTCACCCCGGCGAGCGGAAGCCCCCCACCGACGCCGACCGCCTGAGGTGGAACGAACTGGTCCCACCGGCGCCGGACATCGTCCGTATCGGCGCCCACGGCCGGTGCCGGCCGTACGTCAGTCGTCATGGTCGCGAATCGGAGCAGGGGGCCGAGCTGTCGGGTCGCACCGAGGCCCGGCTGTTCCACATCGACAAGGGACCCATTTGTCAGCAGTTGCGGCTCGCGCATCGCGTCGTCCGGGCTTTGCACCGGCGCGCACGGCACGTCGAGGGAGCGCAGCTGCTCGATCCACGCGTCTCGGGAGCGCGTGGAGAACCGCTCCTGCAGGAAGGCGATGAGCGCGACCTTGTGCTCGGTGGGGACACCCATCGGTGCCTCCTCGAACCGCGGGTCCGCGATCAGCTCTGGAACGTCGAGAGCGATGCACAGCTTGCCCCAAAACTGCGGGGTGCTGCACGAGATGAGCAGCCACTGACCATCGCCCGCTCGGTAGACGCGCATCGTCGGCGACAAGCCGCCCTGGGGGTCAGCGACGCTGACACTGGTGACGCCAACGCCAGTGACCGCGTGAATCGACCGAGCAGCCATCCAGCCCGCGAGGAGCGACGTCTCGGCCGCTCGGGCGTGTCCGTCGCGGACACGACCGAGCGTGCCGGCGACCGCGCCAATTGCCGCGAACAGCCCGGCGAGGTTGCTGCCGAAGTCAGGATACGACCACACGCCACCCTGTCGGTGCGCCGCCCATTGTGACCCGGTGTGACCCGACAACGCCGCCGCGAGCTGCGAATCACCGGGAAGGGTGGCGAACTCACCGGCGCTGCCATACGGGAGGACGCCCACGAACGCCACGCCAGGGTTCAACTGATGCGCTGTCTCCTGGTCAAGTCCGCCCGTGTGATCGACGATCACGGCATCCGCGACGCGCACGAGGCTGTCTCGCAGTGTCGGGTCGGCGACGACGCTCGACTGGCTGCGCCGCAGCAACCAGTCGCGCGGCTCAACTCCCGGCTCGCCGGCTTCGAGGTGTGCGACGTCCGCGCCGAGCTCCGCCAGGAGCAGACCCGCCAGACGTCCGGCATCGGTCGTCGTGTCGGCGACGACGCGCAGCCCGTCGAGCACCCGCTCCTCGCTCATCGTTGCTCCCCTCATGACTCGGGCGCCGACGTGGCGTCCGGCGCGGGTCCTCGCCCAGCTTGCGACGAAGCATCCAGGGTCCAGGTTAGACGGACGATGACCGCCCTCTCCAACAGGGATCCGCCCGCACTGGCGCGGGCCGGGCCGCCAGTCAGTGCAGCCAGGTGTGACCGGCGGTGACACCTCCGTCCACCACGATCGTCGCCCCAGTGACAAACGACGACGCCGGAGAGATCAGGAACTCGTGCACTTTGGCCACTTCGTGAGGCTCGCCCCATCGCTTCAACGCGGTGAGGGAACGAACGCCGTCGTAGACGTCGGGAGCGTTCTCGGCGACCGGCCGGCTCATCGCCGTGTTCTGGATCGGCCCTGGGCACAGCGCATTGACGCGAATGTTGTCTCGCCCGACCTCCATGGCCACTGCCTGAACGACGTTGATCACGCCGGCCTTGGTGGAGCCATACGCCCAGTTGTACGGCTCGCCCTCGACGCCGCCCATCGACGACGTCACCGAGATCGCCCCACCCCCACGTCTACGCAACAAAGGCAGGACCGCACGGATCCCGAGCACCACGCCGCGCAGGTTCACCGCATACATTCGGTCGAGGTCCTCCAGTGGAAGCTCCTCGATCGGACCCGAGCGGATGACGGCTGCGTTGAGCACCGCGCCGTCGAGGCCGCCGAACTCCTCGTCGGCGGCGGCGACCATCGCCGCGTTGCCCTCCGCGGTGGCGATGTCGGCGACAACGGCGCGGATCTGCCGCTGACCGTTCGTCCAGGTCAATCCGTCGGCCACGATGTCGACAGCGACCACCGACCAGCCTTGCTCGCACAGGTGACGGGCGGTCGCCTCGCCCATGCCTGATCCGGCACCGGTGACCACTGCGACTGTTCGTCCGGCGTTGCCCATGTCGACCTCCACTCCCAGCAGATTGACAACGACTGCCATACCTCGCAGACATCCACTATCCTGCATCCTGCATACGCTACGCTTCCGCCTGGCGGGCACGATCTGGGGGATTGGTCTTGGCACAGCTCGACGGACGCGTCGCGTTCATCTCCGGTGGGGCGCGCGGGCAGGGTCGTTCCCACGCGGTCGCTCTCGCCCGCGAAGGGTGTGACATCGCCGTCTTCGACATCACCTCGTCGCTCCCGGCGGTACCCTACCCACTGGCGACGTCGGACGACTTGGCCGAAACGGTCAAGCGAGTCGAGGCGGTCGGCCGCCGGTGCATCAGCATCGTCGGTGATGTCCGCAGCTCCGCCGATGTCGACGGAGCGGTCGCCGAGACGGTCGAACGCCTCGGCGGCCTGCACATCGTCGTGACGAACGCCGGGGTCATCGAGTACTCGACGGTGGAGACCTGTACCGACGAGGCGTGGGAGACGGTGCTCGGTACGAACCTCACGGGCGAGTTCAAGGTGCTGCGCGCCGCGATCCCCCGCCTCAAAGCCCAAGGCTTCGGGAGGATCATCACCGTCGCCTCGATGGCGGCGCGCCAGGCGTACCCGAACCTCCCGCACTACGTTGCGGCGAAGTGGGGCGTCGTCGGATTGACCAAGGCGCTGGCCCAAGAGCTCGGCGGCACCGGGATCACCGTCAACACCATCTGTCCCGCGAGCCTGAACAGCGACATGTTCGTCAACGACGCCACCGTGCGCCTGTTCTTCCCGAACGAGCCAGCTGCCACTGTCGCCGACCTACGAGCCCGTCAGCCAGCGACGCTGACCGGTGTGAGCATGCTCGAGCCTGAACACACCTCACGCGCTGTCGTGTACCTGGCCACCGATCCCGGCGTGCTGACCGGACAGGTGATGGAGATCGGCAATGGCTCCTCGGCGTATCTCACCTGACGAGCAGGAGAACCTTCACATGACATCAGCAGAGACCGTCACGGCGTTCATCGAGGCTCTGACCAGTGGCGACATCGGCGCGGCTGCGGCACTGTGCCACGACGACCTGATCTTCGAGAACGTGCCGCTCGTGCCCCCCGTCCAGCACGGGCGCGATGTGATCCTCGCCGGCCTGGGCGGCCTCGTCAGCGGCTGCACCAAAGTCGCGTTCGAGGTGACCCTTCAGATCGAGTCGGGCTCCACGGTGACCAACGAGCGCGTCGACCGGTTCTGGTTCGACGATGGTCAGTTCGCCGAGGTGCCGGTGATGGCCCGATGGGAGGTCAGCGACGGACGGATCTCGCTGTGGCGCGACTACTACGACATGTCGATGTGGGATCGCCACTTCACCGGTGGCTACTACTCCTACATCGCCCGTCGCCAGGCTGGCACGGCCTGACGATCCCGCCGTCGCGATCTGCGGCGTGCTGCACGCATCGCACGCGGCCCCGCCGTGCGTGTCCCCCCACATCGCACGGCTGGGCCGCGTGCTCAGCGCGAGCGCGCGACACGGGGTCTTCAGATAGATGCGGCCGAAGTCATTGCGGCTGACAGCCTGGCATCGACGCTGCGACGGAAGCCCTCGACATCGACACCTTCTGTTGGCTTCTGGCCACGCACGTAGCGGGTGTACACGCCGTGAGCGATGCATGCTGATCGCCAGTGGTTGAACGTGATGAAGTAGTCGAGGTCGGCGAGGTCGGCGCCGGTCATCGCCTGGTAGATCGTGATCGCCTCGGCGAGGCTCGGAAAGCTCGGCGGCATCGTCAGCTCCTCGCGGCCCGGAAGTTCGGCCCCCTCCACCGACCAGCGGTTGAGCACATAGGCGAGGTCGGCGCGAACGTCGCCGAGGGTGGCCACCTCCCAGTCGACGACCGCGGCGACCCGCCCCGCAGGGACGACGAGGCAGTTGTGGAAGCCGTAGTCGCCGTGGATCACTCGCGTTGGACCCGGCTCGGGCTGGTGGCTGCGTAGAAGGTCGTGGAGCTCGTGGCTGCGCGGGTCGTCGAGGCCGGCGGCCTCGGCCGACGTGGTCCAGGAGCGGTACCAGGAGGTCAACTGGCGTTCGAGGTAGCCGTCTGGCCGGGACAAGTCGCCGAGGCCGATGTCGCCCGGGTCGAGGAGGTGCAGCGCGGCAAGCGCTTCGAGGAACGATTCAGCCACGGCACGCTGAGCGGCCGGGTCCGGGATCAGCGCGGCGAGGTCGGCGCCGCGCGGCGCGGCTGACCCGTCGACGAAGGCCATCACGTAGAAGTGCGCCCCGGTGACGTCGGCATCGGCGCAGTACGCGTACGGTCGGGCCACAGGGACGTCGGTGGGCGCCAGGCTGCACACGATTCTGTACTCGCGGTGCATGTCGTGCGCCCGTGGCTGAAGCTGGCCGAGTGGAGGACGACGCACCACGACGCGGGTTCCGTCGCCACCCTCGACGAGGTAGGTCAGATTGGAGTGCCCGCCCGACAGTTGCCGCCATCTGTACGGGCCTGTGAGCTCGTCGACGTGAACGTCGATCCACCGCTCGACACTGGGGCGGTCGATGCCGATGGGTTCGCTCACTGCAACGCCGCCACGACGGCCTCGCCGAGCATTCGGAGTGAGGGAAGGTCGACAGCCCCGCGGCGGGACAGTACGACGCGGTCGACGCCAGCCTCGCGCCACCGTTCCAGTCGCTCAACCAACTGCTGCGGCGTGCAGATCAGGGCCGGATCGATCTGGTCGCGGCGAAGTCCGGCGGCGGTCAACTGGCGATCGGTGTCGGCGTCGTCGACCCCGCAGGTGATGGGCAGGAGCACGGAGCAGCGCAGCGTGTCGGGGTCACGCCCGATCGCTTGACGCGCTGCGCGACAGGCATCGAAGAAAGGAGCGGCACCCTCGGGCTGGCGGGCCAACGAATTGACCTCGTCGGCATGCTTCGCAGCGAGGCGCGGCGTTCGTCTCAGGCCGCTGCCACCGATCACCACTCGCGGCGCGGGAACGTTCGCCGGCCTTGGGATCCCTTCGCCACCGGCCAGTCGGTAGAAGTCACCGTCGATGTCGAACGTCTCACCGGCCGGAGTGAGCCACAGCCCACGAATGATGGACAGCTGCTCGTCGAGCCGCTTGTAGCGCTCGTTCAGGGGCGGGTACGGGATGCCGAAGCGGAGGTGCTCGCCCTCATGCCAGTTCGTCCCGATGCCGAGGTCCACCCGCCCGCCGCTGAAGCGATTCAGCTCGGCGACGATGACGGCCAGAGGCCCCGGGTGGCGGAACGTCGATGAGGTCATCATCGTGCCGAAGCGCAACGTCGAGGTGTGCATGACCAGCGACGCGATCACGGTCCACGCATCGGACGGCCCGGTGGGACTGGTGATGTCGGCCTGGCCACGCAGCCCGTCGGGGTGGATCACATGCTCAATCGCGACGTAGTGATCGGGAAACACCACCGAGCCGAAGCCCAAACGCTCGGCCTCGCACACCGCGGTGAGGAGCTCGTTGAAGTCCGCGCCGTTCTGGTGGCGCAGGTTGATGCCGATCTCCACGGCTATCGACGCCGGCCGTGCCGGGCGAGGACCTCGGCGTAGCGCTCACGTGCCGCCTCGCGCCGCTCCGGCAGGTGGTAGCTGGGAAACAGCCCGGACGCTGGCTTGGCATCGTGGAGGAGCGCGCGGGCCACCGTCATCTTGTGCACCTCGGTCGGACCGTCGGCGACGCCGAAGGCAAGCGCGCTGTTCACCATCCCGACGAACGGCATCTCGTCGGACACGCCGAGCGAGCCGTGGATCTGCGCAGCGCGCCGACCGATGTCGGCCATCACCTTCGGCAGCATGACCTTGACCGCGGCGATATCGGCCCGTGCGGCCTTGAAGTCCATGCGGTCGAGCAGCCATGCGGTGCGCAGCACCAGCAGCCGGAACATCTCGAACTCGATCTTCGAGTTGGCGATGTGATCCTGGACGAGCTGCTTGTTGGCCAGCAGTTCGCCCTGAGTGGTACGCGACACTGCGCGCTCGGCCATCAGATCGATCGCCCGGCGCATTTGCCCGAGGCTGCGCGTCGCCAAGGAGAGTCGCGCGTGGCTCATGCGCGTCTGCATCACGGCGAAGGCGTCGCCGCGGTCACCGAGCAGGCTGTCGCCGGCGACGCGTACGTCGTCGTAGCGGACGTACGAGTGGATCGGCTCGGTGTGGTTCCCGACACTGACGTTGCGGATCACCTCGATGCCCGGCTTGTCAGTGGGCACGAAGAATGCCGACAGCTGGTGGTAGGGGCCGGCGTCAGGATCGGTCACCGCCATGACGATGGCGAAGGCCGAGTACTCCAGCCCGCTGGAGAACCACTTCTCGCCCGAGATCACCCATTCGTCACCGTCGAGATGCGCGCTCGTGGTGTACATCTTGGGGTCGGCACCGCTCTGCGGCTCGGTCGCGGAGAAGCACGAGACGATGTGTCCGTCGAGCAGTGGCTGGAGGTACGTGCCTCGCTGCTCGGCGGTGCCGTAGCGAGCGATGATCTGCGCGTTGCCGGAGTCAGGCGACTGGCAGCCGAACACCATCGGCGCCGTCCGGCTGCGACCCAGGATCTCCTCCAGCAGCGCCAGGTGCAGGTGGCCGCATCCCTGCCCACCCCACTTTGGCTCGAGGTGGGCGGACCACAGACCGCGCTCACGGACGACGGCCTGCAGCGGCGGGATGAGCTCCTGACGAATCGGGTCGCGGACGTCCCGAGCGTTGTCGATCACGAAGTCGAGCGGCTCGACCTCCTCGCGCACGAAGGTCTCGACCCAGTCGAGCTGTGTCTGGGTCTCGGCGTCGGTACAGAAATCCCAACCCACCCGCCGAGTGTCGAGCACACGGCCGTCGATGTCAAGACTGGCATCCAGGATTCTGCATGGTACTCAGTCCGGAGAGGCGGCAGCCAACTTCGGGTCGTCCAGCCACACCGTCTCGATCGTCAGGGGCGAGTGGCGGAACTCGATGAGCGTGACCCCCTCCTCGCCGACCTGCACGCTGTAGCCCTTCCCGGCGGGCGTGTAGTAGCCCTGTCCCGGCCCGAAGCGACGGTTGCCGAGATACGCGGCACCCTCCAGGATCATGACCACCTGAGCGACGTCGTGAGAGTGGCGGGGGACGTACGCGCCGGGCGCGTAGCGCACCCGCTGAAGGCTGAAGCCCTCGGCATCGGTGTGGTTGACGAGCGCCTTGAGGAACGTCGACGCCGCCGCCGGGTCGGGTTGGTCGGCCGTGATGACGGGCGTCTCGTCCATCGCATCCACGTCGAAGAAGCTCCATCGATCCGACGTGGACGTCGGCCCGGCGCTTTGCATCATACGACCTTGCCACTCTCGCGTCGACGGGTCGCCAGGCAGGATCTCGGCCATCACACGCCCGAGAGATCGAGGTCGAACAGGACCGCCGCGTTGCCCGCCACGATCTTCTCGACCACCGTCTCGTCGAGGTGATCGAACTGGTCGGCAACGAACTCGTGGGTGTCCGGCCACGTGGTGGAAGCGTGGGGGTAGTCAACCTCCAACATGATGTGGTCGACGTTGATCCGGTCGTGCAGGCCAATCGTCGACGGATCGCTGATCGTGCAGAACCAGAAGTGCGCCGTCACCGCTTCGGACGGCTTGATGTCAGCGCTCGGCCACGCCGAGCCGATCGCGCCGAGCTCATGGTTCTCCATGAACTCAAGACGGTCGAGGAGCATGGGGATCCAGCCGATCCCGCCCTCGGCGAGGGCGATGCGCAACTTCGGGAAGCGCAGCGGCACGCGGGCCCACAGCCAGTCGGCGATGGTGAGCAGCGAGCAGGCCGGGAACAGCGTGGTCGGCTGCTCGATGGGTGACTCCGGCGACACCGTCGCATTGCCCCAGCCACCCGTTCCCGTGTGGAGCATCACCACCGTGCCGCTCTCTTCACAAGCGCGCAGGATCGGGTCCCAGTAGTCGTTGTGGATCGACGGGAAGCCGACATTGTGCGGTGCCTCTGGCAAGCTGAGCGCCTTGAAGCCGCGGCCGGCGTTCGCCGCGATGTCTGCTGCGGCCACCTGAGGATCGGCAAAGTAGCTCACCTGCATCGGGATGAACCGGCTGGGGTAGGCGCCGTACCACTCCTCAGCCAGCCAGTCGTTCCAGTCCCGCACACACGCCAAGCCGAGATCGGGATCCTTGAGCTGTGAGAACTTCGTGCCAGCGAAACCGGCCAGCAACGAGGGGAAGCACAGAGAGACGTCGAGGCCGCCGAGGTCCATGTCGGCGATGCGGGCATGAACATCCCACGCCCCCTTGCGCATCTCATCGAAGCGTGTCGGCTCGAAGTTCCACTCCTCCTTCGGGCGACCGGCAACGGCGTTGAGCCCGATGTTCGGGTAGCTGACACCCTCCATCACCCAGGTCTGGGTGCCGTTGGCCGACTCGACGATGTGCGGGGCGGCCTCGCCGAAAGCAGCGGCGCGCCGACCGACGAACAGGTCGCGTGGCTCACACAGGTGGTCGTCGACGGACACGACTGAGCGGAAGCGACGGTCCCGGGGGGACGGATCAGGAAGCAGTGGCATGGATCCAGGATAATGTGTCCAGCGTCACAGGACAAGGCATAGCGGGATCGAGGAGTGGCCCACTCGTCCAGGCGGCGTCAGCGGCAGTACCATTGCCCGATGGCGACGACGGCGCAAGAACTGACCGAGGTCACTTCGGTGGAACCACTGCAACGGACGAGGCTCGTCGAGGAGGTCACCAGGCAACTGCGTGACATGATCATCGACGGTCGACTGCCAGCTGGGATGCAGTTGCGCCAGATCGAGCTCGCCGAGCAGCTGGGCGTCAGCCGCACCCCACTTCGAGAGGCGTTTCGCATCCTTGAAGCCGACGGGCTCGTTCGCGTGTCGAACAAGAACCGCACGATCGAGGTGGTCACGATCACCTCAGCCGATCTGAAGGAGATGTACGAGATCCGCGAGGTCGTGGACGGCCTCGCGGCCCGGCTGGCCGCTCGGCGCGGGTTGACCCCCGAAGTCGAGGCCGAGCTGCGCGGGTTGATCGCTGAGATGCGCGCCGCGGCCGATCCGTACGACCCTGCCCGGCGCACGGCTGCACACATCCGCTTCCATACCTTGATCGCCGAGAGCACCGACAACCCGCAGGTGGTCGTGTTCCTTCCGCTCATCCGGGCCAGCTCGGCTGCACTGTACCTGCCGTTTCTACACGCACCGAGCGCCGCTCGCCTGGTCAACGACGGCAAGATGGTCAGCCACGCCGAGACGCTGGAGAACGCCCAGCACCACCACGAACTGATCGTCGAAGCGATCGCATCGGGGGACGGCCGCCGAGCCGAGGCGGCCGCCCGCCGGCACATTGCCCAGACGTTGAAGGCAGTGCCTCGCCTTGATGAGTGGCGCGCGGTGATCCAGGCAGCAGAGTCCGCGTACAGCCTGGCGCAGGTGGCGGCTCAGCCGGCCCGCTGAGTCCCCACCACGAGCTCCCGGAACGGCACGTTTCCGTCCACTTGTGGCTCGCGCGGCAGGCCGAGGATCCGCTCCCCGAGGATGTTGCGCTGGATCTCGTTGGTTCCGCCGCCGATCGACAACACGTACATCGACATCGCCGCTCGCGCCCAACGGTCGGACCCGACCGAGTCGGCCGGCCAAGCCTGTGCATGGGCACCAGCAATCGCTGCGCCGACGGCGCCAACTCGTCCTGCGAGCAGCGCTCGAGACAACTTGGCCACCGATCCTCCTGCTCCAGGCTCGCGCCCTGCGCGGCGAGCTGCCTGCACCTGAGCCGCGAGGAATCCGAGGATCCGCTCGCTGATGTACACGCCGACGAGCTTCTGCCGTATGACCGGGTCTGCGTTCAGGCGGTTGCCCGTTGCCAGCGCACGCAGCGACTCGAACTCACCCCCGCCAACGCGGCGTTCTCCCATCGTGCCGATGGCGACGCGCTCGTTCATGAGCATCGTCGTCGCCGCTCGCCAGCCGCCGTTGACCTCTCCGATCACGTCCTCAGCGGTGACGCGCACGTTCTCGAAGAACACCTCATTGAACGGTGCGTCGCCGGTGGCCTGTCGCAGCGGCCGCACCTCGACGCCAGGATCGTTCATGTTGACGATGAACATGGTGATGCCTTGGTGCTTCGGCTGATCAGGATCGGTGCGCGCCAGCAACGCGCCGCGGTTCGCACGGTGGGCACCTGATGTCCACACCTTCTGACCATTGATCAGCCACCCGTCGTCGTCCTGCGAGGCACGCGTCTGCAGCGAGGCGACGTCTGAGCCGGCATTCGGCTCGGAGAACAGCTGGCACCACGTCTCCTCGCCTCGCAACATCGCCGGAATGAACCGCCGCTTCTGTGCCTCTGAACCGATCTGCATGAGCGTCGGCCCGACCGTGCCGAAGGCGATCATGAAGAACTGCGAGCCCAGGTCGTAGGTGGCTGCCTCCTCCCAGAACACCCGGTGATGGTCTATGTCGAGGCCCTGTCCACCGTATGCCACCGGCCAGGTGAGACCCGCCAGTCCAGCGTCGAAAAGCGCTCGCTGGGTTACCCGCGCCTCGGCAACCAGGGCCTTCTCGACGTCGCGGTCGAGGACCGCCGCACCCTCCCCAACGCCACCCCGAACCGGTGTCGCATTCTCCTCCAGCCATTGGCGCACGCGAAGGCCGAACGCGTGCGTCGGGTCGGCCGGGGCAGGCGCCTCGTGGGTGGGAAGCGGTGACTGATCGTCGGACACACGCCCACTATGGCATCTACTGCGTCCTGGATGCATCTTTGAAGCGCCCCTTTTTGGCTGCCGGAGGTCAAGCTTGGATCCAGGATCTCAGCGCGCTACTGTTCGGCGAGCCGGCGTAAGCGCTCGGCTCGACTTCGCCGCCATGCATGTGCTCACCACTCAGATCGACGCCGCCTCCGAGGCCTACAAGGCCAACGTCGCTGCCATGCGGATCTCGCTCGACGAGGTCGACGCCGCCACCGCGCTGGCCAAGCTCGGCGGCGGGGAGAAGTACGTGGCGCGGCACCGCGAGCGCGGCAAGCTGCCGGTGCGGGAGCGCATCGACCTGCTCGTCGACAGGGAGGGCTGGTTCCTCGAGCTCTCGCCGCTGGCCGGCTGGGGCACGACGGACCCGCTGACCGGTGGGCTGGTCACGGGAATCGGCGTCGTAGCCGGCGCGGAGTGCGTGATCACGGCCAACGACCCGACGATGCGCGGCGGCACCCTCACCGCGACGAGCGTGAAGAAGCAACTGCGGGCGATGGAGATCAGCCGGCTCAATCGCCTGCCACTCATCAACCTCACGGAGTCCGGGGGCGCCGATCTTCCTCGCCAGGCGGAGATCTTCGTTCCCGGTGGGGCGAGCTTCAAGAACCTCACCCAGTTGTCGGCCGCTGGCATCCCCGTCGTCACACTCGTGTTCGGCAACTCGACAGCCGGCGGCGCGTACATGCCGGGCATGAGCGACTACACCGTCCTGCAACGGAACGCGGCAAAGGTGTTCCTCGGCGGGCCGCCGCTGGTCAAGATGGCGATCAACGAGGATGCTGACGAAGAGGAGCTCGGGGGCGCGCTGATGCACGCGCGCACGTCCGGCTTGGCCGACTACCTCGCCGAGGACGAGGTCGACGCGATCCGCATCGGCCGCGAGATCATCACCCATCTCCGATGGCGCAAAGCTGGTCCACCACCGCACGCCGTAACAGACCCCCTGTTCGATCCCGGCGAGCTGCTCGGCGTCGCGCCGGCAGACATCCGGCAGCCGTTCGACGTCCGCGAAGTTCTTGCTCGACTGCTCGACGGTTCCCGATTCGAGGAGTTCAAGCCGCTCTACGGCACCACGCTGGTGTGCGGGTGGGGCTCGCTCGGCGGCTATGACATCGGCGTCCTCGCAAACAACGGCATCCTGTTCTCGGAGGAATCGCAGAAGGGTGCCCAGTTCATCCAGCTGTGCAACCGCATCGGCATCCCGCTGCTGTTCGTACAGAACATCACCGGATTCATGGTCGGGACTCGCTACGAGCAGGGCGGAATCATCAAGGACGGGGCCAAGCTGATCAACGCGGTGTCGAACTCGACCGTGCCGCACCTCACGCTGATGGTGGGGGCGAGCTACGGAGCTGGCAACTACGGCATGTCCGGCCGGGCGTACGACCCGCGCTTCGTCTTCACCTGGCCGAACCACCGCATCGCGGTGATGGGCCCAAAGCAGCTCGCAGGCGTAATGAACATCGTGACCAAGGGACGGGACCCCGACGGTGTCGCCGCCTTGGAGGCCCAGGTGGAGCGCGAGTCCACAGCGCTGTTCGCCACCGGCCAGATCTGGGACGACGGGATCATCGATCCGCGCGAGACGCGCGTCGTACTGAGCGTTGCCCTGTCCGCGGTGCACAACGGACCGGTCGCCGGCACATCCAACTTCGGTGTCTGGCGGATGTGACGTGAGCGGCCCGATCGACACCGTCTTCATCGCGAACCGCGGCGAGATCGCCTGCCGCATCATCCGCACGTGTCGGGCGATGGGCCTCAGCACAGTCGCCGTGTACGCCGAGCCCGACGCCGCTGCGCCCCACGTGCTCGCGGCCGATATCGCCGTGCCATTGGAGGGCAGAGCAGCGAGCGAGACGTACCTCGACATGGCCGCACTGGTCGACGCGGCACGCCGAACCGGGGCGACGGCGGTCCACCCCGGGTATGGCTTCCTCGCCGAGAACCCCGACTTCGCCGAGGCGTGCCTGTCGGCCGGACTCACGTGGATCGGCCCGACCCCGGACTCGATCCGCGCGATGGCCCTCAAGGTTCCGGCCAAGAAGCTGGTCGGCGCCCGCGGCGTCCCCACATTGCCAAGCGCCCAAGTCGACGGCGACGACGAGGCTGCCTGGATGGGCCAGGCGGACGTTGTCGGCTACCCGCTGCTGGTCAAGGCATCGGCGGGAGGCGGTGGAAAGGGCATGCGCTGCGTGGACAGAGCCGACGAGCTGGCCGAAGCGGTCCGTGCGGGCCGCCGTGAGTCGGCCTCCTCGTTCGGCGACCCAACGGTGTTCCTCGAGCGTCTCCTCGTCGCGCCGCGACACGTCGAGGTGCAGGTGCTGGGAGATGAGCACGGCAACTTCGTGCACCTGGGCGACCGCGACTGCTCCATCCAGCGACGCAACCAGAAGGTGATCGAGGAGGCACCCGCTCCCGGGCTGGGCTCTGCCATCCGTGAAGCCCTGCACGCCACGGCGCTCGACGTGGCGCGAGCCATCGACTACGTCAGCGCCGGCACGGTCGAGTTTCTGCTCGCCGGTGACGAGTTCTTCTTCCTGGAGATGAACACTCGTCTGCAAGTGGAGCACCCTGTCACCGAGGCCGTGTGCGGGGTGGACATCGTCCGTCTGCAGCTTGAGGTGGCCGCAGGTCGGCCGCTTCGGATCACGCAAGACGACGTCGTCGTGCGTGGCCACTCCATCGAAGCTCGAATCAACGCGGAGGATCCCGCGCGCGACTACCTCCCATCCGTCGGCGTACTGCACACCTGTGAGTTCGACACCACCGCGCTTCGCGTCGACAGTGGCGTCGCCAGCGGTGCAGTCATCTCGCCGCACTACGACTCCTTGCTCGCCAAGGTCATCGCTCATGCAGCCACGCGCGAGGAGGCGATCGACGTGCTCGCCGACGGGTTACGACGCGCCCGCCTACACGGCCTGGCGACCACCCGCGACGCCATCGTCGCCACGATCACGAGCGAGGACTTCCGCAGCGAGCGCGTGGACACCGGCTTTCTCGAACGGCATCCGGAAGTCGCCGCCCCGGCGCTGCCTTCGAGCGTGCGCGTGGCACACGCTGTGGCAGCGGCGCTCGCTTCCCGTTGCCACGGCGCGGCGCGGCTGGAGCTGGCTCGCGCCGCCCCGCCCGGCTGGCGCAACGTCCGCGGTGCTCCGTCGCCCTACGCGCTCGATGTCATTGGAGGCGGACGCGTCGTCGTCGGCTTGGGCGGGGATCGCATCGATCTTGACGGCGAGCCCCTTGATTGCACCGTCATCACCGTCGACGAGGGTGCCGTCGACCTGGTGCTCGACGGCATTCGCAGGCAGATGCGTGTCGTCACCGACGGGACGCGGTGGTGGATCAATGACAGCGGCTGGCAGACCGAGTTCGTGCTCGACGACCCGTTCGTGCAGCGCTCGGCGAGCGCCGCTGAGGGTGGCCTGTCGTCGCCGCTGCCGGGGAGCGTCGCGGCTGTGCTCGCCAAGGTCGGCGACACCGTCGACGCCGCCGCCGTGCTCGTGATCATCGAGGCGATGAAGGTCGAACATCGCATCAGGGCCAGTGTTGGTGGCATCGTCACCGCCATCCACGTGGCAGTGGGTGATCGGGTCGACGCACACCAGGTCCTCGCCGAGGTCGGCACAGACCCCGCCGACGGCCACACGGCAACTCCCGACCCATCGACACCCACCGCGTGAGGAGCCTGCCATGACCGCCACACCGAGCCGGCCGACTCTCGCTGAAATCGACGCTTGGATGACTGCCCCCGGTAGCCAGTTCGAGATCGGCCACGAGATCGTGCGCGGCAACCCGGTCCGCGTGTGGACGAACGCGGCGCACGACCTGCCGGCGATCCTCGAGGCCAGCCGGCAGCACGGCGACGCCGAGTACATCGTGTTCGACGACGAACGAATCACCTTCGCGGAGCACTACCGCCGCGCTGCCTGCCTCGCGCACTCGCTGGTCGATCGCTTCGGCGTCAGGCAGGGCGAGCGAGTGGCGATCGCGATGCGCAACTATCCCGAGTGGTTCGTCGCCTTTTGGGGCGTCATCGCCGCTGGCGCCGTGGCGGTACCGCTCAACGCCTGGTGGTCAGGCGCGGAACTGGCCTATGGGCTGGAGGATTCCGGGGCCGTGGTGGTGATCGCCGACAATGAGCGCATCGAGCGAATCGCCCAGACGGAAGCTGCCGGCGACCTGCGCGGCATCATCTCAGTGCGCACCACCGACGTCACCGTGCCGTGCACGCCGCTGGCCACACTTGTCGCTCCGGGGCAGCCGGGCGGTCATTCGCTGCCGGCGCGCGCCTACGAGCGCGACGACGTTGCCACGATCTTCTACACCTCAGGCACCACAGGCCGCCCCAAGGGCGCCATCGGCACCCACCGGAACATGTGCTCCACGCAACTGTGCATCGCCTACATCGGCATGCGCGCCGCCGCGTGGCACCCCGAGGCGCTGCCCATCGAGGGTCAGGCAGTGACGATGCTGTGCGTGCCGCTCTTCCACGTCACCGGCTGCCACGGGGCGGTGCTCGGCAGTCTCGCCGCAGGGTCGAAGGTGGTGATGATGCACCGATGGGACCCACAGGTGGCGCTGGAGCTGATCGAGCGCGAGCGGGTGACGACGTTCAACGGCGTGCCGGCGATGGCGCTGCAGATGCTCGATGCGCTGGGCCGCAATGACCGTGACGTCTCGTCGTTGCGGCGGCTCAGCTCGGGCGGCGCGCCAGCTGCGGACGACCAAGCCCGGTGGCTGCGCGACGCGCTGCCGCACGTGCTGTCCGGCAACGCCTGGGGCATGACCGAGACCTCGCAGATCGTCACAGCCATCTACGGCGACGACTATGCCGAGCACCCTGCAAGCTGCGGCTACCCAGCGCCCGTCGACGAGTTGCGCATCGTCGATCCCGACGACCTTCCGCCACCCGCAGCCGAGATCGGCGAGATCGTGGTGCGCGGCCCCAACATCGTCGCCGGCTACTGGAACAAGCCGGAAGCCACTGCGTCGACGATCGTCGATGGCTGGCTGCACACAGGCGACCTTGGACGAATCGATAGCGATGGCCGCCTGTACGTTGTCGACCGGATCAAGGACGTCATCAGCCGCGGTGGCGAGAAGATCGGATCCGTGGAGGTGGAGTCGGCGCTGCACGACCACCCAGCCGTCGCCGACGCGGCGGTAATCGGGCTCCCTCATCCGGTCCTCGGCGAGGAGGTCGGCGCGGTGGTGCGCCTGTGGGACGGGCAACAAGTCGGCGAAGCCGAGCTGCGTGAACACGTTGCCGCGCGGCTGGCGTCGTTCAAGGTGCCCGTACGCATCTGGTTCTGGCCGGCAGAGCTGCCGCGCAACCCCGCCGGCAAGATCCTCAAGCGCGACCTGCGCGACGCGGTCCTCACCAGGCCCGCTCTCGACTAATCGCTTCATTGCAGCCACACCTCAGTGCCCCGCTCGGAGCACGTCGCCTCAGACCGCCGTGCGTCAGAGCGCGTCGCCGGCAATCTTGTGTTCGAGCAGCTCGTCCATCGTCATGCCAAGAGCGAGGAAGACCTCGTCGGTGTGCTCGCCGTGCTTCGGACAGCGCGCCAGCGTCGTCAGCTGCTCCTCGTCGAACTGCACGGGGGCCGGCACGACCTGGAAGGTCCCGTCGTCGTCGGTGACCGTCGACAGGTAGCCGTTGGCCTCCACCTGCGGGTCGCTGTAGAGATCGCGCGGGCCCTGCACTACGCCCCACGCGCCCTTCAGCGTCTCGAACCGAGTGCGCAGCTCCTGCAGGGTGAAGCGTCCGAATGCTTCGTCGAGCGCTCCAACACACGCTTCTCGGTTGGCCGCGCGCAGGGTCGCGTTGCGGAAGCGTTCGTCGGCAGCGACCTCCCCTGCGTCGAGGTGCTCGCACAAGTCGCCGAAGAACCGGTCGGACTCGAACATCGACAGCTTGATGAATCGAGCATCTTTGGTGCGGTAATAGATCGAGATGGGGTTGGCGGTGCGCTGGCGAGGCTCGCGGGGCATGTCGTCGAGCCCGTACATCCCGGTCGCGACGATGCCCGGCGACATCGTCCACATCGCCGCAGCCAGTAGCGAGACGTCGACGACCGGCGCCTCACCGGTT
>Ga0209698_10002444_pt1 | contig 21042 bp, 22 predicted proteins | sample LitLauG_LLR_2012_FD_187203 | JGI IMG/M metagenome (GOLD analysis project Ga0209698, IMG submission 187203) | Freshwater sediment microbial communities from Pennsylvania, USA - Little Laurel Run_MetaG_LLR_2012 (SPAdes) (version 2) | ecosystem: Environmental > Aquatic > Freshwater > Creek >...
CGCCTGGCGCTTGCTGGCCGAGGAGCCGCGCCGCCGCCTGTCGCGCCTGTTGCAGCGGCTGCGGCGGGCGGGCCGGATCCGCGAAGACCTCGACCTCGATGTCGGACTTGTCGGTGTCGACCACCGCGACGATGTCCCCCCGGTGCACGGTCTGGCCCGGACGTACCCGCCACTCCAGGATCGTGCCCGCCTCCATGTCGGCCCCGAGGGCCGGCATGCGGAACTCAGCCATGTCAGGGACCCCCGAGCAGGCCGCGGGCGGCCGCGACGATGGCCGGCACCTGGGGGAGTGCCGCATCTTCGAGGTGCTTGGCGTACGGCATCGGCACCTCCGCGCTGCACACCCGGGCCACGGGCGCGTCCAGGTCGTAGAAGGCGTCCTCGGTGATGCGGGCGCTGACCTCCGCCGAAAGGCTCCCGCTCCTCCACCCCTCGTCGACCACCACCGCGCGATGGGTCCGCACCACGGACCCGAGGATCGTCCCCACGTCGAGCGGCCGGAGCGTCCGCAGGTCGATCACCTCCGCCTCGATCCCCTCGGCGGCGAGCTCGACGGCGGCGTCGAGCGTCTTGGGCAGGGTGCCTCCGTAGGTGATGAGGGTGAGGTCGGTGCCGGGGCGGACCACGGCGGCGCGGTCGATGTCGGTCGGACCGGCTGTCTCTGACAGCTCACCTTCGACGTTGTAGAGGCTGCCGTGCTCGAACACGAGCACCGGGTCGGGGTCGCAGAGCGCGGTCCACAACATGCCCCGGGCGTCCTGCACGGTGGCGGGGGCGAGGACCCGCAGACCCGGGATGTGCGCGTACCACCCCTCCAGGCTGTGGGAGTGCTGGGCGGCGAGCTGACGGCCGGCACCGGTCGTCATGCGGATGACGAGGGGGACGTTGAGCTGGCCGCCCGACATGTGCAGCAGCGTGGCCGCGTTGTTGACGATCTGGTCGAGGGCGAGGAGGCTGAAGTTGACCGTCATGATCTCCACGATCGGGCGCATGCCTCCGAGCGCTGCCCCGATCCCCGCTCCCACGAAGGCCGACTCCGACAGTGGGGTGTCGCGGACGCGCTCCGGTCCGAACTCCTCGAGCAGGCCGAGGCTGACGGCGAAGCAGCCTCCGTAGCGGCCGATGTCCTCGCCCATCAGGAACACCCGCTCGTCGCGCACGAGCGCATCTCTGAGCGCGGCGCGCATGGCCTCGCGGTAGGTCGTCTTCATGTCACAGGCTCGCTGTAGACGAAGCGGGTCAGATCCTCGACCGGCTCGAAGGTCCCTGCGCCGGCGAACGCGACGGCGTCGTCGATCTCGGCCGCCACCTCGGCTTCGATCGACTCGAGGTCCTCCTCCGTCAGGATCCCGTCGGTCCGCAAACGGTCGCGGAGGAGGGCAACCGGGTCCCGGGCCCGCCAGGCCTCGATCTCCTCCTTGGCGCGGTAGCGGTCCGGGTCGTACATCGAGTGCGCCCGGAACCGGTAGGTGCGCAGCTCCAGGAACACCGGCCCGCCCCCACCCCGGATCTCCGTCGTCGCCCGCGCCGCCGCCTCCTCGACGGCGAGCACGTCCATGCCGTCGACGGCCCACGCGGGCATCTCGTAGGCGGCGGCCTTGTACGCGAGGTTCGTCTCGGACTCCGAGCGATCCAGCGCGGTACCCATGGCGTAGAGGTTGTTCTCGCAGCAGAAGAGCACGGGCAGCCTCCACAGCGCGGCGAGGTTCATGGTCTCGTGGAACTCGCCCTCGGCCACCGCTCCCTCGCCGAAGAAGCACGCCGTCACCCCGGCCCGGCCCTGCATGTGGTCGGCGAGCGCCAACCCGGCCGCGACCGGTAGTCCGCCACCGACGATGGCGTTGCCGCCGTAGAAGCGGCGGGCGCGGTCGAAGATGTGCATCGAGCCGCCCCGGCCCCGGCTGGATCCTTCCACCCTGCCGTACATCTCGGCCATCACCGCCCGGGCGGGGATGCCCCTCGCCAGCGCATGGCCGTGCTCCCGATACGTCGCGACGACGGCGTCGTCGGCCGTGAGGCACTGCATGACACCCACCGCGACGGCCTCCTCGCCGATGTAGAGGTGGACGAACCCGCGGATCTCGGCTGCGCTGTACAGCTCGACGCAGCGCTCCTCGAAGCGTCGGATGCGCACGAGCTCGCGGAGGAGGTGCAGGCCATGCTCACCAGCGTCCCCTGCGGCGCTCACGGTTGCGCCTCCAGGGTGGACAGATCGCCCTCGGGGAGGCCGAGCTCCCGCGCCCGAAGGAGCCGGCGCATCACCTTGCCGCTCCTGGTCTTGGGCAGGTGCTGGTCGAAGGCGATCTCGCGCGGTGCGACCGCGGGCCCGAGGCGGCGGCGAGCGAAGCCCAGCAGGTCGAGGCGGAGCTCGTCGGTGACCTCCCACCCCGCGCCCAGGCTGACGAAGGCCTTGACCACCTCCCCGGCGACCGGATCGGGCACCCCGATCACGCCGGCCTCCACGACGGCGGGGTGCTCCATCAGGACGCTCTCGACCTCGAAGGGACCGATCAGGTGCCCGGCCGACTTGATCACGTCGTCGGCCCGGCCGACGAACCACAACCAGCCGTCGGCATCGCGCCGAACCACGTCCCCGCTGAGGTACCAGCCGCCGGCGAAGCATTGCCGGTACCGCTCTTCGTCGTGCAGATAGCCGCGGAACATCGACGGCCAGCCGGGCCGGAGGGCCAGTTCGCCGTCCACGCCAGGCTCCTCGATCGGGGCGACCGCTCCGTCGCGCACCTCGGCGCGTCCCTCGGGGCCCCGCCGGAGGACGGCGACCTCGACGCCCGGCAGCGGCCGGCCCATCGAACCGGGCCGAACCGGCGCACCGGCCAGGTTGGCGATCATGATCCCGCCGGTCTCGGTCTGCCACCAGTTGTCGTGCACGGCCACACCGAGGACCTCCTGGCCCCAGACGACCACTTCGGGGTTGAGCGGCTCGCCCACGCTGGCGACGAAGCGCAGTTGCGAGAAGTCGTTCCCCCGGGCCAGTTCGGGCCCGGCCCGCATCAACATCCGCAGCGCCGTCGGGGCGGTGTACCAGACACTCACCCGCTGTTGTTCGAGGATGTCGTACCACCGCTGCGCGTCGAAGTCTGCATCGTCGACGATGCTCGTGACCCCGTGGGTCAACGGGGCGATCACCCCGTAAGACGTGCCGGTCACCCAACCCGGGTCGGCCGTGCACCAAAAGACGTCCTGCGGGTGGAGGTCGAGGGCGGACGCCGCCGTCGCGTGGTGGGCGACGACTGCCTGGTGCACGTGCACCGCGCCCTTGGGCGTGCCCGTCGTGCCGCTCGTGAAGTGCAACAGCGCCATGTCCTCGGGGTCGGTGGGCGGGATCTCGAAATCGACGGAGGCGTCTGCCAAGAGCTCGTCGAAGCCCAGCGCGCAGTCCGGCCGCTCGCCGACGTCGCCCACGAGCAGCACGTGCTCGAGCGCGGGCAGCGCGTCGCGGATCCCCGCGATCTTGCGCCGGTACAGGGCTGGTGTCGTCACGAGGACCCGCCCGTCGCCGCGCTCGAGGCGCTGAAAGATCGGTTCGGGCCCGAACGCAGAGAAGAGCGGGCAGACCACGCTGGTGTTCTTGAGGGACCCGATCACCGTGATGTAGAGCTCGGGCACCCGGCCGAGGAGGGTGAACACCCGGTCACCCTTGCCCACGTCGAGGGCCCGCAACCCGTTCGCGAACTGGTTGGTCCGGGCCGCCAACTGGGCGTAGGTCGCTTCGCTCACCGAGCCGTCCCGATGGAGCCACCGCAGCGCCACGTGATCGGCGCGAGCCCCCGTGGCGTGGCGGTCGACGGCCTCGTGGGCGATGTTCAACCCCCGCCCACCGGGCAGTCCGTCGAGCCGGCGGAGGGCGTCGTCCCAGGAGAACGCCGCCCGAGCCGCCTCGTAGTCGACGACGTTGGGTGTGACGCCGCCCCGCCACGCGGTCTTGTGGATGGTCGCCCAGGGCACGGTCGGTGCCCTCAACCCATGTCCGGCGGGGGGAGCTCGGCGCGGAACTCCTCGAAGGCGGCCCACGCCCGGGGCGCGTAGACGCTCGCCGTCCCGCCCCCCATGAGCAGCGCCACCCCGAGCAGCTCGGCGACTTCGCCGGGCGTCGCACCGGCGCGCGCCGCGGCCCGCGCGTGGTGCGCGATGCAACCGTCGCAGCGCTCGACCACCGACATGGCCAGCGCGGTCGCCTCCTTGAGGCGCGCCGGGACCTCGCCGTCCGCCATCGCCCGGTCGTGCAGCGACAGGAACCCTGACCATGCCTCGGGGATCGCGTGGCGCAACGAGCGCGTCGGCTCCCGCAGGTCGCTCAACACCTGGTGGTGCTCCATGGACCCTCCTCCGGTCCGAGTGTCGCCCCGACCCCGACTGAGGGCAAGGGACCAACGTCGGGGTGGCAGCCACCGAAGCCCCTTTCCCACGCCTGGCCGGTGCCGGTCATGGATCGTCCTGCAGGTCGGCTGCGGCGTACACGCCGAGGAGATCCCGGGCCGACACCACCCCCAACAGGCGCCCGTCCTCCTCGACGAGCACGTGGCGCACGTAGCGCACCATCATCTCGGCGGCCACCTCAGCCACTGTCGCCGTCGCATCGCACCACACGAGATCGCTCTGCGCGATGTCCGTCGCGGTCGTCGACCCGGGGGCACGGGCTGCGGCGAGGGCGCGCACGACATCACGCTCGGAGACGACCCCGCGGGGCCGTTCGCCGTCACCGACGATCAACAGCCCCACATCCGCATCCGCCATCGCCCGGGCGACGGCGTACAGGCTGGCGTCGGCCTCGATGGTGGCCGGCGCGTCGCTCACCAAGGAGGCCACCGGCTGGGATCCCGCGGTCGTCATCTGTCGGTCCTCGCTTCCTCCATGGGCCCGACCTCCGACCGCGGGTCGGGACCGGTCGACCGCCGCGCCGGTACTCCCGCCGCGCCAGGCGCAGAGGAGGCTCGGGCACCTCATGCGCGCGATCGCGCCACATCGCGCCACATCGCGCCAGACGCTGAACAGGGCCGATCGTCACGATCCTGCCGACCCGGTGGCCCACCGGGGGACGTCGGGACCGCCACCACACCGGGCGACGGTCCGGTCAGGCAGGCTGAGGCCGGTGGTCGCGCCGTCCGGGCGGGCCGGGACCTTCAGCCCCACACCGTTGTGCGCTGCGCGTGCCAGGATGGACCTCGGACGACGAGGAGTGGACCCGATGCCCGCAGAGATCCCTGCCGACCGGCACGACTACGAGTGGGAGGACGAGCCTGCGCCCATCGCCGAGGAGGTCTTCGAGCCGTTGGCCGAGGCCGGCTCCGGCACCGGCCACCCACCGCTCGACACCCAGCTCGAGGAGCACCCGGGCGACTGAGGGCGGTCACCAGCGGTCCCAGTGCAGCACCTCGTCGACGGGGAGCCGCCGTCCCGGGGAGAACGTCGTGCCCACCGTGTGCGCGACGGGGATGAGCGCGACCTGGGTCACCCGGTCGTAGGGGATGCCCAGGATGCGGGCGACCTCCTCCTCGTTGACGAGGTGGATGGTGGTCCACGATGTCCCGAGGCCCCGGGACCGAGCGGCCAGCATGAAGCTCCACACCGCCGGGAGGATCGAGCCGAGCCAGGTGGCCTGGTCGACGATCGGCGCGCCGTCGAAGCGCCCGTAGATGCAGGGGATGAGCATGGCCGGGACCTCGTGGATGTGCTCGAAGAGGTAGCCCGCCGACGACATCACCCGCCGGTGCGACACGCGGTCGCCCTCGTCGTAGACGCGGTCGGTCCTGCCGCTCGGCTGCGCCCGCTCCGCGTACGCGATGCCGCCGCGGCGGTAGGCGTCGGCGACCGCGGCCCGTTTGCCCGGCTCGGTCACCACGACGAAGTGCCACCCCTGGATGTTGGAGCCGGTCGGCGCCTGCAGCGCCAGCTCGAGGCACTCCCGGATGAGCGCGGGATCGACCGGTCGGGTCAGGTCGAGGCGCCGGCGCACGGCGCGCGTGGTGGTCAGCAGCTCGTCAACCGTGAGAGCGGGACGGTCGCCAGGCGAGGACATGGACGGTGCCTACCACACCTCGAACCGACAGGCACTCCCGTCACCGTGCCGGGGCTCGTCCCTGGCCGTGCGTGCAAGACTCGCCGGATGCACGAGCGGATCGGTGTGATGGGTGCAGGCGTGATGGGTTCGGGGATCGCCCAGGTGATGGCCGTGGCCGGGCACCCGGTCGTGTGCTACGACCCCGATCCGGGAGCCAGGGCCAAGGCGGCCACCGGCGTGTCCACCGGCCGCTTCGGTGTGCGGGGGGCGGTCGAGCGCGGCAAGCTCGCCGCCGAAGACGCCGACGCCGCCCTCGCCCGCATCAGCTTCACCGACGACGCCGACGCCGTCGCCGCCGTCGACGTGGTCATCGAGGCCGTGCCCGAGCGGCTGGACCTCAAGGTGCGCCTCTTCCGGGACCTCGACGCCCGCTGCGCGGCGGGGACGGTGCTGGCTTCCAACTCGAGCGGCTTCCCGATCGCTGCGCTGGCCGCAGCGACCGAGCGTGCCGAGCGCGTCGTCGGCTGGCACTGGGCCTCCCCCGCGCCGGTGATGCGCATGGCCGAGATCGTGCGGGGCCCGGCCACGTCGGACGAGACGGTGGCGCTCGTCACCCGGCTGGCCGCCGGGGCCGGCAAGAACCCGATCGTGGTCAAGGATCAGCCCATGGCCTGGGGCTACGTCGCCAACCGGGTCTACAGCGCCATGATCCGCGAGGCGATGCGCGTGATCGACGAGGGGGTGGCGACGCGCGAGCAGATCGACGAGCTGATGATGGACTGCTTCCGCTGGCCCGCCGGTCCCTTCGGCATGGTGAAAGGGGCCGGGTCGGGCTGGGGGTGAGCGGGTCGGGCTCGGGCTGAGCCGTGGATCAGCGGGGCCGGTCCCCGGCGATCACCACCCGGTGCATGACCCGTGGTCCCGCATAGTCGGGCACGCCGTAGTGCTGGGTCGCCCGGTTGTCCCACAGCGCGACCGCCCCGGGGCTCCAGCGGAAGCGGCACTGAAAGGCGGGGTCTCGCACGTGGTCGAAGAGCCACGGGAGCAGCACCTCGTTTTCCCGGGCGGTCAGCTCCTCGATGCGCACCGTGTAGTTGCGGTGCACGAAGAGCACCTTGCGGCCGGTGACGGGATGGGTGCGCACCACGGGGTGGCGCACCGCCGGGTAGCGCTGGCGGACCCGGTCCAGCTCGGCCGCGGGATCGGCGGCGTCGTCGAAGGTGGTGTAGGAGATCTTCGCGAAGTCGTGGACCGCGGAGAGCCCCTCGAGCGCCCGTTTGACCGGCGCCGAGAGTGCCTCGTACGCGGCGTACATGTTGGCCCAGCAGGTGTCGCCACCGTGGGGCGGCAGCTCGACGGCCCGCAGCACGGTGCCGAGAGGCGGGCGATCCATGTACGTGCCGTCCGCGTGCCAGGAGTCCACGTTGGAGCCACGGGCGGCACTGCCGTGATCGAAGCGCAGGACGTGCATCTCCGGGACGTCCGGGTTGGCGGGCGGGGCGAGGACGAAGGGCTCGAGCGGCCCGAACTGCGCGGCGAAGTCCCGGTGCTGCTCGTCGTCGAGGTCCTGATCGCGAAAGAAGAGCACGAGGTGATCGAGCAGGGCCTCATCGATCACCGACCGGTCGGACGGGTCGAGGGGCAGGCGCAGGTCCACCCCGCGCACCTCGGCGCCGATCACCCCCGTCGTCGGCGAGACCTCGATCGCCACGTCCCCTCCCCGGTGCCCCGCACATCGTAGTGACCCGGCCCCCGTGTCGACGGCGGCCGGCGGCGGCCCGTACTGTCGCCACCGAGGACGAGGGGAGACGAGCATGGCGGTGGACCGCGATCGCATGAGGAGGGTCTCCTACGCCGGCAGCGTGCACGGCCAGGCCGAGATCGACGCCGTGGTCGACGCGCTGCAGGACCCGCGCGGCCTGTGGCCGGGCAAGCGGGTCAACGAGATGGAGCGCGCCGTCGCCGCGCTGTTCGCCAAGCGGGCCGGTCTGATGGTCAACTCCGGCTCCTCCGCGCTGTACCTGGCCGTGGAGCTGCTCGACCTGCCGCCCGGCTCCGAGGTGGTGACCTGCGCCCTCACGTTTTCGACCGACCTCGCCCCGCTCGTGCGCGCCGGGCTGGTCCCGGTGTTCGTCGACGTCGAGCCCGACACCTACAACGCCGACGTCCGCCGCATCGAGGAGATGATCGGGCCGGACACCCGGGCGATCCTGATGCCCAACCTGATCGGCAACGCCCCGGACTGGGACGTCATCCGCACGATCGCCGACCACCACCGGCTGGCGGTGATCGAGGACTCCTGCGACGCGCTCGGGGCCACGCTGCGCGGCACGCCGACGGGCGCGCGCTCGGACCTGAGCGTCACGAGCTTCGCCAACTCCCACATCATCACCTGCGCCGGAAACGGCGGCATGGTGCTCCTCGACGACGACGCCCTCCGCGACCGAGGGCTGCTCCTGCGCCGGTGGGGGCGCCGCTCCGAGCTCCACTTCTACGGCACGAAGCGTCGGGACAGGAACTTCTGGGAGGACCTGGACGGCATCCGCTACGACAACCAGTTCATCTTCGACGAGGTGGCGTGGAACTTCGAGCCCTCCGAGCTCGGCGCGGCCTTCGGCCTCGAGCAGCTCAAGCGACTCGGGGCCAACCACGAGCGCCGGCAGCGGAACTTCGCGCTCTACACCGAGTTCTTCCGCGCCAACGCCGACCGCTTCGTCGTCCCCCGACCCCTCGACGGCCTCCACACCGCATGGTTGTGCTACCCGCTCACGATCCGGCCCGGCGCGGGTTTCCAACGGGCCGCGCTGCAGGAATTCCTCGACGAGCGCGGCATCGACACCCGCACGGTGTGGACGGGCAACGCGACCCGCCAGCCGATGATGCGGGACGTGCGCCACCGCACCCCGGCCGACGGGCTCCCCAACGCCGACCGGGTGATGGAGTCCGGCTTCATCCTGCCGTGCAACCACGCCATCGGCGACGACGAGATCGCCTACGTCCTCGCGACCGTCGCGGAGTTCGTCGCGGGGAGCTGACGAAGGCGTCCCGTCGGGCTACTGTCCGGACATGCTCGCCGTCGCCGGTGCGACCCGGACCCGACCATGAGTGGACGGCTGGAGGGCAGGGTCGCCCTCGTGACGGGCGCGGCGAGCGGGCAGGGCGCAGCCGAGGCTGAGCTCTTCGCGGCCGAGGGCGCCGAGGTGGTCCTCGTGGATGTGTCCGACGCCGCCGGTCGCGCCGTCACGGCGCGCATCGGCGATCGCGCCACGTACCACCACCTCGACGTGTCGAGCTTCGAGGAGTGGGAGATGCTGGCCGAGATCCTCGACGCCCGCTTCGGCCGCCTCGACGTCCTGGTCAACAACGCAGGCATCGGCATCGGGGTGTGCCGGCTCGACGAGATCGACCTCGCCGACCACCACCGCATGTTCGACATCAACGTGCACGGTGTCTTCTACGGCATCCGGACCATGCTCCCCCTGCTCCGGCGCAGCGGTCGGGCGTCGGTGGTCAACACCTCCTCGATCGACGGCTTGGTCGGCGTGATGGGGATGGTCAGCTACAGCGCCACCAAGTTCGCGGTCACCGGCATCACCCGTTCCGCGGCACTGGAGCTCGGAGCGTTCGGCATCCGGGTCAACTCGATGCACCCCGGGATCATCGCCACCCCGATGGTCGACAGCGCCCCGCCCGAGACGCGGCGTCGGCTCGACACGATCATGGCCCGCCAGCCCATCCCCCGGCCCGGCGCGGCGGAAGAGGTCGCCCGGCTCGCGCTCTTCCTGGCCTCCGACGACAGCTCCTACTGCACCGGTGCGGAGTTCACCATCGACGGTGGCCACCTGGCCGGCCCGTACCGCGACCCGCTGCCCGCGACCTGACGCCCAGGCCCGCGATCGGGAGCCTGGGCCCTAGGCTCGCACGTGGTGACTCGGTTCAACTCGGCGGGCGCGGTCGTGCTCGCCGCCGGTGCGGCGGCGAGCATCGGGCGCTGGCCCTGGCACTGGCGGGGGCAGCCAGCCGTCGCCGTCGTTGCGGGCGTCGCCGTCGTCGCGCTCGTCGCCGGCATCCTCATCGGCCGCACCTCCGCGCTCGCTGCCGCTGCGGCGGTCTGCCTGCTCGACGGCCTGCTCGAGCTGCGCGCCTGGAGCGCGCACCTGCCACTGCACTGCCGCTGCGTGCGGTTGGCCGGCTCCCCCGCCCTCCTCGGCTGGGGCGGGGCGATCGCGGCGGCCGACACCGCGTTGGTGGCGCTCTCCATCTGGCTCGGGCGTAGCATGTATCGCTGCCAGAGATGCACCGGAAATACGGGAAATGGCTCGGATCCCGATGTTTCCCCTGGTCACGATGCCGTGATCCCCTGAAGGGCCAAAAGGCCCTGCCCGCCCTGACGGTCGGCCCCTAGGGAGGCCCCGGGCGCCGGACGAGCATGTGCGCCATGAGCACATCCAGCAGCCCTGGTTCCGAGGGCGCGTACCGCGAGCAGCAATCCGAATCCCGGCACGACGGCTGGCTGATCTTCGGCGTCGTGTTTGCCGGGATGTGCCTGATCGCCAGCATGATCGCTTGGGGTTTCGCGGCGCGATCGGTGAGCGACGCCAAGAACATCCGGGCGTCGACGGGATCCCAGAGCGCGGCAGCGACCGCGTCGAGTGGAGCGCCGACCATCCACCTGAGCGAGTACAAGATCGACCCGGCGACCTTCACGGCGCACGTGGGCGACACCCTCACGGTCCAAAACGACGGCTCGATGCAGCACAACCTGTCGATCCAGGGCCAGTCGCTCGCCACACCGCTGATCAACGCCGGCGACTCTTCGCAGCTCGTGCTGAGCGGCCTGTCACCGGGCACCTACACGGTGTACTGCTCCGTGCCCGGTCACCAGCAGCTCGGCATGCAGGCCTCCATGACGTTGGTGGCAGCGGCGAGCGCGGCGAGCACGACGGCGGGCACGAGCATGCCGGGGATGAACATGGCGACGCCGAGCGCGGCGATGACCCCGGCGCAGGCGGCCGCCATGCAAACGGCGATGGAGACCTCCACCAAGGCCTTCCCGGCCAAGACGCAGGGCGGCCCCGGTGCCCAGCCGCTCAACCCGACCGTCCTGCCCGACGGGACCAAGCAGTTCGACCTCACCGCCGAGATCGTCAAGTGGGAGGTTTCGCCCGGCAAGTTCGTCGAGGCGTGGACCTACAACGGCACGGTCCCGGGACCGACGATCCAGGTCAACATCGGTGACAAGGTGAGCGTCGTCCTCCACAACAAGCTGCCTGAGGCGACCACCATCCACTTCCACGGCATCGAGGCGCCCTTCGCCGACGACGGCACGCCCTACATCGCCCAGGACCCGGTCGAGCCGGGCGCGACCTACACCTACAGCTTCGTGGCGAAGGGCCCGGCGGTCGGCATGTACCACTCCCACTTCGACGCGGTGGACCAGGTCGCGGACGGGATGGCCGGGGCGCTCCTCATCGGCAACGAGCCGCTGCCCGCCACGGTGGACTTCCCCGTCACCAACGAGAGAGCCGTGCCGGTACCGCCGCAGTCCCAGATCCAGCAGCAGATCCTCTTCCTGGACGACTCGGGCACCCTCGGCCTCACGGTCAACGGCAAGAGCTTCCCGGCGACCGCCCCCATCGTGGCCAACCAGGGCCAGTGGATCGAGGTGCAATACTACAACGAGGGCAACATGATCCACCCGTTCCACCTGCACGAGATCCCGCAGCTGGTGATCGCCAAGGACGGCTACCCCACACCGCCCCAGCTGATGGACACGGTGCCGGTCGCCCCCGGTGAGCGCTACACCGTGCTCGTCCGGGCCAGCGACGTCGGCATCTGGGCCTGGCACTGCCACATCCTCGCCCACGCCGAGGACTCCACGGGCATGTTCGGCATGGTGACGGCGCTGATCGTCAACGGGCCGAACGGCAAGCCGACACCCTGACCGCACCCGCCGGCACCGGGACAACGGAGGGCGGCCGCCGAGCGGCCGCCCTCCGTTCGCGTGGGTCCGCTCGGTCAGCCGCTGACGGCGTCGAGCGACGCGCCCATAACGGCCATGGCGAAGTACTGGGCGTTGCCGCCGTAGGCCTGGCCCAGGGAGACCCGGGCCCCGTCCACCTGGTGCTCGCCGGCCGCACCGCGGACCTGGAGGGCGGCCTCGGCCATCCGGAGCATGCCCGACGCGCCGATCGGGTTGCTCGACAGCACCCCGCCCGACGGGTTGACCGGAAACGACCCGGTGATCTCGGTGTCACCGCGGTCGGTCATCTTCCAACCCTCGCCGAGCTCGGCGATGTCATGGCCCTCGAGCCACATCGGCTCGTACCAGCTGAAGGGGACGTAGATCTCGGCCACGTCGATCTGCTGGCGGGGGTTGGTGATGCCGGCCCGCTCGTAGACGTCGTGGGCGCACTCGACACCCGCCCGGGGGCGGACGGCGTCACGGCCGGGGAACTGGCCCATCTCGCTGCGCACCGCAGACGCGAGGATCCACGCCGGGTTGGGTACCGACCGCGCTCCTGCGGCGTTGGTGAGCACCATCGCGCACGCGCCGTCCGACGAGGGGCAGGACTCCAGGAAGTGCAGGGGATCCCACAGCATGGGGGACTCCTTGACCTTTTCCAGGCTGATGTCCTCGATGCGCAGGTGGGCGTAGGGGTTCTTGAGGGCGTTGAGCCGGTCCTTGACCGCGACCATCCACCCGATGTACTCGGGGGCGTGGGAGCGCTCCATGTAGGCCCGGATGAACGGAGCGAACGCGCCACCCGCACCGATGCTGCCACCCCGGCCACCGCCGAGACCCCACTGGGCGTTGCCGTCGGACTGCTTCTCGTAGGCGACGACGAGGACCCGCTCGTGGATCCCGGCTTCGACGAGGTGGGATCCGACGATGACGGTCGAGCCGCCGACGCTGCCCGCGGTGTGCACCCGCAGCAGCGGCTTGCCCGACGCGCCGAGCGCGTCGGCGAGGAACAGCTCGGGCTGCATCACGCCTTCGAACGCGTCGGGCGCCTTGCCGACGACGACCGCGTCGATGTCCTTGAAGGTCAGCTGCGCGTCCTCGAGGGCGCGCAGAGCCGCTTCACGGACCAGACCGGCCTCGGAGACGTCCACCCGGGCCTTGCTGTGCTTGGTCTGGCCGATGCCGATGATCGCGCAGGGTTCCGACGACATCACTCCGCCTCCATGATGCAGACCAGGTTCTGCTGCAGGCACTGCCCGCCCGCCGCGTGCGCCAGCACCCGCCGGGCGCTGCCATCGGCGACCCGGCGGGCCGCCTCGATGATGCGGATCAGGCCGGTGGCCATCACCGGGTTGGCCGCCAGCGCTCCACCCGAGGGGTTGACCGCGACCGAGTCGCCGAGGCCGAGGGCCTCTCGCAGGATGATCTCCTGGGGGCTGTAGACCGCCGAGATCTCGGCGATGTCGACCGCACCGTCCCCGATGCCCGCCTTGCGGGCCGCCAGGGCAGCCGACGGTGACGAGGTCAGGTCCCGCACGCCGGGGTAGTGCGGCTCGATGCGGTGGTCGATGCCGCGGATCCACACCGGTCGATCCGTGAGCTGGCGGGCCCGGTCCGCGGTCGCGAGCACGACCGCAGCCGCGCCGTCGGTCACGGGCGGCAGGTCGTGCGGGCGCAAGGGCGAGTTGACGTAGCCGGCCGCGAGCAGGGCGTCGATGTCGAAGTCCCCGCTCTGGACGACGTTGGGGTTGGACTTCGCGTTGCGCAGGCTGCGCTGCACCACCTCGGCGAAGTCGCGCTCGGTGGCCTTGCCCGAGTCGATGAGGGCGCGGGCCTGGATGGCCGCCAGCGAGTCCGGGTCGGCCCCGAGTGGCGCCAGGTAGTACGGGTCCATCTGCTGGGGGTAGAGCTGGGCACGGTCCGACGGCGACGACTTGCCCGAGCCGAAGACCAGGGCCGTGTCGATGTCGCCTTCCTGGAGGCGCACCCAGGCCTCGTACAGCGCCCATGCCCCGTCCATCTCGACGTGGGACTCCGAGATGGGCGGCCAGGCGCCCGCCGCTTCGAGGTTGGCGACGAAGACGAAGGGACCGCCGCTCAGGTAGTCGCAGCTCCCCGAGCAGGTGAAGCCGATCTCGCGGAGACCGACGCCGGAGTGGGCGATGGCGGCGGTCACGGTCTGCAGGCAGAGGTGCGGTTCGCTGACCGGGGCGGCGGAGACGAGCGACGACTGGCTCCACCCGACGATGGCGATGTCTACGGGTGCCATCAGATGATGTGCTCCAGGAACTGCTCGCGGGGAACATCGGGCTCCCCGGTCGGCGTGAAGGACTCGATGGAGCCGCCGACGCTGCCCCAGCCCCTGGTGGTCATGCCTTCCCAGTCCCGATCGGCCTGCGCCTTCCAGACCGCCTGCACCCGCATCCCCATGCGGAGCTGCTCCACCGGCAAGCCGGTGATGTCCTGGCCGCCGAGGGTGCTGTCGGCGCCGTCGAGCAGCACCGAGGCGTAGATGAACGGCTCCGTCTTGGTCTGGCCGTAGTAGCGCACCGGCGTGATGATGGTGAAGCCGGTGACCAGGCCCCGGTCCGCGACCTCCACGTCGTGCTCCGGGCCGAGCATGATGACGTCGAGGGGGCAGAAGTCCTTGGGCGGCATGAACACACGCCCGCACTGCGGGCACTTCTGGCCGAGGATCCGGCCTGCGATCAGCGCCTCGCCGAAGCGGACGGTGCTCGGGGGCAGCGGCTCGCGGTAGGTGAGGGAGACGAGGTGCTCCATCACCTGCACCGGCTCCGCGCCGGTTGCGTCGGTCATCAGGCCTCCTCGGGGACGAACGCTTCGATGTCGGTGATCATGCCCTTGCGCTCGTCGCGCCAGCGCGGCACGACCCGCATCCCCGTGCGCATGGCCGCTTCCTCGCCGGCGTCGACGGCGTGGAGCAGGGCGGACGTGGCGCCGTCGACGGTGATGAGCGCCAGCGCGAACGGGCGGTCGAGGGGGTGCCTCGACGACGGGGTCGACACCCAGGTCCAGGAGGTGACGGTGCCAGCCGGGCCCACCTCCACGAGCGGGAGCTCGAGCGCGTCGCCGGTGTCAGGGTCGTACTCGAGCGGTGGCACGAGGACCCGACCGTCTGCGGTCCTGATCCCGAGCAGCTTCCCGTCGCGCATCCCGGTCAGGAACTGGCCGATCACCGGCCCGAGGGAGCGCTTGTAGGGAAATTCGAGTACCGAGGTCACGATGTGTTCTTCGGGCACGCCCGTGAGTAGAACACATCCCACTTTCCCTCGCCACCGGGGCGCGGCCCGCTGGCCGCCACGACGGCCACCGTCAGCGCCGCGCGAGGATCTCCTCGAGGCGGTCGAGCTCGGCGACCTCATCGGTCGTCGGGACGAACATCAGCTCGTCGAAGCCCGCGGCCTCCACTGCGTCCACGGCCGCGGCCACCGCGTCGGTGCCCACGATGGTCGCGGCATCGACCATGAACGCCGCCGCACCGGGGTCGATGCGCATGTAGTCGTCCACGTACGCCCGCTGGCGGGCCACCGCGTCGGGCCCGAGGGAAAACCAGAAGCTGGTCATCAGGTAGGGCGGCCCATCGCGCCCGGCCGCCTCCCACGCGGCCCGGACGCCGGCCGCGACCGCGACCAGCTCGCCGGGATCGGCGGCGAGCGTGAAGCCGGCGTAGCCGTCGGCCCACCGCGATGAGCGCTCCAGGGAGCGGGGACCGAACGAGCTGCACCACACGGGCGGGCCGCCCGGCTGCACGACGGGCGGCCCGATCAGCTCCGCGTCCGGGAACGGCGCCACGCCCCGCCAGAGCCGGCGCACCTCGGCCACCTGCTCGTCGAGGCGGGCCAACCGACGATCGAAGCCCGAACCGGCGCAGCGGTAGTCGTGCTCGCGGCCGCCGACGCCCACGCCGAGGACGAAGCGGCCGCCGGAGAGGACATCCAAGGTGGCGGCCTGCTTGGCGACGAGGGGCGCGGGGTGCATCGGGAGGATGACGATGGTGGCGATCACCCTGACCCGGCTGGTCACGGCCGCCGCCGCCGACAGCGTGACGAGCTGGTCCTGGTTGTGGAAGGTGATGCGCTCACCCGCCGACACGCTCTCGTACGGCCCGGCGTCGATGCGGCGGCACCACTCGAGCGTCGAGGCGCGGGTGACGCCGCGGACCATCGTGGGCAGGGTCATGCCGAAGCGCACGAGGCTCCTCTACAGGTCGGGGACGGTCTTGGGGATCAGATCGTCGGCCGCGCCGCCGTCCACGTCGAGCAGCTTGCCCGTCACCCAGGCGGCTCCGGGCGACGACAGGTACACCGCGGCGTGCGCGATGTCCTCGGGGGTGCCGTTGCGCCGCATCCGGGTCCGCTCGATCATCGTCAGGCGGATGTCGGGAGCCATGGCGTCGAGGTAGCGCCGCAGGGCGTCGGTCTCGATCGCGCCGGGCAGGATGGCGTTGACCCGGATCCGAGGGGCCAGGTCGGCGGACATCATCCTCGTCATCTGGGACAGCGCAGCCTTGGTGGTGCCGTGCACCAGGCCGGCGCGGGTGATGTTGCGACCGGCGACGGAGCTGATGTTGAGGATGGACGACCCGGGCCGCTCCAGCAGGTGCGGCACCGCCAGGCGGGAGAGCTCGAAGGGCACCGAGACGTTGAAGTGGAAGGAGTGCTCGAGGTGCTCGACGCGGGTGTCGAGGAACGGGTAGCTCATCGAGCCACCCGCGTTGTTGACGACGATGTCCAGGCCGCCGAGCTCGCCGACGGTCCGCGCCACGAGGCCCGGCAGCCGGTCCAGCTCGTTGACGTCTGCGGGCAGGACCAGCGCGTCGCGGCCGAGCGCGCGCACGTCGGCCGCCACAGCATCGAGGTCGCCCTCGGTCCGGGCGACGACGGCGACCGATGCCCCGGCGGCGGCGAAGGCGCGGGCGATGGCCGCACCGATGCCCTTGCCGGCACCGGTGATGAGCGCCACCCGCCCGGCGAGGGAAAAGGGGCCGGGATCGGTCACGTCGGTCACGGGGCGGACTGTAGCCGCGCGGCTCGGCCCCACGGCCGGGCGCGGCTGGCGCGCCGCCCGTGGGTCTGCGACCGTGGCGGCGTCATGAGCGCCCCGATCGACCCCTCGCGCCGGGCGCCGGGCGTCGGGCGGGTGCGCCTGCCGGGCGGCAACGGTGGGCAACGCCGCCGGCGCCGGCAGCGGCGCCTGATCCGCAGCGGGGCGATCCTGGTGGCCGTCATCGTGCTGGTCGCCCTGCTGCTCAGCCGCTCGGGCAATCACCACAAGACGGCGAGCGGTACGCCCGGCAGCGGCCACAAGGGGGCCGGCGGCCCCACCACGACGGTCCCGGCGACGACGACCACCGTCGCGCCCGCCGGGCCGGTGCAGGCCACCGCGCTGGCCGCCCACCTCCCCGAACCGCTGTCGCGCTCGGTGGCCGCCACCTCCCAGGGCGGGATCGTGATCCTGGGCGGCCTCGACGCCCGGGCCCGCTCCACCGCCCACGCCTACCGCTTCGATCCCGCCACCTCGGCACTGAGCACCATCGCGCCATTGGCCGTCGCGTCCCATGACGCGGCCGGCACGGCGCTCGGCGACGCCGTGCTCGTCTTCGGCGGTGGGAGCGAGACCGAGGGCATCCGCTCGGTCCAGGCGTACCGCAACGGCGCGACCACCGTGATCGGGTCGCTCCCCGAGGCGCGCAGCGATCTATCGGTCACCGCCGCCGGCGCCGACGTCGTCGTCGTCGGTGGCTACGACGGCAAGACGTCGCCGGCCTCCGTGCTCGCGACCACCGACGGCATCGTCTTCCGCGTCGTCGCGCAGCTCCCGACCGCGGTCCGCTACGCCGGGGTGGTCGCCGTCGGACGCACCGTCTTCGTGCTCGGCGGCCAGGTCAACGGGACCTCCATCGACACGATCCAGGCGATCGACCTGGATCACGGCACGGCACAGGTCGTCGGGCACCTGCCCGCCCCCCTCTCGGAGGCCAGCACCTTTTCGCTCGGTGGCTCGGTGTACCTCGCCGGCGGCCGCTCCGGGGGACGGCTGGTCTCGAGCATCTGGCGGTTCACGCCGGCGACCGGCGTGGTGGTCCAGGAGGGGACGCTCCCTGCCGCGGTGGCCGACGCCGCGGTCGCCGTCGTCGGCACGACCGCGTACCTCTTCGGGGGCGAGGTGCCCGGCCGGTCGGCCTCGATCGTCGCCATCACCCCCGTCGCCCGCTGATCGGCGACGGCCACGATTGATGACCAATCAAGTCTGGTTTAAGGTGCGCTGCATCGACCGACGAACTGGGAGCAGACGACGTGGCGAATGACGCACGCGGTTTCGAGACCCGCCAGATCCATGCCGGCGCGGCACCGGACCCCACCACCGGGGCCCGGGCGGTGCCCATCTACCAGACCACCAGCTACGTGTTCCGGGACTCCGAACACGCCGCGGCGCTGTTCGCACTCGGGGAGCCGGGCAACATCTACACCCGGATCATGAACCCGACGCAGCAGGTCTTCGAGGAGCGCGTCGCCAACCTCGAAGGCGGCGTCGGCGCGCTGGCCCTGGCGAGCGGGCAGGCGGCGGAGACCCTCGCCATCCTCGGCCTGGCCGAGGTCGGCGACCACATCGTGTCATCGGCCTCCCTGTATGGCGGCACCTACAACCTGTTCCACTACACGCTGCCCAAGCTCGGGATCACCACCACCTTCATCGACGACCCCGATGACCTCGATGCGTGGGCCGCGGCGGTGCAGCCCAACACCCGTGCCTTCTACGGCGAGACCATCGGCAACCCCAAGGGCGACGTGCTCGACATCCCGGGCATCGCGCGGGTCGCCCACGAGCACCACGTGCCGCTCATCGTGGACAACACCCTGGCCACGCCGTACCTGAACACTCCCATCGCCCACGGGGCCGACATCGTGGTGCACTCGGCGACCAAGTTCATCGGCGGGCACGGGACCGCCATCGGCGGCATCCTCGTCGACGGGGGCACGTTCGACTTCGGTGCCAGCGGCCGGCACCCGAGCTTCACCGAGCCGGACCCGAGCTACCACGGGCTCAAGTACTGGGAGGCGCTCGGCCCCGGCTCCTACATCGCCAAGGTCCGGGTGCAGGGCCTGCGCGACATCGGAGCCTGCATCGCGCCGTTCACCTCCTTCTTGTTCCTCCAGGGCCTCGAGACGCTGAGCCTGCGCATGGAGCGCCACGTGAGCAACGCGCAAGCGGTGGCCGAGCACCTCGAAGGCCGCGACGAGGTCAACTGGGTGGCCTACCCCGGTCTCGCCTCATCGAAGTGGCACGGCCGGGCGGCCGAGCTCCTTCCCCGGGGGGCCGGATCGATCCTGAGCTTCGGGATCAAGGGCGGCGCCGACGCGGGGCGGCGCTTCGTCGACGCGCTGGAGCTGCACAGCCACCTGGCCAACGTCGGCGACGTCCGCAGCCTGGTCATCCACCCCGCGACGACCACCCACTCGCAGCTCACCGAGGCCGAGCAGGCGGCCACCGGGGTCACACCCGACCTCGTCCGGCTCTCCGTCGGCCTCGAGACGATCGACGACATCCTCGCCGACCTCGACGCGGGGTTCCGGGCGGCGAAACCCTGAGCATCCTCGGCCTCTCCGGCTACGACGATTTCCCGGCATCGGGCGCATGGCGGTCCGGGGACGACCCCGGCCGCCGCTCGTTCGCCCAGCTGTTCGCCGCCCGACCGTTGCGCCTCGAGCTCGGCGGGGCCCTCGGGCCCGTCCAGGTCGCCTACGAGACCTGGGGTGCCCTCGACGCCACCGCGTCCAACGCCGTGCTCGTCCTCCACGCCCTCACCGGGGACAGCCACGTCTCCGGGTCCGCCGGCCCCGGCCACCCGTCGCGCGGGTGGTGGGGGCCGATCGTCGGACCGGGCGCGCCGATCGACACCGATCGGTGGTTCGTCGTGTGCCCCAACGTGCTCGGCGGCTGCCAGGGCACGACCGGCCCGTCGTCGCCCGGACCCGACAGCGGCCCGTGGGGGCCACGGTTCCCCGAGGTGACGGTGCGCGACCAGGTGGCGGTCGAGGCGGCGCTCGCCGACGCCCTCGGCGTCCGCCGCTGGGCGGCGGTGGTCGGCGGGTCGATGGGGGGGATGCGGGCCGTCGAGTGGCCGGTGATGGCACCCGAGCGCGTCGAGCGCGCCATCGTCGTCGCCTGTGGGGCGGCAGCCTCCGCGGAGCAGATCGCCCTCTGCGCCATCCAGGCCGACGCCATCCGCCTCGACCCCGGCTTCGCCGGGGGCGACTACTACGACGCGCCCGCCGGGCGCGGCCCGGCCCGGGGCATGGGCGTGGCCCGCCGCATCGGCCACCTCTCCTACCGCAGCGTCGCCGAGCTCGACGCCCGCTTCGGCCGAGCCCCCCAGGACGGCGAGGACCCCCTCGGAGGCGGTCGCTACGCGGTCGAGAGCTACCTCGACCATCACGCCGCCAAGCTGGCCGGTCGCTTCGACGCCAACAGCTACCTGCTCCTCAGCCGGGCCATGGACCACCACGACATCGGCCGGGGCCGCGGGGGGATCGCCGCGGCCCTCGCGCGGGTGCGCGCCACGGTGACGGTGATCGGCGTCGACTCGGACCGGCTCTACCCGCTCGACCAGCAGCGGGCGCTGGCCGCCGCGCTCCCCGGCCGCCCGGAGGTGCACGTGGTGACGAGCCCGTACGGCCACGACGCGTTCCTGATCGAGACCGAACAGGTCGGCAGGATCATCGCCGACGCGCTCGGTTGAGCGAGCCGGGCTACTTCTTGGCCGCCGCCGCGCTGATCGCGGCCTGCATGGCGGTGGCGCTGGTGGTGTCGCCGGTGTACTGGACGCCGTTGATGTAGAAGGTCGGTGTCGCGTTGACCCCCCGCTTCGACGCCGCCTCGGCCTGCTGGTTGACCCACGTGTTGTACGTGTGGTTCTTGACGCACGCCGTCGCCTGGGGGGTGTCGGCGCCGGTGATCTGCAGCGCGGCGAGGAGCTGGTCGGTGGTCCAGAACCCGCTGTTCTCGGTGGCCGGCTGGTGGCTGTAGAGGTAGTTGA
>Ga0209698_10002445_pt1 | contig 21040 bp, 9 predicted proteins | sample LitLauG_LLR_2012_FD_187203 | JGI IMG/M metagenome (GOLD analysis project Ga0209698, IMG submission 187203) | Freshwater sediment microbial communities from Pennsylvania, USA - Little Laurel Run_MetaG_LLR_2012 (SPAdes) (version 2) | ecosystem: Environmental > Aquatic > Freshwater > Creek >...
CGATAGGTGCCATCGAGTTTCGTATTGGTAGGGCTATACGCTAACGAATACTGGTGCCGAATATCGTCGCCAATGTCACGGAAGATTTCCCCGAACTCGGCCTGAAAACGCGGAAAATATGCCCGGCCGCCGGTCATCGCGGCAAAGGTTCTCATCTCGTTATCCGCCTGTAAGTAATCAATCCTGCTGATCCCGTAGCTGGCCATCCCGTGGGACATGCCGGTGCAATTATAGGACGGGTTGTCGCACATTTCGCGCAGGTACCATCCGATGCTCACAGGGAAAATTGTTATGTCTTTCGAGTCTTTCACCTTCTTGACAATCTTGTCATACGTCAGCTTGCTGAACGTGTCTACGCCGCTCGACACCAGGACGATGTACTTTTTCCCTTCCACACGATCCAACCGGTCGATGGTGTCGTAGAGCGCATCGAACTCATTCGTTTCTGCGAAACCCGGTATGCGCAACTGGTTCAGAGCACCAAAAACCGCCCTTTTGTCCTGTGTGAAATCCGTCAGGATGTGGGGTTGCATGTCGTAATACGCAACCGCCACCCAGTCGTCTTTCTTGAGCGTGCTGGCAAAAGCGTATGACGCATTCAACGCATCGACCAGGAACCGCCAGGTCGTGGACGCGAACTCCACCAGAAGCACCGCTGTAACCGGCGCCTCCGTTACGTTGAATTTGCTTACGCTCTGCGGAACACCGTCTTCCATGATCCGAAAGTTATCTTTCTTCAGACCCGGAACAAATTGCCCGTCCTTGGTTGTGACCAGCACATCCACACTGACCAACGGAACGTTCACTTTCAGCGAGTAATCCGGAATGTCTTCGATTTTCTTCGGGGTGACCGGCGGTGGCGGTGCAGGAGCATCCTCGGTGGTTTTCTTCGGAATGACGTATGGTCCGACGTTGTCGCCCGGGCCGCCGGCTTCGGCTGGGGCATCCTGCTTGGGTTTGCTGTTATCGGGGGACTGCGTAGTCGACTGCGCAGAGCCCGAGCTTTGTTGATCTTGCCCCCACACCGGTATCGAACCAAATACCAATGCCATCCAGAGGCTGCAAACCACCAGCCCAGACGGCCCACTCCAAGCCCAAATCGCCCGTAAGCCCTTGCCCTTCTGACTAGGAAACATAATGCTCCAGAAATACCCCTGTGCTAGTATAGACGCACGGATTCGCAATTGGGATGTTTTGCCCGGTCCCAGAAGATATCCCCTCCAGGCAACGAGTCGCAGTTGGTTCGAGTCTATTCAAAGTAGCGGGATCTGTTGGCGGATCTCCTTCGGGTGCGTTAAATGAGAAAGCAAGTGTTCGCGCTTCTCGTCTCCTTTCTATCCCTGTTCGTTTCGTTCGTTTCCGCTCAAACTTCGCAACCTACGATTCCCGTGGACCAGATTCATGCTGGCATGCGCGGCGTGGCCTACACAGTATTCGAGGGTATTAAGCCTGAGGCCATGGACGTCGAGGTTCTCGGCGTACTGCACAACGTGAATGGGCCCAAAGGTGACATCATCCTCATCCGTTTGCACGGCCAAAAGGTCGAATACACCGGCGTCGTTGCCGGCATGAGCGGTAGCCCAGTTTATCTGGACGGCAAACTCGCCGGCGCGCTCGCCTTCCGCATCGGCGAATTCTCGAAGGAACCGATCGCTGGAGTAACCCCGATAGCCGATATGCTCGAGATCAACGCACTCGACAAGTCCCCGTCGGATGAAGCGTCCTCCATCAAGCCGAGCGTCGCCAATGCTGCCGGTAAGACTGCGGCTCCCGGGGATGATCCGTGGCTTGCAGGTTCCGCCCAGGGTTTTGCCAGCGCGCTGAAGCCGATTGAGACTCCGCTCGTGTTCAACGGCTTCTCCGAAGATGCTGTCAAGCAATTCGCGCCGCAGTTCGCCGCCGCAGGAATCATGCCCGTCATGGGCGCCGGCTCCGTGGGTAATGAAAAGCAGCCCGAGCCGCTCGAACCCGGGTCCGCCGTCAGCGCAATCCTCGTTCGTGGCGACATGGACATTGCTGCCACCTGCACCGTTACTTACATCGATCCTCAACGCTTGCTCGCCTGCGGTCACCCCCTGCTGCAGTTCGGCTCAGTGGATCTGCCCATGAACAAGGCGCAGGTGTTGGCCACGCTTCCCTCGCCGTTCAATGCCTTCAAGATCGTCAACACCACCGAAGAAGCTGGCGTCTTCGTTCAGGATCGTCACACAGGGATCTTGGGCGTGTTCAACAAACAGCCTGACATGATCCCCGTGACGCTCACCATTCACGGTGGCGCCACCACGAAAGAGTTCCATTACGAGGTGTTGAACAATCCGCGTCTGAGCCCCGTGGCGATGATGGCCACGGTATTCAACGCCCTGCATGGATTGAATGAGTACGGCGAAGAAATCACCTATCGGCTCAGCGGCACCATTAATGTAAAGGGCTTCCCGGAAGTCTCTCTGAAGAACATGTTTGCCCCCGCCGAGAACGGACAGCCCGCTGCCATGGCCGCCGCACTCTCACTCGGGGACCGCTTCGGACGCATTTACGACAATCCTTACAACGCTCCTGCCGTAAAGAACGTAAAACTCGACTTCGACCTCGTCCGCGAACGCCGTCTCGCTCGCCTGGAGAGCGCCCGCACCGACGTGACTGAAGTCCGTCCCGGCGATCAGGTCATAGTTGAGACTGTCCTCGCCCCCTATCGCGGCGAGCGCGTCGTACGCCAGATCCCGGTAAAGATCCCGACCTCCGCCAGCAAAGGAACCCTGCGCATTCTGGTCAGTGACGGTGAGACTCTCGATCGCGTGAGCCGAACCAACCCGGCCTTCGGCAAACGTCTTGATCTGGCCTCAACGATTGCAATGCTGAATAAAGAGCATGCCAACAACAGCCTCTACGTCTCGTTGCTGGAGGCTGATCCCGAAGCCCGAGTGGCCGACAAAGTCATGCCCACTCTGCCGATCTCGGTCATGAATGTGATGGAAGGCATGCGCGGCAACCAGGAGATGATCGTCAGCGCCGAATCCAGCGTAGACGAAACCGCTACCCCGCCCCTGGACTACGTCGTAAGCGGAGCACAGCTGTTGACAGTAACTGTGAAGTAAAATCGATCTCGCGACATTGGATGTAGTACTGAAGATCTACCCTAGCGCCGCGTCCACCGTCTTGAGCAGATCGAGCCTCGTGAACGGCTTCTCCAGAAGCGGAATGCCGCTGTTCAATCCCTGTCTCGCCACCAACTCGCCTGTGTAGCCGGACATGTATACGACTTTCATGGATGGATTGGAATCCAGCACGCGCAACACCAGCTCGGGCCCCGTCATTCCCTTCATGACCACGTCGGTTAAAACCAGGTTCACGGATTGATGATTTGCCTTCACAAGGTTCATGGCGGCCTTCCCGTCTTCCGCTTCCAACACCTTGTACCCGTTCTGTTCAAGCATTTTCCGCGTCAGCCGGCGCATCATGGGGTCGTCTTCCGCGAGAAGAACGGTGACACCCTCACGTCTCGGCGGCAGAGCCTCGGCGTCGGTCTGGACTGCATCCTCCAGCCTCGTGTCGGCACAGGGAAAATAGATTTTGAAGGTGGTTCCGTGGCCCACTTCGCTGTAAACCAGAATGTGGCCACCGCTCTGCTTGACGATGCCGTATACCGTCGCCAGCCCCAGCCCGCTTCCCCTGCCGACTTCCTTCGTCGTAAAGAAAGGCTCAAAGATTCTCGATCGGGTGGCCTCGTCCATGCCAACTCCGTTGTCGCTGACCGCCAGCATGATGTATCGCCCGGCCGACATCGACGGATGATCGTGGGCAAACGATTCATCAAAGTCCAAAACCGCAGTCTCGATGATAAGCTTGCCCCCTTTGGGCATCGCGTCGCGCGCATTCACCGCAAGATTCACGATGATCTGATCGAGTTGGCCTGCGTCCGCCTCCACAATCGCCGCCGCGGCTCTCGGGGTCAGCACAATCTCCACGTCATCACCCATCAGTGGCTGTAGCAATTTGCTTACGTCTTTCAACCGGTCATTCAAATCCAGAATCTGCTGCTGTACCGGCTGCCTGCGACTGAACGCCAGCAACTGCCGCGTCAATGACGCACCCCGCTTCGCCGCCTCTCGGATGTTGTCGAGGTACTCGACGCTGTTGGAATCCACCGTGCTTCGCAGTAACTCGGTACACGCCGTAACAATCCCGAGCAGGTTGTTGAAGTCGTGCGCAACCCCTCCGGCGAGGCGTCCCACCGCCTCCATTTTTTGCGCCTGTCGAAGCTGGTCCTCGACCTTCCGCTGCGCTGTGATGTCGCGCGCAATCGTTGACGCCCCAATCACCTTCCCTTCCGCATCTTGAATAGGCGAGATGGAAATCGAAACGTTCAACCGGCGCCCATCTTTCGTGACTCTCACCGTCTCGAAATACTCCACGCGTTCGCCGGCGCGAATCCTTTCCAGAATGGCCGGAATCTCGTCTTTTCGTTCCGGCGGAGCCAGCAGCGCAATCGGACTCCCAATAAGTTCTTGCGCTGTGTACCCATACATTTGCTCGGCGCCCTTATTCCAGTGCGTGATGATGCCCTCGAGGGTCTTACCGATGATCGCATCCTGGGAGGAGTCGACGATCAACGAAAGTCGCGTCTGGTAATCGCGCAACTCCCGGCTCTTTCTGCGATCGAGTTCTTCGTTTGCACGCCGGAGTTCTTCCTCAATCCGTTTTCGGTCGCTGATGTCGCGGATCACGCTGAGCACGATCATTCCATCACCGGCGGCAATCGGGCTCAAGCTGATCTCTACCGGAAATTCCGAACCATCTCGGCGCCGACCGTAAAGGTCGAGCCCGGAGCCCATGCGCCGAATCTTGGGTTGCCGATGAAAGTGCTCGCGATGTTGATCGTGCTGCGGACGCTGGCGCTCCGGAACCAACACTTCGATCTTTTGGCCGATCAGTTCGTCGCGCGTGTAGCGAAACAAACTCTCCGTCTGGGAGTTGATCTGAATGATGACGCCGTGCTGGTTCACCGCGACTAGAGCGTCTGGAATTGCCTCGAGTATGCTGACTGACAACAGGGTCTCGGCCACCGTCTTTGCAGCGGCGGGGAGTTGATTCTGGTTTGGATCCACAACCGGCTGACTCATACAACCCACAGATCGTGTTGCCTACTATACTGCAAAACAAAATAGAAGGTGGGGATCCGCCATCAAGGTTGTAATGTGAGTGTCGCTTTCTCCATGTGCCGGAATCCATCCGTCGCTACCGCCGCCAACACCATTAGCGTCGCGTTATACCCAACGTGTACCAGAAAACTCGCAGCCACCGACTTGGTCACCGCGCGTACGACCGTCAGCACAACGCCCACTAGAGTAATCACCAACACCGCCGCCCACGATCTGTACTGCAGATAATGGATCAGTCCGAAGGGCAGCGCCGTGAGCAGCACCGCCACAAAGACTCCGGTACGCCGCGCCAGCACAGGGTAGAGAAACCCGCGAAAGAAAAGCTCTTCCATCAGCGGGCCAAAAGTCACGGCGAAGGCCGCCATCAAATAGGCATCACTCGGATGCGCGAAGAACTGATCGAATGGCGTGCTCTTCGGCATCGGCAGAAACCGGCTCAGCAGATCGAGCGTTACCGTGAGCACGCCTAATCCCAAAAGACTCAGCGTCGCCTTCCCTCGCCAATTCCACCGGATCGCCTGCCAGAAGGGCTGATGATACTTCCCTTCGACCAGCATGAACATGTACAGCGCCACCGCGATGTACGACAGGAATTCACCGATCAGTGCGAGCACCGGCTTCTGCGCAACATCGGCGAAACTCGCCCTCGAATAGAAAATCAACCGAGCCCCAATCACAGTCGCCAGTTCAACCACAAACAGCGTAAGCAGCGTCAATCCCGCGATGAGCAGCACGTCCCATCCATTCCACACAGGATCTTCGACCGGCGGCGGCCCCGAGGAAATTGGAGACAAGGAAGGTTGAAAAGCCAAATCCGCGGCGGGAATTTCCGATCCCACCGGTGGTTGCGCCTCTGGCGCTCCAAAATGCGGATTGTCCGAGGATGACAAAATGAATCTCTCTTCTTCTTACCGGCTCCCGCTCGCTACCCGGCACCCGATACTGTTCAACTGACAACCGACATCTGAGAATTGGAAACTCTCTTCCCAAAGAATGCCGCCAACGCCTGCCCCGTATAGGACTTCTTTACTTTCGAAACTTGTTCCGGCGTTCCCTGCGCCACGATGCGGCCACCCTCCTCACCGCCCTCGGGCCCGAGATCGATGATCCAATCTGCATTCCGGATCACATCCAGATTGTGCTCGATGATGACGATCGAGTTCCCCAGATCAGTGAGGCGATGCAGGACATCCAGGAGTTTCTTGACATCGTCAAAGTGCAACCCGGTTGTCGGCTCATCCAGCAGATAAAGAGTCTTTCCAGTTTGCCGCTTGCTCAGTTCGCGAGCCAGCTTGATGCGTTGCGCTTCGCCGCCCGAAAGCGTCACCGCTGACTGCCCCAGGTGAATGTAGCCCAGCCCCACATCCACCAGCGTTTGCAGCTTCTGCTTCACTTGCGGAATGTTTTCCAGCCCCGGCAATGCATCGGAAACTGGCATCTCCAGCAAATCCGCGATCGAATACCCGTTGTACTTCACCGCCAGCGTTTCAGAGTTGTACCGCCGTCCGCCGCAGACTTCGCATAGCACGTACACATCGGGCAGAAAGTTCATCTCGATGCGCCGCTGTCCTTCACCCTGGCATGCCTCGCACCGGCCGCCCGAAACATTGAACGAAAAACGACCCGCTTTGTACCCGCGTTCGCGTGACTCGGGAAGCATCGCATACAGATCGCGAATCGCCGTGAACACGCCCGTGTAAGTTGCCGGATTCGACCGAGGCGTGCGCCCAATCGGCGATTGATCGATGCGAATGACCTTATCAATATTCTCCGCGCCCGAAATCGCCTTGTGCTCGCCCGCCTTCTCCCGCGACCGGTAAAGCTGCCGCGCCAGTGCCCGATACAAAATGTCGTTCACCAGTGTCGACTTCCCTGATCCCGACACGCCCGTCACCACCGTCATCACGCCTAGCGGAAACGTCACATCCAGATTCTTGAGATTGTTTTCCTTCGCACCCAGAATCGTCAGCGCCGCTCCATTCTTGTGCCGCCGCTCCGGCCGCATCTCGATTGCAGTTCGGCCCGAGATATAGGCGCCAGTCAGCGAATTCGGCGCTCTCATGATCTCTTCCGGCGTCCCGTACGCCACCAGGCTCCCGCCGTGCCGCCCCGCCCCCGGTCCCAGGTCCACAACATAGTCCGCACGCCGAATTGTTTCCTCATCGTGCTCGACCACCAGCACTGTATTCCCCAAATCGCGCAAATTCTCCAGCGCGGTCAGCAGCCGCCCATTGTCGCGATGATGCAGCCCAATCGACGGCTCATCCAGCACATACAACACCCCCCGCAACTTCGACCCAATCTGCGTCGCCAATCGAATCCGCTGCCCTTCCCCGCCAGACAACGTCGCCGCCGAGCGATCCAGCGAAATGTATCCCAATCCCACCGCATTCAGGAACTGCAGCCGCTCCACCACTTCATGCATGACGCGACCCGCAATCGCCGCCTCGCGGCCCGCCAGCTTGATTCCCTGCGCAACTTCCAAAGCCTTAGACACCGGCATCGCCGTGAAATCGGCAATTGACATCCCGTTTACCTTCACTGCCAGGCTCTCCGCCCTCAGCCGCTTCCCATGACATGCAGGACACTCTGTCGCAGACATGTGATCCATCAGCCAATCGCGATACCCTTCCGACGTCGACTCCTCCAAATTCTGTTTCAGATATCCGAAGATTCCATGGAAGCCCGTCCGCCCGCCACGCCCCGGCTCGCCATTTAACAAAAAGTCCTGGGTCTTCTCGGGAAGCTTTTCGAACGGCGTACTCAAATCGATCCCATACGCTGTCGCCACAATATGCAGCTGGTGAATCAGATTTTGCGATGCTGATCCGGGCCCTAGCCCGCCATCCAGCAGCGGCTTCGACCAGTCATTGATCACCTTCGCCGGATCGAAATCGTATTTGCTGCCTAGCCCATGGCACTCCGGGCACGCTCCGTACAGGCTGTTAAATGAAAACGAACGCGGCTCCAGTTGCGGCACGTTGATCCCACAATCCGGACACGCCAGCTTTTCCGAATACAGCTGCTCCTCACCTCCCACCACCGCGACCTGCACCAGCCCGCCCGCAAGCTTCATCGCCAGGCTCACCGACTGTTCCAACCGATGCTCAATCCCCGGCTTCACCAGCAGCCGGTCGACCACCACCTCGATCGTGTGATTCTTACGCTTATCGAGATTGATCTCGTCCTCAAGATTCACCAGCTCACCGTCCACGCGCGCCCGCGTGTAGCCGTGCGTGACCAGCGTCTCCATCTCTTTCTTGAACTCGCCCTTGCGTCCGCGGACGATCGGCGCCATCACCATCACGCGATCTTCCGGAGTCAGCGCCATCACCCGCTGCACAATCTGATCGGCCGATTGCCGGCTGATCGCCCGCCCACACTTCGGGCAATGCGGCACTCCAATCGAAGCGAACAGCAGGCGAAGGTAGTCGTAAATCTCGGTGATCGTCCCGACCGTCGATCGCGGGCTGCGGGAAGTAGTCTTCTGCTCGATCGAAATCGATGGGCTAAGCCCATCAATTGCATCGACGTCCGGACGTTCCATCTGGTCCAGAAACTGCCGCGCGTAAGCCGACAGCGTCTCTACGTACCGCCGCTGCCCCTCGGCATAAATCGTGTCGAATGCGAGCGAGGACTTCCCCGATCCACTCAGCCCGGTAACCACCGTCAGAGTGTTACGCGGGATCTCCACGTTGATGTTCTTGAGGTTATGCTGCCGGGCGCCCCGGACAGAGATCTTGGTAATCGCCATTATTCGCCCGGGGGCATGCCCCTTCCGTAACGTCGACAGGTGCCCAGAATTGTCCGAAAGTAGGAATGCACAGCTCTACTCCGTATCTTAGTCGTTAACAGCGCGGAGCGTCAACGCGGTTAGATTGAAGGTTTCCTGCGCGGGATGAGAAAAAACGACGAGAAAAAGCTTGGAATACGGATTTCAGCGACGTGCATCTGACTAGAGCCCTTCGCCCGGATTGGAATTGACTGTGACTGCGTTAATAATGCCGCTAATTCTGCTACTTACGGTCGTCGCCTCGGTTGCTTTTGGAATTCTGGCCACCTACGCCGTGGTCCTCGGCATCCTGCAGAGCTTCGGCCGCCCGGCCCAGCCCGCACCAGCCCGCCCGCGCTTGGTCTTAGTGCCCACGCAGAACCACGCCAGCGGCGACTAACCGTAGCGCCGGCGTCCTCGTCGGCTGTCACGAACGCTTCCAGCGTTCGCAGCCCAGCCCTACTGAGCCTTCTTCCCTCCACTCGCCACCGCCAGTAGGTACCACGATGAATGCGGCAGCCACTGCTCGCCCCACCGCCAGTCGTTATCCGCTCCCGTCACCCGATAAGGCACCAGATAATCGATGTCGCTCTCATCCTTGAACCCCGAAGTAATTCCGTTTGAAATTCCTCCCGGCGCATTCGAGAATTCCCACGAATCGAAATACATATAAGGAGGATTATTCCTCCCCACGCCGTTCAGCATGCATGAGTCGAACGGATTCAGCCCCAGAATCCAGTTGAGCTGGTTGGTCGCAAACGCCTCCAGCTTCCCGCGAAACACCGCATCGTCCGCAAACACGCGCTCCGCCAGCCGCGCCGCCGTCGCCACCGACGCCAGCCGCGCATTCTCCCCCTGCCACCACGGAGCCGCATCGCTGTTGTGCGGAAAGAAAAAGCTGGTGCGCCGCGCGCCCGTCTTGTCCTGCACATACTCGCGGCTGTAGCCGAACGGATTGTTGACCTCACTCGTGACCGCAAGTTCGAAATCCAGTGACTTTCTCACTGCCTCGATCACCTGCGCCTTCATCCCGGCATCAGCGATCTCGGCGTAGTAGAGCAGGCTCACCACCGGGAATCCGCCATCGGAAGCGTGAAAGAACGGACGCGTGACATCATCCGCCCGCCAGTAGTTGTTGTATCCTCCCGCGTTGATCTGACGTGCGATCAAACTTTTCGCGCGTCGGTCGGCCGCCGACTTGTACTCCCCCTTGTGCGTAGCCCGATACAACTCCGTGGCCGCGGCTAAGGCGCAATAATCGTCAACGATGTTCTCCTTGCCATCGTTCAGCAGCTTCACATTGTCTTTCTCCAGATAATCGAAAGCCTCTTCCGCTGCCTTCCGATAATCCGCGCTCGAAAATTCTCCCGACACCGGATAAATGCTCGCCATCGCGAGCGCCGCCACTGCGATGCCTCCGCCCGACCGATAGCTCACCTCATACTCGCGATCGTTGTTGGCCGACTCAACCATGTCCTTCGCACCCTGACCCGGTGCAGCCTCGATCCCAAACCGCTTCATCTCGCCGGCGATCTTGCGTCCCTCGGGAGTTTGATCCACGCCGCCAGTCGACACCGATCGATAAAACGATCCACCCGGCACCTTCAACCGCACGAGATAATCCGCCCCAAACATCGCCTCAGCCAACAAGTGCGACTGGTACCGGGCAAAGTTCGAGTTCCCCTGCAACTTTGTCTGCTCGTAACTCTTCAGCAGGCTGTAAATCACCAGCGGAACTTGCTGCGGATTGAAATACGTCGAGAACGACAGGTGTGACAGATGCTTCCCATAATCCCCGGTTGCATCCCACCATCCACCGTGCGCGTCGACGGTGCCAGTCTTGTTGCCTTCAAACTTCAAATGCCGATCCGCTTTGTCAAGTGCGCCCGAGCTGCGCTCATCTTTGAAGTAATAAATGACATCCGACATCGTGTTTCGAGCGAGCAAGTCGCGCCGCACCAGAAACGGAAACGACCGCACCGTGCCGTTTCCTGTGGCACACTCCAGATAATATTTGCCCTCCGTTGTGAACGAGTCAAAATCCAGCGTCCAGAAATACCAGTCTCTCCACTTCTGCACCGGCCCCGCAGCCTTCGCGGCGACCGATGCCACTTGCTGGTCGCTGCCATCGCTTTTCAACGCGCAAGTCGAAAAGCTATCGCCTGACTTGCCGAGAATGACCGCGTGTTTTGGCCCCGAGGGTTCGTATCCCACATGATTAGTGAGAATCTTCAACTCTCCGGCGAGAGAGAAGACAGAAGAGCAGACGAGTACCAAGCAGACCAAAATTCGAAGGGAATGCCGTTCCATGATGACCTTCCGCAACCGTTCTCGGAGTAACGGCATAGCCTAGGCCATCTCACCATTTCCGCCAACTCACACTTCCACGAGATGAAAGCCGTGCGACGCTCATTCCACCGGACCGATCATCTTCATCTTTGTCTCCACGTGAGTGTGCTCGAACGCGGAATTCTCCAGCGAAATAGAGATCTCCCGATTAATGAAAAATACAGCCCGTATCCGGAACTCCGTCCCAAACGTCGCCGGGAACCACACGCCCTGTTCCTGCCGCTTATAGACCACGTTGAAGCCGAGCCCCGGCACATCCGTCCCCAACAGCGTCCGGATCATGAACGGCACACGCCGCGACAGCTTGGTGAACACGCGCATCGGCTCGAACTCCTCGGCATCGATGAAGGCCTCACCCGCCCACGTGATCTCATCCTTATCCTTCGGCCGGAATCCGATGTGGTAGACTCTGCGCCCATCCTGAGTCTCCTGCCCGAGCAACTTGAAGTTGTAGTTCTTCTGTTCTTCGCTAGTCAGCGGAAAAAGGTCCTTCGCCAATCCGTCTCTCGTCTTTTCGTTCACGAAATCGTCACGGAAATTTTCGACTAACTGGCCATCGAGACTACCCTCTTCGGGCACGGGCTCGCCTTGAAACGACTCGTACCTGCCCTTCTGCCAGTAGCGGCCGGTTAGCAGCCTAAGTTTTTTCTCAGTGCCCTCGGGAGTTGGAGCCGCATCGTAATCCGCCGTCTCTTCTCGCAGCAGCCGCCCCTTCGGCTTATGCGACACGACGTGGATGTGCTGCCGGTACACGTATTGCTTGCGCAACTCCTGGCTGCGATCCTGATTCTCGGCTACGCGCGCCATGATAGCCTCAGCCGTCAGAGAGTCGTCCGGCATCGCAGCCGGTTCTTGAGCGACCAAAGCATGCATCAACAGCGGCGCTGCTAACACGAATGACGCCAGATTGAGCGTTGCCATCACGCACCTCTCCACAGAATCCACACCCTAATGCGTAATTACGCAAACTGGAACCCGGCAGAACGCAAAAAGTTAGGGTAGGGGCGTCCGTGGGGCACCGCGTGGGCATTTTTTCTGCAGCTCTTGCGAATGCAGATTTGAAAGGAAGGGTCTGGGAAAAATACTGTTTGGGAAGGGCACGGCTTCAAGCCGTGCCGCCTCGGACTCCAAAGAAGTGTGGGCTTTAGCCCCTGACGGGCCCGAATCTCTAACCACGCTCTCACCACGACACCCGTTCTAGTAGATCACTTTCAGCGAGAACTGAATCTGCCGCGAGCTGCCCGCGGTCTTGCTGATGATCCCAAACCCGCTCCCGCTCACAATGTTCGATGGCAGCCCGAAATTCACGAGATTGAACAGATTGAAAAATTCCGCGCGAAATTCCAGCGTTCCGAACTCCGCATTCCCTCGCCGCCCAAACGGAGTGTCCTTGATCACTGCAAAATCGTAGTCATGGAAGTCGGGCCCGCGAAACGTATCGCGCCCCAACGTTCCGAATCGTCCGCTGTTCGGCCCAGTTCCTCCCGGAATGTTGATCGGAACATAGAAGAACGATTTATTGTTGTCGCCCAACCCAAAGTAGTCGTCGCGCACCGCCCGGCTGGTCGAGAGATGCGGCGTCGACACCAGGTCCGGACGATCTCCCCCACCCAATCCCGCCCCCGTCTGCTGCACTCCGGAGAAAACCGTGAAAGGAGACCCTGTCGTGAGCGTCGTGATGTTCAGAACCTGCCAGCCCCTCGTCAGAGTCCGTCCCAGCGGACGCAGAAAGCCAACATGATCAAGAGGCAACAACTGAATCACGCTCACCGTGAACACGTGCGTGACATCGAACGTCGACGGCCCTTTCTCCCCCGACGGATCCCACGGATTCTGCGGCACCGTCTGCAGAATTGTCCCCGACGCCCCAAACAGCCCACCCAGCACCGCGCTGGTATCGTCAATCGATTTCGAATACGTGTAGCTCGCCTGCAATCCCAACCCGTACCGCGCCGAATTCTTCGTCAAGCTGGTCTGCAGCGCGTGGTACGTCGAGTGCGACCCGCTAGTGATGATGGCTTCGCTTCCGTATCCGCCCGTCGCCTGGCACGGTGAGCTGAATTGCGTAAACGGCGCGAAGCCCTGGCAAGCTCCACCGTAGCTATTCGGCGAGTACACACGTGGCATGTGAATTCCTGCCGTCGCCACATAAGAAGCGTTGAACTTGAAGTCGCCGAAATCGTGATCGATCCCCGCGGTCCAACTCCCAATGTAGCCGTTGCCAAAATTCTTGGCGATTCCAACTACCGTCAGCAACTGCGCCTCGTGCCCGGGCGTCAACGCCTCCAGATCATTCTGAAAGCGCACCAGATCGATCAGGGTATTCGCCGGCACATCCTGCGTTCGCCCCGTCGCAAAAATCGGCTGCCCTTGCACGTTGTACGCAGTCGGCAAATTCAGCGGCACAAATGTATTTTGAAAAGGAACTGTCACTCCCGGCAGCGCGTAGACTGAGGTAGAAAAAACGTAGGGAATCGCCGCCGTCAGGAAATTGTCCTGCCACAAATTCGGCAACAGAGTAGTTATGCTGCCGCCCGCATGCAGCACCGTGTGCTTTCCTACCCCGTAATCGAGAGCCAGCCGCGGCCCCCAGCCGTTCCAGTCCTGATCGTACGGAGGCTGCGGATTGATCACCACCTCTTGCCTTGCATTGGGGTCTCCGTAGGGCACAGTCTTGCCATCCGGCCCTAGGAAAATCGGCAGTGACGTCCGCTTCGTCGCCTCATGAATGCGGCTGTTCACCTCGTACCGCATCCCGTAGCTGACCGTCAGTTGCGGCGTCGCCTTCCACGCATCCTGAAAATAAAAGTTGTACGCCTCGCGACGCACCCCCGCCTCGTCGAACTTGTCCCCCACAGGCGTGAGGTTCGCTGGCGACGTGATGTTGTAAGAATAAGGAGTCCCCGTCAGCAACCCCGTCAGCGAATCCGGCAGCGGGTCTCCAATCTTGATGTTGTGCGTGCCGCTCGCCGACGTGATCGGCTTCCCTCCGCCACAGCAATACGCGATCCCACCTCCAAAGTCGTAAGCCCCATTCGGATTCGTCCCAAAGATCGTCGAATCCCGATTCACCCGAATCTCCGCGCCCCACTTGAACCCATGCGCCCCGCGCGTAAACGCCATGTCTTCTTTGAACTGATACAAGTTCGAGTACGAGCCAAAAATCGAGCCCCCCGGCAGGTAGTACGCCTGAAACAGTCCATCCGCAAATCCGATCGCCGGCTGCGTATGGTTCTCTGTTGGAAAAAATGGCGTACTGCGGATGTAGCTCAAGGACGTTTCTGAAGTGAGATGCGGAGTAATCGACCGCACGTAGCGCACTCCCGCATTCCGCTGGTGATCGAAGAACTGCACCCCAAAGCTAGGATTGATCGCAGTCTGATCAGGATTCGTCAGCGGCCCCGTGACCTGATTCAAACTGAACCGCGTCACGACCGAAGCCTTGTTCGAAATCTGATGATCCACCCGAATTGAGAACTGATCGGTCCGCGTCACCACCTTCGACGACGTCGCAAACGTTCGGGCGCCAAATGCCCCGTTCGGCTCGTTTGGTAACGGATAACCGTTCAGGATCCCAACCACAGCCGGATTGATCGGAACCGTCAGCGTGTCGCCGGGAAACGTGGTCGTATCGATCCCCTGCCGTTCCGCAGCCGTCGGCACCGGCATCACTTGTGTTGTGCCTAGCACCTGCCGGAATCCCTGATACTCGCCGAAGTAAAACGTCCGGCCACGCCCGTCATAGACCTTCGGCAGCACTATCGGCCCGCCATTCGTAAACCCGAATTCATTCCGGATGAACGGCGGAATGCGTCGATGGCTGAGTGGATCCACATGATCGAAATAATTCCGCGCATCCAGCGACGCATTCCGCAGGAATTCGAACATGCTGCCGTGAATCTGATTCACTCCCGACTTCGTCACCACATTCGTGTATCCCGCCGCTCCGTGCCCGATTTCGGCTGGTATTACTCCGGAACTCGACTGCACCTCCTGAATCGCATCCACATTAAAATTGGAAAACGTCGCACCACCCAACTCCGGATCGGTTGTGTCGAAGCCGTCCAGGGCGAACACAGTCGCCACCCCGCGCTGACCATTCACGGCAAACTGCTGTGTAAAATTCGCAGCGCCGTTGGTGTCCGTCATTGTCCCTGCCGCCAGCAGCAGCAGTTTGCTGAAATCGCGAGCATTCAGTGGAAGGCTCGACACCTCCGTCCCCGAAAGCCGCTCGCCTCCGCTCGCTTGTGCCGGCGTCTCGGCCACGGATTTCTGAACCTTTAACTCGTCTCCCGAGGCGCTCAGTTGCAGCGAGTCCGTCAAAGTCAAACCGCTATCAATCGCGAATGGGGCCGCCAACCTCCAACTCTTCGCAGCAACTTTGACCGAGACTTGGTATCTATCAGCCGCTAGCCGTGGGAATGCGAACTTCCCCTCCACAGTTGTCGTCGCCGCGTAGTCATTACCGGCCGGCGACTGCAGCTTCACCGTCGCCCCCGCCACAGGCCTGCCACCATCGTCGGTCACGGTACCGCTCCACGATGTCGCTGGCCCCGTAAGCGCCGCCGCGTTTACCGCCAGCAGCAACACCGCGGCTAGGCAGAAACGGTGTAGATGAATTCCCATCACGAATGGCATGAATTCGGAATTATAACGGTGAGAACAACACATGAATGCAGCCTCGAAACCGGAACCTATCCTCCGCCTCCGTGATAGCATTTTCTTGAAGCGCCTCCTCCCCGGGGACCGCATGCCCCGCATTCGCTCCATCTCGCTGCAACTCGTCTTCGCGCTCCTCTGCGCAATCTCTGCCCGTCCCGCCGACCAGCCTTCCTGGCTCGAACTACACTCCGCCCACTTCACCGTCATCACCGACGCCGGGGAGAAGAGAGGCCGCGAAGTCGCTTTCCGCTTCGAGCAGATGCGCGCCGTCTTCGCCAACCTCCTGACCAAAGATCGCCTCAACCAACCTGTCCCTCTCACCATCCTCGCGCTGAAAGACGACAAGTCCTTCTACCAGGTCGCCCCGCTGCGCCAGGGACAACCGATCGATGTTCCCGGATTCTTTCTCCCCGGCGAAGACCAGGACTTCATCGTCCTCAATCTCTTCGAAACGGAGGCCTGGCGGGCCGTCTCCCACGATTTCGCGCACATGCTGCTCAATTACAACTATCCCCGCGCGCAAGGTTGGTTCGACGAGGGCCTTGCCGAATATTTCAGCTCAATCCGCGTGGACGACAGGCAAGTTGAGATCGGCGGCGATCCCGAACTAAGCCCCAGTACCAAAGAAGATCTGCTCGGCAACCAGCACCAAACTAATCCTCCGAAGTCGCTCACCGAGCTTCTCGGAGCACAGGTGTGGCTCTCGCTCCCCGACCTGTTTTCCATGAAGCACGACACCTCGTCGTATAACGAAGGCACGCATCACACGCTCTACTACGCCGAGTCCTGGATGGTGATGCACTACCTGCTTCAGGAGAAAAAGCTCCCCGATGCGGGCACTTATTTCGGTCTGGTCCTGAACCAGCACGTGCCTGTAGAGGAGGCGATTCAGCAGGCTTTCGGCATGAACGCGGCGCAGATGGAGCAGGCGGTCAAGGAGTATTTCCACTCGCGGCCAGCGCTTTTCACCGCCCTCGACAACGCGCGCCTGGCGAGCCCAGGAACAGATCATCCCCCCAACACAACGAATCCGGAACAGGCGTATCGGTTTCCCACGCCGGTCGGCCGCGACGATGCCGCGATCAACTCGAAACCATTTCCCGAAGCGGATGCCCGCGCGCTCTATGCCGGAATTCAAGTCCGCATTCCTGAACGCCGCGAGGCCGGTCTTAGAGAATTACAAACCCTGGCAACAACCCCTACGCCGAACGACATCAAGACCGAAGCGCGCAGCCAGCGCAGAGATAAGAAGTCCGAAGACGACGACAACTCCCAACTCCCAACCACGTACGTCGGCAATGCACTCGCCCACCGCATGCTCGCCTGGGACTACCTGCAGCACAACCAGTTCGACGAGTCGGTGACCGAACTCGGTTCTGCTGCCGCGCTCAACCCGCGCGATATGTGGGTGCGTTACTACCTGTCGATGTGGAAGTACCGCGTGGCGCAAGCCAAGCACAGCGACATCCAGGGCCTCTCCAACATGATGCTCGATCTCAAGGCGGTGCTCGAATGGTATCCCGAACTCGCCGACGCATATGATCTGCTCGGTCTCGCCCGCAACGAAGGTGGAGGCGCACAGGCCGCCATGGAAGCCGAACGCGCCGCCATCATGCTCAAGCCGCGCGATGAAACCTACGTATATCACCTCGCGCAGATCTACATCGCCGGCAAGAAGTGGGAGGCTGCCCAGGCACTGCTCCAGCGCCTGAAGAACAGCACTGATCCGCAAATTGCCGCCCTGGCCAACGAGCGTCTCAATGAAGCAAGTAGCGAACGCAAGTACGGCATCGCGGGCGCCACACCCCAGCAGCCCAAGTATTCCGCCCAGAAATCTCCATTCGATGTCCTGGAAGAAGACGCCGCAAAACGTGCCGCTGCCGAAAAGTCCCAGTCCGAAGGCGGCGCCGACCGTCGTCCCACAAAATACGTACACGGCCGCCTCGTCAAGGTCGACTGCTCGCAGGCCCCAGCTGCCATTCTCACCGTCACCTCTGAGGGAATTGCACTGAAGTTGCGCTCCCCTGATTACAAATCCCTCTTGCTGATTGGAGCCGACGATTTCTCCTGCGACTGGCGCGACCGCCCCGTGACCGCGAACTATAAGCCCGGTGGAGCAGCCGACGGCGACTTGGTTTCGCTCGAAGTACGCTAACGCTGACCAGCACGGGCCCACCTTTGACTTCCCGCTCCTGAGACCGTAGCATGACTCGAATCGCACGGGTGGCGTTTTCTTGCTCGATCAGACCATCTCTCACTACCGGATCATCGAAAAACTCGGCGGCGGCGGTATGGGCGTGGTCTACAAAGCCGAGGATACCCGTCTCGGCCGGTTCGTCGCCCTGAAGTTCCTTCCCGAAGAGATGGCCCAGGACCGCCAGGCGCTGGAGCGTTTCCGACGTGAAGCCAAGGCTGCCTCTGCTCTGAATCATCCCAACATTTGCACGATCCACGACATCGACGAGGACGCGGGCCGCACTTTCCTCGTGATGGAGTTCCTCGATGGCACCACGCTGAAGCATCTGATCTCTGGCCGGCCGATGGAACTCGAAACTATCCTGTCGTTGGGAATCGAGATTGCCGACGCGCTCGACGCCGCCCACGCCGGCGGAATCGTCCATCGCGACATCAAGCCCGCCAATATCTTCGTCACCAAGCGCGAACACGCCAAGATTCTGGACTTCGGCCTCGCCAAAGTGAAATCCGAACCACGCTCGTCCTCGAGCGTTCCCGATGTCACTGCGCCAACTGCCGTAGTTATCGAAGAACATCTCACCAGTCCCGGATCAACTCTGGGAACGGTGGCCTACATGTCGCCCGAACAGGCCAAGGGCAAAGAACTCGACCCGCGAACTGATCTGTTCTCCTTCGGTGTGGTTCTCTATGAAATGGCCACCGGAACCCTTCCGTTCCGGGGAGACACTTCCGCCCTTATCTTCCAAGCCATTCTCGATCGCGCGCCGGTTTCGGCTATCCGTTTGAATCCCGACCTGCCGCCGAAGTTGGAAGACATCATCAACAAGGCCTTAGAGAAAGACCGTAACCTGCGCTACCAGAGTGCTGCCGATATCCGCGCCGACCTGCAGCGTCTCAAGCGGGATACCGACAGCGGACGCGCCATCGCCCATAGCTCCGACCGTGTTCCGGTCGCGCCCGATAGAAACGAACTGGCAATTGTCGGTGCAAGCTCAAGTTCCAGTTCGCGCATATCAGCGCAAGTTCCGCCGAGCCAATCGTCATCGCCGCACCCGTCGTCCTCAGCCGCAGCGGTTCCAGTTTCCGCTCCTGCCGCGGCGAGCACGCAGATCAGCGGAGTGGCTCATGCCAGTCCGACAAAGCGCTGGAAAATTGCCGTGCCGGTTGCCATCGTAGTGATCGCGCTAGCCGCCACAGGTCTGTACCTGCGTTCGCGATCATCCACCGCTCTTACGCAGCAGGATACGATCGTGCTCGCCGACTTCACCAACACAACCGGCGACGCCGTATTTGACGGCACCCTCAAACAGGCCCTGGCCGTGGATCTGGAGCAATCCCCATTTCTCCGCGTGCTGCCCGGAGCCCGCGTGCGCGAAACCCTGGGTTTCATGGGACGATCGTCCGATGAGCGCCTGACCACCGACCTGGCCCGCGACTTGTGCCTCCGCGCCGGAAGCAAGGCCATGCTTGCGGGCTCCATCGCCAACCTCGGCAGCCAGTACGTGGTTACTCTGAACGCCGTGAATTGTCAGAGCGGCGACTCGCTGGCGCAGGAACAGGCCGAAGCCTCCAGCAAGGAGCAAGTGCTCGGCGCGCTGGGCGGTGCCGTATCGAAAATGCGCGGCAAACTCGGTGAATCCCTGGCCTCGATCCAGAAATTCGACACCCCCATTCAGCAAGTCACCACTTCTTCGCTCGAAGCACTGAAGGCGTTTGCCATGGGCAATGCCGAGTTCGACAAAGGGAACGAGCGAGAGTCTCTGCCTTTCTACAAGCGCGCGGTCGAACTGGACCCGAATTTCGCCTGGGTCTACGCGCGCATGGGCGTCGTCTATTTGGCCGACGGCGAATTGGAACAGGCGAAGGAAAATACCCGCAAGGCGTACGAACTGCGCGATCGCGTGAGCGAGCGCGAACGGCTCTACATCACCCATCACTATTACGACACAGTGACCGGTGAACTCGACAAAGAAATCGAAACCCTGGAGCTCTACAAACGGACGTATCCCAATGACAACGTTCCCGGCAACAATCTCGCGGTCGCCTACGCCCAGATTGGAGACTTCGAGAAAGCGGTGGCATCTGCGCGTGAGAGCTTGCAGGTTGACCCGAACTCGACCAACGCGCATATCGGGCTGAGCGGTGCTTATTTCGAGTTGGGCCGCTTTGATGAGGCGAAACAGATCGAAGAGCAAACTCTCAAACAGTTTCCGAACTCGGAATTCGCCCACTGGCTGTTTTACGTTGAGGCGCTGCGAGCCGGATGGATGGCGGATGCGCAGCGCGAATCCGAATGGGCGAAAAGTAAACCGGGGGAGTGGCGCTTTTTCTCCATTCACGCATACACAGAGGCAGGTGCAGGCAAATTAAATCTGGCGCGGGAACTCGCCCAGCAGGCAATCGAAATGCAGAAGAACCACGGCATGATCGAAGGCGCGCAAAGCGACCTCGCGCTGCTGGCCAGGACTGAAGCCGATTTCGGCGCCTGCCAACCTGCCCTCAAGGATGTCGCCAAGTTGCCACCGAATCCCGGGCGCGTGGCTTCCGCACAGGCGGGATATGTTTTCGCCACCTGCGGCGATGCCACGAAGGCTGAGAGTCTGGCGAACAGTCTGAATAAGAACTATCCGTTGGAGACGATTGCGCAAAAAGTCGCCGTCCCATCGATCCGAGCGCGCGAGCAACTCCAGCGAGGCAACGGAGCAAAAGCCGTCGAGGAATTGCGCTCTGCCGAGCCCTACGAGTTTGGCAACGTCACCTTGGGTGTTCCTCCTTACCTGCGTGGCCTTGCCTATCTCGAGATGAAGCAAGGCGCCCAGGCTGCCACCGAGTTCCAGAGGGTGATCGATCGCAAAGGCGTAACCGGCAACTCTCCGTATGCCGCCTTATCCGAGCTCGGTCTGGG
>Ga0209698_10002446_pt1 | contig 21039 bp, 18 predicted proteins | sample LitLauG_LLR_2012_FD_187203 | JGI IMG/M metagenome (GOLD analysis project Ga0209698, IMG submission 187203) | Freshwater sediment microbial communities from Pennsylvania, USA - Little Laurel Run_MetaG_LLR_2012 (SPAdes) (version 2) | ecosystem: Environmental > Aquatic > Freshwater > Creek >...
CTCTCGAGGGCGGCCTCAGCGGCCTCGGCGCTCTCGACCACCTTCATGCCGCGACCGCCGCCGCCGTAGGCCGCCTTGATCGCGACCGGCCAGCCGAACTCGTTGCCGAAGTCGATGACCTCCTGGGCATCGACCAGGGTCTGGGAGCGACCCGGGACGCCGTGCACCCCCGCCTTCTCGGCGGCGAGCCGCGACGAGATCTTGTCGCCCATGACCTCGATGGCCGAGGGTGGCGGTCCGATGAACGTCACGCCGCGTTCGGTGATGGCGCGCGCGAAATCGGTGTTCTCCGAGAAGAAGCCGTATCCGGGGTGCACCCCGTCAGCCCCGGATCGCTCGATCGCGTCCAGGATGGCGTCAGTGTTGAGGTAGCTCTCGGCGGCACTCTGACCCCCGAGGGCGTAGGCCTCGTCGGCCAAGCGCACGTGCAGCGCGTCGCGATCGAGCTCGGAGTAGACCGCCACGGTGGCGATGCCCATTTCGCGGCAGGTGCGAATCACGCGAACGGCAATCTCGCCACGGTTGGCGATCAAGACTTTCTTTAACACGACTTCCTCCGCACGTTCAGCCACTGGCCCTTCAAACCCTAATCTCTTAGCGTGAGCCAAGTGGAGTGGACGGTCGAGCACCTCGACGCGGTGGATTCGACCAACACCTGGTTGGCCAATCGGGCCCGCGAGGGGGCCACCGGTCCTTGGTGCACCTACGCGGACTACCAGAGTGCGGGTCGGGGGCGACGGGGTCGCGAGTGGGTGGGTCCACCGCGGTCATCGTTGCTGTGTTCGGTGCTGCTCGACGTTCCCGCGGCGCTCGAGGGGCCGCAATGGCTCGTGTCCCTCGCCGCACTGGCCATGGCCGAGACGCTGGCCCAGGTCTGCGGCGTGCGCCCCACCCTCAAGTGGCCCAACGACCTCATGTTCGATGATCGCAAGGTGGCCGGCATTCTCGCCGAAGTGGTCGCTCACCAGGTGGTCATCGGGCTCGGACTCAACCTCGACAGCGTCGATCCGGCGCTGGCGCGCGCGACGTCGGTGCGCGCCGCCACCGGCGTCACTCTCACGCCCGACGCCGTGCTCACGCCCTACCTCGACGCCGTCGCGCGACGCTACGACGCCCTGGGTAGCGCCACCGGTCGCGCGGCGCTCCGCAGTGATTTCATCGCGCACCTGGACACGCTGGGGCGTCGAGTGCGCGTCGAGCGAACCCACGACGTCGTGGTCGGTCGCGCCACTGGCGTCGACGAGCTCGGGTCGCTCCAGATCGACACCGGTGGGGACATTACGGTGGTGACCGCGGGTGACGTGGTGCACCTGCGAGGAGAGGAAGAGCAATGAACCGACCACTACGGGTCCTGGTGACGGGCGCGGGGGGCCAGGTCGGCGTCGATCTCGTCGATATCTTGCGCGGGGGACTCCCGCTGGGTGCGAGCGGGGACTATTCGCCCGATGGCCGACCGGTGGGGTCCGACGAGTTCGAGGTTCTCGGCCTCACGCACCACGAGCTCGACATCACCGATCGCGACCGCGTGCGCACTGCCCTACGCGCCGCGCGACCCGACGTCATCATCCACCTGGCCGCCTACACCGCCGTCGATCGCGCCGAGACCGACGCCGAGGCCTGTTTCGCGGTGAACACCGAGGGCACGGGGCACCTCTCGGACGCCGCGCACGAGGTGGGCGCCCACCTCATCGCCGTCTCCACCGACTACGTCTTTGACGGCCGCAAGGGCGAGAGCTACGACGAAGCCGACGTCACCAATCCCCTGAGTGTCTACGGCGCCTCGAAACGCGACGGGGAACTTCGTTGTCGCCCCGAGGACACGATTGTGCGCACGTCGTGGGTCATGGGAGTACGGGGAAAGAACGTGGCCCACGTCATCGCCGATCGCGCCGCGACCGGTCAGAACGTGCGATTCGTCAAGGATCAGACCGGCACGGTCACGGTGGCCAGTGACTTGGCGCGCAGTCTGGTGACCGTGGCCCGTACTCGCCCCGGCGGCGTGTGGCACGTGGCGAACACCGGCACGACCACCTGGTTCGACGTGGCGGCGTACGTCGGGCGCGTACTAGGCCGAGGCGACGATTTCGCGACGGCGATCATGACCAGCGACCTCTCGCCCGCGCCCCTCGCGCACCGTCCCGAACGTAGTGACCTCAATACCGCGAAGTGGGGTGCCCACTTCGCGGCGATGCCGTCGTGGACCGACGGCGTCGCGCGCCTCGTGCGCGACCGCGCGCGGCGCGAGACGTCGTGAGCGACGTCGCCGGTCGCGTGGCCGCGGTCGTCGTTGATTTCCACGCCGACTCGGCCCTCGCCGAGTGCGTGGCGTCGCTGGGGCGCAACGGTGTCGACGAAATCGTCGTCGTCGAGAACGGCGAGGCGGGTTCGTCGCGCGCGGCGCTGGCCACGGCCCCCGACGTCGTCGTGGTCGCGCCCGGCCTGAATCTGGGGTACGGACGCGGCGTCAATCGTGGGGTCGCGCGCGTCCGGGACCGTGATCTGGTGCTGGTCTCCAACCCCGACGTCGTCGTGCACGACGGGGCGATCGCCGCGTTGGTCGCCGCGCTCGACGCCCAGCCGGGCGTGGCGATCGTCGGACCGGAGATCCGCCGACTCGACGGGACGGTCTACCCGTCGCACCGCGTCTTTCCGAATTTTTGGCTGGCGGGACTGCACGCGTTGCTCGCCCCCGTGTGGCCGGGGAACCCCGCGACGACCCGGTACCGTTCGAGTCACGCCGACGGCACCGTGGACTGGGTGTCGGGAGCGTGCTTCCTCATCCGTCGTGTTGCCTTCGAAGAGGTGGGGGGTTTTGACGAGCGCTACTTCATGTTCGCCGAGGACATGAAGCTCTGCTGGGATGTGCGCCAGCGCGGTTGGGGCGTCGCGGCGGTGGATGACGCCGTCGTGACCCACGTCGAGGGCCTCTCGCGCCAGCGCGCGACACGCTCCATGCTCTGGGCGCATCACCGTAGTGCCCTGCGATTCGAGGGGCACAGCGCGCGAGGCCTGCGCCGGGCGCTCGTGCCGGTGGCCGCGGTCGTCCTCGCGATCCGCCTGGTCGTCGTCTCGGTCGTGCGACCCCGGGACTGACGTCGGATCGCGGTCTAGGCTGGGGACGGGCTGCGAGCGGTTCTGTGGTTGCAAGTCGATGCCAGCCGCGGGCGAAACGACCCACGTAAGGCGTCGCGAGACGCTGAGCATGGCGCGGTTTAGATGTAAGTCCTGTCGTGGTCCGTACCAAAGTGGTGCGTGGTCGCGCAGGCGAGTGTGGGGTCAAAGACCAGGTCAGCGCTCGCAGCCCCATTTCAACCTTCTTGGCGACCGGTAGTGTTGGTAGGTCATGAGTGTGTTCCAGAAGATCCTCAAGGCCGGAGAAGGCAAGCGCGCCAAGCAGCTCGCCGAACTGGTCGGCCCCATCAACGACCTCTCGGGGGAGATGGCCGGTCTCACCGACGCTGAACTACGGGCCAAGACCGACGTGTTCAAGGAGCGCCTGGCCGAGGGCGAGACCCTCGACGACCTGTTGATCGAGGCCTACGCCGTCGTGCGCGAGGCGGCCAGTCGGGTGCTCGGTCAGCGCCACTACGACGTCCAGTTGATGGGTGGCATGGCGCTGCACTTCGGGTGGATCGCCGAAATGAAAACTGGTGAGGGTAAGACGCTGGTCTCAACGTTGCCGGTCTACCTCAACGCCCTGGCCGGTCACGGCGTGCACGTGGTGACGGTCAATGACTACTTGGCCACCCGCGACGCGAACTGGATGGGCCAACTGCACCGGTGGCTCGGACTGACCGTCGGACGCGTCGGACCGGACCTGCCCGACTTCGAGCAGAAGCGTGAGGCCTACGCCTGCGACATCACCTACGGCACCAACACGGAATTCGGGTTCGACTATCTGCGCGACAACATGGCGCGGCGCCGCGAGCACATGGTCCAGCGCGGCCACCCCTTCGCCATCGTGGACGAAGTGGACTCCATCTTGATCGACGAGGCCCGTACCCCGCTCATCATCTCCGGCCCGGCGGCCGACGTCACCAAGCTCTACTACCAGTTCGCCTCCATCGCGCGCACGTTGGTGCGTGACGCCGACTACGAGGTCGATGAGGAGAAGAAGACGGTCATCCCGACCGAGGCCGGCATCGAGAAGGTCGAGCGGCTGCTGGGGGTGAACAACCTCTACGACGCGGTGGCCACGAACTACGTGCACCAACTGGGTCAGGCGCTGCGCGCCAAGGAGTTGTATCACCGCGACAAGGAGTATCTCGTCGACCAGGGCGTCGTCAAGATCGTCGATGAGTTCACCGGACGCACCCTGGACGGGCGACGCTGGTCCGACGGACTGCACCAGGCCGTGGAGGCCAAGGAACGCGTGCGGATCCAAGAGGAGAACCACACCTGGGCCACCGTGACCTTGCAGAACTACTTCCGTCTCTACGAGAAGCTCGCCGGCATGACCGGCACCGCCGAGACCGAGGCGGGCGAGTTCGGCAGTACCTACAACCTGCCGGTGGTGCCCATTCCCACGCACCGCCCTCCCCAGCGCAAGGACATGCCCGACCTGATCTACAAGACCGAGGCCGGCAAGATTCAATCGATCATCGAAGAAGTGCGCGAGCGCAACGCCAAGGGTCAGCCCATCCTGCTCGGTACCGCGTCGGTGGAGAAGTCCGAACTCATCTCGCGCGAACTCTCCAAGGCCGGCATCGTGCACGAGGTCCTCAACGCCAAGCACCACTTTCGCGAGGCCGAGATCGTGGCCCAGGCGGGACGCAAATTCGCCGTCACGGTGGCGACCAACATGGCCGGTCGCGGTGTCGACGTCATCTTGGGCGGTAATCCCGAGGGCCTGGCCCAGCGCGAGGTGGCGGCTCAGGGTGTCAAGCCCGAGGACCCCACCTACCCGGCGCTGGTGGCCGCGGCCGAAGCCAAATTCCGCGCCATGTGCGCGGCGGAGGGTGACGAGGTGCGCGCCTTGGGCGGTCTCTACGTCCTGGGCTCGGAGCGCCACGACTCACGCCGCATTGACAACCAGTTGCGTGGGCGCTCGGGTCGCCAGGGCGACCCCGGCGAGAGCCGTTTCTTCCTCTCACTCGAGGACGACCTGCTGCGCCTCTTCGCGACGGGTGCGGTGTCGTGGGTCATGGGCCGCACCATGCCCGACGACGTGCCGATCGAGGCCAAGATGGTCTCCAAGGCCATCGAGCGCGCCCAGAACACCGTCGAGGGACGTAACGCCGAGATTCGTAAGGACGTCCTCAAGTACGACGAAGTGATGAACGAGCAGCGCAAGGTCATCTACGCGCGCCGTCAACAGGTCATCGACGGCGAGGACATGCACGACCTCACGGTCGAGCTCATTGACGAGGTCCTGACCAAGGTGGTGCTCGAACAACTCACCAGTGAGTTCGCCGAGGACTGGGACCTGCGCGCGTTGGTCAACGACCTGATGATCTACTACCCGATCTCGCTGGACGAGGAGGCGCTGGGCGCCTACGAGGACCGCGACGACGTCGTCGCGGTCGTGGTGGAGGACGCGCTGGCGCTCTACGAGGCCAAGTGCGAAGGGTTCCCCCAGGGGCTCGAGACCGCCAAGGAGATCGAGCGCGACGTGATGCTCCAAGTGGTCGACCAACGTTGGCGCGAACACCTGTCGGACATGGACTATTTGCGCGACGGCATCTACCTGCGTCAAGTGGCCCAACAAGATCCGCTGACCGCCTGGCAGAAGGAGGGCTACGAGCTCTTCGACCAATTGCTGGGTGCCATCAACCGCGACTACGTGCGCTTCATCACCCACGTCGAGGCGCAGTTGGTGGTCGACGAGGCCGCCGCCGACGCCGCCGACGCGGGCCTCGAGAACGCCGTGACCAACGCCGACGTGGTGGCCCCCGGGGCGACGGAGTTGCCAGTGCACGCGTCGGCTCCAGCCAAGACGGCGCCCAAGGAGGGCGACAAGATCGGTCGCAACGATCCGTGCTGGTGCGGTTCGGGACGAAAGTTCAAGCAGTGCCATGGCCGACCCTAAGGCGGAGAACGCCCTTCGCGACGCTCAGAGTGCCCTCGGTGAACTCGAGGAGCGGTGGGCGGCCGCGCGCGACTACCTCAAGATTGACGAGCGGCGCATTCGCCACGAGGAGCTATCACGGGCCGCGGCCGATCCCGACCTGTGGTCGAATCAGGATCACGCGCGAGAAGTCACCACCGAATTAGGCCGTCTCACCTCGGACCTCGAGAGCTTCGACACGTTGCGCGCGCGACTCGACGACGCCGAAGTGCTCGGTGAGTTCTCGCGCGACGCCCTGGCCAGCGGCGAAGCGGACTGGTCACTGCTCACGGAGCTCACCGAGTCGGTGGCCAGCCTGGCCGGTGAGATCGGCGCCCTCGAGACGCAGAGTCTCTTCAGTGGTCCCTACGACGAGAACGACGCGATTGTGGAGCTGCACGCCGGCGCCGGCGGGACCGACGCGCAGGACTGGACCGAGATGCTGTTGCGCATGTACATCCGCTGGGCGGAGCGTCGCGGGTTCTCGGTCGAGGTCGACGAGGCGTCCGAGGGCCAGGAGGCGGGACTGTTGTCGGCGACCTTCATCATCAAGGGTCGTTTCGCCTACGGCTGGGTCGGGGCGGAGCGAGGCGTGCACCGACTCGTGCGCATCAGCCCCTTCGATTCCCAGGCGCGACGCCAGACCAGTTTCGCCTCGCTCGAAGTAACGCCCCTGCTCGATGACGACGCCAGCGAGGTGGAGATCGATGAGAAGGACCTGCGCATCGATACGTATCGTTCCTCGGGTGCCGGTGGTCAGCACATCAACAAGACCGACTCGGCGGTGCGCATCACGCACCTGCCCACCAACATCGTGGTGAGTTGCCAGAACGAACGTTCCCAGCACCAGAACCGCGCTCGCGCGATGCAGATCCTGGCGGCCAAGCTCGCCGAGCGCGCGCGGGCCCAGCGTCAGGCCGAACTCGACGCGCTGAGCGGTAATCGGGGCGACAACGCGTGGGGTTCGCAGATCCGCAGCTACGTCCAGGCGCCCTATCAATTGGTCAAGGATCACCGCACCGACCACGAGACCGGCAACGTGGAGGCAGTGCTCGACGGTGACCTCGACGCCTTCATGGAAGCGGAGCTGCGTCGCCAGCGCGCGAAGGCCTAAGAAGTTCGCAATCGCAGTGATTTTGGGGTGCACGAAGCGCCGACGCGCGCTGACCCCAAAGTAGAATGGTTCCCATACCTACGCGCATCGGTACCGGTTGCGCACGTTCGACTTGAGGAGGTGGTGCCGTGATTCGTTTCGAGAATGTCTCCAAGACCTACAAGAACGGAACGCCCGCCCTCACCAACATCACCCTCGATATCGAAAAGGGGGAGTTCGTGTTCCTGGTGGGCGCGTCGGGATCGGGCAAGACCACTTTCCTGCGATTGCTGCTGCGCGAGGAATTACCCGACCAGGGGCGGATCCTCGAGGCCGGGCGCGACATCGGCAACTTGCCCAAGTGGCGCGTGCCCTACCTGCGGCGCAATATCGGTTGCGTCTTTCAGGACTTTCGACTCCTGCCCAACAAGACGGTGTTCGAGAACGTGGCCTTCGCGCTCGAGGTCATTGGTCGCCCGCGCTCGACGGTCGAGAACCAAGTGCCGCAGATTCTGGAGTTGGTGGGTCTGGCCGGCAAGTCGGACAACCTGCCCAGCGAGTTGTCCGGTGGCGAGCAGCAGCGCGTGGCGGTGGCGCGCGCCTTCGTCAACCGGCCGCTCATCTTGCTGGCGGACGAACCGACCGGCAACCTGGACCCGACGAACTCCGAGACCATCATGGCCCTGCTCGAGCGCATCAATCGCACCGGCACGACGGTCGTGATGGCCACGCACGATAAGGCGCTGGTCGACCGGATGCGTCGGCGCGTGATCGAGCTCGACCGCGGCGAGCTGATCCGCGACCAGGTGCGCGGCGTCTACGGCGTCGACGACGGGATGGCCAGCTGATGCGCGTCTATCTTCGCTACGCCTTGCGCGAGACCCTGTCGAACCTGTGGCGCAACCGCATGATGACCATCGCGGCGGTCTTGACCGTCGCCGTGTCGTTGTCGCTGGTCGGCGGCGCGCTGATGCTCAAGCAGAGTGCCGCGCAGGCCACCGCGAGCTGGGAGAACGGTACCCAGGTGCGCGTGTGGCTCCAGCCCACCGCGACGGCGGGGGAGATTAACGCGGTCAAGAACCAACTGGCGCAGATGCCCATCGTCAAGGGGTGTTCGTACACCACCAAATTGCAGGACTACAACGAGATGCGCACCCTGTTGCCGCCGGACCAGTTCCAGCTCTTCACCGTGGCCGACATGCCGACGTCGTTCAAGTGCACCCCGACCGTGCCGACCGACGCGTTGACGATCATCAACACCTTCCTCAACCAGCCCGGCGTCTTGACCGTCTACGCGCCGATCCAGCAGATCCGTGAGATGAGCCACACCATCCACATCCTCCAAGTGATCTTCTTGGCCCTGGCGGGAGTGCTGTTGCTGTCGGCCACCGTCCTCATCCTCAACACCATTCGCATGGCGATCTTCACCCGGCGCCGCGAGGTGTCGGTCATGAAGTTGGTGGGCGCGACGAATTGGTTCATTCGCGTGCCCTACGTCACCGAAGGATTCATCCAGGGTCTACTCGGATCAGGTGTGGCGATTGCCCTGGTGTGGGCCTTCCACGTCTGGTATCCCCTGCACAACTCATTCGCCCTCGACGCCGCCAAGGTGTGGGGCACCAATATTGTGGTGCTCGTCGTGGGCGTCTTCATCGGTTCGGTCGGGTCGGCGATCGCCATCCGCCGCTTCCTCGACGTCTAGTCGCTCTCGGCGCGAAAGTCGATGGCCAGCGAGTTGACGCAGTAGCGCAGGCCCGTCGGAGTCGGCCCGTCGGGAAAGACGTGGCCCAGGTGACCACCGCAGCGCGAACAGAGAATCTCGGTGCGCCGCGACAGCAGGGAGTGGTCGTCGCGTTCGACGATACTGCCGGGCTCACACGCGTCGAAGCTGGGCCAGCCGCACCCCGAATCGAACTTCTGGTCACTGGTGAAGAGGTGTTGGCCGCACCCCCCGCAGGTGAAGACTCCCGCGTCGTCCACGTGCAGGAGCGAACCGGTGAAGGGTCGTTCGGTGGCCGCTCGGCGCAGCACCTCGTAGCGCTCCGGGGCGAGTTCGCGACGCCACTCGTCGTCGGATTTGATCACGTCGTAGGTCATGACCTCATCGTAGGAGACCCGCGCGGGGTCGTGACCTACAGAAATCGCGGACGTGGCGATTCGGGAATCGCGCGAGGGAACTCCGCCTGATCGTTGAGCAGCCGTTCGATGGCCCCGGCGATCCCGGCGGGGTCGAGTCCGATCTCGGCCAGGAGGGCGTCGGGTTGGTGGTGCTCGAGGTACGCGCGCGGCACGCCCAGGATGCGCGTGGTGGGAAAGGGGCGGCCGAGCTCTTGGGCGCGCGACCGCACCGCCGACACCATCAGGGTTCCCGCACCGCCGTGGCGCGTCCCGTCTTCAATGGTGATCACGCGCTCGTGATGCACCGCGTCATCGATCATGGCCGGATCGGGGGGTAGAACGCGCACGTCGTAGAGGGTCACGCGCTCACGCTGGCTCACCAGCTCCAGCGCCTCGTAGGCGCTGGCCGCCATCTTGCCGAGCGCCAGCACGCACACTGAACCGTCACCGCGCTGGATCCGTCGGGCGGCCAGTCCGTTCCCGCAGCCGCCGTCGAAGGGGCGAGGGGGAGTCTTCGGGAAGCGCAGGGCGCTGGGCGAGGACATCGACAGGGCGGTCCGCAGCATCTCGGGGATCTCCTGTGCGCTGGAGGGCGCGAAGATCGTCATGTTGGGAATCGCCAGGCACAGCGCGATGTCGAGCACGCCGTGGTGCGAGGGCCCGTCGTCACCGGTGATGCCGGCGCGGTCAAACACGAAGACCACCGGGAGGTCGAGGAGTCCGACGTCGAGGTTCGCCTGATCGAAGGCTCGAGAGAAGAAGGTGGAGTAGAAGGCAACGACCGGCTTGAGGCCGCCCATCGCCATACCCGCCGCCGCGGTCACGGCGTGCTGCTCGGCGATGCCGACGTCGAAGAAGCGCCGCGGGTAGGTCTCCTGGAACGGCAACAGGCCCGTGGGCCCCGCCATGGCGGCGGTGATCGCGACGATCCGGTCGTCGCGTCGCGCCTCGTCCATCAGCGCCTCGGAAAAGATCTGCGTGTAGGAGAGCGCGGGTATCTCCTCGTCGTTCAGCTTGGGAGGCAACTTGTAGTCGTGCATCTTCAAGTTGTCGGACGTGGCGGGTTCGTAGCCCCGGCCTTTTTCGGTGAGGGCGTGGACCACAATGGGTCCGTCCCATTCGGCGGCCGAGCGAAGGGTGGCTTCGAGGACCTCGATGTTGTGCCCGTCGATCGGGCCGACGTAGCGCACGCCCAAGTTCTCGAAGAAGGTGTGCGGGGTCACCATTTCTCGGACCACCGAGGTGAAGCCGTCGAGGCCGAGGTAGGCCGCCTGGCCGACTCGCGGGAGTCGTGGCACCAGGCGGCGGATGCGCTGGCGCCACGTCAGGTAGGTGCGATTCAGGCGAAGCGACGTGAGCGAGGTGGACAAGCGTGAGATGGTCGGGGCGTAACTACGGCCATTGTCGTTCAGGACGATCACGACGCGCTGGCCGCTCACGCCCAAGTTATTGAGCGCCTCGTAGGCCATGCCCCCCGTCAGCGAACCGTCGCCGACCACGGCGACGACGTGGCGCTGGCCACCGTGACCCACCAGCTCGTGACGTGCTTCGAGGGCCACGGACAGTCCGTGGGCGTAGGAGAGGGCGGTCGAGGCGTGCGACGATTCGATCCAGTCGTGCTGACTCTCGGTGCGGTTGGGGTAGCCCGAGAGACCGCCACGCTTGCGCAAGGACTTGAAGCCGTAGCGCCGTCCGGTCAGGAGCTTGTGCACGTAGGACTGGTGACCGGTGTCGAACAACAAGATGTCGCGGGGCGAATCGAAGACCCGGTGCAGGGCGAGGGTCAGTTCAACGACACCCAGGTTCGAACCGAGGTGGCCACCGGTGGTGGTCACCGAGGAGATGATGAAGTCGCGAATCTCGCCGCTCAACTGGGCGAGCTCGTCGTAGGAGAGCGCCTGGAGGTCGGCGGGAGATTCGATGGACGGCAAAATCACATGGGTCAGCCTAGTTCTGGTGGCTCGCTCGTCGGGTCCCCCCGGCGAGGCGGCGCCCCATATACTGCGGCCTATGGACGTGGTGTTCTGGGTAGTCATCATCGTGGTCAGTGGACTGGCGGAGTTGCACACCAATGCGCTGGCCGCGCTGTTCGTCGGCGTCGGTGCGGGTGTCGCCTTCGTGGTGGCCCTCGGGGGAGCGTCGTTCCCGGTACAGGCTCTCGTCTGGCTCGTCGTGACCGCCGTGACCATGGCCTTCGTGCGTCCCTTGGCCATGAAGAAATTGCGTCCCCCGGCGGGAGACTTGGCGCACCCCACCTTGACGGCCTTGACGGGCCAATACGGCGTGGTCGAGGACGAAGTGGGTGACGAGATCCATCCGGGACGGATTCGGATTCGCGGTGAATCCTGGCGCGCCGTGACCGACGCGGGTGCCAGCCTGGCCGTCGCCACGCCGGTGGTGGTCACTAAGGCGTACGGCACCACGTTGTGGGTGGAGCCGCGCGAGACCCCGGGCGGCGAAGAGGCCGACTAGGACGCCGCGGGTGGAGCGCTAAAGCCCGGCACGTCGCCCAACACGCTGCGCAGGGCCTGCGCGGCACCCAGCAGGGCCGAACTTTCGGCCGGAATGATCAATTTCGTGTTCTCGGACTCCGCGAACTTCGACAAGGTGTCGAGTTGGAGAATGGCCACCAGCGTGGGATCGGGGTCTTGCCCCTTGATGGCGGCGTAGACCAGCGCGACGGCCTGAGCGCGACCCTCGGCCTCGAGAATGGTGGCCTGGCGAAGCCCTTCGGCGCGCAAGATGGCGGATTGCTGGGCACCCTCGGCCTCCTTGATCGCCGCTTGTCGTTGACCGTCGGCGACGTTGACCGCGGCCATCTGGGTGCCTTCCGACTCAAGGATGCGCGCCCGCTTCTCCTGGTCGGCTTGTTTCTGCAGGGCCATCGCCTGGAGAATCTGCTCGGGCGGAGTGATCTCGAGGACCTCCACGCGGTTGATGCGCACGCCCCACTTATCGGTGGCCTCCTCCATCTGGGTCTGCAACAACGAGCCGATGCGCTCCCGCTGAGAGAAGGCTTCGTCCAGGGTGATGGAGCCGAAGACGGCGCGCACCGACGTGCGCGCCAGGTTGTCCACGCTGACCAGGTAGTCAGAGTTCGTGAAGAGGGCCAGTCGCACGTCGACCACCTGGGAAAAGATGGTGGCGTTCACGATGACCGCCACGTTGTCGCGGGTGATGACCTGCTGACGGTCGCCGGTACGCGGGGTCTCGCGCACGTCGACGATCTTCATGACCTCGATGAAGGGCACGATGAAGGTGAGTCCGGGATTGCGGATGGCCTTGAATTCGCCAAAGCGCGTGACCACTCCGACGAATCCCTGTTGCACGACGCGCACCGCTTTGGTGAGGAAGATGATGACGCCGAGGACGACCAGCACCGCGACACTCAAGAGGACTATTTTCATCGTCCACCCGCTTTCTCACCCGACGGTCACGTGGCGACCGTCCGTCTAGCAGGAGTGTACCCGGGTGATGCGCCGGTAGTCTGAGGAGCATGCCCAACACTCTCGTGGAGCGCGACGTGCTCGAGCGCGTCGTCAATGAATCACTCAGCCGCGGCGCCGACTTCGCCGAGATCTTCGTGGAGGACCGCGCCAGCGCGTCGGCGTCACTCGACCAGCGGCGCATCCAGGAACTCAATTCGTCGCGCCGTCGCGGGGCGGGCGTGCGAGTGGTCGTGGGCGAGACCACCGGTTTCGCGCACACCACGGACCTCTCCGTCGCCGGACTCCTGAGCGCGGCCCGCGCCGCGGCCGCGGTGGCGCGTGAGCAACGCGGTGGCGTGCGCGAGGTCACGCTCGAGGCGCTGCGCGACTACCCCTCGCGCGCCGAGGTGTCGCCCGATCGCGTGGCCAAGTCCGCCAAGATCGAACTGATGATGCGGGCCGACGAGGTGGCGCGCTCCAGTGCCGACGCCATCAGCCAGGTGCAGGTGGGGCTCTCCGATTCGACGCGCCGTTTCGTGGTCGCCAACTCCGAGGGCGTGTTCGCCGCCGACGACCAAGTTCGTACTCGCTTCATGGTCTCGTGCGTGGCCAACGGCGACGGAGGTATGCAGACCGGCTATCGACCACTGGCGGCCACGCGCGGTTTCGAGTTCCTGACACCCGAATCGGTGGAGGAAGCGGCCCGAGGTGCCGCGCAACAGGCGTTGACGAAGTTGAGTGCCCGACCCGCGCCCTCCGGAGACCTCCCGGTGGTACTGGCGGGGGGATCCGGGGGGATTCTGTTTCACGAGGCCTGTGGACACGGCCTCGAGGCCGACGCCATCATGAAGCAGGCCTCGGTGTACGCCGGCAAGCTCGGACAACAGGTGGCCAGTCCGTTGGTCACTCTGGTCGACGACGGCACGATGACCGGCGAATGGGGGTACCTGGCCGTCGACGACGAGGGGCGGACGAGCGGACGCAACGTTCTGATCGAGAACGGGATCCTGACCGACTACATGTGGGATTACCTGCGCGCGCGCAAGGAGGGTCGTTCGTCCTCGGGCAATGGTCGTCGCGAGAGCTACGCGCACCTGCCTATGGTGCGCATGACCAACACCTACCTCATGGCGGGTGACGCGGACGCCGACGAGATCGTGGCTCAGACGCCCCGTGGGGTGTACGTGGCGCAACTCGGCGGTGGGCAGGTCAATACGGCGACCGGTGACTTCGTCTTCGGCGCGACGGCGGCCTTCTTGATCGAGAACGGCCGCATCACCACGCCGCTGCGCGATTGCAACCTCATCGGCAACGGCCCGCAGATCCTGCAGCGCGTCGACGCCGTGGCCACGGACTTCTCCACCACGCCGGGCACCTGTGGCAAAGACGGCCAGCAGGTGCCGGTGGGCTGCGGCCAGGCGACCATGCGCTTATCGGGTATCACCATCGGGGGGACGGCGGCGTGAGCGAACTACTCGAACGAGCCCACGAGTTGCTGTCGCACGCGCGCGACGGCGAGGAGATGGAGGTCTTCGTCTCGCGCGGCGTGGAAACCGAGATTCAGGCCTATCAGGGTGACGTGGAGAACCTCTCGAGCTCCACCTCCGCCGGGATTGGCGTGCGGATCCTCGTCGACGGTCCGGCGGGTGCCCGGGTGGGTTCGGCCTTCGCGGGATCGCTCGACCCCGAGGCGATCGCCGAAGCGGTGGAGCACGCGCGCGACAACGCCCGCTTCGCCACGGAGGATGAGTTCATCGCCTTCGCTCGTCCCGACGGGGTCGCCGCGGCCACCTTGCACCTGGTCGACCCGGCGGTCAGCGCCACGTCCATGGACACGAAAGTGGCGATGGCGATTGACCTCGAGAAGATGGTGCGCACGGGCGATCCACGGATTCGTCAGGTGGACTCGGCCAACTACTCCGATTTCCTCGCCGAGGCCGCCATCGTGACGACGACGGGTATTTCGGCGTCGATGGAGCGCTCCGGCGTCTACGTGTCGGTGGAGGCCATTGCGTCGGACGGCGACGAGGACCAGACCGGGTGGGGATTGTCGGTCGGCCGCGCTCCGGGGGACATCTCCCTCGAGGCCGCGGCCGGTGACGCGATCCGCCGGGCCACGCGCATGCTCGGCGCCGTCAAAGCCCCGACGTCCAAGGGGGTGGCCGTCTTCGATCCGCGTACCGCGGCCAGTCTGTGGTCGATCATGGGCAGTGCCCTCAGTGGTGACGCCGTCGTGCGAGGTCGCTCGTTCTTCGCGGGCCGTCTCGGTGAGATGGTCGCCGCCGACAGCGTCACGCTCATCGACGATCCGACCGATCCGCGTCACTTCGCCGCCAGCGCCTTCGACGCCGAGGGGCTCGCGTCGCGACGCAACGAACTCATCACCCAGGGTCGTCTCGAGCGATTCGTCTACGACACCGTGTCGGGGCGTCGAGCGGGCACCGCCTCGACGGGTAACGCCGTGCGCGGCGGTATCTCGGGCTCACCCTCGGCGGGGTGTCGCGCCCTGCAACTGGTGTCGGGCGACATCGATCAGGACGAGATCTTTCGCCGCGTCGGCGACGGAATCTTCGTCGAATCGTTGACCGGGGTGCATTCGGGCGTCAATCCCATCTCGGGTGACTTCTCGGTGGGTATCACCGGTCTCATGATTCGCGACGGTGTTCTGGCGGAACCGATCCGGGAGGTGACGATCGCTTCGACACTGCAGCGCATGCTCCTCGACGTGATCTACGTGGGCAACGACGTCCAGTGGTTGCCGGGTCTCACCGCGGCGCAGACGCTGGCTATCGACAACATCTCGCTGTCGGGTAGTTAGTCGCCCGAGGACGCGGGTGCCGGGGTGCTGGGAGCGGGGGAAGCGCTCGGCGCGCTGGAGGGCGGCGTGGCGGCGGAGGATGAGCCGCGCGAATCGGTCTTGTAGAAGCCCGAACCCTTGAAGACGATGCCCACGCCGGAGAAGATCTTGCGCAATTCCCCCCCGCAGGCCTCGCACACGCTCAGGGGCGCGTCGGAGAACTTCTGCACGGCTTCCACCCGCTGGTGACAACTCTGGCATTCGTACTCGTAGGTCGGCATCAACCTTCTCTTTTCTTCGGGACCTCTCCAGTTTAGTCCTCGCTCTTCTCGCCCCGTCCATTGGTCGGTAGCATGAACGAGTGGACGAATTCCACCAACTCCGCCCCTCGCCCCTCGGTGGCACGTTCCCGCGCGACCGAGGACCCACTGAAGTCTCGGCGCGTCGCGCCCTGGCGCGTTGTCGCGTGATGATGGCGCCCGAGACGACCGCCGCCATCGCCGCCAACGCCACCGCCAAGGGTGACGTCCTGGCGACGGCCCGCGTGGCGGGGATCCAGGCCGCCAAGTCGGCCGCGACGTTGCTACCGATGGCCCACCCGGTCCTCGTCGGGAACGTCTACATCAATTTCACGGTGGGCGACACCTACATCGAGGTGGAGGCCGGTGTCGACACGGTGGACCGCACTGGCGTGGAGATGGAGGCCCTGGTGTCGGTGACGATTGCCGCTCTGACCATCTACGACATGTGCAAGTCCCTCGACCGCACGATGACCGTGGAACGCGTCGCGCTGTGGGAGAAGTCGGGTGGTCGTTCCGGGCCGTGGCGTCGTGTGGTCAGCGACGACGAGCTCGACGCGTCGTGAGAAACCGCGACCGCCTCGACGGGCCTCTTCGGGGAGTGGGGACGTGAGCGCTCCCCGGGCCGGCGCCGAACCCAGCCGGGAACGCATCGTCGCGCTCGTGTTGCTGTTGCAGCGAGCGTTCACCGACTCGCGTCCCCTGACCCAGGACGAGATCGTGCGCGACCTGCGGATCGACGAATACCCGGCCACGTCGAAGAACCCGAAGAAGGTCCTGGCCTACGAAGGTGGCGAGGCCGCGGTGCGCCAGAAGTTCGAGCGGGACAAGGCGCGCATCCGCGACCTGGGCTTTCAGATCGAGACGGTCACGCGTCCCGATGACTTGATTGGGTACCAGATCGACCCCTCGAGTGGGTACGCTCCGCCGATCCACTTCACCCCGGCCGAGGGGCGCGTGGTGGCGACGGCGTTGGGCTTCTGCGGCTTCGGCAAATCGGGGGCGTTCAGCGTGTTCAACGACGGACCGGCCGGCGACGGCGGACTGGAGTTCTCGGCCTACCTGACCCCGGCGGTGCGGGCCATCAAGCTGCGCCGCACGCTGAGTTTCGACTACCAGTCCTCGGTGCGCAAGTCGCGCGAAGTGCAACCGCTGACGATCCTGCACGAGGCGGGTCGTTCGTACCTCGTGGCTCGCGAGGTCGGCGGGGGACTCATCAAGGGGTACCGCTTCTCGCGAATGACGTCGATGCCCGTCGTGACCGCGGAGACCTTCGAGCTCGACGAGGCCACGTCGGCCCTGGCCTCGGCCTGGCGTCCGCAGTACCAAAAGCGCCCCACGCCCATCGACGTGGTCGTCCTCACCAATCACCACTACGCCGAATTGCTGGAGCGACAGTACGAGGGAGCCGCGTGCGCCGCCAAGAAGGATGGTCGGGTGGAAGTGGGCATTAGCTTCGATGATCCCCACGCCGCCATGCGTTTCGTCCTCGAGGGCGCCGAGCGGGTTCGACTCACCAGTCCGAAATCGATGGTCAAGGACTTGCGGACGTGGCTGGCCAGCGTCAATCGCGGAAAGGCGCCGGTGGCGGCCGATATCAAATTTCCCGCGGCCAGTTCGGGTGACGTCTTGGGCCAAACCCTCCAGTTGCTCCACGCGGTCTATAACGCCGAGGACGGTCTTCGGGTGTCGGAGCTCGCCCACCGTTTCTCCATGGACCCCGATCTGGTGCGCTCCATCATGGGTCGTCTGGTCACCATGGAGCCAATGGTCGACGCGTTCGACGGCGTCATGGCATTTCCCGCGCGGGTGCTCAAGGAGTGCGACGACTGGGACCACGAGGACACCGACGATTCGACCTATCGGGCGGAGTTCGTGTCCGACGACGACGAACCGTCGGCGTTCATGTGGCGCGACCTCTTCGAACTCAACGTGGCCCTGCGCGAGGCGTCGCGCCTCTTCGAGGACCCGGCCATCTTCTCGGCCATCGAGAAGATCGAGGAGGTCACCAGCCACGTGCTGCGCATTGAGCACCCGCACAACGAGCACCTCCTCGCCGCCGTCTACGAGGCGGTGACCCAGCGCGAGCAGCTCAAGATCACCTACACCGCGGGGACCTCCGACACCCCCGAGGAGCGTTGCATCGAACCCACGGCGGTCAAGGTCCTCAACGGCCATACCTACGTGCGGGCGTACTGCCTGACTCGCGAGGCGTGGCGCACCTTTCGCGTGGACCGTATCGGTTCCATCGTGGCCAAGTCACCGGCGACCGAGGATCGTGGTGTCGACCCCGTCCCCAACTGGCTCACCGCCGTGGGTGACGAGGGTGACGAAGTGGTCGTGGTCGTCAACGCCACGACCCGGTACCTGTTCGAGTCCCTGCCCGGGGCGCAGTGGGCCACCCTCGCCGATGGGCGTCACGCGGTCAAATTTCACGTGGTCGACGCGGATTTCCTCGACCACGTCCTCCTCCTGGCCGGACCCGGCGCGGTCGTGGCGACGGAGAAGTACGCGCACGCTGGTCACGAGCTCGCTGATCGGATCGCCAGTCAGTTGTAGCCGACCGTTGGGCCCCGCGAGGAGGCCCAATGATCAAGGTGATGGTGCGGCGCTCGCGCGACCTGAGGTACCTCAACGACGACCCGGCGCTCGAACTCGATGGTGTACGCGAGGGGCCGGCCTCGCGGTGGTTGCGCGGTGAGGGTGACCTGACGTCGCCGTGGGAGGCGCAGCGCCTTCTGACCTCCACGCCGCGATCGGCGGTCGTGGGCTACGACCTGATCATCGCGGCGCCGCGGCCGATATCGATCCTGGTGGCGCTCGACGAGTCCTACGCCCCCGCGGTCGTCGCGGGGCACCGGCGCTCGGTCGCCGACGCAGTCACGTATCTCGAACGTCGAGCCTTGGTGGTGCGCGATCGCCGCGGTGGTGATGACCGGGACGCCGCGGCCGAGTGGGAGCGCATCGCGGCGTACACCCACGGGGTCAATCGCCACGGGGAACCCCACCTGCACGACCACGTCCTCGTCGGCGCGCGACCCCGCGACGAGGATCGCGTCCTCGACGCCCGCGGACTCTTCGCCCACGCCCGCGCCGCCGACGCCCTGTATCGCGCGACACTCCGCGCGGAATTGGCGCGCACCACTCCCTACGCACCGTGGCAGTCGTTCGAGGGGGTCGAGCACGTGAAGGGGCTCGACGAGGGGTATCGGGCGTTGTGGGGCGGTCACTTCGATGATCGCGGTGCGAAGCGCTACGTGACGCGCGACGACGTGCGACGGCAGTGGTCCCGTGACCTGGAGCGCTTCGTCGCACTGGGCGTCGTGCCCGCGCCCTCGCATCAGCGCAACTCCCTCAACGAACACGCCTTCGCCGCCGCCTTCGAGGGACGACACGAGGTTCATCGCCACCACGTGGTGGAGGCGTGGGCGAACGCCGCCACCTTCGGCGCCTCGGCGCACACCATTGAGGGGGCGCTGGATTTGATGTACCCCGAGGTTCGCGCGGCGCGCGGCGTCCGCGGACCCACGTTGTCGGTGGGTCGGGCACGGATGGTCGCGTCGGTCCGCGAGCGAGGGGCGCGTCCCCTGGATCTCGCGGAGTTGACCGAGTGGCGTCAACGGACGCGCGATCGCTCCGATCCCGGATGGGGGCGTTCGAGGTAGGGACGGAATCGCGCATCGCGGTATGACGGGGTCAACTCGATCCATCGCAGATTCTTGTGGTGGTCGAGGCCGAGCGCGTAACCGTCGCGACCGCGCGCCACGTCGGCGACGGAGAGATTGTCGCGTTCGACGAAGGAGCGCGAGTATCCCGTCGCACGCCCGCGACGCGAGTGCTGCACCTGGGTCGACTCACTCATCGATCGTCCCCCGAGACGGCTGATCATGTCGAGTGTGGTGCGATCGGCGATTCCCGGTAGCACAATCGTCGAAGGAAAGAGCGAGAGGAATCCGTCCGCCTGGGTTCCCCAGCGACTCCGCGCTTGACTCAGGTCCTGGAGGCACGCGAGGGTCACGACACCTTGCCCGCCGCCCTCCGAGACGATACTCGCCAGTCGCGGTAGCGGAGCGACGTTGGCCAACTCGTCCAGCGCGAGCAGCAAGCGCGAGCCACGATGGTGGGAGTCGTAGGTAGCGTGCACGACCTCTTCGATGAGTCCCACCACCAGTGGCACGCTCACGGCCTGGTATCGACTCGGGGCGACGACGTGCAATTGGTGGGGACCCGACAAGAACTGCTCGATGTCCAGTGGCGCCTCGCGAGCGGCGGCGCGAGCAGCGTCAGTACGCGTGCCGGCGAAGAGACCCGAGGCGGTCGACCAGATACCGGAACGCTCGCGTTCCTCGGTGGCCAGCACGCCGCGGAGCAGGCTGACGGCGGGGTGCGCGTCCCCGTAGCGGGTAGTGAGGTCGCTGACCAGGTCGTCCGCGCGTCGCGTGTCGACGCGTTGGGCGAGCTGACCGAGCGACTCGCCGCGCAGCGCGGCCGCGTGGAGGAGGGGAGCGACCAGGGCTCCCGCCCGCTCGTTCCAGTGAGACTCTCCTTCGTCGAGGTGGCGCCGACGACTGACGTCGACGAGTGATCGCGCCGCGAGAACCGCCCCGTCCCACGTCCGCGCGTGGCGTAGTGGGGAGTACCCGACCCGACGAACTCCCGGCGGGGTCACCACGGTGCCCGAGGGATCGAAGAGCAACGTGGTGCCGTCGCGTCGCGCTCCGCTCATCGCTCGCACTACGTCGTCCTTCGTCGAGGTGACAATGACTGAGCGCGTCGTCATCAATAAATTCGGAATAATGAGTGACGTGGTCTTGCCACTTCGACTCGGACCCAGCACCAACGTGGAACGTTGTGCACCACTCGTCACGTCGTGATCGTTCGCGCGCCCGAGGTAGATGCCGTGTTCGATCATCACTCGACCAACGGTTGGAAAAAAAGTCGAGGATGCTTGACATTGATGTGTAAAGCGAGTGGACTTTAAATGTCCTTTGCGGAGGGGACGAGAAGACGACGTGAGATGGTACGTAACGAAGTTGTTCTCTTCGCGAGAGACCGTGCACTGCGAGCAGTCGTCGTACAGCTGAGAAGCTGGATGACACATGATCGAGTACGCGTCGATCAAGGCGGTACCGACAACGACGTCGCCACGGTGGTGAGGTCGAGGTCCCAAGTTGATTCAACGTTGAAACCCAAGGAGGGAAAGTGGCACCAGCCGCGAAGAAGGCCGTAGCCAAGAAGGCTCCTGCGAAGAAGGCAGT
>Ga0209698_10002447_pt1 | contig 21030 bp, 20 predicted proteins | sample LitLauG_LLR_2012_FD_187203 | JGI IMG/M metagenome (GOLD analysis project Ga0209698, IMG submission 187203) | Freshwater sediment microbial communities from Pennsylvania, USA - Little Laurel Run_MetaG_LLR_2012 (SPAdes) (version 2) | ecosystem: Environmental > Aquatic > Freshwater > Creek >...
GCCGCGCCCAGCACCACCGTCATCACCAGACCCAGCAGCAGCGCGCGCAGGGTCAATTCCTTCATCTTCACGTTTTCGGGAACAAAAGGACGATGCATAGAAGGCATGATGATATCACTCCGCTGGACCCTCACGTTACAATGAAGTTTCCTCGGCAAACATGAAGAAAGCGGTCTGTTTATTGAGCGGCGGACTCGACTCCGCCACCTGCCTGGGCGTCGCGCGGCGCGATGGGTTCGAATGCTACGCGCTGTCATTCGACTACGGGCAGAGGCATGCGGTGGAACTGGCGGCGGCGGCACGCGTGGCCGCGTTTTATGGCGCGAAGGAGCACAAAGTCGCGAGGATCGATTTGCGGATTTTCGGCGCCAGTGCGCTGACCGCCGATTTGTCGGTGCCGAAGCACGAATCGGTGGACCAGATCGGCGCAGGCATTCCGATTACATACGTGCCTGCGCGCAACACAATTTTTCTGTCGTTCGCGATGGCCTGGGCGGAGGTGCTGGAGTCGGCCGATATTTTCATCGGCGTCAACGCCATCGATTATTCAGGCTATCCGGATTGCCGCCCAGAGTTTATCGCCGCGTTCGAGCGCATGGCGAATCTGGCGACGAAGGCGGGCGTCGAAGGGGCGACTTCACTGCGGATTCACACGCCTTTGGCCCAGTTGAACAAGGCGGGAATCGTGCGCTTGGCCGCCGATGTCGGCCTCGATTTTGCGCTCACACACAGTTGTTACGATCCCGATGAAGGAGGGCGATCATGCGGACAATGCGACTCCTGTCTCCTGCGCCGGAAGGGTTTTTTGGAGGCGGGGATTCCGGACCCTCTGCCATACCGTTCCTGAACGTCGCGGAGATTTTTTACTCCGTCCAGGGCGAAGGCATGCTGGCCGGGACGCCGAGCGTGTTCGTGCGCCTGAGCGGCTGCAATCTGCGCTGCAAATGGTGCGACACGCCGTACGCGTCATGGGAACCGGAAGGCGATGAGATGATGATGGGTCCGGTGATCGCCGCAGTCCGCCGCAATTGGGCCTCGCACGTGGTGGTCACCGGAGGCGAGCCGATGATCGCGCCCGCGGTCGTGCTGCTGACCGAACGCCTGAAGAGCATGGATCAGCACATTACCGTCGAAACGGCCGGTACGGTGTACGCGCCTGTCAAGTGCGACCTGATGAGCATCAGCCCGAAGCTCGCCAATTCGACACCGCACCGTCGCGACGGAGGCCGCTGGGCTGCGCAGCATGACCGCCTGCGGTATCAGCCGGAGGTATTGAAAAAGCTGATGGCGGAGTATCCGTATCAGCTGAAGTTCGTCGTTTCGCGCCAAGACGATCTAAAGGAAATCTTCCAGATCATTGAAGACACGGGCGCGGACCGGTCACGCGTGATGCTGATGGCCGAGGGAACGAATGTCGAGACGATCTTCGAGCGCGCGCAATGGATAGTCGAGGTGTGCAAGAACGAGAAGTTCCGGTACAGTCCCCGGCTGCACATCGATTTGTGGGGCGATAAGCGAGGCGTGTGAAAGGCCAAGACTGTGGCGCACGCGTCCACGCGTGCCGCATCGACGTTAGCGTCGATGTCTGGCAGGCGTCGAGACGAGTCTCGACCCGGCTCGCATGAGTGCGCACGCCACAGTATGGTCGCAACCTAATTGTGCACGGTTAGCGACAGTTTCTGGTTCAGCGGCGTGCCTCCGACCGTGATATTGATCGGATAATCGCCATTCGCAAGCGCAGGGACGGTGATGTTGAATTGATAGAGCCCGACGAATCCTGGCGCGAGGCCGGCGTAGGAAATCGTCGCTGGCGTGGTGCCAAACGACAGCGCGACTCCGTTGGTGGTCGCATTTCCGACGGTAGTGATGACGCCCGATGCGTTACTGGGCGTCACCGGACCGAAGCCCAAGCCGTAGGCCGTGATACTTTGGCCCGGCTTCGCGGGTTGGTAATAATACGGCGGGACACTCAGGCTTGTGTTGCCAACGAACGCGTAGCCCAGAGGTTTCGTGGAATCGGTGATCAGCGCGACCATGTACTGCGTGCCACCGACAAGGAAGCTGGCCGGAGCCTGCATGCCCGCGGCTAATGCTGTTTTCTGGACGCTGGTCGAGTTGCTGGTGCCTGCGCACGTGGTCACCATGATCGGGACGTTGCCGGTGGTGGAATCGTCGGGAGCCTGGACGTCGATCTGCGTCGGGCTGATGTAGTAAACGTAAGCAGGCTTGCTGTTGATTGAAACGGTAACGCCGTCCAGCATCGTGGGCGCGTTGTTGCCGGCGAAATCCGCGCCGGTCCAGGTGCGCGAATCGGGCGCGAGGTTGGAGCCTTTAATTTCGAGGTAAGAGCCTGAAGCGAAATTTGCCCAGCCGCCGAAGTCGGTGGCGGAATTAATACTGGTGACGGCCGGAGCGGTGCTGAGAGAGCAGGTGGATGCCGCCACGGGCGTCATCGTGTATTGCGCGGTGTAGACGTGATCGCCAGATGCGGAGCCGTCGCCGTTCACAGCGTTGCCCGCGACGTAAAAAATAATATTGCCGACGTTCGATGAAGGAGGGGTCCAGGTAAATGTGTACGGCGCGGTGCCCACCAGCGCGGCCGACGGATAGTAGTGCGAGATGAACTCGAGTGGCGTGGAGGAGGGGCAGCTTATGCCGTCATTTCCCGCTCCGCTGGTGGGCGTATTCATCGGCTGGTCGGTCGCGTCGGTGCACAGGATCAACAGATTCTGCACCGTGGCCGCGTAAGAAAACGTGCCCGCTTGCGCATCGTTCGAAGAGGCGCGGGAACTCATTTGGAAGCCGTACTTCGAGTTCTTGGGATCGGTCACGGTAACCGTGATCGTGATCGGCGCTCCGCCTGGAGTGTACGTCATGCCGCCGGAAAACGTCGCCGTGACGTTACCGCCGCCGCCGTTGACTGCGGTTCCCGTATGGCAACCGGATGCGGCGCAGGACTTCGCGCCGTATTGATCCTTCGGCGCGCCACTCGCACCTGGATTGGGACCGTAATAATAGGCCCAAAGAGCCACCGGCGCAACGGCTACGAACGTGCCCGTTAAACCCCAAATGAACTTTCTCTTATTCAAAGCGAAGTCTCCCCACTCATCTTCAAACACCGCAATCCTTTTTTTGCTGCGGTGCTCAATGGAATTTTGTCGATTTCTTTTTCGGCGAACCAGCGAAAACCTGGTGCCGCTTGTCCTGCAACAGCTTCGCTCACCGTGAACCGGTAGCTCCGATGCGTGATCGCGTGGCGAAACTCACCCAATTTCGCTCCAATTCTCGCGCCTTCAAAGGGTTCCGGCAAATCCCAAAAACCTTTCACCCGGCCGGACTGCGTTAACAAAATGCGGCCGTTCCGGCGGATGACAAGGAGCGTTCTTTCTAGGAAGATGGTCTCCGGCTTCCGGCGTTTCAAGGGGAGGTCGCGCTGGGTACCATGGCGGAACGCCTCGCACGAGGACGCCACGGGACAAACGCTGCACAATGGCTCGCGAGGCAGGCAGACCGTCGCGCCCAGCTCCATCATTGCTTGATTCCAGCGCGCCGGGTCCTTACGATCCAGAAGCGTTTCGGCGGTCTCGGCCGCGTCGCCTTTGCCGTTTGTCAGACGCGCGATCACGCGGCGGACATTGCCGTCGACCGCTGCATAAGGCAAGCCGAAAGCGATGCTGGCGACTGCAGCCGCCGTGTAATCGCCTACTCCTGCCAGAGCGCGGATGTCTTCATACGCGGAAGGGAACGCGCCGCGCTCTTCGATCTGGCGCGCGGCGTTTTGCAGATTCCGCGCCCGCGAGTAATAGCCGAGTCCGCTCCACATGGTCAGCAACGCTTTCTCCGATGCAGCCGCGAGGGCCGCGGTGCCAGGAAATTTTTCGAGAAAACGTGTGTAATAGGGGATCACCGCCGCTACGCGTGTTTGTTGCAGCATGATTTCGGAAATCCAGATGGCATAGGGGTCGCGCGTGTTTCGCCAGGGCAAATCGCGCTTATGACGCTCGTACCAGCGAACCAGCTTTCTGCGGATGACGGCGGCGTTCAACCTTCTATTCTAGTGACACAAGCCGGGGATTTTGTTTTCCCCGCACTCACGCGCGGGGTTGTAGCGAGTGCCAACCCCGGCGTCAGAGTATGTGTGAAAGCTCGCCCCAGCCGAAAATCTTCACCGGCGAAGGGGACTGCCTTCTGTGTCCCCAATCCACAAACGCCGCAGTTTCACCAAAACGTGACCAGTGGACACAGTTGCCTGTCCCCTTCGCTTCCGCGATGCTCGTCCAGGGGCGGGTTTTCACACAGAGTCGTCAGCTTGGGGAACCGCACACTATACTGGAAGAAAGCCCCGCAACTTCATTCATGCCGGATTCTATTCAGATCAGAGGCGCGCGCGTCCACAACCTCAAAAACATCTCGCTCGACATCCCTCACGAGCAGTTGACGGTGGTCACGGGCGTGTCCGGCTCGGGTAAATCGTCGCTGGCGTTCGATACGATTTACGCCGAAGGGCAGCGCCGCTACGTGGAATCGCTGTCGGCCTACGCGCGGCAGTTTTTAGAGCGCATGGAAAAGCCCGACGTGGACGATATCGACGGCATCGCGCCACCAGTGGCCATCCGGCAGAAGAATACCACGCGCAACCCGCGCTCGACGGTGGCCACGTCCACCGAGCTGTACGATTTTCTGCGCCTGCTGTGGGCGCGCGCCGGGCGCACGTATTGTCCGAACTGCGGCATCCACGTGGAGCGCGATACGGTGGACCAGATCGCGACCAAGATGCAACAGCTGCCGGACGGGTCGCGCTGGTATGCGCTGTTTCCGATTCCGCACGATGACAACAACGACGCGCTGCGCGACCGCCTGTTCGATCTGCGCAAAAAGGGGTTCAACAGGCTGTATCAACAGGGCAAGACCTACGAGTTTTCAACGCCCGAATCGCTACTGGACGTGGATTTTTCGAAGCCTGTTTTTATCCTCGTGGATCGCCTCGCGATCACCCCCGACATACGCCAGCGGCTCGTGGATACCGTCGAGATTTGCTATCGCGAATCGGGCGAGGTGATTTTTGAGTCCGCGTCGCCCGACCAAACCGCGCTGAAGTTCAACGAAAAGTTTTCCTGCAAGAAGTGCGGCCTAGAGTTTCTGACGCCGGAGCCGAGTCTGTTCAGCTTCAACAATCCCTACGGCGCATGCAAGCGCTGCCAGGGCTTTGGCAACACCATCGATTACGACATGGATCTGGTGGTGCCCGATAAATCCATTTCCATCGCTGACGGCGCGGTCGATCCCTGGACCAAGCCTCAATATTCCTGGTATCTGGACGAATTTCGCGCGGCCGTCAAATCGAAGGTGCGGCTCAATGTTCCGTTTCTAGATCTGAACGCCAGCGAGCGCAAGCTGGTGCTGGATCACATCCACCGGTTTTTCCGCGAAGTGGAAAAGAAAAAGTACAAAGTCCACGTGCGCGTGTTCCTGAGCCGGTACCGCGGCTACACCACGTGCCCCGACTGCGGCGGCTCGCGGCTGCGGCCGGAGGCGCTGTACATCCGCGTCGGCGAAAAGACCATGGCCGACCTAGTGCGGCTGAACATCGCCGAAGCGAAGGCGTTTTTCGATGGCCTGAAGCTGACGCCTGAAGAAACGCAGATCGCCGAGAAGGTGCTGGTCGAGATCCAGCAGCGGCTGAAGTTCTTGAACGACGTGGGCCTGGAATACCTGACCCTGGATCGCATGTCGGCGACGCTTTCGGGCGGGGAGGCGCAGCGCATCCAATTAGCCACGTGCCTGGGATCGCGACTGGTGGGCGCGTGCTACGTGCTCGACGAACCGTCGATCGGGCTGCATAGCCGCGATACCGGGCGGCTGATCGGGATTCTAAAAGAGCTGCGCGATCTGGGCAACACGATTGTCGTGGTGGAGCACGATCCGGACGTGATGCGCTCGGCGGATCACATCGTGGATATGGGGCCGGGCGCGGGAGAAAACGGCGGGCGCGTGATTTTTGAAGGCTCGTTCGAGAAGATGATGCGGCCCGGCGAAACGTCGCTGACGTCGCGATATCTGCGCGGCGATCTGAAGACGTCGCACTTCACGGAACGCCGCAAGATCAACCCCAAGCGCGTGATCCGGTTCCTGGGCGCGCAGGCGAATAATTTAAAAGGCATCGATGTTTCGATCCCTTTGAACATGATGGTGGCGGTGACGGGGGTGTCGGGCTCCGGCAAATCGACACTGGTGCATGAGGTGATTTATAAGACGCTCCAGAAGCGCATGAATCGCGACTCACCGCAGCCTGCGGACGAGGCCGAAGCATGGGGCATCGCGCCCGAAAAGCTCACCTGCCGCAAGGTGGAGCACGCTGAACTGCTCACCGAGGTGATTCTCGTCGATCAGTCGCCCATCGGACGCACGCCGCGCTCGAACCCGGTCACCTATATCAAAGCCTTCGACATTATTCGCGAACTGTTCGCATCCACTACGGAGGCGGACCGCCGCGGCTACACGGCGGGGCATTTTTCATTCAACATTCCTGGAGGCCGCTGCGAAACCTGCCAGGGCGACGGTACAGTGACGGTGGAGATGCAGTTCCTGGCCGACGTCGAACTGGTGTGTGAGGACTGCAAAGGCACGCGGTTCAAATCCACTGTGTTGGACGTGCGCTATCAGGGCCTGAACATCCACGAAGTGCTGCAACTGACGGTGCATGAGGCGGAGGCATTCTTTTCCTCCTCGCCGAGGCTGCTGCAGAAGCTAAAAGTGCTGAACGACGTGGGCCTGGGCTATCTGCGGCTGGGCCAGTCGGCGACCACGCTCTCGGGCGGCGAAGCGCAGCGCGTAAAGCTCGCGGCTCATCTGGCGCAAGCCACCACGCAGGGAACCCTGTATATCTTCGACGAGCCAACCACGGGCTTGCACTTCGACGACATCGCTAAACTGCTCGACGCCTTTGAGCGCCTGATGCGCACCGGCGCAAGCATCCTGATCATCGAACACAACATGGAAGTGATCCGCCACGCGGATTGGGTGATCGATCTTGGTCCGGAGGGCGGCGGCGCGGGCGGCCGCATTGTGGCCGAAGGCACACCGGAGCAGGTGGCGAAGGTGAAGGCATCGTACACCGGATTTTATCTGGCGCAGGGCTAACGTCTACTATGTAATGGATGGCAAAGCCGAAGGTTGTGGTGGTGATGCCCGCGTATAACGCGGAAAAAACGCTCCACATGACGTACGCCGAACTGCCTCACGATATCGTCGATCTGGTGATCCTGGTGGACGACGGCAGCTCCGACGAAACGCTCCGCATCGCCCGCGAATTGAAGCTGGAAGTCTTCGTCCACGACCGCAACCGAGGCTACGGAGCCAACCAGAAGACCTGCTACCGCGAGGCTCTGAAGGCCGGCGCGGAGATCATCGTGATGGTGCATCCCGACTATCAATATGACCCGACGCTGCTGCCGGAGATCATGCGGCCGATCGAAGCGGGCGAAGCCGACGTCGTGCTGGGTTCGCGTCTGCTGGGTGGCAACGCCATGGGTCAGGGCATGCCGTGGTGGAAATACATCTCCAACCGCTTTCTCACGATACTCGAAAACTGGGTATTTGGGCTGAATCTGGCTGAGTATCACACGGGTTACCGGGCCTACCGGCGCGAGGCGTTGGAATCGGCGAATCTGAGCGTGAACTCCGACAACTTCGTCTTCGATCAGGAGATTATTGCACAGTTCGTAAACGCCGGCCTGCGAATCGCCGAGATTCCCGTGCCGACGCGCTATTTTCCGCAAGCCTCGTCGGCGTCGTTTACCGCCAGCAGCCGGTATGGATTATCGATTCTGGCGCTGCTCGTCCGGTACCAGCTGCATCGCGCCGGGCTCGTCACACAGAAGCAGTTCGAGAGTAGACTCTCTTCACCCTAACCTTTACAGCCTTTTTTGCACTGCTTGTGCTGAGCCTTGCACGCCTTGCGCGCCACCTTGGTGTTAGAACGTTTCATGCACAGCGTGTAGCTGGAGCTGCACATGCTCTTGCACTGTGACTTGGGCGGGGCCGCCTGGGCGGTGGGCAGAGCCACGAACAATGCATAGGCGGCGAAGACCGGACACATGCCTACTATCGTACCCATAGGCATGACATCGGCGCTCGCCGCCTGAAACGTTAGCTTCTTTTTTCTTTAGAAGCTCAACTTGATGGCCAACTGCAACGCGCGGCCGCCGCCCACCCCGTTCACACCGCTACCGCTGCCGACAGTTCCCGTCACATAGCCAAATGTCGCGCTGGTGAGCGAGCCCTGCGGATTGCTGAACTGCGGAGTATTCGTGATCTGGAAGGCCTCAGCGCGGAACTCCGCGTCGAGCTTCTCCATGATCTTGAAGTGCTTAAACAGCGACAGGTTCAGCCCGAAGAGGCCGGGCCCGAACATGCTGTTACGCCCGACAGTGCCGAAAACGCCGGTACCCACGGGCTGCGCGAAGCTCGCGGTGCTGAACCAGGGATTGCCGACGTTGATTCCCTTCGGATACGTCACCGGGGCGATCTGATTCGCGGTCTGCGTGCTGCCCGGAGCATTCAGCGCACCGCCGTTGGCCGTGACAAAGAACGGAGTCCCGGTCAACAGTGTGAGGATACCCGAAACCTGCCACCCACCGACGATCTGCGACGCGATGCCGTGGTCCGCGAATTTTTTACCGCGGCCGAACGGCAGCTCATACACATAGCTCTGGACGAAGTTCAACTTGCGGTCGAAATCGGCAGGAGCATAGTTGCGCTGCTGGTTGATGAAGAACGTGAGACCGCCGTCGTCGCCGGACTGGAAGCTCATGGCCTTCTGCCAGGTAAACGAGGTGGTGATGCCGAGCCCTGAGTTGAAGCGGCGGTTCATCTTCACCTGCAGCGATTGGTAGTTAGATGAGAATGCGTCGAAGTACTGGGTGGTGCTGGCCGTGCGGCCGAAAACCGCGCCGGGCTCGCCCGCCGTGCCTGTGCCCGCGACCGATACCGAATTGATATTCGGAGCGGCAACCGTATCCACGCCATGGTTCGCTACATAAGCGACGTCCAATGTGAAGTGATACGGCAGGGACTGCTGCACCGCAATGTTCCAGGATTCGACGTAGGGATTCTTCCAGTCGGTGGGCAGGTAGACATACGCCTGACTGTTCAGCGCCGTGCCCTTCTGAATCTGGAAGATGCCGTTCGAAGGAACTGTGACCGGAACCGGCAGCGGGAACCCCGCCTGGAACGTCGCGGGCGTGGCACCGTCCGCCAGCACCGCGGGTCCGAAGCCGTTGCCGGTAGTCTGATAGGAGTTATTGGCGCGCACCGGATAGTTATAGGCGTAGGTGTTGTCCGGAAACGGAGTATAGCTCATGCCGAAACCGGCGCGAATGACCGTCTTTTCGCTCAGGCGGTACGCAATGCCTAGGCGAGGCGCAAAGTAGCGATAACGCGACTGAAGGCCCAGATTGCTGGGGTTGCCGCCCACGCCCGCGATCACCAACTGGTTGGTGTTCGGGATGTAGTTGGAGAATCCTCCGGCGAACTGCGGGGTCGGAGGCGCGTAGTATTCCCAGCGCATGCCGAGATCGACCGTCAGCTTCTGGTTCACCTGCCACTTGTCGCCGGCAAACATGAAATATTGCCAGGCACGATAGGCCGGAAAGTAGGTGTTGACGTCGCGGCCCACCGAACTGGGACTATCCAGCAGGAAGGAGGCGAAATCGTTGGCGACGCCCGTCGGCGACGTACTGCCGCAGGAGCCCGAAGAGGTTGGGTTGCTGCATAGCGCCGTCTGATTGGTGCCGAAGTTGTAAACGCCACGCGGGCTGTAGGTCTGATCCTGCAGCAGATCGTCGCGCAGCCGGCGGAGGTCCGCCCCAAACTTGATGGTGTGGTTGCGGATAATCTTGGTCCAGGTGTTCACTAGGTCGACGTTGGCTTCCGCTCGAATCCACGGAAGGCTGGCGGAGTAGCCTATCAGAGGGCTGGTAAAGCCGCCAACGCTGATTCCCACCTGTCCGCTGGTGAACTGGCTTATATTCACGTTCGGAATACCCAGCGCCGACGCGTCGTTCTGGCCGTAATCGGAGGGCTGCGCCACGTTGTGATAGTGCGAAATGCCCAGGCGGGCTTCGGTCAACAGCGTGGGCGAGAACACATGGTCGTAGTTCAGGCCGGCGCTGTACGTCTTCTGCACGCCCGTGCCTTCAAACGCGCCGTTGGCGTTTCCGCCGCCGGCCGGACCGAAAATCGGCGCCTGGAAAATCACCGGGCGCGCGTAGCTGAAGCGCCCGCTCAGGCGGTCCTTGTCGGTGATGTTGTAATCCATCTTGTAATCGAACGAATCGGTCGTCTTGGTGAACGGCAGCGCCGCGTAATAGTTGTTCGACGGAGACGCTTGGTTGAACGCCTGATTGGTGCCGGGCAGCAACTTCAAAATGTTCAGCGCCACCGGATTGATGCGGGTAAGCGGAATCTGGTTGCCCGCGAACGGAGTGCGCCCGACGCCCGTGAACTGATTGCCGGTTGCCGGATCGTAAATCACCGTGGTGGCCGCGCTCAGATCACCGACTCGATACGCCGCCGACGGAATCGTCTCCAGCGTCGAGGTGCCTTCCACGTCCATCACGCGCAGATAATCGACGAAGAAAAACAGCTTGTTCTTCTTGATCGGACCGCCGATGTTACCGCCCACATAGTTGTAGTGGATCGGGGGGACGGACGGATTGAAGAAGTTGCGCGCATCGAAATCGTTATTCTGCAAAAATTCGTACGCCGCGCCGTGCCATTGATTGGAGCCGGACTTGATAATGGCGTTGGTGACTGCGCCGCTAGCCCGTCCCATTTCTGGGTCGAAGTTGCTGGTGGCGACGTCCACGGTCTGAATCGCTTCAATCGGGGGAATCATGATCTGCAGCAGGCCCGTGCGCTCATTGTCGTCCACGCCTTCGATCAAATAATTGTTGCCCATGCGCATCTGGCCGTTGACTTCGGTCTGCAGCGAACTGGATGCGTTAAAAAACTGCGAGTGCTGGAAAGTGGCGGGCGCTGTACCGGGGATCAGGTTCAGCAGGCTCTGAAAATTGCGGTTGTTGCCGATGGGCGCGTCTTCCACCAGGCGCACTTCAATCTTCGCTCCCGTGTCCGCCCGGTCCGCCTGCAGGGGCGGGGGAGCGCCGGTCACTTCCACTGTCTCGCTCACATTGCCAGGGGTCAGCGTGAGGTTGATGCGGACCGTGCTATTCACCAGCACGTCGATGTCCCTCCGGCTATCCTTCTTAAAACCCGTTTGCTCCACGGTGACCATGTATTTGCCAGGAGGAAGATCGGGGAACGAATAGTTTCCGCTTTCGTTCGTGGTTGCCGAGTGCACCGTATTGGTATTCGTCTCGGTGATGGTTACCTTGGCGTTGGGGACAATCGCGCCAGTCGAATCGGTGACGGTTCCTAACAGAGTGCCCGTCACGGTTTGAGAGAAAGCGGACGCGATAAACATCACCGCGAGCGCGAACATTGCGCAAATCCTACAGAGATTTTTCATTCAGACCCTCGCGAGGAGTATATGGAAATTTCACACGTTTGTCAATTCTTTGCCGCTAATCTGAATGCTTTAGACTCAGCAACTTCTGGAAGAAAGTGCTATGTAAAATGGGAGATTTGTTGAGTCGTTTCAAAGTAGCCTTCAGGCCGACTCTGTCTCCGCCACCAGCTTCTCAACCGACATGGAATAAACGGCCGGTTTACCGTGGCGATCGCTGCCGAACAAGACCCGCTGACTGTTGGGGGAAAATACGGGCGCGACAAGCGTTGGATCGCTGGACCGGTGCTCGCAAAGGGTGAGTTCGCGGCGGACGGAGCGCAGTAACAGCAATACATAAGGAGAGGCCTTGCTGCCGCTTGCGCCCGCAAACACGCTGGCGTCAGCGTTACGGCCGATGCTGACGAACTGGCTGGTGTCCGCCAGCAGCGTATCCTCGTTGGAGTCCGGCACAAACTCGTGTAAGGAGTGCAACTTGCGAAGCTCGGCGGGATAGCTCAAGTAGAAGACCGAGCGCCCGTCCGGGCCCCACAGTGCAGGCCCCAAGCCACCTTCGGCCAAGCGCAGGCGGTAATCCTGCTTGCCATCGTAATTCGCGAGCCACCAGTTCCCAGCGCGCCTATAAAGTATGGAGGCGCGGCGCGGGCGGGGAGTCGGCAGCGCCATTTCCTCGTCGGACTCGGCCAGCGTTTCGGCGGTGCCTTTGGCGACGTTCACGAGCCGCAGCCGGTGGCGCGCGTCCTTTACTTCTATAAGCGCCACATAGAGCCCGTCGTCCGATAGTCCCAGTCCGCAGCCGCGCGAAAAGTCCTCCGGAATTCGGTAGACCTCGCGCGCTTTTAATGACGAGAGATTGGCCGACATCAGGCTGCGGCCGTCCAGATAGACGAACGATTTATCATCCGGCGCAAGCATGACGGAGCGCGGGTCAAGGTCGGCGGCGTCGGTGAGCTGGCGCTGCTGGCCGGACTTGCCGTCGATGCGATAGGCCTCGAAGCGGCCCGGGGTGTTGGACGCGGCGAGAAGAAATCCATGGCGGGAAATCGCGCGGGCTCCAGATAGATAGCTCGTGAAGTTCGGATCGGTGAGGCGGTGAACAGGGAACTCGGTTGCCGGATCCTGGTAGGTGAAAACCGCGGAGGGGGCAATGCGACCCTTCAACGATTGACCGAAACAAGCCGCTGGGAGCGACGCCAGAAACCAGCGGCGCGACAGCGCCATAACGACATCGTAGCATGCGCTACAGTAAGAGGTTCATGAGTTTTCTTCGCGATGTTCGAAAGCCCGCTCTGGCGGCGGCGATCCTGGGTGCGCTGGCTTACGGTTTGCCTTTATATGGGATGTTTCAAGCGCCTCCGGCACAATGGGGCCTCGGCCTGCTGGCGATTCTTTCGCAATACCTGTCGGTGGCATTTTACTTCGCGCTGTGGCGCCACAGCGAGCCTTTGCGCCTGACTTTAAACCTGCGGCGGCTGTGCTTGATCGCGTCGTTATTTCAAGCGCTGATCGTCAGCGCCGCGGTTCCAGGCTGGCTCGCGATGCTCGGCAAGTATCAGGAACTGGCCAAGGCGTACGGCATGAGCTTCGATGCAAACCTGGTAACGCTCATCGTGCAAGGGGCGCTGGTCTTATCGAGCGTGGCTTATTTTGTTCTGCTAGTCTCGCTGAGCGCAGCCGGGGACGCCGATGCATCGCCGAACGCGGCCTTTTCGGGGATGTTAGAAGTGCTGAGCCGAGCGGCGGTGGTGCTCGGCGGCCTGTGGCTGATCTTCGGCATCGTTGTGACGGCAATGTTCCCGAAGCAAATCTTCGACGCGCATGTGGCGACGATCACCACCAGCCAGCAGCAGCAACTGGCGTACGCCGTCCTGATGCGTCCGATCCGGGGCATGGTAACAGCCGCCTGCATCTTCGTCGCACCATACGTGGTGGCGATGAGTGTCAGGAGCAGACCGGCAGAGGTAGCCCCAGCGGAGCCACAAACTGACCCCATTCCAGAAGAGTTTACATAATATACGTTATCGGAACTTGGTTGTGCTCATTGAATGGCTGACCCTGCATTTGTCGAACGCCTCCATCACCTAAGGCGGTTGCGACGAGCGATGGGTGATGGCCTGAGGTTCGCCCAGGAACATCGCTCGCCGCACCCAACCATGCTGCGAAACCTTGCCCTCGGCCGGAGGAACAAAGTCCAGTCCTAAGCTACCGTCAAACCGCGCTCGAAAGCAACCAGTCTACAGCACCAGATTTCCCCTGAGTTTTCATCCAGGAGTCACAAGTGGTGATGATACGCCTACAGACCCAGTCCTTGCAACTAGGGTTTTTTCCGAGGCTGGAGGCATTCGAAAACACGCCATATTCGCTGCTCGGCAGGCTAGGTGGTGATGGAGTATGCCGAGCACCTGGTGTTGGTGCACGATCTCAAGCCCACTCAACTCCGCGTCTATCATCGCCGCGATCCGCCGGTCGATCTCCACGAAGTTCACCGATATCTCGACGCGCGGCAGCGACTCGCGCAGCGCCCGCACCGCCAGCGGCCGCAAAACCACGGCCCAGTCCCAGCACATCGAAATTGCCCGCCCGATCTCCGTCCACTCGTAGCGCTCCGGCGAATAGCGCCACAGGATGTAAAGCCAGTCGCGCCGGTTGTGTCCGGTCTTGTGTCCCTGCCCCGGAACCGACGCACACTCCAGGACAATCGGAATGCGCGGTGCCTGCTCGTCAGGCCACAATTGAGCGTCCGTCACAACAGCGCCAGGCCGCACGAAATCTCCCTCAAAACCCATCGCGTTTCCCGCGTCCGCATCAACGCGGCGCAGTATCTTCGCATAACTCGTCTGGCAGGACCGCGGCGAACTCCGCGGAATCCGAACGCCACCACGAACGACGGCGTCGGAGCTGCCCCCTCCCAGGTACATGCGTCTCTCCCATCACAAAAGAGCCGCGCCCCGTCCCCAGGCGCAAAACTGTCAAAAAATGTAATATTCCGGACCGCGAGGTTTATTTCGGATGAAAATCCTCGTTCCAGCAGTGTTACCAGCGGTCCTTGTGCTTTTCGAACAGTTCCTCACGCGCCGCGTTCGTCACCTCTGCGTAGATCATCGTGTTCTGGATGTTCCGGTGCCCCAGTTGGTCCTGCACCAGCGCGATGTCGCGCTCCTCGGCCAGCAGATGCGTGCCCCGCGAATGCTTGAAGCTGTGCGCGTGGCACTTCTCTCTCGGAATCCCCGCCAGCGCGCCGTAGTGCTTCACCAGGCGATCCAGTTGCCGCCGCGATATCGGCCGATGGTTGCGGCTCCTGAAAATCGCGCCTGGCCCGCGCCCGCGCTCCCTAACCCACGCGCGCAGGAACTGGCCCTCAGCCCGATGAATGCGAAATTCCCCACTGCGCGAGTGCTTCAGCCGCCGCACGAACAGCCGCCCCTCCCGCTCGTGATAGTCCTCCATGCGCAGCATGCCGACTTCGGAAGCCCGCAGCGCCTTCAGGTACATCACCCGAAACATAGCCTTGTCGCGGTTGCCCTTCAAAACCGCGAAAAACCGCTGTATTTCATCGAAAGTGAAGTATTTCAGCCTCTGCCTGGTGAACGGCTCAGAATACATATTCTGGGCCGTTCGCGGCTTTTTCTCTTGTTTTTCCGGCCTTTTTTTGATCATGGCGTTTTCCCGGCCTCACTGTAATGGGCCGCTCGCGGATCATCGCCCGGCTGCATGCGCTTTGTCGTTCGTTTGAAAGGGAGAACAGAAGGAGGCAGCAGCAGCAAACCGCGCCCCTCGGTTCCCTGCTGCTGCTGCTTTATACAGATCTAGTGTCTATTAAGACAATAATGATGCGCCCCTGTGGAAAACGAAACCGGTTTCGTTTCGCCCCCAGGCGAAGACGGCGGAAACCGGTTTCGTAACCGGTTTCGGAAAGCGGTGGGCCGTCACCGCAAAAACAGGGCGTAAACCGAGCCCCAAAACGCCGCCGAAATCAGCACCGCGATCGCCACGCCGATCCCCACTTCCTTAGCCGTGTGCCGCCGCCCCCGCCGGATCGTCCGCGGATCGCCCCCGCCGATGACGAGCAGAAATTCCAGCAAGCTCTCCTCGTCCCGATCCTCGCGCCACTGGCTCATCGCGCCCTTCCAGTGCGGAGATACAAACAGGCCGCGCGCCACCACGCCACCAGCCAGCGACCTCTCGCCGTTTGAACCCGCCAACGCAGACCGTCTGGCAGCGCGCCAAGGCACTCGCGGCACAGCTCATGCCGACCCTTTTTCGCCCCGCACACCGCGCAGGATGTCTGTCCAATCACGTCGCCCCACGTCATCGCGCCAGCTCCCGCGCCAACTGCCTCAACCTACGCTCCACCGCCGCCCGCACCATCCGCTGCAAATTCGGAACGCCCAGCGCCCGCTCGCACTCCTCCGCGTTGAACGACTTCACCGCCGCGATCCGCGACTCCGCGTCCCAGGCCTGCATCTCGTGCGCGCCATCGAAACTCTTCACCACGAAAGGATTCACCCACTTCATGCCGCACCTCCCGCCCCCAGCCGAGCCGCAATGCAAGCCATTTGCGCAATATCCGCCGGCGTGAACCGCACCTCAAACCCGATCGACTTCGCGTAGCTCTCCGCATCCGCCGCCGCCGTAACCGCGGCCCGCAGCGCCGTGGTCATCTGATGCGCCCCGCCGATCTCCCGCAGCCGCCGCTCCACAAGCGGCGTCATCGGCGCAGCCGGAGCGTTGGCCACCGCACACTGGCCACTGGCCACTTTCTCCCGAGAAACCACCCACTGCGCATCTTTCGCCCGCCCCACCCGGCACAAGGTAAACACCTCGCCAGGCTTCAGCTTCAGCTCGTCAACGCGAGCCGCCACCGACAGGTCCAGATACATCCGCCGCCCGTCGACCAGCGTGTACATCTTCTGCGTTTGTTGGTTGAAAGAAGACGTAACCTCCCGCCCGCCGTCGTACTTCAAAGCCACTTCCACAGGCACATTCGCCTGGAATTTCAATGTTCCGCTCGTTTCCATTTGTAGCCTCCCGGCCTCATGCCCACGTGAGCATAAGAGACACATCTAGATTCTCATGCCCACGTGGGCATTGCAATACAGGATTAGCCTTATGCTCACGTGGGCTTGAATTTCGGATACACTGTCCGTGATGGCGAAAAAGAAACAGTCTCTCGGCTCCCAGCTCGTCGCGATCCGCTACGCGAACATGAGCTCGGCCGAGCGCAAGGAAGCCGCCCGCAACGCGGCCGCAGGCCGCTGGGCCCGCTGGCGCGCCGCCAACAAAAAGCCACCGAAGCCAGGCGACGAAAAATTCGTAGATCTTCCCTGAGAGAATCCCCTACCCCGCCGCACTAAAGGCTATGAACTTTGCCGTCGTCGCTCTCATTGCGGCCGTGGCATCCCAGACGCCGCCCTCTGCGTCGGGATTCCGGCTCGGGTACACCCAGAAGATTTATGTGGAGGACCTCGGCTCGGACGACGCCGCAAAGCTCGTGCGCAACCAGATTATTGGCGCAATTCTTCACCGCTCGAAGCTCCACGTTGAAGGTGACAAGTCCTCTGCGGACGTGGTGCTCTCCGGAACGGCCATCGTCACGTCGGGCAGCTTGCATTGGATGGTGGGAAGCACTAGCGCCGCCGCGACGCCGAACAGCGCAGCCGCTTCGAGCCAGGTCATTGCCGGAGCCAAGACGGTGAAGATCACGCAGCTAGGCCTGCAACTCGCCGACCAGGACCACCGCATCCTTTGGGCCTTCGACGGTGGCCGCTGCCTCGACGTGCAGACGCTCCTTCTCTGGGGAGTGCCGCGCAACAAAACGCCCATCACCTGCGCGCTGGAACAGTTAGCGAAGGCGATCGACAAGGACGCCCGCGAAGCTCGGAGCCAAAAGTGAATCAGCAGCGTCCCAGCGACTTCAGACTGCTCACCGAGGCGTTTAGCCTCCGTTCCAAGTGGAAAAATACAGCGTTCTGTCTGGTCTGGGCCACGCTGTTTCTCTTCCTCCTGCCCTCAGCTTTTCGCTCCGCGCCGTACGAATGGATTCCGGTACACATGCTGTGCGCAATCGCGATGGACATGATTGCCACAGGGCTTATCATGTTCTTCGTCTTCTTGGCTCTCACCAGCAGGCGTTAGCCCCATGCGCGACCTCATCATCATCGCCGTCTGCTACTTCGCAGCCCTGCTCTTCCTGATGCTCGTCCGCGACGCCATCCGCGACGCCCGCCGCGTCCCAGGCCCGCGGCACCGCCGTCGCTAAGAATCTCGCCCCGGCCTCCCGCCCGCACCCCGAGCAGAACAGCCGACAGATCAAATTCCGGCAGCCGCACAGACACGTCCACCACTCCAACACGACACCCCGCATCCGCGCCCTCCTGAAATACCCATACGGACGCCGCGCCAGCTTCCCGCGCACCGGCATCAGCGTCTCGCCGACCGCCCCGACATCGATGAGCCGCTTCATCACGCGGCTCGCCCACCTGGGCGTCACGCCCGCGATCCCCGCCACCGTCTCGATCCGCTCCGGAGTCTCCGTCAGCGCCGCGTACACCCGCCGCCGCATTTCCGCGATCTCCGCCCCGCGCTCATCGCACCGAGGCACCGCCCGCCGCCGCCCGTCGTCGATCGCGATCCACTCTTCCTTCACCACCCGCATCGCGTTCCCTGGCCCCAGGCCCCTGGCCCCTAGCCGCTATGTTTCCCCTCCGCCGCCCACAGCTCCTTCAGGCGCGTCTCCGATTGCGCGATCCGCACGCCCACCCATTCCTTCATGGCGTCGCGCTCTTCGAGAATCGCCTTCTTGATCTCCAGCCCCAACACGAACAAAGCGAACGTGCCCGCCGCGCTCATCACCGAGAGCACGAACCCCGCAACCTTCAACCACTCCATCACCGCACCCTTCTTTCCGTCCTCGGAGGATTCGCCTTCCCCGTCCGAATCTGTTCCCAAATCGAGTTCTCCGGCTCCGTCTCTTCCTTCGGAGCCACGTGTTGCGGTGGAGGCCCAATCAGCGACATCGCCTTCTCCGTCCACGAATATTTGTCCGCTTCGTCGCTCGCGCTCGTGTGATACAGGCTCTTCAGCGTGATCGGAACCGGCGACACGTCGGAAGCCACCTGGCCGGCGCTGCGCACGGTATTTGCCACCGGGCTCAGACCCTTCGGCGCGATCTCTTTTCCGAAGTCGTTGCGCCCCGTGATCAGGTGAACCCCAGCCTTCGTGAACGGAGCCGCCTTGCTTCCCGCAAACGTCCCTGCTCCCGCCAGCAGCCCGTGTTCCTGCATCAGCGTCGCCAGATGCACCAAGTCGCCCGCCGCGCCGCGGAACATCATGTTGGTGTACACGTCGTTGCCGTCTTTGTCTTTGCCGCCGTAAACCATGAACGGCTTCTTGCTCAACTGGCCCGACAGCATCAGGCTCATCATCTGCGTCCCCACCAGCCCGCCGACAATGCTCTTCGCCCAGAACGCCCGCGATAGCCGCGCCTGCGCGGTCTCCTTATCCGTCGCGCCCGCCAGCTTGTTGCGAAACGGAATCTCCCGCATCGACGGTTTCGCGTCGCGCACCGCGTACTTCGCCAGCGCCACGTTCGACCCACTCCAGTCCGGAGCCAGCAGGATCGCCCGCGCGGTCTCCACGAATGCCTTGCTCCGGCCCATGTTTTCCCAGTGCAGGCCGCCGTACACTCCGTTCACGTAGCTCGCGATTCCCTGCCGCGCCAGGCTCCGCTGCTCCGGCGTCGCGTGCGGATTCTGGTTGTCCCACGCCATCGAGTGCAGCATATAGCTCACCACTTTGAACCGCCGCTGGATGTTGTCGAACGTGAACTTCGTGATGTGGTCCGCCACCTGCAACGTCTGCTTCGCACCCGGCAGATACGCCCGTAGAATCTCGCCCCGCGTCGGAATCGACCCCGGCTGCAAATTCTTATAGGCGTCCATCGTCCGCCCCGCGATCGACGTCAGTTCGCCGTGCGCCGCGGCGTCCCGCTCCCACTTCAGAAAATCGGCCGAGTCCCTATCCGCCGTGAAGGCCTTGTACATCCCGCTCGGCCCGATGTCATGGACCGCCATCGCGTTTTCCGTCAGCAGGTGGAATCCCGACAGCCCCAGAATCGCTTCCTTCAGCGTTCTCTGCGCTCCGCGCACCGCCGTGAACGCGCGCCCCGAAAACTCCGGATCGGTGATCGGTTTCAGCGCCTCCTGAATGAACGGAGGCACGTACAGCCGCTGCATCCCAGCCTGACCGCCGGCCGCACCCGCCGCTTGCGGCGCTTTCTCTCCGATCCCTAGCCCCATCTGCGCGCTGGGACCCTCCGCCTCCGCGCCTCCGCTCTTCACGTAGCGCGTGAATTCGTCGCTGTGCTTGGCCAACGGCTCCCAGCTCTGGGGAGCGCTCTCCTCCGTGCCCCAGTGCCCCATGCCGTTCTGCGCCATGCCCGCCTCAAACAGATGCGTTGCCCGCGCCCTCGCAAAGTTCGCGCCATGAATCGCGAACGCGTCCGCCGGGTCCATCGTCTTCGGCACCTTGCCGTCCATGATGGCGTGCAGCATCGTCGGATATTCGTCGAACCTCTTTGCTGCGAACTGGAAACGCTTGCCGATGTTACCTTGCAGGTTGATCCGGTCCGCTGGCGGAGCAGGCACCAGGTCCGCCCCCGTCCCTCCCAGCTTGCCCGGCTCGTCGTACAGATGCGGCAGGTACTCGTCGCTCTTCCACCGCGACCCCAGCCACCCACCCGCCTTCCCTTCTTCCAGCGATTTTTCCGCGATGTTCGTGTACACGCGGTTCGTCTTCAACATTTTCTCGGTCGGGTTCAGCGCCATTTTGATCACGGGCCGCAGTTGCTCGATCCGCTTCAGCGCCTCGGGGCTCGCCCCTTCCAGACCAGGGATCACCTTCCCCGATTCCGTCTTTCCGCCGCGATACGTGCCATCCAGGATCTGCTTCAGCTCTCCCGGACGGTTCGAGAACTCGCGCATGATGCCCACCGCCTCGCGCGTCTTCACGTCCGGAGTGAACAGCCGCGACGCCCGGTCGATGGCCTGATTCACCCGCGTAGTCCACGTGTCGCGCTCTCCCGTGAACCATTGCCGCAGCGCCTCTCCCGACTTCGCTTCCTCCGGCGTGCCCGCCCGCGCCTTCACCGCCTCCAGCGCCGCTCGACGCTTAGCGCGCAGCGCGTTCCCCTCCTCAATCGACTCCTTGAAGAACGGCTCAAACGCCCCTAGCCCAGACCCCAGCGTGGTAGCGCCGCCAGGCCGCGCCGCATCCCCAGGCAGCCCCTTCTCCTCTGGAGCAATAGCCGAAGTGTCCGGCAAAGGCGGAGGCGTAGCCGGTAGCTGGGGCGGAGTCTTTTCGTCGCTGGCCACTGGCAACCGGCCACTGGCCGCTTCTGCACCGGCCCCCGGCCCCTGGACCCTGGCCCCTGCCTCGGGAGCCCCAAACGCATCGGCAAACGCCTCCTCCCGCGTCGGAGGCTCATACATGGCCTTCTGCGCGCC
>Ga0209698_10002448_pt1 | contig 21023 bp, 18 predicted proteins | sample LitLauG_LLR_2012_FD_187203 | JGI IMG/M metagenome (GOLD analysis project Ga0209698, IMG submission 187203) | Freshwater sediment microbial communities from Pennsylvania, USA - Little Laurel Run_MetaG_LLR_2012 (SPAdes) (version 2) | ecosystem: Environmental > Aquatic > Freshwater > Creek >...
GCTCTGGGACGCAAGCCTTTTCTTCAAAGCACCGGCCGATACTTGACGCGCGAGGAAGCGCATGACCGCTCCCGTCTTCGTTGATTCCAACATATTCCTCTACGCTGTGGACAACGCCAACCCCCGCAAGCAGCGCGTTGCTAGGGATTGGCGGGCCGAGCTGTGGAAGAGTCGCATGGGACGAGTCAGCTTTCAGGTCCTGAGTGAGTTCTATGTCAATGCAGTGCGTCTTAACCCTGCTGCCTGCGACGAGGCTCGAGCGGAAGTTCGCGATCTGCTGGCCTGGAATCCTGTGGTCGTGGACGCGGCCGTGATTGAGGGGGGCTGGAAACTGCAAGACCGATATCAACTCTCTTACTGGGATTCACTCATTGTCGCGGCAGCCAAGGTCGCAGGGTGCGGATTTCTTCTCACCGAAGACTTACAGGACGGGCAGAAACTGGACGGAGTGGAAGTGGTCAATCCATTTGCGCACCCTCCGAAGTCTGTTCTGTAATTTCGCTTCCCCTGGAACGTAAGAGTTCAGCGAGTTTTATGAGAGCCTACCGTCCATACGCCGCGCTAGCCGCCAACGGCTTACGGTGAAACGTATACCCGTCAAACGTTTCCGAGCGGAAGTTCAAGTTCGGGGCATACAGCTTTTCAGTCTGACTCAAGAACAAATACCCACCCGGCTCCAGATACAAATGCAGCCGTTCCAGCAGCGCCGTGCGCTGCGTGCGCGAGAGGTGCGGCAACACGTCCATGCAGAAGATGCAGTCAAAGCGCCCGATGTAGACCGGCTTGGTCAGGTTCATCGTGTTGAACGTGATCAGACTCCGCAGCCGAGGCTTCACCAGCAGATGCGCGCCGTTCCCTGATCCATTCCTCACGCCCTCTCCCGAGCCATTCGCCCCATCACGCGCCTCAGCAGCCGAGCCATTCGCTTTCGAATCCGCAGCAGTCACCGGCCCGGCATTTCCAATCTTCGAGAAACTCGCCCGAATCATCGCCGGAGGCAATCCCGTCAACGCCGATTGCGGATAAAGCCCACGCTCCGCCACTTCGATGGATGATGGCAGCAGATCGCTTCCCACGATGTGCACCGAGCATTCTTTTGTCGAACATGAAGGGGTGGAAGGCACCGACCCCTCCGTCACGCCGCCGCTGCGCCGGCTACCATTCTTATCTTTTGTGTCAGGAGCGCAGCCCGATGCGCCGTTCCCGTTTCCTCCCGCCAGGGAGTCGCTAAGCGCCATCGCAATCGAGTAAGGCTCCTCGCCTGTCCCACAGCCCGCGCTCCAGATGCGCAGCGTGCACGGACCATCCTCGGATTTTCTTGCGTAGATTTGCGGGATTACCTGCTGGGCCAGCGCGTTCATCGCTCCCGGATGCCGAAAGAATCCGGTGCTCACATTCAGCACGCCGTCGAGAAAGCCGGGCAGTATCGTCGGGTTTCCATCCACGTTGCGCAGCCGCTCCAGCAAGGCACTCGCCGATTCCAGTTCCTCGCTCTCCAGATATTCCGCCACGTGGGCCGCCAGAGCGCTGTTGGGACAATCCAGTAAGATTCCCGTCTGGCGCTCGACCAGCAGGCGCAGTTCCGAGAGTTCGTGTTCGAGAATGGTCACGCCCGCCATCAACCGATGCATAAATCCTTCCCCCTCACACCGCACCGAGCACTACGGATGCGCCACAAGACACACGCCGAGCTTCAACGTCCTACTTTAAAAAGATCGGCTGCTTCCCAGGGGAGGATCAGTTCCGAACTTCTAGTTGCTGCCCGCTGCCGCCGCGTAGCGTCTTCCGCTATCTTTTTCGGCTTGCTTGGCAAATACGTTCATTTCCTTCTCGAGTGACGAAAACCGCTGCATGATCTCGTGAATGCGCAGCGTCATGTTGCGAATGGTTTCAATCTGCGCGCGAACCGGCGCCGAAAGGCTGCCCGGCTCGAGCAACAACAGGTCGGAGTTTCCCAACACCGATGTAAGCGCGTTGTTCAGGTTGTGACGCATCTCCAGCATGTAGCGCCCCAGCGTCGCCTGCCGCTCCAGCGCAGCGCAGGATTGCTCGGCAACCCGGGCGCGCGCCTCTGCCCGGGAACGCGCCACTGCTTCGCTCCCCGCCAGCACCAGGCTTTCCAGCCAGCCTTCATTTCGCCGCAAAATGGAAATCCTCGGCCAGCGCTCCCGCACCAACTGAGCGGTAGCCGCCTCCTGGCAAAGGCACAGAATCGGCTGCCCGGTGGAATGCAGCGGCTCCAACACCACTGACAGCAGGTCGCGCCGCAGCTCGTCCACAATGGCGACGTCGAATGAGTCCACCACAAATCGCGGCCACAAGTCGCCGCTCAGCATGGTGAACGTGGGAGCATTGCGCTCTTGCTGCCAACGCCCCGTTACGCATCGCGAGAAATCCGCGTCATCCGAGATAATCAATACCGTCGGTGGTTCCAATTTCCAGGTTTCCTTTGCGACCGGCCGCGCTGGCCCGTCATCTTTTCTCCGAACGATTTATTTCTTCGCTTTCTTCGAACTCGCGTCCGAATCCCACTCCGGAGCACCGGAAACTTCAAACTCCGGCGCCGCTGAGTTCACTGCAGCGGAGTTCGCTGCAGCCGCCATGGCTTTCGTGTTGGCGGCCGCCTTCGCGCCCGGCTTCGCCAGCGTAGACGGCCCAGTAGTCGCCTTGACCACCGGAGTCGCACTCGCCATCGCCGCCGGCTTAACTGCAGGCTTCAGACTTTCCGCCTTCGCCGCAGCGGGCTTGACCCCGGCAGCAGGTTTCGCCGGGACCGCGGGTTTGGTGGCTTCCGGTTCCGGTTTCCCGCGCCCCAGCGCGTTTTCGACCGACGCCCGCAAGTCCACCAGCATGCGCAGAGGTTGGCCCGACGAATACTCCGCCTGGAACATCACCTTCCACGACTGGCAAATCATGCGCAAGCGCAGGATCGGCTCTTCCGCCGAGAACTGCGCCCGCCGGCAGTCGATGGTGTGCACGCCCTTCTCTTCGAGCTCGTTCAGCCCGTCCAGAATCACATTCAAGTCGCCCAGCATGAGGCGGAAAAACGCCCGTCGCATCAGGTATCCGAAGCGCGTAAACGCGGCCAGCGCCACCGGCATGTAGAACAAATCTCCCGCCAGCACTTTCGCCTTGCGGCCCTGTTCCAGCACCCCGCCGTGCAGAAGCTCATCCAGAGAAGCACAATGCCGCGCCGATTCCAGCACCCGGTCCAGGGCGTTCAGCCACACCGGAGGCTTCACTTCCACCGCCCCCAGCACCGGACCCAACGCATCGGCCACATAATGCAGGTCCACTTCCGCGTCGGGCAGAGCGGTCGGCGCCATCTGGCTGAAGTACTGCACCAGAAGAAAATCAATCTTGTCGCGGATGGCCTCGCTCTTGACCGGCTTGCTCAGAAAGTGCTGCACCATGCTGACCAGGCCGTCTGGATCCACCATGGAGCTGGTTTGCAGGAACTGCCGCAGCTGGTGCACCTGGATGAGTTGATCCATCTCATCCAGCCAGCGATTGGCCTGATCGACCGTCTCTTTTTCCGGCAAGTCGACGCCGGATTCCAGGTCGGGACAAGGCTTGACGTCGATCACAAACTCGCGGGCCAGTTCGAAATAAATCGGATACAGCCGGCGAGCCGTGTTCCATTGGGTTGCGAGATCTTGCTGTGGTGTAGCAGGCGTCATGATTTCACGATCCAGTTCGGCACTGCTCCGAGAAAACGCGCGGCCACGATGGTCTCTTCCGGTTGATACTGCACCGCGACCACCGTAACGTCGACGTCGAGCGAGCCGTCGGAATTCTTCAGATGCAGTACGTCGGCAAACTCCAGCGGGGTGTGGCAGGCGAACAGGACTTCACGAGGCGTTCCGAATTCGAGGACTGTACTTTCGCCGAAGGCGTCGGCCGGAGCTTCTGCCGCACCAAAAGTCCGTGCCAGATGCACCGGGATGCGCACCGGCGTCGCTTCCGGAAAAAATCGCGCCAGTCCCGCCACGCTGCTGGCGTTCTGTGGACTGCGCGCGGTTCCTGTGGCTTGCTGCCCCAAGCGTTCGAAAATCCCCTGGCCCTGACTCGCTCTGCCCGATGCTTTGGCCTAACTCACTGATGAAGGTGCGGCTGGGCTCCCCCTCTTCCCGGTTAGGAAGAGCTGTTGGGGAGCCGGTATCCGCGGTTCACAGGAGAATGAAGCAAGGCGGGAACCATCCCAGCGAACGGAAGGATTAGTACCCAGGTGGATGGGTTTTCAGTGAGTTAGACCGCATTCACGATCTTTTAATCGAGGTGACGCGGACTATGTCATCTCAGGCTGAGACGCCGTCTCAGAATTTGGGAACTTCTTTACTGCAGCGTATGACTCGACGTCCCCGCCGCCACCACACCAATGTTGTATCGCTTCAGCTTGCGGTAGAGCGTCGCCCGGCTGATCCCCAGCATGCGTCCGGCGAGCGCCTTGTCGCCCTTCACCTGCTCAAACACGCGCTGAATCGTCGCGCGTTCGATATCTTCGAGATCGGTCGTGGAGCCCGGCGCGTGAGCCACTCCGGCTCCGCCGTGCACCGCCGCCAAGTCCGGATCCATGATTCCACTTCGCTCCGCAGGGTGCCCGACAACCACTCCCCCGCTCATCGATCCCCCTGCAATCGACGGTGGCAAATCACTTAAGTCGATAACCTGGCCGTTACCCAGCGCGACCGCCCGTTCAATGCAGTTTTCCAGTTCGCGGACATTCCCCGGCCAGTCGTACTGCATCAGCGCCTTCATCGCCGCGCTGGTCACATGCAGCTCCGAGCCCGGAGCGTAGCGGTCCAGGAACCAGTGCACCAGCATGGGAGTGTCGCTGCGCCGTTCGCGCAGGGCTGGAACGTGCACCGTCACCACATTCAATCGGAAGTAGAGGTCTTTTCTGAAAGTGCCCGCCTTGTAGGCAGTTTCAAGATCGCGATTGGTCGCGGCGATCACCCGTACGTCAACTTTGATCCTTTGATTGCTGCCCACCGGACGCACTTCTTTTTCCTGCAGCACGCGCAGCAGCTTAGCCTGCAATTCGACGGGAAGCTCGCCGACTTCATCGAGGAAAATCGTTCCCCCATCGGCCGCCTGGAACAATCCTTCTTTCGATTTCAACGCACCCGTGAATGCTCCCTTCTCATATCCAAAGAGTTCGCTCTCGATCAGGGTCGGCACCAGCGATCCGCAATCCACGGCTACGAACGGCCGCCCTGCAAACACCCCGCGAAAATGAATCGCCCGCGCCACCAGTTCCTTGCCCGTCCCGCTCTCGCCATAAATCAATACCGGAGTGCGCGTATCTTTGAGCCGCGAGACCATGCGCAGCACTTCGTCGATCTTCGCCGATGATCCGATAATCCCGTGCGCCGCCGTGCCCGAATCCATGCGCTGCCGCAGAAATTCGTTTTCTTCCACCAGCCGGACCTTCTCCGCCATGCGCCGCAAGAACAGCCGCAACTCCTCCAGCGGAGAAAACGGTTTGGTGATGTAGTCGTAAGCCCCCAACTTCATGGCCTGCACCGCGGTCTCGATCGAGCCATGCCCGGTCATCAGCGCCACTTCGGTGCGCGGCAGAAACTTCTTCACCTTCTCCAGAAATTCCAAGCCCGACATGCGCGGCATGACCATATCGCTCAACACCATGTGCACCGGCTGCTCTTCCAGCAGCGCCAGCGCCGACTCCGCGCTGTCGGCTTCCAGGCAGATGTATCCCAGCGCCTCGCCCACCGTCATGCACAGCTTGCGAATGCTCTGCTCGTCATCGACGATCAGCAGCCGGACCCGAAGATCTTCCTTGCCTGCTCCCGTATTCACTCGGCCTTCCCCATGGTCTTGGAAACCACATCAATAAACTGCTGCACCCGGAACGGCTTCTCCACGCAGGGCGCCCCGGTCTCGCGCAACGTGGCCACCGTCTCTTCGTTGGCAATATCACCCGTGATAAACACCACGCGCGAGCTCAAGTCCGGACGATGGCGCGAGATCCAGGCGTGCACCTGCCCGCCATCCACGCCGCCCGGGGTGCGCATGTCCGAGACCACGCCCAGAAACTCGCCGCTGACCAGCAGGCGCAACGCGTCCGCCCCCGATTCGCAGCAGACCACCGGATATCCGCTGCGTTCCAGCGCAGCTTGTACATAGGCCATCACGGCTGGCTCATCTTCGATAAGCAGCACCGGCAAGGCAATCTGTTTGGCAGCAGTCAGACTCATGTTGGTATCACTCCTGCGGCCACACCCAGCGAGGCGGTGTGCGAAGCCGCGGGCAGGCGCACGACAAACGTCGCGCCTTGGCCCCCAAGATTGTTGTGGCACAGAATCTCCCCTCCATGTTCCTTCACGATTCCGTAGCAAATGCTCAGGCCCAGGCCTGTGCCTTTGCCCACTTCCTTCGTGGTAAAGAACGGATCGAAGATCTTATCGGGATGCGAGATTCCGTCCCCGTTATCGCTGAACGAAACCTCAACCGCGTCTCCCGACTTCGTTGACATAATCTCGATACGCGGCGCCCGTCCCACATCGTGCACAGCGTCGTGGGCATTGTTAAGAATATTCAGGAACACCTGCTGCAACTGGTGCGCGTCGCCCATCACTTCGGGTAATTCCTCGTCGAGATGCTCCACAATCTCGACGCCATGACTATTGAAGTCATACGACCGCAATTGCACGGTCCGCCGCAGAATGAGGTTGAGTTGCACGGCGTTGCGCTGTGGCGGCATCTGCCGCGCAAAGCTCAGGAGGTTCTGCACAATCTGCTTCGTGCGCTGCGCCTCCTGCAAAATCACCCGCAGGTCTTTGCGCGCCGTCTCCGGCAGTTCGGGATTCTCCATCAATAAATCGGCGAAGCCAAGAATCGCCGTTAGCGGATTGTTCACTTCGTGCGCTACGCCCGAAACCAACTGCCCCACCGCCGCCATCTTTTCCGCATGCACCAGCTTGTTGCGCAGCACCTCGGAATCCGTGACGTCGGTCAGCACCACCACGATGCTGGTAACAATTCCCTGCTCGTCGCGCATCGGGCTGAGATTCGCCGAGAACCTCCCTGCCTCCCCGGCGCCCCGCGCGATCTGCAGTTCGAGATTGTCCACCTGTGCGCCGCTCAAAGTGCTCTCCAGCGCATCCGCCAGCGGCCGCACAAACCCCGGAGCGGCCAACTCGAGCAACGGTCGTCCCAACAGCTCCCTTTGCTCGAATCCGGCTTCGTACCAGCGCCGGTTGGCATAGCTGATCAGGCCCGCGGTGTCGGCCACAAGAATGAGACTTTGCGTATTGCTCAAAATCTTGGCCGAGAAATCACGCTCGCGGTGCAACTCCGATTGATACGTCCGCAGGCCGGTCACATCGAGCATGAGCCCGCGAACCTGCAGCAGCGTTCCGCTGTTGTCATGCAAACCGAAGGCATTGATCAGGACATGAATTGGCGTTCCGTCCTTGCGCCGCAGCGTCGCCTCGAAATTGCGCAGGCTGCCGTGCTCGCGCATCATCTCCGACTGCCGGTCGCGATGCTCCGCGGAAAAATACAGCTGCGTCGGAATATCGACCTGCAACAACTCCTCGCGGCTCGCGTAGCCCAGCATGCGCACCATGGCGTCGTTCACTTCCACAAAGCGCCCGTCCGGCGTGCTGAAGAACAAGCCTTCCTGAATGTTGTCGAACAGCTCCCGGTAGCGGCGCTCGGCCTCGCGCCGGTCGGAGATGTCCTTTAATACGTGAATCGTTTGCAGCCCCTCGCCCGCCGGGCCGTGCACCCGCGAAGTCGACACCAGATACGTCCGATCGAACACCGGATGCACAAATTCGTCGGAATCGTCCGCCATCGACCGGCAGAAGGGGCACGAGTACGACGCGGTCTCGCTGGTCAGCGCCATCATCGCCCGCATATTCACGCCGATCAACTCCGCCGGAGCCACGCCAATCATCGCGGCCAGCGACCGATTCACCCGAAGAACTTTGTCGGCTTGATCATGCACCACGATGAAGTCCGTGATGGCATCGAAGATCTCCATCCAATGCCGGTTCGCTTGCTCGATGCGGGTAAACAGACGGGCGTTTTCCAGAGCCATCGCGGCATGCCCAGCCATCGTCTGCAGGAAGACACGGTCTTCCTGATGCCATCCGCCCGACTTGCCGGAGAGGCACAGCAGTCCGGCCAGTTCTCCATTGGCGCCGGACAATCGCACCAGCGTGCTCTCCGTCCACTTCAGACTCGCGGCCACCTCCGCTCCCAGCAATTCCTCCGCCGGCGCCGACGTAACCGTCTCTCCCGCGCGCCGCACCTTGTCGGTGACAAACGCGCCCAGCGCCCGTTCGATCTCTCGTTCTACCCCACCTCCTGAACTCGAACCCGGCACAGTCCCAGACTCACTGCTGGCCACCGCCATCGCATGCTCGGCTTGCGGATGCAACGCGACCACCTGCCATCGTCCTTCTTGAAGAACGGCAAGAAGACCGGCCCGCGCTCGCGTCAGTTCCACCGTTCGAGATAGAAATCTGCGGCCGAACTCGGGCAGCCGCAAGGCTCCATCAATCTCGCGAGCCAGTTCGATCAGCGCCTCTGCCCGCCGCCGGTGCTGCTCGGAGAGATCCAGATTCCTCGCCACCTCCAGCACTACCGCAACCTGGTTCGACAGCGCGCGCGCCCGGCGAATGTCCTCCGGCGCAATGGCCGCTCCGTCCAACCGGTCCAGCACGCCAAACATTCCCAGCAACCTTCCGCTGGCCGAGACCAGAGGCACGCCCAGAAACTGCCGCACCTCATACTTGGCGATTAACTCCAGATTCGCGCCCGTGTTGTGCCGGGCGTCATTGGTCGTGAAGACTTCCTTCGCGCGAAACGCCTTGGTAGCGATGCCTTCGGGAAAAGTCGTGTCCAGACGCTTCGCTTCCCCCTTGTCGACTCCGTAACGCGCCTGGAAGTGGTCGTCTTCCAGCAACGCGATGAAGCACCGCCCGTATCCCAGAAAATCCGCGGCCTGTACAACAAAGGCCTGCAGGAAATGTTCCAGGTCGCTGCTCGAACTGAGGGCGGAAGAAATCTCCAGGAGCTGATGCAGTTCGCGCGCCTGCGCATGCGCGGTGGCATACAGCTCGGCATGGGCCACCGCCACGGCGCCGAATCCCGCAATCGCCGACACCAGCGCCTTTTCTTCCGCGCTGAAGATCTCGTCCTGCCGCGGGTAGACCAGGATCGCTCCTTGCGTACGCGAGGTCACCAGCGGCGCTGCGATCAGCATCCCCGGACTCGCCAGATTCCCCAGCGAGTGTCCCTTCGCGCCAATCGAAAGCGTGATCGGCTCCGCCGCAGAAACGGCGCGCTGCGCCAGATCTGCCGCGAACCGCAGCGTCTGCCCGTCATGCCGCACCCGCGCCGCAATCGCCATCTGCGGAGTGTCGGCCGAGACCGCGCGCAACTCAAAGACCCCGTCCCGCTTCAGCAGCACGCACACCAGCCGGGTCCGCAACAACAGGCGCAGCCGGTCGGCCAGGGCTTCGACCACTGACGCTACGTCCGGCGTTCCATGCAGCACATGCGCCACATCCGCCAGAATTTCCGCGCGCCGCTGCTCTTCGCGCGAGGCCGCGCTCAGCCGGGTCGCCTCCAGCAGGTTGCCCAGTTGGCCGGCCAGAATGGCCGCCTTGGCCGCAAGATCTTCGTCGAAAAATTCCGCATCGGAATCGTGCAGCAGGGTCACCGCGCCGATCACTTCGTTCGACACCACCAGTGGAGCCGAAAGCAGGGAGCGGGCGCCGAACTCTGCCGCCAACGGATACTGCCCGGCTGCAGGATTGTTCAGCGTAACCGCCCGTCGCAACCGCACCGCCTCGGCCGTCACCGCGCTCTGTTCGCCACGCAACCGGGTCCCGGGAAAACTCGCGGCCATCTTGCCTTCGGCTACTTCTCCCACCAGTTCGTCGCCCTGGCAGCGCCAGAAGTACACCCCGGAAACCTGGAAGAACTCGCGGGTGGCACGGCAGAACAACTCGAGGAGTGCCTGGGCATTGGGTTCTTCACTGGCGTCGGCAATGCGTAACAACAGTCTCTGGAAGTCCTCATCCGAGCGGCGGGAAAGCCTGCTTGCCGCTCCCAAAACGGGAACCCCACCAGAAATGTTCTCGACTTCGCCGGCCCTCGTATGGAAACTGTCGTGATTCACAAGTGCTTGAATCTATTGGGAAACTACCTGTCATCTCAATTTGAGTCAAGAGAAATGGGGGAGGGGGTGCCAGAGTGTGAAATCGAGACGCGGCACCGAATTCCGTCTCACCCTGAGAAATTCTAACGCCGAAAGCTGAAATGAGACTGCCCTAAAGCATCGGCATACTGCTCAAGAACCCCGGAGAAGCCGCAACTACCGCGTTATCTGCCACATAACGCGCATTACTTCGGTTTCTTCCCCGCCTCACCCGTGGCCCACCCCTTGCACGTCTGCAGGCGCAGCCTTTTCGCGTTCGAGGAGGATTTGTGTCTCAAAGAGTTGCCGCTGCCTTAATGGCCGCCCTTACCCTCGCTGGCACTGCCATGCCGGCGCCCATCGGGGCGCAGCAGGCGCAAAGCCAGGAAGGGGCGCGGCGGGTAAAGAGCAGGTGCAACCCCAGTTATCCCGACCTAGCGCGGAAGATGAGCCTGAAGGGCACGGTTCGGATCGAGGTTGTTGTCGCCCCCAACGGCACGGTGAAACAAACTCGGATTGTTGGCGGACACCCGGTGCTGGCCGATGCAGCCCAGGATGCCGCCAGGAAATGGCGCTTTGAGCCCACCTCGGGCGAGAGCACGGAAGTCATTGATTTTCAGTTTGAGCCGCGCTGAAGGCGACAATGCGCGCAGGAGACGGGAATGACGATCGGCAAAAAGCTGTACATGAATTTCGGATTCATCCTCGCGATGGTTCTGGTGCTGTTCCTCGTGAACTGGTCTGCTGTGCAACGCGAGCATGCCGCCAAGGCCGCGGCGTCGGCCTCCCTCGAACTGGCCGATACCACCAACGCCATCCGTTTTCAGATGATGCAGAACCGCCTCTATCTGAGCAACTACCTGCTCAGCGGCGATACCCGCGAAGTCGACCGCATGAATGACGGCCTGCGTACCCTGAACGAAAAGATCGAACAGGGCCGGAACCTCGCCAATTCCGACCAGGTTAAGACCGCCCTCGGCAAGGTGGAGCAACTCGAACAATCCTGGGGCAAGGAATTCGCCGAACCGCTGATCGCCAAGCGCAAAGACGTCGACTCCGGCAACGCCACCGTAGCCGAACTGCAGATCTACTACCTCCAGAAAGACGCCTCCTCGTGGGTCAAGAACTCCACCGACGCTCTGGACGTGGCCGACGTCGAAAACCGCAAACTGGTGGAAACCCGCCGCAAATCCGACGAAACTGCCGCCACCTGGACCATCACCGTTTCCCTGCTCAGCACACTGCTCGCGCTTGGCCTGGGAATCGTGATCGCCTATACCACCGCCAAATCCATCACCCAGCCTCTCAGCAATCTGATGAGCGTCGCCCGCGGCATCGGCAACACCGGCGATCTCGAACACAACATTGACGTCAAACGCGACGACGAAATCGGCGAACTGGCCCGCACCTTCGCCAAGATGGTCACCTACCTCAAGGAGATGGCCGGGGTATCCGAGTCCATCGCCGGAGGCGACCTGCGCGTCGAAGTGAAACCGCGCTCCTCGCATGACACTCTGGGCAACGCCTTCGCCCGCATGGTCGACGGACTCGCCGGCTTGGTGCGCAGCGTTCGCGACGCTTCGTCGCAAGTCGCCAGCGCCTCCGATCAGGTGGCCTGCGCTTCCGAAGACTCGGCCAAGATCGGGTTGCAAGCCTCCTCGGCCATCGACGAAGTCACCAGCACCATGCACGAGATGAGCGTCAATGTGCAGAACATGGTGAAGAGCACGCAGGTGCAGGCTTCGAGCGTCAGCGAAACGTCCGCCTCCATCGATCAGATGGTCGCCTCCATCCAACGCGTCGCCGACACCGCCAAAGTGCTGCTCGATATCTCCAACCGCTCGCGCGAAGAGGTGCACTCTGGCATCACCACCATGGAGAAGGCCACCGACGGCCTCAACCGCATCAACACCACCATTACTTCGTCGGGCGAAATCATCGGAGCCCTCGGCCAGCGCGCCGACGATATCGGCAAGATCATCGAAGTCATCGACGATCTCGCCGAGCAGACCAACCTGCTGGCCCTCAACGCCGCCATCGAAGCCGCCCGCGCCGGAGAGCACGGACTCGGCTTCGCCGTGGTCGCCGACGAAGTCCGCAAGCTGGCGGAAAAGTCCGCGCAATCCACCAAGGAAATTTCCGAACTCATTCAGAGCATTCAGAAGGAAGCCCGCAAGGCGGTCGAGAACATGGACCGCTCCACCGGCATCGTCAACGAAGGCCTCGAACTGGGCGGAGAGTTGAATTCGGCCCTGCGCAAGATCTCGAACGTAGTCACCGAAGTCTACAAGTTCGCCCAGGAAATCGGCGCTGCCACCAACGAACAATCGCACGGCTCGTCGCAAATTGCCCGCGCTACCACGCGGCTCAACGAAATCACCCACGAGATCAACTCCGCGGTCGAAGAGCAGGCCTCCGGAGCCCAGGCCGTGGTCAAGGCCATGGAGCGCATGCGCGAACTGGTGCAGCAATCCACCTCTGGTTCCACCGAACTGGCCGCCTCCTCCGAGCAGATGTCGAAGATGTCGCGCGGCCTGCTCGACTCGCTCGACCGCTTCTCGCTCGAAGACGCGGCGCGCGCTCAGAAATCCGAGCCGTCCGCACGCAACGCGCGTCGCGCTGCGGCCGGAGCCCAGTACTAAGGCCTGCCCTTGGAGGAGCCTGAACCATGAGCCGAGAACTCCATATCGTGGGCTTTAAGGTAGGACGCGAGACCTATGGCGTCCCCATCACTTCCCTGCACGAGATCGTGCGCGTGCCCGAGATTACCGCCGTCCCGGACGCGCCCGAATATCTCGAGGGCGTCATTAACTTGCGGGGAAAAATCGTCTCCGTCATGGACCTGCGCAAGCGTTTCGGAGAGAAACACGCCACCCTCAAGAAGCAGAATCGCATTCTGGTGGTCGAGCACTCAGGAAGACTGGCAGGCCTGATCGTCGACTCCGCCTCCGAAGTTCTGAAGATTCCCGCCGATGCCGTCGAGCCTCCTCCCGCGGTTTTTCAGGAGGGCGGGCTGAACTGCGTGACCGGCCTCGGCAAAGTCGGCGGCAGGCTGGTCGTGCTGCTGGAAATGAGCAAGCTGCTCGCGCCGGGCAGCTTGCAAGTAAAGACTGAAATCGGTGAGAAAAAAGCCGCCAAACTCGAAGCGCGGGGCGCGGCCGCCAAGTAACGCTGTAGGGATAGGTTCCACAGTCAGCTCTGATTTCGGACGAGAACGGGAATAAGCATGAGCACATCCGGAGCCGCACCTGCTCCCATACTGACGGAGGCCGAACTCAAGCTGCTGCAGGCGCTCGTCTACCAGGAGTGCGGCATGCACTTCGACGAGCGCCGCACCCACTTCCTCCAGGACCGCCTCTTGCGCCGCCTGAAAGAATGCCGCGCCGATTCTTTCTACGCCTACTACCGCCTGCTGATCAGCGCCCAAGGCAAGGAAGAACTGGCCAAGCTGCTTGAAAATCTCACGGTCAACGAGACCAGCTTCTTCCGCCACAAGGCGCAACTGGATCTTTTCCAGAAGGCGGTCCTTGACGAACTCTTCCGCCAGAAGAATCTTCGCCGCGAATATTCGGTCCGCATCTGGAGCGCCGGCTGTTCCACCGGGCAGGAAGCCTACACCCTGGCCATGCTGGTCACCGACGCGCTCGCCTACTACTACCTGCGCAATCCCATGCCGCTGGAAACACCACTGCCCAAGCCGCTGATTCCGTCGCCCTGGCGCGTCGAAATCCTCGCCAGCGATATCAGTTACTCCGTCCTCCGCGCCGGACAGGACGGCACCTACAACGAGCATCAGATGTCTACCGTCGATTACGGCTATCGCCTGCGCTACTTCGACAAGCTCGGCGACCGCTACGCCATCAAGAAAGCGCTCAAGGAGATGGTCCACTTCGACTTTCACAACCTGAAGACCGAATACCTGCCGCAGCGCAACGACGTCATCTTCTGCCGCAACGTCATGATGTACTTCGATGAGGCCGAGCAGAAACGCCTGATCGAGAAGTTCTACCGTTGCTTGAACGCCAACGGCTACCTGTTCGTGGGACACGCCGAGAGCTTGCTGGGCCTCACCAAGAAATTCCAGATGGTCCACAAAGACAGCGGCACCGCCTACCAGCGGATTGAGGTGAGAGATTAATCCATGACGCATCCCCCCGATGAGCGCGGATTGGAACTGCGGGAGCTCTTCTATGAGACTTCGCAGGAGTTGCTGCAGGCGCTGAATGACCAGGCGCTGCAGCTGGAGAAGACTCCCGGCGACGAAGAGATCGTTCGCGGCATCCGGCGCACCGTGCACACCTTGAAAGGCGACTCCGCCGCCTGCGGGCTGCGCGAGTTGAGTGAACTGGCGCACCAATTTGAAGACGCGCTCTCCCTCGAGGGCACCGCCACGCACGCCGCCGTCGCCGAGATTGCCTTCGGCGCCGCCGACATTTTTGCGGACATGATTGCGGCTTACCGCTCCGGCGGGAAGATGCCGTCCACCAAGAATCTCAGCCAGCGCATTCAGGATCTGACCGCCGCTCCCTCCGCCGCCAAGACCCGGCGCAAGCGCAAGAGCGCCGGCGGCAAATCGTTGCCGCAAGCCTCCGGCTCGCAGTGGACCGAGTACGAAAGGCTGGCCATGGCCAAAGCGCAGGCCGAGGGGCAGGACGTGCTGCACGTCTCGGTCAAGATCGATCCGCACTGCGCCATGCCGATTGCCGGCCGCCAGTTGGTCCACAATGCCATCAGCACCATGGGCCCGATGATTGCGGTGCGGCCTGACCTCAAGTCTCCCGCCGCCACCAAGCAGGTCGAGTTCGTAATCGCCAGCGTCCAGACCGCCGGCCAGATCGCGGCCAAATGTAAAATTCCCACTATCGTGGAAGAAGTCACGGTCGAGTTGCTGCACGCCGCCGCGGCCCTGCCCGTGGCCGGGCCCATCTCACTAGGCCTTGATGGCGATCCCGCGCACGCTCCATCCGAGCCCGCCGCGCCCCCAAGCAGCGAGGACTCTCCAGCCGCTCAGTCCGCCGAAACCGCTGCTGCCACCGCGCTGGTCGAAAACATTTTGCGCGTCGAAGCCGGACGCATCGATAACGTCCTGAACCTGGTCGGCGAACTGATCATTGGCAAATCCATGCTGCAGCAGGCGCTGCACGAATTCTCCAAGCGCTATCCCAAAGAACTCTTGCGGGGCAAGTTCGCCGACGCCATGGCCTTTCAGGCGCGCGTGCTCAACGATCTGCAGCGTTCGGTCATGAAGATTCGCATGGTCCCGGTCGACCAGCTCTTCCGCCGCTTCCCCCGCATGGTGCGCGATGTCGCCCGCCAGTGCGGACGCGAAGTCGAACTCGTGGTCAGCGGCCACGACACGGACCTCGATAAGGGCATTCTCGACGCCATCGCGGAACCACTAACCCATCTGGTTCGAAACGCCATCAGTCACGGCATCGAATCGGCCGACGAACGCCGCAAGCTGGGCAAACCTGACAAGGGAACCGTCAAACTGAACGCCTATCATCAGGGTAATCAGGTTGTCGTCGAAATCGCCGACGACGGCCGCGGCATCGATGCCAACAAAATTCGCTCCAAAGCCATCGATCTCGGCCTCACTACGCCGGAAGAAGCGGCCCGCCTCTCCGAAGCCGAGATTCTCGACTTCATCTTCCGCCCCGGCTTCAGCACCGCCGAACAAGTCACTGAAGTCTCCGGCCGCGGCGTCGGCATGGACGTGGTGCAAAGCGTTCTGCGCCGCCTCAAAGCCACCATTCATGTCGAAACCCGGCCCGGACAAGGCACCACCTTCCGCCTGAAGCTGCCGCTCACCCTGGCCATCATCAAAGCTCTTCTGTTCTGGGTGGAGCAGCGGCTGTACGCCATTCCGCTCAACGCCGTCGTCGAAATCGCGCGCACCTCCGAGTCGGAGGTCCATCAGGTCGACAACTACGAAGTTCTGCAGCTGCGCAATCAGGTTCTGCCGCTGCTGCGCCTCGGCCGCCCGGCGGCTGCTGGAGATCATAAATCGAAGCTGTTCGTGCTCGTCATTTTAGTGGGAGAGAGGAAGTACGGATTGATTGTGGATGCGCTCGAGGGAGAAGAAGAACTGGTAATCAAGGCGCTGGACGACCAGACATTCTCGACCGACCTGGTGTCCGGCGCATCGATCCTCGGCGACGGGCGTGTGGTTCTGATTCTGAACCTTTCCGCCGTCGTCGAGCACGTAGCCAAGGCGCGGCCGCAGGAAACCGGGCAAACCAACTCCGGCCTGCTGCTCACCCATACCGACCGCTTGCGCCTGGCCATGACCGATTTAGCCACCGCAGCCACCGCGGGAGGCCAGGTATGAAGCCCTTTGTCCGCGTGCTCGTGGTCGACGATTCGGCGCTCATGCGCAAGATGATTCCGCAGATGCTCGACGCCGACGAATCCATCGAAGTCGTGGGTACGGCGATGGACGGCACCTTCTGCCTGAAAAAAATCGAAGAGCTCAAGCCCAACGTGGTCACGCTCGATCTGGAAATGCCGGGCATGAACGGCATCGATACGCTGAAGGAAATCATGCGCCGCCATCCCGTGCCCGTCATCGTCTTTAGTTCGCACAGCACCGACGGCGCATCCGTCACCATGAAGGCGCTCGGGCTCGGCGCTTTCGATTTCGTTACCAAGCCCAAAGACACTTCCGCCCACATGGCCGAGACCGCCAAGGAGCTCATCGCCAAGGTCAAGGCCGCGGCCGAGTGCAAGCTCAAACCGCGCATCCTGCCCGGCATTCCGCCGAAGCCGGAGAAAGTCTCCGCCTCGGGATCGCCGGCTAGAGTCATCGCCATCGGCGTTTCCACCGGAGGTCCGCAGGCTCTCGAATATCTGCTGTCGCAGTTGCCCGGGGACTTCCCCGGCTCCATTGTCGTCGTGCAGCACATGCCCGACGGTTTTACCGACATGTTCGCGCGCCGGCTCGACGAGCTCTGCGCGCTGCGGGTAAAAGAAGCGCAATCCGGAGACCTGCTTCAACCCGGCCGTGTTCTGATCTGTCCCGGCAGCCGCCATATGCGAGTCAAGCGGCTTCCCCTGGGCGACATTGTCGTCCTGACCGACGAAGCCCGCGTCAACGGCCACCGTCCCAGCGTCGACGTGCTCTTCCGCAGCGTAGCCGAAGAATACAAAAACCACGCCGTTGCCGTGCTGATGACCGGAATGGGCGACGATGGAGCCGAAGGTTTGGGCGCGGTAAAAAAAGAGGGTGGAATGACCATCGCGCAGAGCGAAGAATCCTGCGTCGTCTACGGCATGCCGAAAGCCGCCATCGAGCGCGGCTACGCGATCCGTGTGGTCAGCCTGGATGTGATGAGCGCCACGCTGCAGGCGATCTGCGGACGGGGCGCTGGATTCGACCCGAACTCGTCCGGCCGCGCGGTGCGCGCCGGAAACTAATTTCTGCACCGTGGGCCATGACCAGCGTCATCTGGCCGGGACTCACGGAGCATGATAAGCACTAGAATAGAGGAGGTTGGTATGGAGCAGTTCGCAGCCGTTAAACGCAGCAAGGACGGGCAGCCGGTCCGCTACTTAATCGTGGACGACTCGGTTTTCGCCCGCAAAAACCTGGCCCGCATGATCGAAAGCTTTGGCGGGCAAGTCGCCGCCGAAGCCGGAGACGGCCTCACCGCCATCAGCGAGTTCGACCGCACGCATCCTGACATTGTGCTCATGGATATCACCATGCCGCAGATGGAAGGCATCGAGGCCGCCGAACGCATCGTGCAGGCGCATCCCGAAGCCCGCATCGTCATGGTTTCGTCCGTGGGCTATCAGGAAAACATTGTCGCCGCCCTGCAACGCGGCGCCCGTCACTTTGTGCAGAAGCCGGTGAAACCGGAAGTTCTGTACGAGGTCATTAAGTACGTGCTCGGCGAAGATGGCGCGGTCGTGGCTGCCGCCGGAGCCTAACTGCATTGAGTCGGAGTCTATCGCAATGAAGATGGAACTGATCCAGCCTTTCATCAACGCGGCCGATGCCGTGTTGTCGCAAGGCCTGCAAGGCTCGACCAAAGTCGGCAACCTCACCATGGAAGAGGACGCCTATCGCCGCAAAGGCGTGGCCGGCATGATCGCCCTTACGGGCGATATCGAGGGCCGCATCATCCTCGATCTTGAGCCCCACACCGCCGTGCGTGTGGCCAGCCACTATGCCGGGGCCGAGTTGCCCGAATCCGACGGACTGATCAAGGAAACCATCTTCGAACTCGCCAATCAGGTCGTCGGCAACGCCATCTCCGCGCTCAACGATCAGGGCTTCCACTTCCGCGTCCACCCGCCCCTCCTGCTCACCTCCCAGGAGGGCGACAAGACCAGCGAAGACACGGAAGCGCTGATGATCTGCTTTGAAACTCCCCTGGGCAACGTTTTTATGAACGTCGCCCTGCGCTACAACCGCCACCGCATGGCCGACCACGCCGCCATGGGAGCCTAGCTCCCGTTCCCTTCCCCGAAAGCCGGGCAAACGGGACGATTTCGCAGTCGCTCACACTTCACTCTGCTTCGTCGGCACGGCCCCGTCGTTTGTTACACTCCCCATGCATATGCTCTGCAAGCGCCCCACTGCCCTACTGGCCTGCGCGACATTCCACCTGAGTCTATGGATCGGTCTCTCGGTTCCGGCCGTTTCCCAGACGTCTGCCGAGCTCCATGATTATTTCGAAAACTCAATCGGTTTGAGCGCCCAGCAACTGGATGACATTCGAGCGGGCAAAGCGGTTGCCAAAATCATGAAGTCTCGAACCCCGGACGAGATCTTTGTGTTTGGCGCTGTCTATATCGAGGCTGCTCCCGAGAGTTATCTTCAGTTCGCCAATGATTTCGATCGCCTCCGGCAGCTCCCCGGTTTTCTGGCCATCGCAAAATTCAGCAACCCTCCCCAACTCGGGGATCTTGCGGGTTTCGACTTCGACAACTCTGACCTCCAATCCTTGAAGGAATGTGTGCCTCGTCATTGCGAAATCCAGATGCCCTCCGAAGGAATTGAAGATGTTCACAAGTCGATCGATTGGGACGCTCCCGACCTCGCGCACCAGCTGAATCAGAAAATTCATCAGCGCGTGATCGAGGGTCTGCAGGCGTATCGGCGCGACGGCAATTCGGCACTGGGCGTGTATCTCGATAAAGCAAATCCGACCGATGTCTCGAAACAATTTGCTTACATGCTCAGCTATGTGGAGGTTTTGCCAAAGTATCTGCCGGATTTCCATCGGTATCTTTTGGATTATCCCAAGGTGAAATCAGCCAACATCGAGGATATGTTTTACTGGGCCAAGGTGAAATTCGGCCTGAAGCCCACGCTGCGTGTGATCCAGGTGGTAACTCGGCATGGCCAAGCTTCCGGCGAGCCGGCTTACGCCATCGCCGAAAAGCAGCTCTATTCGAGCCACTATTTTCAGACCGCTCTGGACCTCACATTTTGCATCCGCGACTCGGATCGCCCCAAGCAGGCGGCCTTCTACCTCGTGAAAGTTATGGGCTCCGAGCAGGCTGGCCTTACAGGAGTGAAGGGATCGGTCGTTCGAAAGGTCGCGGTCGATCGCACCGCTTCTTCTCTTCAGAAATCGCTCGCCGCCATCAAGAACATTCTGGAGGAAAAGGAATAGCCGAACCCGGAGTCAATCCGCCTCCTGCCAGGCGCTGCGCGGCCCTTCGAACCAGCGAGCCGTGACCGCCCCGAAGATAAAGCCTCCGACGTGCGCCAGGTACGCCACCCCACCGGTCTGCACCTTTGCCACTTCGCCCGCATGCACCAGTTGCGTTAAGAACCAAAACCCAATCAAGACCGCCGCCGGGATGAATGTGACTTTCACGAAGATGAAAATCAGCAACACCGACTTGATGCGGTCGCGAGGGTAGGTCACCAGGAACGCTCCCATGACGGCGGCAATCGCCCCGCTTGCGCCCAGGTTGGGCACCGTGGAATGCGGATCGGCTGCGACCTGGGCCAGCATCGCAATCAGTCCTCCGACCAGATAGAAAACCAGATAGCGGCCTCGCCCCATGGCATCTTCAATTTCCGGACCGAAGGCCCACAGAAATACCATGTTGCCGATGATGTGTGACCAGCTCCCATGCATGAACATCGCCGTCAGCAGCGTGATCCATTGATGACCGGATGTAATTTGTGCGGGAACTGCGCACCATTGCAGGACGAACGCATCCCCGCGCGCCAACTCCAGCAGAAAAGCGATGACATTCACGACGATAATCACCCCGGTACACACGGGCGCGTTCACCGGCCGTCGGGACGCATCCTTCAGCGGAATCAATCCCCCCACGTTCTGCCTTCTCCTTTTTCTGTTGGGTCCTTCTCGCTAGACACAGCTCTCCCTCTGTGGTGGCTCTGCGATCCTGCCCGCCGCCTTATGCCGCTAAGGACGTCGGTGGCGACATCGATTCGGCCGCCTTGCGGACTGTCAAGGACACCATCACCCGCGTAACGCCACTGAAGATAAGGCTCACGCCCACCAAAGTGCCGATCGCCCAGGCGGAGCTCGACGGCCACTGCATGTAGATCATCAGCCCCAGAAGCAACGTCACAATACCGTCAAACAGAAACCAGCTGGATCGCAGGATGGAAGGAGCCCGAAAGTACAGCACGATATTAAAGATTCCTTCCACCAGAAACAGCGAAGCCAGCAACAAGGTGAGCGACGCTACACCCAGCGCGGGACGCGCAATCAGATACACACCGAAGCAGAGATAAGCGAGCCCCACCAGAAGCCGCCAGATCACGCTGCCGGCCTCCCGCGAATGAAAAGCAACCGCCAGGTGGACGATGCCCGCCATAACGATCAGCCAGGCGATGAGCACGTTGATGGCG
>Ga0209698_10002450_pt1 | contig 21016 bp, 20 predicted proteins | sample LitLauG_LLR_2012_FD_187203 | JGI IMG/M metagenome (GOLD analysis project Ga0209698, IMG submission 187203) | Freshwater sediment microbial communities from Pennsylvania, USA - Little Laurel Run_MetaG_LLR_2012 (SPAdes) (version 2) | ecosystem: Environmental > Aquatic > Freshwater > Creek >...
GGATGCTCATGCATCAATTCTGAAATGGTTTGCGAGGCGGCAAAGCCGGCATCGGGCTCGTCGGTAGCCACAATCAGAGTCATGGCGCAAGCCCGCAGGACGGTTGGCTTACCTTGCTGCTTTTCCTCTTCGCCGAGCGAGGTCCAGAGTTTGCCCAAGCCTTTGAGAATCTGCTCGGGCTGCGCCGGGAAGATGATGGTGCTGCTCATGGCACTCTCCAAACGTGCCCTTGGCGCGCCAGCATTTCGTCAGAAGCACGCGGGCCCCAAGTACCTGCGGGATAGTTCGGGAAGTCAAACTTGCTGTTGCCCCAGACGTCGAGAATCGGCTGGACAATTTGCCAGCTCGCATCGACCATGTCTTGGCGAGTATACAGAGTAGGGTCGCCGGCCATGGCATCTACAAGCAGCGTTTCGTAAGCGGTTGGAGTACGCTCGCCAAAGCTGGAGCCGTAATTGAAGTCCATCGATACGGGCCTGACGCGCATGCCGCTGCCGGGACTCTTTGAAAGGAAGCGTAGAGAGATGCCTTCTTCCGGCTGAATGCGGAGCACCAACAAATTGGGCCGCGCTTCGCGAAGACCGCCCTTGGTTTCCTGCGAAAACAACCCGAGAGGGGGAGCGTTGAACTGAATGGCAATATCGGTCACGCGTTTAGGCAGACGTTTGCCGGTGCGAATGTAGAACGGCACGTCGGCCCAACGCCAATTATCGATAAAGAAGGTCACAGCCGCGTAAGTATCGGTCTGTGCGTTAGGATCGACGCTCGGCTCTTGGCGGAAGCCGGGCAGATTTTGACCGCCCACGTTGGCCGGACCATACTGGCCAGCGACGGCATATTTAGAAACATCGTCTTGCTTTACGACCCGCACGGCACGCAAGAGCTTCGCGCGTTCGTCGCGAACGTTGGCAGCGTCAAACACGGTGGGCGGCTCCATAGCGATGGTCGCCATCACCTGACTCAGGTGATTTTGAATCATGTCGCGCAGTGCGCCGGCTTCCTGGTAATAGCCGCCGCGGCCTTCGACGCCGATCGACTCAGCCGCAGTAATTTGCACGTTGTCTACGTAGCGGCGGTTCCACAACGGCTCGAAGATGCCGTTACCAAAGCGGAAAGCCAAAATATTTTGGACAGTTTCTTTGCCCAGATAATGATCGATGCGATAAACATCCGATTCATCGAGCACTTGGTGAATCTCGTCGTTCAGCTTGCGCGCGCTCGCCAAATCGTGACCGAACGGTTTTTCAATGATGACGCGGCGCCAACCATTCCCTTTTTGGAGGTTATGCGCGCCAAGTTTACGGATGGCTTCCGCATAATAGCTGGGCTGTGTGGAAAGATAAAAAAGAACGTTGCCGGCTGTTTGATGAGATTTCTCAACTTCGTCTAGCTTAACCTTCAACTTGTCATAGGAAGCTTCTTCGCTCAAATCGCCTGCCACATAGAACAGACATTGGGCAAACGACTTCCAGATATCTTCATCGAACGGAGCGTCTTCCAAGAACTTGGAGACGGACTCGCGCATACGTTCGCGAAACTGGTCGTCCGACATGGGCGTACGGGAACTGCCAATCACGGCGAAGTTCTGGGAAATGCGACGCTCGTAGAATAGACGGTAAAGCGAAGGCAATAGCTTACGCTTAGAAAGATCGCCGCTTGCTCCGAAGATCACGATGGCGCAGGGTGGCACCCGCCTCGCGAAACGAAGGGAATCTTGAAGTGGATTCACTTCGGGTAGGGATTGAACAAGTACGCTCATAGCCTCTTTGATGATAAGTGATTCATGAATAATGCGAAAAAGAAAGTGATAGCGGTACTGAGTGATCTCATGTTTACCGTAAAAATACAAGAGGCGGCCAAACGCGCGGGCTTGGAGGTAACTTTTGTAAGTTCCAAAGAAAAGGCCTTGGCGCAGGCACAGCAAAAGCCCGCCGCTATTATCCTGGATCTAAATGACGCCAGCGTGAACGCGCTGGATTTGATCGGCACTCTCAAGGGCGATCCGGAAACGAGCCAGATCGAATTGGTCGGCTTCGTTTCGCATGTCCAGGTTGACCTCAAACAGGCGGCACTGGATAGGGGCTGCGACTTAGTTGTGGCTCGGTCAGCCTTTTCGCAAAACCTTCCTTCTATCTTAGCCCGTTACTTAGCAACTGCGAACGAATAGAGGGTATCGCCGGCGCCGACAAGAAGGTATTGGCGTCCGTCTAGGAGATAAGTAGTTGGGCCGTTCGACACTGGCGCAGGCAGGCGAAAATGCCAGATAATGGCGCCTGTTTTGGGATTCCAGGCGATCAGGTTCCCAGCGCCATCGCCGCTGAATAAAAGGTGCCCAGCGGTACTAAGAAAGCCGGAGCCGACCATTCCGCGGCCAGGGAATTGATGACTCCAGCGCGTCTCGCCTGTCTTGAAATCAATGGCCTTTACGACCGACTCAGAAATAAGTGTGCGACCGCTGCCGCCATATCCTTCCGGGCGCTCTTCAGTGTCAGTAAGGTAAGCGAGGCTGTAGCCCTGCACCGAGTTCACGTAGAACAACCCGGTTTCTGGATCGAAACTGGGAGGAAACCAGTTCGTTCCGCCGATGCCTGGGATATTGAGCAGTGCGCCATCGGTTTTCGGTTCTTTCGCTTCGTTGGGAATCGGCTGGCCTTTTCCATCCACGCCTTTTGACCAATTGGCGCCTGAGTATGGGACGGAGACGAGATTCTTGCCATTGGTGCGGTCGAGCACGAAGAAATACCCATTGCGCGCAGCTTGGGCGAGTAGCTTGCGTTTTTGACCTTTGATCTCCGCGTCGAAGAGAACGGGAGTTTCGACATTGTCCCAATCGTGGGTGTCGTGCGGTGAGGCTTGAAAGTACCAAGCAAGTTTGCCAGTGTCCGGGTTGAGCGCGACGATGGAACACGTCCAGAGGTTGGAGCCTTTCCTTCCTTGCGCTGCATACACGGGATTTGGGTTGCCTGTGCCCCAGTACAGGAGATTCAGCTCGGGATCATATGTACCGGGCATCCACGTCATGCCACCACCGTGCTCCATCGCTCCTTTATTGGGCCAAGTCTCGGCACCGGGTTCACCTTCGCGCGGTTCGGAGTTCCAACGCCATTGCAGAGCACCCGTTTCGGGATCGCGCGATTCTAGATAACCAGGCATATCCATGGCATCGCCACCAACGCCGACGATGATGTGATTACCAACGACTAGCGGCGACATGGTGGTGAAGTACTGCATCCGCGAATCGGCGACTTGGATTTTCCAACGTTCCTTACCGTCTTTAGCGTTTAGCGAAATGAACCAACCATCGGGCGCAAGGAAGTAGAGCCAGTTGCCATACATGCCCACGCCGCGATTGCCAAGCAGGTGTCCGCCGTGATCAACCCAACTGTAGTGCCAAATTTCTTCGCCGGTGCTCGCATTTAACGCCCAGACATGGTCGGGCAGAGTGAGATAAATAATGCCGTTTACCTGCAGCGGCGCGCCTTTGATTGGTGCAGGCGCCATGCCACCACGCATGGGTCCGACGTTAGTTCGAAACATCCACTGAATGCTGAGCGAACTCACATTGCCTGCATTGATCTGGTCTAGAGTGCTGTAGCGTCGGCCCGAATAATCGCCGTTGTAGGTCGGCCATGAGTCCGTGGGTGGGTGCAATAGCTTTGCAGGATCGAGCAATTGGGCACTGATGCACGCGGTCAGCGCAAAGCACAAGGCAAGGGGGCGAAGATTCATTTGAGGGTGACCAGATAAGCAAGGACGTTGTGCATATCGGCATCACTATATTTGGCAAGCAATGCGCGATGACCAGCCAGGGGATCTTTGATTGACAGCTTCACGGATTCGCGCGAGAAGGAACGATATTCGCCGGTTGAATCAACCAGGGAAACATCAAAATCGTCTAGGCGCTTCAAAATACCAGTGATGGCTTCGCCGGACGGCAGAGTAATCGTGGCCACTTGTTTCTGCACCGCTTGATCAGGATACAGGAAACGAGCCTGCAGATCGGCGGGTTCGGTTTTGCCAATATGAGCGAGATCGCCGGTTGGCGAATGACAAGATTTGCACTGACTATTAAAGTACGCTTCGCCGGCTTTGGCGTCGCCTGTAACAACGTTTTGTATTTTGTAGCCAAAGCGGTTAGCCGCAGCTTCGACGCGCATGTGCAAGAACTCGGCGATATCGCGAGCTTGGTCGTCGGTCATCTGGGCAAACGCAGGCATTCCTCTATCTGGGCGCCCCTTGTGGAGAAACGGGCCGACAGTCTCGCCTTTGTCGTCGTGGAGGACGATCGCCGAGCGCAAGAGATCCGGACCTTCGGCACCGGTGGCGTTCGGTCCATGACAAAAGGCACAGGCTTGGGCGTACGCTTTCTGACCGCGCGCCGCCGCTTCGGGATCGGCAGGCGGAGCGAGACCCAAAAAGTCTCGCCCGCGCTCTACACCTCTGCGTGGCTGGATTTGCTGAGCGGAAAGCGTGGCCACCACCAACAGTGGAAGAAGTAGTCTGCGCGTCATGACTTTTAGCGTTTGGCCCAGGCTAATCCGTCTGTGTCCTTGCCCGCATCGATCAAAGTGACGGTGAAGTCTTGCAAGTTAATCGCGGCCACTTTATGGCTGGCACTGCAGGAGACGTAGGCAACTTGATCGTCGGGCCGAACGACGACTTCTTGCGGCGACTTAGGCACATCGATGTTGCGGATCACTTTCAGAGTTTTGAGGTCGACGATGGAGACCTTATTGACAGTGGGCACAGCCACAATCAGCCAACGGCCGTCGCTCGTCGGAGCAGTTCCATAGCCGAGGCCAGGAAGTTCGACCCAATCTTTCACGACGTGCTTATGAGCGTCGATCACCGCGAGTTGAGGTTTGGTTTGATCGGCGGTGAACACCCATTTATCGTCTGGCGAAAGCGCAATGCGCTGAGTAGTTTTCGAGATGGGAATGATCTTGACGACTTTCTTGGCGTGCAGGTCAATCACCGAGACAGTACCCGGGCCGACGTTAGCCGTGTAACCCCAACGGCCATCTTTCGACATGGTGAACATGTGCGATTCATCTTGACCGGTGGGCACGGTATCGATGACTTTTAGGGTTTTCGGATCGATCACGCTGATCGTCTTATCGAGTTCCGTTGTGACATAGAGCATTCCAGTCTTCGGATTAAAAATAGGGCAATGAGGGCGGACGCCATGGCCAAAATCGAGGGTGCCTACGATCTTTTGTGAAGCGATGTCGATGACCACCATAGTCTGGCCGTCTGTGCCGGGCTTGCCGACGCCGCTATTCCCGTAGATGGGCACGTAAGCAAGGCGGCCATCGGGGGAAGCGATCACTTCGTGACCGGTTGTTCCTCCTTCCGCCACCTCGGCGATTTGTTTGGCGGCCGCAGGGTCAATGATGCCAAGAGATTGGTCGCCTTTATTGGCTGTCAGCAGATAGCCGGATGCGGTGGAACCCGCGTCGGCGGCGGAGGCAGATGGGCTGTTGGAAGCAGACATAGCTAGCAAGAGTGGAAGACAATAAACCGCTTGAATTTTTTGCATGGAAATTTCCGTCAGGAATACCGAATACAGAATATCGAATGTGGAATCGAGTAGGACGGTTGCTCCGTTCTGTGATAGCATTCTCCGACGAGGTGAAGCATGAGAGCAGCCAAGGCCGCGGCAATTCTGGCATTGCTGAGCCCATTGCCAGCGTTGGCACAGAAAGCAGTTTGCAATGGTGAAGACCGGTGGAGCATCAAGACGCTGGCTGACAATGATGCTTCCAAGGTAAATAGGACGCCGGTGGAAAGAACTGTCGCCGAGATGGTAGCTCTGACTCGCCCGGCTGACGTTAACAGAGATTTGGCGCGGCAATCAGGAATCGAAACGCAAACTGTCAGGATTGCGGCAACTCTCACTCTTTACAAGGAAGAGGCCGATCAGGATTATCATCTTGTCCTTGAAGATAACGACGATCACACTATGATCGCGGAGATTCCCGACCCGGAGTGCGCAAAGAACAGTTCTGTGCTCGAGCAAATCAAAAAGGCTCGTCAGGAATTCAATAGCAAGTTCAAAGTTGGGGCGGATAAGCACGCAACCAAAATTCCGGTAGTCGTAACGGGCGTTGGTTTTTTTGATCTTGAGCATGGCGGTGCAGGGCAGATTGGCCACGCTGACAACAATATCGAGGTACACCCAGTGTTGGACATTCAATTTACAGGACAGGCTCCGCCAGATTTTGAGACTCCAACCTGCACGAACGGAGCGGGCGGCGCGATCACGAGCGCCGTCTATGCACCGGGAATCGGAATGATGTGGTGGGTGATCGCCATCGCGATGACCATCTTCTACATTGTTGCGATTCACGGGACCGTAGGAACGCTTCGGCGATCAAACAACTGGTCACTGGCGCAGGCGCTGCAAGAGAACGATGGAAAGCCAAGTTCCAGCCGCATGATTGCCTTTCTGGGGCTCTTAATTTTAATGGTGCTCTACATGGGGATTGGATACGTGGCGATCTGGCGCTTGCTCAATAACGAGGCGCTACCAAACGTCAATACCTTCCTGCTAACCGGGCTGAGCTTGTTTGCGCCGTATGCCTTCAACCAGCTAAAGCAAATGGTAGTCGGCGCAACATCTGACGATAGCGGCGGCAACGGCAACGCGAGGGGGTCATCATCACGTCCCAAGTCGGCGCCGAAAGTATTCGGCGTGGCTCCGAGCTCAGTAAGCGCGAACACGAGCACACAAATCACGGTGACCGGTACGGGGTTTGATCCGAAAGCATCGATATCGGTCACTACCAACGCGGCTCCGGTCACGCCGAGTTCCGCTCTGGTGACGGCCACGCAGATTCAGTTCGCAGTAACCATGCCGCCATCATCGGCTTCATACATTGCCGTGGTCCACATTCTCAACCCTGATGGCGGCGAGGCGACGGGCTCGTTCCAGGTAAGTTGAGGCAGTGATGCGAGTCGTTGCAAAGCTGCGTACGTCATCAATATCGAGCGAGGCGGACAAGCGCTCGCGGCTTATCGGAGAGTTGTCCGCTTCGGCAGGGACGGAAGTGCGCCTGTTGCACACGGGGTCCGATGTCTTTGTCGAAGCGCAGGCTCCGGATGCGAAGACGGCAGGCGATTTGGCGGCGCGCTTGCGGGCGCTGCCAGATGTGGAATCGGCATATGTAAAACCCGATCCGCAACTGCCCTAGGGCGAGATAGAATGCCGCGAGTTCTGTCACTGCCGGACTTCAAACCAGTTCCGCCCCGATTAGTGGTGGTGGCGAATCCAGGCGCCAACATGGCTGCCTACTCTTTGGGTGCTACCAACAGTCACCCGTTGGCAGATCTGCTCTCACCGCATCGAGCTTCGCTACTACCCCAATTCCGCGGCGGCGCTGGAGCATTGCAGAATTTCTTCCGCGTGGTCGGTCCGGCAGAGCGGATGGAAGAGATTAGTGCGCAACTAAGGGAGCATTCCGATGTTGCGTCGGCGTTTCTCAAACCGGCGCCGCGACCGCCCATCTTTGAGATGGTTTTTCCGACCACAGACCCGGCGGCGAGTTCAACACCCGACTTTACGATCCGGCAGGGTTATCTCGATTCTGCGCCGGGAGGTATCGATGCCCGTTTCGCGTGGGACTATCCGGGTGGCGGTGGCGATGGGATCAGAATCATCGATATCGAAGGTGCGTGGCAACTTACACATGAAGATTTATTGAGTCATCAAAACGGACTTGCCGGCGGGAATCCGAGCGATGACATCCATTGGCGCAATCACGGAACGGCTGTCTTGGGCGTCTTCAATAGCGACCGCAATGGCTTTGGTGTGACGGGAATTGCGCCGGAGGCATCTGTGCGGATGATCTCCGTTTTTGGCGACCACATGGATTCGGCCAGCGCCATTCACTTAGCCGCCGATCTGCTTACCCCGGGCGACATCATTTTGGTGGAGCTGCATCAGCCGGGGCCGCGTTTCAAGTTTGAGGCGTCTTCCGGGGAGCAAGGATTCATCGGAATAGAGTGGTGGCCGGACGATTTCGCGGCGATTCAATACGCGACTAGCAGGGGAATCGTTGTGGTGGAGGCCGGAGGCAATGGCGGCGAAAACCTGGATGATCCGATCTACGATAAGAACCCCGATCCTCCTTACGGGCCGTTTCCTCCGTCTTGGCAAAACCCATTTCGTCGCGGCGCGGCTGATTCCGGCTCGATTCTTGTGGGTGCGGGCGCCCCTCCGCCCGAAACACACGACCGCAATTTGGGGCCCGATCGTTCCCGCTTATCGTTTTCTAACTACGGCTCTAGTGTTGACGTGCAGGGCTGGGGCCAGGGTGTTACCACTTGCGGCTATGGGGATTTGCAGGGGGGAGCGAGCGAAGACCTTTGGTATACCGATAACTTCAACGGGACGTCGAGCGCAGCGCCGATGATAGTTGGGGCAATCGCTTCGCTACAAGGCGCCTTGCGCGGTAGCCGGCGCTCACAGCTCGCGCCCGCGGCTGTGCGTGAACTTTTGCGCGCGACCGGATCGCCTCAACAGGGAACAGAACGCATTGGAAACCGGCCAGACCTTCGGGAAATATTACTTAAGTTGATTGGACCGCTTTAGATCAGAGCCATTACCTTGTTACGCGCATCGGCGAGAACCTGCCGGAGCATCGGGTTCAAATCCAAATCTGATTCCACCAAAAGCATATATTGCAGTCCAGTGCTCTGATCACTCGCCAACGTGCTAACCAGATCCCGGAGCACGTTGTAGGCACCCCGTGTTTTTGTAGGGTCGGTCAGCGGCTGTGTCGAAGTAACTGCGGCGAACGCCGAACAATTAATGAGATCGTTCGATGCATTGAAATAGACGGTGCCATTAATGACTTGGCATCCTTCAGACCAATTCGTGACGTCTTTCGCCATACCGGGACCACCCCAGTGGACATTGATCGTCCCATTCGCTTCCAGCGGATTGTTCAAATCCGCATCAGTCAGTTGGTCGGCCTTCGAACGAATCACCAATACTTCGCTCTGCGGCCGCAGCGCCAAATATGTTCGTTTATGCCAACCAAAATGATAGTCATGCTGGCCTTGGACAAGAAATGGAAACCCGCTTGGATCGTCGGTTGCTCCAGGATCGGTGGATCCTTGAAACTTGAAAACGAGGCCGTTCAAGAGAAGCACGAAAATGTCTTCGAATTTGCCTCTGAACCCAGCGCGCCGCACTCCAATCAGGTGAACATTGGCTTGCGTTTCAAAATCCCACTGGGCCACTTTTCGAGTACTTGTTGCGTTGGGGTACGCGTTTACTTTCTGCAGCATCTTACTCGGATTCGCAAGGTACTGTTGTTTCACCTTTTCAAGCAATGCGAGCCAATCGTTGTGCTCCGTTTGAGCACTGGTACTGTAGCTCTCCATGATTTTCGTCCACTCGGACTTGATGTTGCCATTCATCCACCGTTGGAGATGCGCTAGCGTGACAGGCCCGCACTGTCCGTCGGGAACCAAGTCGGCGGCTTTTTCGACCGAGCGAACATATTCCTGAAAAAGACGAATGGCCGACTGAGTGCGATAACCACAAATGCCGTCAACCTCACCCCCCGGAAAAAAGCCAATCGATTTCAGGACTTGTTGAACAGCGGCAATAGACATCGCAGGCTGCACTGCGGGCGAATATTTCTGCAAGGTCAATTTGTCTAAGCCATTTGCGATTTGTGAAAGAGGAAGGCGCGTAACCTGCTCAATCTCCTTAACGTAGGCTTGGCAAGCCACGTCATCTACGTTGGCATCAAAGCAACCCAGTGTAATCGTCATGAATAAACCCGAGCATAGGCGAGACTACCACAAAATGCGATCGCCTAATAATCGTCTAAAGCCCGCTTATTCCTACGGGCCCTGCGTGCGGCCCAATTCAACCACACTGTAACTCCGCCCAACGCAACACACCATAACAGCACCAGGGCAGGATGAATCCTATGCGGTTCGCGAATCAACCTTAAGAAGCCATAAACTAATACACAAGTGCCGAGGACGCCTGCAATAAAACGGGTGTCTAGATAAGCGTCGAGCAGAAACAAAACCAAAGCCACCGCCAGGAACACCAATGCCGAATGAGAGGGTTCCGCACGCAAAAGAAAATATCCGCCGGTTGCGGCCGCAGCCGCGCCGAGAACACCTTGCCAGACTCGCCCCGGCCAAACGAATTCTGAATACACGCCCAATATTCCAAAAATCACCAGACAGAACGCTGTGTTAACACCCATCCGTCGCGGCTAGAGCGCCGCAGCAGCGACAGCAGTTTCTGAGCGCAATGGAAGCGCGAACCAAAACGTAGCGCCGTGGCCGCCAGAATTGTTGAACATGCCTATTTGTCCGCCCATGAGCTCCACTAATTGGCGACTAATTGTCAATCCCAAGCCTGTTCCACCAAAACGGCGCCGGTTGGTGCCATCGGCCTGGAAAAATGCCTCAAAAATTCGGTCGCGCAGTGCTTCATCAACGCCGATTCCCGTATCAACCACGTCGCAACGAATTCGTGAAACATCTGTGCTCATGGTTAGCACAACATGCACTCCGCCTGTGGTTGTAAACTTCACCGCGTTGGCGATTAAATTCGTTAGAATCTGCCGGAAGCGGACGCTATCGCCTTCAATTGCTGCCGGCACACGAGAGTCAATCTCGTAGGTCAACGTCAAACCTTTGGTCGTAGCGCGCAAGCTCAACATCTTCACTACGGATCGTAAGCTTTCCGCCGGATCGTAAGGCTGGTGGTCAACAGCCAGGCGCCCCGCCCCAATCTGGGACAAGTCGAGCAGATCGTTAATAATCGTCAGGAGATCATTTGAACATTGACTGATGGCATCGGCATATTCACGCTGATCGCGTGTAAGATCGGTCGACTTGATCAAGTTGATCATGCCCATGATGCCGTTTAAAGGCGTACGCAATTCGTGCGAGGTGTTGGCTAAGAATTGCTCTTTGATTTGGGTCGCCTCACGCGCGAGGTGCAGAGCGTTACTCAACTCTTCATTTTTGATTTGCATTTCACGCGCGGAATCGCGCAACTTCTTCTCTGCGAGCTTCCGCTCGGTCACGTCACGCCCAATACCTTGAATCGCCACTGCTAAACCCTTGCGGTAGATCACACGCGTATTCACTTCCACCGACCGCACGCCGCCCGACTTCGGCAGCAAACGCAATTCGAAGTGCTGATTGGGACTTCCTCCCAGGTGAGCGCGAATTCGGTCCTGGCTAAAGTGCCGCAATTCGGGCGCGATCAACTCCTCAATGTTTTTGCCTAGAACTTCTGCGCGAGCGTAACCCGTCAAGCTTTCAGCGGCTCGATTAATTGCCATCAAACGGCCCTTCAAGTCCACCAGGAAAATCACGTCGTTGGCGTTTTCAAACAGTTCGCGAAAACGTTCTTCGCTCGCCTTAACGGCTTCTTCCGCCGTGCGGCGCGTCGTCTCATCCTGAATCTGCATAATGCGCGCTTCACGGCCCTTCATCGTGAAGCTGGAAAACACCATGCTCACCACCAACTCTCGCCCCGCCGCGCCGCGATGAATAAAGGGCCCGAGCGTGTTATAAGGTTTACGCAATTCTGCTTCAAGCATGTTGCGCCAGCGCTCACCCGTTTCGATCGCAAACAGATCGAGCACACACATCTCGCAAATCTCTTTTCGTGTGAAACCGTACAGCTCAATCGCGTTCTTGTTAGCTTCTAGAACCCGAAAATCGTCCTGCGCGAAAATGATGGCGGGACTCGGGTTGCCGTAGAAGACGCCTTCATAGGCCCGAACCAGTTCGCGCAACTCAGCTACGGTGGCCTCAAGTTGAGCCACTTTATTCGCCTTGGTTTCGATCATCCGTTCCTCGGCATTGATCGTCACCGCATCGCCGCTCGATACTTCAACCGCCACTCTTCTCATGAAGTCGCTTGATTGGGAAGGTAAATTCCCAGATTACTGAATACTCTAGCAGTCATTCATGCGCGCGGGAATAGGCCAAACGTCTTGGGCCATAAGTTTGTTCCGAACCGCCTTTTCTTCACCGTTTATTCACACCGAAAAAATGTCGAAGAAACACATTTCGCCGACAGTAGAACCAAAGGCGAAAGAAAATGACAGCAAACAGCAGAAGCTCTTTCCAACTCTTTTGGAAATCCCCCACTGTTCCCGCGGGTTTTCGCTCCGGCGTATCCCTGCATAGCCACACCATGTATTCGGAAGAAAGTCTCGACATGGTGCCTAAATACACCGCCAAGGTTCCCTATTTGGGTAACGCGATACGCCGCCAGGAAAAAGAGTATCGCAGACTTAACCAAAAGCAATTCAGCTTTGGCGATGCCTTTTGGACACCGCCCCTGGCACCGCGCCAAGCGTACCGTCTCGAAGAGAAACAAATCCAGCGAAAATTCAAGCTCCCCGCGCTTATCTCTCTCACTGACCACGATGACATCCGCGCCGGCTCGCACCTTCACGTCATCGACCGCTTCAAAAACATTCCGATCTCCACCGAATGGACTATTCCATTCGCTGACACATTCTTCCACCTAGGTGTTCACAATCTGCCGTCTGCCGATGCTGAAGACGTGATGCTTCGCCTGGGCGCATTTACCGGCAAGCCAGACAACCTAAACGAACTGCGTGGCCTCTTGGAACTGCTTCACTCCAGGCCCGATGTATTAATGGTCTTGAATCACCCCCTTTGGGACGAGAAGGGCATCGGCACACCAGCCCATGCTGTCGCGCTCCAAAGTCTGCTAACTCAATTCGGCGATGTTTTTCACGCATTAGAACTGAACGGCTTGCGGTCGTGGGCCGAAAACAAGGAAGTGATTGCCCTTGGTAAGCAGACAAACCTGCCCGTGGTATCGGGCGGTGACCGCCACGGCAGTGAACCTAACGCCATCCTGAATCTCTCTAAAGCGGCCACCTTTCCTGAATTTGTCGAAGAAATTCGCCGCGAACGGTTCAGCCACGTGGTTTTCATGCCGCAATATCACGAACCGCTGAAGATGCGTGTTTTGCAAACGATGGTGGACGTCGTTCGCGAATACCCGGAAAACTTTGCTGGACGCCGCACTTGGGCAGACCGTGTCTTCTACCGCGATCCCGAGACCATGACAACGGTGTCACTGGCCGAACTTTGGCCCGACGGCGGCCCCGCAGTTGTCAAACACTTTGTCTCCGCCATGCGTGTTGCAGGCTGGACACCCTTCCGCTCGGCACTTCGGATCGCCCTGGACGATCGGTCTGCCGTTTGGTCCGATCAGGAGGCTGCCATTTGAATGCCTATCCGCGAGTTGCGTTTCTCCCCGACACGTTTTCGGAGATTAACGGCGTTGCTCACACAGCGCGCCATTTAGAAGCCTTCGCGCGGCGCAGGCAGGTCCCGCTGCTCAGCGTTCATTGCGGCAAAAAAACCGAAAAAAAGACTGACGGCACCGTTTCAATTTTGGAATTGCAGCGCGGTCCGGCTCGCATCGGCCTGGATGCAAATCTCGATTACGATGCCTTAATTTGGCGTTACGTAAACTATCTCGCCCAAGAAGTCCGGACTTTCGGAGCGCAAGTAATTCACGTTACCGGCCCAGGCGATCTTGGCTCACTCGGTCTTTTGGTGGCGGCTCTGCTCCGCTTACCAATCGTTATTTCCTGGCACACCAATCTGCAGGAATATGCTGCTACGCGCTTGCAGAACCTGCTGCGTTTTTTGGGCAAAGACATCAGCAACCGAGCCGGACATGTGGCAGGCAGCCTGTCCGCGGAGATTCTGCGCCATTTCTACCGGCGTGCCACCATCACCCTGGCGCCCAATCAAGAACTCGTTGAGTACACTCACTCGCTTTCTGATCGGCCTTGCTATCTGATGCGGCGCGGGGTCGACAATCAGCTTTTCAATCCTGCTCGCCGTAACAGAGTTAACAATACGTTTCGAATTGGCTACGTCGGCCGGCTCACTCCGGAAAAGAATGTCCGCTTCCTGATAACTTTGGCGGCTGCTTTGCGAGACAAGTGTCGTAGCCGTTTCGAATTTGTGATTGTCGGTGAAGGCAGCGAAGAGCGCCGGTTGCGCGCGCAACTACCAGATGCCCATCTCACCGGCGTCCTGCGTGGCGAGGCACTGGCACAGGCCTATGCCGACATGGATCTTTTCGTTTTCCCTTCTGAAACCGATACATTCGGCAATGTCATCTTAGAAGCGCTGGCATCCGGCGTCCCGGCCGTGGTCACAAATCAAGGCGGCCCGAAATTTCTTATAGAGCCGGGTGTAACCGGATACGTGGCAGAGGATCAAAGCGAATTCATTGACTTTGTGGACCGGCTGCTGACTCAACCCGCTCTGCACGCCGGAATGCGTGAAGCCGCGGCTCAGTACGCATTCAAGCAATCATGGGATAGCGTATTCGAGTCCGTCTGGCAGGTCTATGGCGAGGCAGTGGAGTCGTACGCGTTGGCATCGCGACGGCAATCGCCCGCTCTGGTATCCTCACGAGTGCATGGCCGGAGTAGTTCTTGATGGAAAGAAAGTAAGTCAGGATATTCTCGCGGAGCTCAAACCGCGCGTCCTGGAGATCACGAAAAGACGCGGGCGTCCGCCTTGCCTTGCGGTTATTCTGGTGGGCGAAGATCCCGCCTCCCAAATTTATGTGCGCAACAAAATTAAAGCAGGACAGGATTTAGGCATCCGCAGCGTTGAGCTAAAGCTGCCCGGCAACATCTCCACCGACCAACTGTTTCAAGCTGCTGACCTGATCATCAAAGATAAGACCGTTGACGCCATCCTCGTGCAGATGCCGCTTCCGAAGCAAATGCGCGCGGAAGAAGTTGTTCCTTACATTGTTGATCCGTTCCGCGATGTGGATGGCTTCGGCATACATAGCCTTGGCTCATTGGTTGTGAACCGCTTTGCGCCGCGCGCCTGTACGCCTGCCGGCATTATGCAATTGCTTCAGCGATCTAAGATTCCAGTGGCCGGGCAGCATGCCGTTGTGATTGGCCGCAGCGACATCGTTGGCAAACCAATGGCGTTGATGCTGCTGCATGAAAATGCCACCGTGACCATTTGCCATTCGAAAACGAAGAACTTGGCGGAAGAATGCAAGAGAGCGGATATTCTTGTCGCCGCCATCGGCAAAGCAGCGGCCGTAACGCGCGATTTCATCAAGCCCGGCGCGGTTGTCATTGATGTTGGCATGAACCGTATCACCGACCGCGCTCAAGTGCAGACGCTATTTGCGCACGACCCGGCTCGCCTTGCTGCGTTTGAGAAAAATGGCTCCGTTCTGGTTGGAGATGTCGATCCTCTCGCCATGCAGGAACTGAGTTCGGCTTATACGCCCGTTCCTGGGGGCGTGGGCCCGTTGACAATTGCCATGTTGATGGTCAATACGGTAGACCTGGCCGAAATGCACTAATTTCTCCTCATGTTGAAAGTCGGTCTTACTGGCGGTTATGCCACCGGAAAAACGTCGGTTGCCCGTGAATTGGAACGCCTCGGCTGCCACCTCGTTTTGGCGGATGATTTGGGACACCGCGTTCTGCAACCAGACGGTGCGGCTTATGCCGGTGTCGTCGAACTTTTCGGCCGCGAAATACTCGCGCCAGATTCCTGCATTGATCGCAAGCGTTTGGCGTCTATCGTTTTCAATTCGCCCGAGCGGCTCGCTCAATTAAACGCCATTGTTCACCCGGCTGTCTTTCAATTGGAGCAGCATATGCTCGCCGACTTCGAACGGCAAGACCCATTCGGGATTGCTGTACTGGAAGCCGCTATTCTGATAGAAACAGGGCGTTATCGTCATTGCGACAAGCTGATTGTGACGACCTGCGATCAGGCGACTCAAATCGCTCGCGGCATGAAACGCGACGGAATGACCCGTGAAGAAATTCTCGCTCGGCTCGAACGGCAGCTATCGCTAGAAGAGAAGAAGCTCTACGCCGACTTCGTCATCGACACCAGCGGCGAAAAAGAAGACACAATGAAACAGGTGCAACAAGTATTCAACGAGTTGAAAAGATTGGCGGAGGTCACAGCCCGTTGAAACATCGAGTTTTTTTCTGGAGCTTGTTTCTCGCTGGCACATTTTTCTGGCTTACCGCTCGTGCCCATTGGAGCCTGCGTGAACTTTCCGCACCCGTCTTCCGCCGTGCGTTGCAATGGAGCGAACCCACTTCAGTACACAGTGCCGGGCTCACCACCGAAGAGCAGAACAGTATTGACATTTACCGCGCTGCACAACCGGCCACCGTTTATATCACGAGCACTACCGTTCGCCGCGATTTCTTCTACCAACCGGTGGCTTCACAGAGCCTCGGTTCTGGCTTTCTCATTAACGACGATGGCTTCATACTCACTAACGCCCACGTCATTTCCGGTAGCAGCAAGATTCAAGTGACTCTGTCCGATCAAACCCAGTACTACGCCACAGCGCTGGATACCGACCGTTCCGATGACCTCGCCTTGATCAAAATAAGTCTAAAGAAAAAGGGCGCATCGTTGAAGCTCGGCGATTCCGACCGCATCCAGGTCGGGCAAAAAGTGCTTGCCATCGGCAATCCTTTTGGCCTGGAAGGCACGCTGACGGTGGGCGTGATCAGCTCCATTGGGCGAGCGATCGATGGTGAAAACGAACAACGCCTCGAAGGCATGATTCAAACCGACGCGGCCATCAACGGCGGCAATAGCGGCGGTCCCTTGCTGGATTCAAGCGGCAATGTGATCGGTATCAACACCGCTATTCTGGGTCGGACAAATATGGGTATCGGCTTTGCACTTCCTATTAATCGCGCTAAAGCCCTTCTCGACGACTACAAAGCCGGGCGCATTACCGAACGGCCGAAGGCCGGTATGACCACCGAATATGTCGCGGGCGATCTGGCGGAAGCTCTCGGCTTGCCCCGGCGCGGCGGTTTGCTTGTGCAACAGCTTTTTCGCGGCACTTCGGAAGAGGCTGCGGGGTTACGTCCCGCCACTCAAATCGTCGCCATCGGGAATGTGGAGCTAGGTGTCGGTGGAGATTTGATCGTCGCCATTGACGGTAAAGCTGTCGATCGCGAAGATGCTTTTGTGCGCGCCATCTCACAAAAGCGCGTTGGCGACACGCTCAATCTGACGGTCTTTCGCAAGGGTGCGGCGCTCAATATTCCAATGAAGCTGTTGCCCGCGCCTGCGGATGTGGGATAGCCTATTCGCGAAGTATGGAAATTCGTCAGCTTGTTGAGGCCGATGCCGCGGCGTGGTGGCAGCTTCGCTTGGGAATCGTTAGAGAACGAACCATTTGCTTTTGGCCGGTCGGCAGAGGAACACTACCACATTCCGGTCGAAACCATAGCGCAACGGTTTCGTGACAGTCGCCCCGGCTACTTTACTCTCGGAGCGTTTGAAAACGGCAGTCTCGTCGGCATGGCTACATTCATGCGTGACGAAGGACTTAAAGAACGACACAAAGGCCGCGTCTTCGGTGTTTACGTAAGCAAGGAACAACGCCGCATAGGATTGGCACGGACGCTGATCACGGCTCTTTTGGAGAGAGCTAAGCGCGATCCATCGCTCGAACAAGTTTTACTTGGCGTGGCCACCGGGCAAACCGCCGCCCGGCAACTCTATCGGTCACTCGGTTTTGAGACCTATGGCACAGAACCAAAAGCCCTGAAAGTGGGCAGCCAGTATATCGACGAAGATCATATGATCCTTTGGATTCGATAACGTTTGTATGATTGTGTGTCATGAATCGTAGAGAGTTTCTTAAGACTGCCGGAACAGCAACGGCGACTGCTTGGGCGACGAACTCAGCATCGGGAAAGAAACCAAATTTCGTGTTTCTCTTGGCGGACGATATGGGATTTTCGGACGCGGGCTGTTTTGGCGGCGAAATAGAGAGTCCCAATCTGGATCGCCTGGCGTCGCAAGGGCTGCGTTTCACTCAGTGCTATTCGACGGCCCGCTGCGGGCCTTCGAGAAGCAGTCTCCTGACTGGGTATTATGCGCAGCAGACTGCCTCCGACATCATGACTCCGGGCAATGTGCCGGACTACACACGCTTCATTCCCGAGCACTTGAAACCGCTGGGCTATCGCAGTTATCATTCCGGCAAATGGCATATGCGCTTTCAGCCCTTGGCCGGAGTGGGTTTCGATCACTCTTACACGTTGCTGGATGAAGACCGCTATTTCACTCCGAAGAGGCTCGAACTCGATGGTGAGCCGTTACCTCAGCCGAAGATCGAGGATCACTACTATTCGACCACCGCAATTGCGGACCAGGCAATCGGCTTTCTGAAGGAGCATAAGCAGGATCATGCGGAGAAACCATTTTTCCTGTATCTCGCCCCGCATTCTCCCCACTTTCCGTTGCAGGCTTTGCAAGAGGATATCGAAAAATATTCGGACAAATTTTCCGAGGGATGGGACACCGCTCGGGAGCGCAAGCTGGCGAGGATGAAGCGCATGGGGCTGGTGAACTGCGCGCTGCCTCCGCTTGAACCGAATATGTGGACTTCGTGGAATACGCCGGATGCTGAATTGTTGGCAAAGATCGGGAACGGCGAGGTGACGCGAGCCGTGCCTTGGTCTTCGCTGAGCGACCAGCAGAAGAACTTTCAGCGGACAAAGATGGCGATCCATGCGGCGATGATTACCCGAATGGATATTGAAATCGGCCGGGTGCTGGATCAGGTAAGCGCGATGGGCGCGGAGCAGGATACGGTGGTGGTGTTTCTCTCGGACAACGGCGCAAGTTCGGAGCAGTTGATTCGTGGGGACGGGCATAGTGCATCGGCGCCGGCGGGTTCCGCAAGATCGTTTTTGGGGCTGGGCCCTGGTTGGTCAACAAATTCAAATACGCCATTGCGTCTTCACAAATCGTGGGTAAACGAGGGTGGGATTTCGTCCCCAATGATTGTGAAATGGCCGCGCGGGATCAAGGAGAAAAACGCGCTGCGACACGGACCCTGTCACTTTGTGGATTTGCTGCCGACGATGGTGGATTTGGCGGGTGGAAAAGTGGAGGCTAACCCTCCTTTGGCGGGCCGGAGTCTCGCCCCTGCATTCGCGAAGGATGGCGCAGCACCTCACGATTTTCTTTATTTCAACCACAACAACAACCGGGCGATTCGGGTAGGAGACTGGAAACTAATTGCCACAGGCGCTAAGGGACCTTGGGAACTGTACGACCTCAGCCGGGATCGCTGTGAGTTGCAGAATCTGGTGGGCAGACAACCGGCTCGCGCTGCGAAACTGGAAGCGTTGTGGGAAGAGAAAGATTCGGACTTTACGCGGGTTCGCGAAGCGGCGCCAACAACGTTGAAAGCTCGCATGCGGGCTGCGGGCGGCTAGGTCTAAAGTCGATCGGGCCAGTAAGCAATGCGCCGGGTCTCGACATTCGATCCGTCTTCCAGACTCTTGATTAGCCAGTTGCCGTGTGAATCGTATTCGTAGAGCGTGCGGGATTCGAAGCGCCTAGAACTAGGCTCACCGGTTTTGTTGTGTTCTTCGAACGCATGACTGACCGGGTCATCGCTCTCGTTGTAACTGATAGCTTCGGTAGTTTCCATCATGCCGCCGAACATAGTAGTCTCTTTTTTGATTCTTCGTCCCCGCTCGTCGTAATGGTAGAGCGTTCTTGCGGCATTCGCGAATACCGAGCGAAGCATCTCGATTTGGCCTGGATCCATCTGATCGACGGGAATGCGGGCCAGCATACTATTGGCGGACTGAATTGATGATTCTTCGACCACTAGGCCGCGTTCGTCGTAGCGAAGAACGATGCGGTTTACAATGCTGCCGTTCTCGTCAAGGAATTGCGTCTCGAGAGGTTTTCCGGTTGTGGTGTACAGAGTAACCATAGCTACGGCACCTGGCGCGGGATATCCTGCTTCGCCACCTTCGACTTGAAACGAGCAATTCGCAGGACTGGGACCGAGTTGGACAGTCTTCTTTTTTGAGCCATCGGGAGCATATTCGTACGTTTCGACGACGCCGGTGCGCGAAGGGCTCTGTACTGTTACTTCTGCCAGACGGCCGGCCGCATCGTACCGATAGAACCGACTGAAGTCTCGACAGGAGGAGGAAACCAGACGACCCGTCTCGTCGTAGCTGTAGATGGTGGTGAACCCAGAGCCATCATGAGTCGTAACCGATGTTGAAGCGATCTGACCGTCCAGGCGAAACTCGATAGAGTGACTATCGGATCGGCCAGACCAAGTGCGTTCCAAAACGCAGGTGTGAACAGGGCCGCGCAGATCCCAAGTTTTGCGAGTTTCCATAGTTACAGATTAATCGAAGAATCGGATATTGACTTCCGCCGCCCCGCTGGCATAGACTGTCTATGTCATGCCGCCGACTACTCGCGAAGAGATCCCGCCAGGCACGCTTGACCTGCTCATCCTGAAAACTCTCGACAGACACGGAGAACTTCATGGCTTCCAAATCGCCAATGCCATCCAAGCGTTATCGCAAAACATTTTGCAGGTGGAAGAAGGCTCGCTTTATCCCGCTCTACAACGTATGTTCCTCAAGGGCTGGCTCAATGCCGAATGGGGCAAAACTCTGGAAAATCGGCGCGCGCGCTTTTACACCTTGTCGAAAGACGGCCGCAAACAACTGGCGCGCGAACTGGCCCGTTACGGACGAGTTAGTGAGGCCATTGGCCGTATCTTGCAACCCGCTTGAGGATGACCATTGATACGCTTCTTCCGACGTTTGAAACTGTTATTCGCCCGCGACAAGTATTTGGCTGATCTTGAGGCCGAAATGCTGCTCCACCGGCAGCTTCGCGCCGATTCGCTGGCGGAGCAAGGGCTTGATGCCGACCAAGCTGCAGCCGCAGCCCAGCGCCGTTTTGGCAACACAACACTGCTGAAAGCGGATTCACACAATATGCTCACCTGGAACCTTTTTGAGGATTTACTCAAGGACTTGCGCTACTCAATCCGTTCACTTTTGGCGAACCCATTGTTTGCCGTGGTGGCCATTCTCACGCTCGCGCTGGGCATTGGTGCTAACACCGCCATTTTCAGCGTGATCAATGCAGTTTTACT
>Ga0209698_10002452_pt1 | contig 21014 bp, 17 predicted proteins | sample LitLauG_LLR_2012_FD_187203 | JGI IMG/M metagenome (GOLD analysis project Ga0209698, IMG submission 187203) | Freshwater sediment microbial communities from Pennsylvania, USA - Little Laurel Run_MetaG_LLR_2012 (SPAdes) (version 2) | ecosystem: Environmental > Aquatic > Freshwater > Creek >...
TCGGTGGTGTTGGTGTACTCGTCCTTGTTGTAATCGATGGCGGCCTGGACCGAGATGGCGTCGCTCGCGTTCCAGTTCAAGGAAGAGCGGATCTTGTTGCGATTGCGATCCGCCAGGTTGTAGCGCTCCATCCCGCCCGGGATCCAGGGGGCGACACCGCCCGTGACTGTGCTCTTGCCAATCGCACTGTCGAGCAGGTAGACGTAGTAGGTGCCGCCTACGTTGACCGCGCTGGAGAGGCCGCCGAACTGATAGGCCGCGCTGCTGGCCGGATACGCGGCCTTGGCCGCGGCCGTGGCTGCGGCCGCCGAGCTTCCGGTGCCGGCCACCACCGCGCCGGACATGGGTCCCCACAGGGTCGTTCCCAACGAGGCGACCTGGCCAACGAGGGTACTCAGGGCACCGGACTGCGGCAGCGAAGCCAGAATGTTGGCGTCCGGGTTGTAGGCGTCAGCGGTGCGTCGCGAATACGCGTACCCAATGCGCCCGTTGAGACTGTCGGTCATGCTCGTGCGAAATTCAAGCTTGTAGGTGTTCTCGGCGGTCTTGCCGGTATCGGAACAGGCATACCAGGTTCCGTCGCACCAGCGATTGATCGACTGGCGGTCAAAGCCCGCCTTGAGCCATTTGCCCCGGCCCAGCAGGTAATCGCCGTCGAGCGTCACCTGGTGCGTGCGCTTGCTAAAGGGTGTGTTGGATCGGGTATCGAGCGATCCCACGTCCCCTTCCATGTCGGGCATGTTGTAGGTCGAAACGGGGGTTTTGTTGTGGTGGTCGTCGTACTTGAGATTGAGCGCTACATTGAGCTTGTCGATGGGCTTCATCGTCAGCTTGGCGGTGACCGTGGTGATGTCCACCTCCCCTCCGAGCGAATTGCGCGGCAGCGTGTATTGCGAAGAGTTGCTGATGTCCGCTGGCAGGAAGGCCTGGTCCTGCTTGCTTTGCCCAAGCGCCGCGGACATCACCAGTTTTGTGGTCGACGAATAGTTATATCCGCCCGAGGCATTGACCTGCGTGAAATTATTGTCCGGGGCCGTGCCCAGGCGTCCTGCCCCAAGTACCGTTGATGGCTGCCCACCCGCGCCCGGCTGCTCGTAGGCATCGGCAAACGTCAGTCCGTTTACGGCATTGCGGAAAAACGAGGTGTACACGCCGGCCTTGAAGAACGTCTGCTCGCCGGTGTAGCTCGCGTTGGCCTCATACTGATAGGTCTTGAAGTGGATCGGTTCGGGCAGGATGGCGGTCTTGTCGCCACTGGCCAGCCCCGACATCGTGAGGATGCCGCCGGTGGGCTTGAGACCGTCCTTTTCCTCGCTGATCGCGCTCAGCTTGAACTCCCAGTGGGTGCCCGATTCAAAGCTCACGCCCAGGCTGCCCTTCTTGCGGTCGGTGTACAGGTCCACCACGCGAAAATCCCCGAGTTCGGCCGCGCTCAGGTTCTTGGCGTTGGCGTAGCTCTTGGCCTGGGCCACACCGTTGGTCGGGCCCGGCACATACACCGGGATGGGCCAGTTGTTCGACAGCGTGAGATTGCCGGTACCGATGCCCCCGTAGGGCGTCTGGTAGCTGTCGGAGCGCGCACGAAACAACTCGTCATAGCCGAAGGTCACGCGATAGCGGCCTTGCTCGCCGTATTCCATCCCGGCACTGCGATTGTCCAGGCCCAGGTCCTTGCCATACAGGCGCCAGCGCGTTGCGTCGTTGCTGTCGTAGGCCCCGCCACCACGAAGATCGAGGTTGAATATCGAATCGACGCCCTTGTCGCGCAGGCCGTTGTATTCGCCGAACTTGTAGTTGCCTTGGTTCGTATTTTGCAAGCCTACTTCCACGCTGCTGGTCGGAGTGGTCAGGGCCGCCACCGCCGGATCCACGTCCGCGGCGTGCGCGCCGCCCATGAGCGCCAGCCCGAGCAGGGCCCCTTGCACGGCTGCGCACAGCGGGCGCAGCGCGAAACACTGTGTCGTCGTTGTCATCGCATCTTCTCCGATGTTTTCGCGTTATCTCAGGAATTTGGCGCCGGCCGGGTGGTTCGAACCGTGTATCTGCGAGTGGCACTGCAGACAGGCGCGGCCGTTGGCCTGGGCGTTGGGGCTCTGGAGAAGCGGGTTGTTCTGTGTTCCCGCAACCGTGGGCCCTGCGCCGCCAGGCAGGTTCGCCCCGCTGTAGAGCGTGCGGCCATGATCCGCGACGTGGCAGTCTTGGCACAAATACGGCGCGCGTGTCTTGAGCAGCGGCTGGTTGTTGGAGCCATGCGGCGTGTGGCAGTTCGTGCAGTCATCGCCCACCGGCTGGTGCTCCCAGAGGAAGGGCCCACGCTTTTCCGCGTGGCAGGTGTAGCAGACCTCGTTGACCGTGTTCTTGTTCATCAACACCGGACCGGTAGAGCCGTGCGGATTGTGGCAATCGGAGCAGCCCATCTTGCCGGCGTCCAGCGGGTGCGTGGAGTAGCGGTGCGTCTGCGCGCGCTGCTCCTTGTGGCAGGCAAAGCAAACCTCGGTCTGGGTCGACTTGGTCAGCACCGGGTCGCGCGGCACGTGTACCTTGTGGCAATTGGAGCAAACCACATCGTGGCTTTGGTGGGCGCTGCCGGACCAGTGCGTGCGCGCACCGTTCTTGTGGCAGGCGATGCAGGCACTGGCCTGACTTTGCGCTTCGTCCGGCGTGTAGGCACCGGTGCGGGTGCCAAACACGACGTCGGGCTTGGCGCGGCCCTTTTGCGCGGGGTCGCCCTTGACGTGCTTCTCGCTATCGCCGTGGCAGCTCTGGCAGGTGGGCGTGCGTTCATCGGCGCGCACGCCGTGGCGCGTCTGGTAGATCGACAGGATCGGTTTGGCCTCCGATTCATCGTGACACTTGGTACAGACCGCATCGCTTTTGAGCGCGCGGTCGGCGACGCTCTCCTCGGCCGCCATCGCGGGCGCGAACGCGCCCACGGCCAACAGCGCCAGCAGCGCCGCCCAGCCTTTTCGCATTGTCATTTCGTTAACTCCCGAGCTTTGGATGGGGTGCATCGCCAGACGTCCACTGGCCGCCCCCGGGTTACGTTGTTGAAGCGGCCCGCGCTAGAGGGAAAGAATCCAATCCACCAGATTCTTGATTTGCGCCGGATCCTTGCTCGCAACGATCTTGTGCTCTTCCTCGTGCCCGTCCTCGAACTTGACTTTCTCGCCCGAGGTGATGTGGTGGATGAGCTTGGCTTCGGCCTCGGGCTTGCCCTTGTACTTGGCGGCCACCTCTTTCCACGGCGGCGCTTCCTTCTTTTTCTCGACCGAGTGGCACTTGAAGCAATTGCTCTGCCGCGCCAGCGCGCGCGCCGCTTCCTCGTCGGCCGCCTTTGCGCCGGCGGCTATTCCCAATGCAAGGCCCGCCGTTACGACAGTCGCGAAAGTCCGAATCACCGTTTGCCGATTACGCATACCTGCTCCCCAATGAGGCATCTTTTGAAAATGCGAAGTTCAAACACCATTGGGGTCGCATTAGGCGCTCAATTTGCTGCGCCGCTTTTGATCAACATCAACTTAGGAGTCCTAAACAATTCAAAGACGGTAGTGGCGGCCACAGCTGCGCCACCGCATTGATGGATGTCAAAAGACGCGCTTGATGCTCGCGTACCGTGCGCAACGACAAATCATTGATCGCAATTTTTTGCTCGCTCGACGGAAAGGTAGAAATGCCCAAGCACATTTCCCGCCTGCTGCTATTGATGGCCGCGTTTGTTGTCGCGGCGCTGGCCGCCAAGGCATTTTTCACGGTGAATTCCTTTTACCGCTATGGGCATTACCGCGCCGACTCCGTACCGGAGATTGCGGCGATGGCGCCATCGTTCCAGACACCCAAGGCCTGCGCGAGCTGCCATGCGCCGCGCCTGGCCGAGTGGACCGGCGGGCACCACAAGACGGTCATCTGCGAGGTGTGCCACGGGGCATTGCCCGGACATCCGGAAGCGCTCAAGGCCACGATTCCCACCGATACCGTGAGCCTGTGCACGCAATGCCACGAAAAAATGCCGGGTCGTCCCGATTCGATTCGTCAGGTTGATGTAAGCCAGCACCACCCATCGGGGCAATGCATCAGCTGCCACAACCCGCATGCGCCCAAGATCGGGACGGCGATACCCGTTACGCCGGCGGCACTGCATGCCGCCGCCAGCAACGCGGCAGCCTGTGCGGCGTGCCACGGCGCCAATGGCATGGCCACCAGCGATATCTGGCCCAACCTTGCCGGCCAGAATGCGGCATACATCGCCCGTTCGCTGGGCGCCTTCAAGACGGGCGGGCGCGTCGAACCAACCATGTCGCCAATGGCGCAGGCGGTGGCCGACGAGGATGTGCCGGCCCTGGCGGCATATTTTGCCGCGATGAGTTGCCGCACCCCGACGGGCAAGCACGGTAGCGGTAACGCGGCGGCGGGCAAGACGCTGGCAAAGCAGTGTGCGGCATGCCATGGCGAGAACGGGCGTCCGGTCAACAGCGCCTGGCCGCGGCTCTCCGGGCAAAACGCGGCGTACCTGGTAAGTGCCATTACCGCCTTTCGCGACGGCCAGCGCAAGAACCCGTTTATGTCGGAGGCCGCACGCGGCCTTGGCGATAACGACATCGCCAACCTTGCCAGCTATTTTGCCGGCCTGCCTTGTGGCATCGAGACCCATTAGAAAATTGAAGACGAGCCCAACCATGACAAACGACACAACCAAGCCGGAAGTACCTGCGCGTCGGATCTTCCTGCGCAACATTGGGCGCGGCGCCGCCTGCGCCGGTGCCGTGGCTGGCGCCGGTCTCATTGCCGGTGCGCACGGAGCCGATACGCCCGCGACCCCGGCCAGCGACGGACAATCCTTTCCGGCGCCCGGCTACGACTGGAATGCGCACCGCTGGGCCTTTGCTGTCGATGCCACCAAATGCATCGGATGCCTGCGCTGTGTCGAAGCCTGCAAAAAGGAAAACCACGTTGCGCTCGACGCGCACCACTTTCGCACCTGGGTGGAGCGCTACGCCTACCTGGAAGGCGAAGAAAAGCCCCACGTCGACAGCATGCCCGATCCGGTCAATATCCAGGCGGCCGGCTCGGAGGAGAAGTACCGATTCGCCAATCGCTACAAGGACGCCAAGGTCGAGAAGGCCTTCTTCGTGCCCAAATTGTGCAACCACTGCACCCATCCGGCCTGCGTCCAGGTCTGCCCGACGGGCGCAACCTACAAGACCCGCGACGGTTTCGTGCTCATCGACCACAAGTACTGCATCGGCTGTCAGTATTGCGTCCAGGCCTGTCCCTACGGCGCGCGCTTTTTCAATCACGCCAAAGGTGTAACCGACAAGTGCACCTGGTGCTACCACCGCGTGACCCGGGGCTTGATGCCTGCCTGCGTTGAGGTCTGTCCGGTGCAGGCGCGCATGTTCGGCGATCTCAATGATCCCAAGAGCGTTGTCAGCCTCTTTATCCGCAACAATCGGGTTCAGGTGCTCAAGCCCGAAACCGGCAATGCACCCAACGTCTATTACATCGGCCTGGACAAGGAGGTCGTCTGATGGAAACGCTATTCCAGGCTGCCCCCTTCAGCGGTTACGTCTACCCCAATGAGACGGTGATTCCCTGGTCGGTGCTGATCGTCGTATATCCGTACCTCACGGGACTGGTGGCCGGATCCTTTACGGTGTCGAGCCTGTTTCACGTCTTTGGCATGGAGCAGTTCCGGCCGGTATCGCGCTTTGCCATGCTGCTGGCCCTGTGCCTGATGGTGTGTGTCCCCATGCCGCTGCTGCTGCACCTGGGACACCCGGAACGCGCCTTCAATGCCATGATCACGCCGCACCTGACCTCGGCGTTCGCTATTTTCGGCTACGCCGCCAGCTTCTACACCCTGCTGCTGCTGGTGGAGAACTGGTTCGTCTTCCGACCGCAGATCGTGCAGATCGCCAATGAAGGCACCGGGCCGCTGCGCTGGATCTGCCGCGTGCTCTCGCTGGGTTCCAACGACCTATCCGAACACGCGATGCACTACGACCACAAGTGGATCTACGCCCTGGCGGTCATCGGCATACCGGCCGCCCTGGGCCTGCACGGCTACGTGGGCTTCGTCTTTGGCTCCCTCAAGTCGCGCGAATGGTGGAGTTCCGATCTGATGCCGCCCGTCTTTTTGCTCTCCGCGGTAATTTCCGGCACCTCCCTGGTGATCCTGCTCTATGTGATCACCAGCCTGGCGCGCAAGGTGCCAATCGAGGAGTCCTGCATCAAGGGACTGGTCTACACGCTGTGGGGCTTTCTGATGTTTGCGCTGCTGCTCGAGGGTGTCGAGTTTGCCAGTCTCCTGTATCGCAGCCGCGAAGGGATTGAAACCATCATGACCTACGTGACCGGTCGCCTGGTCGTGCCCTTCTTCGTCCTGCAACTGGGCCTGGGCTCGTTGGTACCGCTGCTCACCTTGAGTTTCCTCATCGTGCGCGGCGTCAAGGGGCGCGCCCTGATCGGGGCGGCTTGCGCAAGCGCCCTGCTGGTGCTCTTTGCGGTACTGATGATGCGCTGGAATGTCGTCATCGGTGGCCAGGAGATCTCCAAGACCGGCAAGGGACTGGTTACCTATGAACCGGAATGGTTCGGCCGGGAAGGCCTTTTGGCAGCGGGGTCAGTGCTTTGTATGCCCATGATCCTCATGTTCCTGGCTACGCGCATCGTCACGCCGTGGGCCGAGGAATCGCGCGCCGCGCTGCTGCGCGGGCGCGCCGCGTCCTGAGCGGTCATAATCCATCGGGTCCCGATACCACGCGCAGGCATTCCCAGACCGCTACACAACCGGCAACACGAGGAGTTTGCATGAGATCGTCAACCCCACCCCACCTGCGTCAAAATCGGCAGCGCGCGCACAACCGCAACTGGGCGCCGCTGCATGCCCTGCTGCTGGCGGGCATTGCCATCGCCTGCTGCGCGCCGCCCGCGCGCGCCGCGGCCGGGGACCTCTCGGGCAAGGAAGTGGTCGCCACGACCTGCCACAAATGCCACGAAACGGGGCTCAACGGCGCGCCGCGAATCGGCGATGAAAAGGCCTGGGCCAAGCGCAGTGCCCAAGGCCTGGAGAGCCTGACGCAGCATGCGCTGCAGGGCATCCGCAAGATGCCGCCGCACGGCACCAATTTCACGCTTTCGGACATCGAGATCCAGCGGGCCATTACCTACATGGTCAACCAGTCCGGAGGGCATTGGACCGAACCCATCAGCAAGGAAGCGCTGCCGGCCGAACGCACGGGCGAAGAAGTGGTCCAGGCGCAATGCCACAAATGCCACCAAACCGGCGTGGGCGGCGCACCCAAGATTGGCGACAGCGGGGCCTGGGCTCCGCGTCTGGCGCACGGCCTGGACGCACTCGTGCGCTCCGCCATCAATGGCCACGGCGGCATGCCCGCGCGCGGCGGCATGGTGAATCTCACCGACAGCGAATTGCGCAAGGCGATCGTCTACATGTACAGCCGCCGGGAAGCGCCGGCCACCAAGTAGTTTGCACGGTTACGCGCCGCCGCTGCGCGGCGCGCGCGCCCGGCGCAAACCCGGGAATTCCGGCGGGAAACGGCCACTAACCCGGGCTTTGCGGCCACGCGCCTTGGGCATGATCGCAAGCGAGAGGCGTTTCCCAACGCCTCTCATTTGCGTTGGCGCCCACCCACCCTGCTCCGGAAGCCTTATCGATGCCCGCCTGGCTCCAGAAGGCCTTCGCTGTCCCCCGTTGGGCAGGCCGTGGAGTCCAGGGCCTGTTGCTGGGCGCGCTGTTGTTCGCTGGAGCCCCTTTACGGGTGAGCGCCAGCGATAACGAAGGGCCGCTGGCGCCGCTCGAGCAACTCGCCATCCACCAGCCCGCGCAGGCGCAACGCGAACTCGATGCCTTTGTCTCCTCGGCAACCGAACTGAGCGAGCACGGTCGGCTGCACGCCGAACTGATTCGCGCCCTCATCGCCGACTCGCAATACCGGTCCGACGACGTGCTGGCGATCGCCGCGCGCATCCAGGAGCGCCTGCGGGTTTTGGGCGATCCACGCATGCAAATGCTGCTCGAGCACGCGCGCGCCGGCGCGCTGTACGAGCTCGGACGCATCCAGGAGTGTGTAGCGGCGCTGGACGAGGAGTGGAAGTACGCCCAGCGCACCAACGACGACGACATTCTTGCCCAGGCCGATATCGATCGGGCGCGGATGTTGCTGCGCACCAGCGCGTTTGAATCAGCGGCCGCGGTGATCGCCGATGCCCAACGGCTGGCGCGCGGCCCCCAGGCCAGCGCCGAGGTTGCGTTCTCCAACGCCCTGTTGGCCAAGGCCGTGGGCGATTGGACCTTGGCCTTGCAATCCTATCAACTGGCGTTTGAAAAATTCCAGGCGGTTGGCGACCGCACCGGCGAAGCCGATTCGCTCGCTGGCATGGGCGAGGCTCTTCGCCAGCTGGGACGCTATGCCGAAGCCTTGCAACCGCTCGACGATGCGATCAATGCCTACCGCGAGGTCGAAGACCGCGACGGCGAGGCCATTGCCATGCTGCGCAAAGCCATGGTGTATGCCGGGCTCAAGGACGGCGCCCGCGCGCTTGCCACACATGCGCGGGCATTGACCGCGCTGGCCAAGCTCAACGAACCCTTGCAACTGGCGCAGGCGCGCATCGAGCTGGCGCGGGTGTTGCTCGAAAGCCGGCGTGTCGACGACGCCTCGACGCTCATCGAACAAGCACGGCCCATGATCCTCGCCCTGGGCAATTTGCACGAGCAGGCGCAAGTGCACCAGCTCGCGGCGGCGATCCTGGCTGCGCGCGGCAAATACCACGGCGCCTACGACGAGATGGCGCAATATGAGATTGCCGAGAGCACCTGGACCGAGCAGCTCGTCACCCATCAACTTGCGGTACAACGCGGACGCCTGCAAAGCGAACGGCTGTCGCGCGAAAATGTGCTGCTGCGCTCTCAGGCACAAAGCAACGCCGAGGCGCTGGCGTCTGCCCAGCGCGCATCGAACATGGAGATCCTGGGCCTGTTCTTGGGCACACTGATCGTGGTCGGTTCGCTACTGGCCATCTGGCGCCAGCGTGGCCTGCTGCGACGCATCGCGCGCCTGGCCGAGACCGATTCGCTTACCGGCGTGCTCAACCGGCGCCACGTGCAGGAACTGGGCCAGCGCATGATGAATCGCTGCCGGCGCGAGGGGCGTCCCTGTGCCATCCTGATGCTCGATATCGATCGATTCAAGGAAATCAACGATCGGTATGGGCACACGGCCGGCGACCGCGCCCTGTGCGCGATATCGGGTGCGCTGACCCGCTGCCTGCGCCCCGGCGATCACCTGGGCCGGTACGGCGGCGAGGAGTTCGCCGTGATCCTTCCGGGCGCCGACGCACGGGAAGCCGGCGTGGTCGCCGAGCGATTGCGCCAGGCCGTTGCCCAACTCGCGCCCGACTGGGCGCCCGGCGCCGAGGCGCTGACGGTCAGCGGCGGAATTGCAATCGCCACCAACGCGATCGAGGACTTCACCCAGTTGATCGATCAGGCCGACCGCGCGCTGTATCGGGCCAAGAACGCGGGGCGCAACCGCATGGAGTACGACCCCGCGGGCTCCGAACTCGTTCCCGGCTAGACCGGACCGCCGGACGTACCCGGTGCCGAAATCGCCGCGGCCTTGGCCAGCAAGGCCTCGGCCATGCGGATGCTGGCGATGTCGATCAGGCGCCCGTCCAGAGAGACCGCCCCCTTTCCCTCGCGCGCCGCCTGCGCCATCGCCTCCATGATGCGCCGGGCTTTGCTCACCTCGGCCTCCGAGGGCGTGAAGACCTGGTTGGCAAGGGAAATCTGGGAAGGATGGATCGCCCATTTTCCTTCATAGCCCAGCACCGCCGCGCGGTTGGCCGCCGCAACAAACCCCTCGGAATCGCCAAAATCCCCAAAGGGCCCGTCGATCGGCCGCAGTCCATAGGCGCGGCACGCGACCATCATGCGGGTTTGCGCGGCGTGCCAGGGATCGGTCCAGAAATACTGGCGCTTGCCGCTCTCATCCTTGTCGCTGAGCACGCCCGAGTCGCGGTTCACACCGCCGATAACGGTGGTGCGCGCGCGCGTCGACGCAGCGTAGTCGGCCACCCCGAAGCTCATGGCCTCGAGGCGCCGGCTCGCCTGGGCAATGGCCTCGACATTGGCCATGCCCAGCGCCGTCTCGATGAGGACCTCAAAGCCGATGCGCTTGCTGCGCCTCTTGGCCGCCTCGATCTGCGTCACGAGCATATCCACCGCGTAGACGTCCTGCGCAACGCCCACCTTGGGGATGAGGATCATGTCCAGCCGCGCACAGGCCTCGACGATATCGACAACGTCGCGATACATGTAGTGGGTATCCAGGCCATTGATGCGGATCATCATGGTCTTGGTACCCCAGTCGATTTCATTGAGGCCGGCAATGATGTTGCGCCGGGCGGCCTCCTTGTCGTCCGGGGCCACCGCATCCTCCAGGTCCAGGAAGATGATGTCCGCCGCGCTGCGCGCGGCCTTCTCGAACATGGCGGGATTGGACCCGGGAACCGCCAGCTCAGAGCGATGCAGGCGCGCGGTCGATGGTGCAACGATCGTGAAGCTCACGGGGGATTTCCTTCCTTGCCTCAGGCGATGGCCGCCAGAACCTTGGCGACCGTGCTGCCCAGATCCGCGGCGCTGGGCGCCACGTGCAGGCCGAACGAACGCATGATTTCCGATTTTTCCGCCGCAGTATCGCCGACCGCGGAAATGATCGCGCCGGCATGTCCCATCCGTCGACCCTTAGGCGCGGTAAGTCCTGCGACGTAGCCGATGACCGGCTTGCGCATGTTCTGGCGTATCCATGCGGCTGCGTCCGCCTCTTGGGGCCCGCCGATCTCGCCGATCATCACCACCGCTTTGGTTTCCGGATCGCGTTCGAAAAGCGCCAGATGATCCAGGAACGAACTGCCGTTGATCGGGTCGCCGCCAATGCCCACGCTGGTGGTCACGCCGATGCCCAGCGCCTGCATCTGTGCCGCCGCCTCGTAGCCCAGCGTTCCCGAACGCGAAACGATTCCCACGCTGCCGCGCTGATAAATATTTCCGGGCATGATCCCCAGCATGGCCTTGCCGGCGCTGATGATTCCGGCGCAATTGGGACCGACGATCATGGTGCGGCCCTGTTCCGGGTAGCGCAGCAGGTAGCGCTTGACGCGCATCATGTCCTGCGCGGGAATGCCGTCCGTGATGACGCACACCAGCTCCAAGCCGGCGTCGGCGGCCTCCATCAGTGCGTCGCCCGCATAGGGCGGCGGCACAAAGGCCAGGCTGGCCCGTGCCCCGGTCGCCTTCACCGCGTCCTTGACGGTATCAAACACCGGTCGGTCAAGATGGCGCTGGCCGCCTTTTCCCGGCGTCACGCCGCCAACGACCCGGGTGCCGTAGGCGATCATCTCGCGCGCATGAAAGCTTGCCTTGTCGCCGGTAAATCCCTGTACCAGCACCGGCGTGGTCTCATCGATGAGTATGCTCATGGGTGTCCTCGTGGGTTCGGCCGCAGGCCACTTCAGCGGGCCGGGGCGGCGGCGCGCGCGGCGGCCACAGCCTTGTGCGCGGCATCGGCAAGATCACTGGCGCTGATGATCGGCAGCTTGCTCTCCCGAACGATGCGCTCGCCGGCCTCGACGTTGGTTCCCGCAAGGCGCACCACGAGCGGCACCTTGAGTCCGGCGGCGGCCTGCACGACACCCTGGGCGACCCAGTCGCAGCGATTGATCCCGGCAAAGATGTTCACCAGAATCGCCTTGACGTTGGCATCGGAGAGCACCAGGCGAAAGGCTTCGGCGACGCGCTCGGGCGATGCGCCGCCGCCGACGTCCAGGAAATTGGCGGGTTCGCCACCGGCGTACTTGATCATGTCCATGGTCGCCATCGCAAGGCCGGCGCCGTTGATGATGCAACCGATGTCGCCGCTCAAGCCGACATAGTTGAGTCCGTGCTGCGCGGCTTGCGCCTCGCGCGGATCCTCCTGGCTGGGATCGCGCATCTCGGCGATCGTGTGATTGCGAAACAAGGCATTATCGTCAAAGGACATCTTTGCATCGAGCGCGAGCACCCGATCATCGGCCGTGATGACCAGCGGATTGATTTCCACCATCGTTGCGTCCAGATCCCGGAACGCCCGGTAGCAACCCAGTATTGCCGCGACCGCGCGCGGCACCTGCTTGATGTTCAGGCCCAGGCCAAACGCCAATTCGCGCGCCTGGAACGGTTGCATGCCTACGGCGGGTTCAACCTGCGCCTGCAGGATCGAATCGGGGCGCGCGTGCGCGATCTCCTCGATCTCCATGCCACCCTGCGCCGAGGCGATCACCCGGATGCGCTGGATCTTGCGATCCAGTACAAATCCCAGATAGATTTCGCGCTCGAACGCTTCGGCGGCCTCGACATAAACCCGATGCACCACGCGCCCCTCCGGGCCGGTCTGGTTCGTGACCAGGGTGTGCCCGATGAGTTCCCGCGCGGCCGTCGCCACTTCCTGATGGGTGCGGCACAAGCGGATGCCGCCGGCCTTGCCGCGTCCCCCCGAGTGGATCTGCGCCTTCACCGCCCAGAATGAGCCGCCCAGTTCGGTGGCGACAAAAACCGCCTGGTCGGCGGTATACGCAACGCCGCCCCGCGGCACGGGCACGCCAAAACCGGCCAACAACTCCTTGGCCTGGAACTCATGGATATCCATGCAAATCCTCCCTGACGATTTTTCTTCACGGCGCCGGGTACTTTGCCCGCGCCGCTGCTACTCCGACCAAGGCCGACCGGCCGTGACCCAGTTCTCGCGCTTGACTTCGGTGATCACGATATCGACCGCTTCCGGCCCGACCGCCAGCACGCGGCAGGTCGCCTCCGTGATCGCCTTGGCCAGCTCGTGGCGCTGTTCTCGCGAACGTCCCTCGAACATCTGGATTTGAATGGTTGGCATCTTTTCCCGCAATGCGCTACGGATTGTCCTCGCCCGGCAGCGACCGCAGCAATGCCGGCCACTCCCAGACCCCTTCGAGCGCGCCATTATCAAACAGTTGCTCGGCGGCACGCGCAATCACGTGCGCGCTCGGCAACACCGGGTGCGGATTTCCCGCCAGGGCCGCCACCTGAATACGGCACGCCTTCACCAATGTGGCCGTCAAGTTGTAGGCCTCCGGGACCGTGCGGCCAATGACGAGCAAACCGTGATTGCGCAGCAGCGCGGCGGGCAACGTGCCCAGGGTTCTGACCAGGCGGCCTGATTCGGCGGGCGTGAGCGCCAGGCCTTCGTAGGCGTGGTAGGCGATCTGCCCGTGAAAGCGCAACGCGTGCTGGGAAAGCGGCAGCAAGCCCTGCGGGTGGGTCGACACCGCGATGGCGCTGGCTTCGTGCAGATGCATGACGCAGAATGCATCTGCTCGCGCCTGGTGCACGGCGGCATGTAGCGCAAATCCGGTTCGGTTTATTGCCAGCCCCGGGGCGGGCGCGACGATATTGCCGTCCAGGTCGACCTTGACCAGGTTGTCAGCGCGCACCTCGGCAAAGGTCCGTCCAAACGGGTTGATGAGAAAATGTCCGGCCTCGCCGGGCACCATTGCCGTCACATGGCTGTAAATCAGATCGTCCCAGCCCTCGCGGGCGATCAGCCGATAGGCGGCAGCCAGTTCGCGGCGCACCCCGGCCTCGGTGTCCGCTGCCGGGCCGGCAAGCGCCGGCGCGCCGGCACCCACGGAAAAGCTGCTGGGGACAGGGTTCGTCATGAGCCTTGCGGATCAACAATCGGCCCATGGTACCGGACGGCGAATCGCCGTCCGTTGCATTTGGTACAGGAAGCTCGGCGCCCGGCATTGCACCAGGCACCTGTGGCGATCGCGCCTACTTCCTGCGTTGCCAGTTGCCGTTATCGCCCAGTATGCACAGCGCCGGGACCACGAAGGTCATTATTCCCATGATGATATACAGTGTCGTCATTGCGTCTCCTTCGTTTTATGAAAGCGCAGATCCGCGCTCGAATGAGCGCACGAGTGCGGTAACGCGCCCGGCCCGCCTGCCAAGGAAGAAGTGAGGTTGCGAGAGCGCCTGGCGATTTTCATTGCGCAATAGCGCCGCGGCTTGATGTACATCAAAGGGTCAGGATTTTGGTGCGGGGATGAGACGAACCATTGCGCAGGCCGCGCAACCGGGAATGGCTGCGGCCACGAATGCGTCGATTGCCGATTTTGCATCGCAGCATATTGCGCCGCCGCAGGCCATGCGCCAAGCGCACCAGGTCATATCGCCCAACGGCAACCGGGAAGACGAGTATTTCTGGCTGCGCGATGACACGCGCATGGCGCCAGCGGTATTGCAATACCTTGCACAGGAAAACGCGTATACCGATGCCGTTCTCGAGCCCCTGGCGGACCTGGAAGGAGCGCTCCTGGAGGAATTGACGGCACGGCTCGCGCCAGAGGATGAGAGCGTTCCCGAGTTCGATCGGGGCTACTGGTATTACCGGCGCTATCGACGCGGGGAGGAATATCCGGTCTACGTCCGGCACGAGGGATCGTTGGAGGCACCAGAGGAAATTATTCTGGACGTCAATGCGCTTGCCGCCGGGCACGAGTATTTCGCGATCGGCGCCATGGCGGTCAGCCCCGACAACCAATTGCTGGCCTATACCGAAGACCGTGTCGGCCGCCGGCAATACACACTGCGCATCCGCGAGCTAGCCGGCGGACGGACCATGGCCGATCAATTCCCCAATATCGAACCTGACGTCGTTTGGGCCATGGACAGCCGGACGGTTCTGATCGTCGAAAAGGATCCGGATACCTTGCTGTCGGTGCGCGTGCGCGCCCACACGCTGGGCGCGGATGCGGCCCAGGCGCGACTGGTCTATGAAGAGCCGGACGACTCCTATTTCCTCGGCCTGGGCAAGAGTCGCTCCGAGCAATTCGTGTTCATCATCTGCGAAAGCACGCAGCAAAGCGAATGGCTGGCCATCGAGGCTGCCGACCCGCTGTTGCGAGTTCGCAGCGTCGTGCCGCGCGAAGCCGGGCACGAATACGAAGTCGAGCATCTGGAAGGCGATTTCATCTTGCGCACGAATTGGCAAGCGCCCAACTTTCGCATCGTGCGCACACCCATCGGCGCAAGTGCGGATAAGTGCACGTGGGCCGACGTCATCGCGCACCGCGCGCAGACCCTCATCGAAGGATTTCTCGTGTTCCGCGGGCATATCGCCGTGAACGAGCGCCGCGGAGCAATGCTGGGAATTCGCGTCCGCCCATGGAGTGCGCGCACTGGGTCCGAGCAAGACATCGTTCTGGATTCCCCCGAACCGGCATACGCCATGCAGCTCGTTCATACCCCGGATATCACGAGCGGCCAATTGCGCTATCGCTACAGTTCACTGACCACGCCGGCGACAACCTACGACTACGATCTTGCGCGCAACTGCCGAGCCTGGCGCAAGACCGAGCCGGTTCTGGGCGGTTTTGTCAGCGCCAACTATGCAACCGAACTGTGTTGGGCCCCGGCAGACGACGGCGCGCGCATTCCGGTTTCCCTGGCCTATCGCATCGGCACGCCGCTCGATGGCACGGCGCCCATATATCAGCACGGGTACGGCGCCTACGGCTACTCACTGGATCCGGGTTTTCGTTCGCAATGGATCAGTCTCATGGACCGGGGATTCGTCGTGGCCATTGCCCATGTGCGCGGCGGCCAGGAGTTGGGTCGGGCGTGGTACGACGCCGGACGCCTGCGGTACAAGCGCAATTCCTTCACCGATTTCATCGCCGTCACGGAATTTCTGGTGGCCGCAGGTTATGGCGCACCGGATAAAGTCTGCGCACAGGGCGGCAGCGCTGGCGGACTGTTGATGGGCGCAGTCGCCAATCTTGCACCGCAACGCTACCGCGCCATCGTCGCCCATGTCCCGTTTGTCGATATCGTGACAACCATGCTCGACGAAAGCATCCCCCTAACCACCAATGAATTTGACCAATGGGGCGATCCGCGCGATTTGGCCAGTTACGAATACATGCTCTCGTATTCCCCCTACGACAACGTGCGCAATCAGGCGTATCCGGCAATGATGATATTTACCGGCCTGTGGGATTCGCAGGTGCAGTATTTTGAGCCGGCCAAATGGGTCGCACGCTTGCGCGCGCGCAAGACGGACCAGCGGCCGCTATTATTTTCGATCGACATGGGCGCCGGTCACGGGGGCAAAAGCGGGCGCTTTGCGCGTTTTCGCGAGACCGCCCGCGAGTACGCGTTCCTGCTTTGGCAACTGGGCAATTGCACGCTGGCGCAGGAGGCAACATGAGAAACTGCGGTGGGAACCGCCCGGCGGAATCTCCAAGGAAATCACGATGATGGGCAAAGCGCACACCAGCGAGCCTTGGGCCAGATTTGCGCCGGCGGCCGCACGCCTGGCCTGGCGGATCCTGGGGGGTGTCGCGCTTTGCGCTGGGGCCGCGGCGCACGCCCCCGCGCTGCTGACGGTGGGCAACCCCTGGGTGCGCGCAACGGTCGAAGGCCAGACCGGATCGGGTGCGTACATGGAACTCACCAGCCGGGAAGACGCGCGCCTTACCGGTGCCAGCGCAAGCGTAGCCGAACGGGTCGAAGTTCACGAGATGCGCATGGACCACGACATGATGCGCATGCGTCGCCTCGACTCCCTGGCGCTGCCCAAGAACACGACGGTGGCATTGGACCACCAGTACCACATCATGCTGATCGGCTTGCGACGGCAATTGCAAGTGGGACAGACCGTCCAACTGACACTGCACCTCATCGACGCAACGGGTGCAAGGCGCGATCAGGATGTGCTGGCGCCCGTGCGGGCGCTCAACACCGCGATGGACCACCCGCGACCCCATGAGTAATTCTCGCCACTGCCGGCACAGGGCCGCCCGCGCGCCGTTAGCGCTGGCCCTATGGGCCTGCCTGGCGGCCGCCGGGCTGCCTGCGCAGGGCGCGCCGTCCGCAACGGCGCCCACGATGCACGGGCGCGACGTATCCGCCGAGCACTGGAACGCGAGTTTCACGCTGACCGACATGAATGGGCGGCAAAGGACTCTGGGCGATTTTGCGGGCAAGGTCGTGCTCCTGAGCTTTGGCTACACGCATTGCCCGGACGTCTGCCCGACCACCCTGGCAAAGTTTGCGCAGGTTCGGCGCCTGCTGGGCGCCGATGGCCAACGGGTTCAGGGCCTGTTCGTGACCGTCGACCCGGAACGCGACACCCTGGAGTTGCTGCGTCGCTTCGTTCCGGCCTTTGATCCCACCTTCGTCGGGCTGCGCGGCACGGAAGCGCAAACGGACGCTGCGGCGCGCGCCTTTCATGCCAACTACGAGATCACCGATTTTCGCGGCAGCATCCTGGTGGACCATACGGCCGCGACCTACGTGGTCGACAGCCGCGGCCAGGTGCGCGTCGTGACGCCCTACGACCAGTCGGCAGGCGACCTGGCCCAGGATGTGGCAGCCGTGTTGCGCAGCGGCGAATAGGGGCGCAAATCCCGCGCGCGCCAGACATCGGGCGCCTTTCCTTGCCGCGGCACCGTTTCCGCCGCGCATATATCGACCACGCGCCGGGCCAGGTGCCGCAGGATGGACTCGGCGGGCAGGCGAACGCCAATGGTGATCAGCCAGGTTGCGGCCAGCGCGAGGGTGAAGGTGCGCGCCTCAAACCGCACGGGCTCCATGCGCGCGGTCGAATGGGCAAACAGCAACTGCGCCAAAATTCCGATCACAAGCCCGATGCATACTTCAGCGATCGTATGCACACCCAGCAGGACGCGGGAGATCGCGATAGCGCCGACGACAAAGATCACTGCCGTCGTGATCACCACACGGGCCAGGGGCGTGCGCCCGGCACACAGAACCACGCCCAAACTGCCGTACACCACCGCGCTCATACAAGCGTGGCCGCTGGGACTGTGAATTGCGGTCTGCCAATGCGACGCACAGGAAAGGAACACGACCTTGCAGACGACGATTGCCACCCCGGCCATCAATACCGAGCGCAGCAGCAACCAGGCAAGGCGGCGCGAATGCAAGTACCAAAGGGCCGCGGAACTCACCAGGGTAAGGGGCAAAAGCAGTCCGGAATCCCCGGCATCGGTAAGCAGCGTAAATACGGAGGGCAGAACCAAACAGGCGCCCTTTCGGGTTGGCAGGCGAACGCAAGGAGGACGCGGGCGGCCGGCCATCCCCGCCTTGTCCCATGAACCGGGACGGTAGCAAATATCTCCGGGTGTATAAAAAACCAGCGTGGCGCGCCGCACGTATCGCCTCGCCGACCCCGGAGGCGCCGCGCCACGCGGGACCAGCAGGCTGGGCGGAGCGGTAGAATCCGGCGGCACGCGCGCACCAGGGTGCGGGCGCGAATCACCCTTCCCCAAGGTTCCACCCGATTGCGACAATGGATACGGCCGCGGTAGCGCGCGTTCAACGGAACCGGTACCAAGCTCCGGCGTATTTGCTCGATCGCATTTCGCTGGAGTTTGACCTGGACCTGGACGTGACACAGGTCTGTGCAAGCTTGCACATGCGCCGCAATCGTGGCGCAGCGGGCTCCGTGGTGGAACTCCATGGCGAGCAGCTCGAGCTCGTGTCGATCGAGCTGGACGGCCAGGCGGTGCCGCCCGAGGGCTACGAGCTCACGCCCGACCTGCTGCGCATCCGGGCTCCCGAATCCAATGCATTCACGCTGCGTATTTGCAACCGGATCAAGCCCGTTAGCAACACCTCGCTCATGGGCATGTACGTGTCCCGGGGTGCCTTGTTCACACAGTGCGAAGCCGAAGGCATGCGGCGCATCACCTGGATTCCCGACCGGCCCGACGTCCTGGCGCGCTACAGCGTTTTGCTGCGTGCCGATCGCGGGCGCTTTCCGGTGCTGCTGTCCAATGGCAATCTGATCCAACAGGGAGATCTTGCCGACGGGCGCCATTTCGCCCAGTGGGAGGACCCGTTCCCCAAGCCCAGTTACCTCTTTGCCGTGGTGGCGGCCAATCTGAGCAGCCGCGACGAACGGATCCGCACCCGAAGTGGACGCGAAGTCCTGTTGCAGGTTTGGGCGGAGGCGGCCAACCTGCCGCGCCTGGAACATGCGGCGGCTTGTCTGCGCCGCGCGATCGCCTGGGACGAGAAGCGTTTTGGCCGCGAACTTGATCTGGATCGATACATGATCGTGGCCACGTCCGATTTCAATATGGGGGCGATGGAGAACAAAGGGCTGAACATCTTCAATGCGAGGTATGTGCTGGCCGATCCGGCCATCGCCACCGACGCCGACTATGCCGCGATCGAATCCATCATCGGCCATGAATATTTTCATAACTGGTCGGGCAATCGTGTCACCTGCCGCGACTGGTTCCAACTCAGCCTCAAGGAAGGTCTCACAGTATTCCGCGACCAGGAATTCACCCGTGATGTGCTCGAAGCGGAGGCGCAAACCATCGGGGCGGACCCGGTCACCGCGCGGGCAATCGCCCGCATCGACGATGTGCGCACCCTGCGCGCGATCCAATTCCCCGAGGATGCCGGGCCGATGGCCCATCCGGTCCGGCCCGAGGCGTATCTGGAAATCAGCAATTTCTACACCGCCACCGTGTATGAAAAGGGCGCCGAGGTTGTGCGCATGCTCCAGACCTTGCTCGGCATCGAGGGATTTCGGCGCGGGCTGGACCTGTACTTCGACCGGCACGATGGACAGGCGGCCACCTGCGAGGATCTGGTCATTGCGATGGCCGATGCCTGCGGGCGCGACCTGAGCCAGTTCCTACGCTGGTATTCCCAGGCCGGTACGCCGCGGATCGCCGTAAGCCGGTTCTATGACAGTCACGCCCGGACGATGGAACTGCGCATCGCACAGAGCTGCCCGCCGACGCCGGGCCAGTCGAGCAAGGAGCCACTACTGGTTCCCCTGGCTGTCGGGCTGGTCGGACCCGAGGGCCAGGATCAGCCGCTGCGCTTTGAGGGCGAGGCCCAGGCGGTCGGCACCACACGCGTGCTGGAGCTGACGCAAAGCGTGCAAAGCTATCGCTTGCTCGACGTTGCGCCCGGGTCCGTCCCTTCGCTGCTGCGTGATTTTTCCGCGCCGGTCATCGTCGAACACCACTACGAGGAAACGGAGCTGCTGTTGTTGGCGGCCAACGACTCGGACGCGTTCAATCGCTGGGACGCCGGGCAGCGCATCGCGCTGGCTGCCTTGCTGCGCACGACCGATGCCGTAGAAGCCGGCGAGGAGGTCGTCTACGGCGAGTCCTTGCGGCTGCTCCTGGAAAAGACCTTGGGCAACGAGAACTTATCGCCCGCGTTTCGCGAACGCTGCCTGCTGCTGCCCAGCGAGGTGGTGGTCACCGAGCAGCGGGCGGTCGTCGAGCCACAGGCGATACGCGAGGCGCGCAATGGCATGCGCCGCTGGCTCGGGGAGCGACTGCTCGCAAAATGGAACAACACCTACCGCGCGCTGTCTGCGGGCACGAAATATTCGCCCGACTCGGCCTCGGCCGGCCGCCGCGCGCTCAAGAATCTTGCGCTTTCCTACTTGCTGATGAGCGGCGATGCCAAGGCGCAGGAGCTGGCGCAACAGCAATTGCTGGGATCGGACAACCTGACGGACCGCTACGCCGCGCTCGCCGCCATCGTACACAGTCCGACCCCCGACAAGGCGGCAATACTGCTGCACGTGGCGCGCGAATGGCACAACGAGCCGCTGCTCATGAACAAATGGTTTTCCCTGCAGGCCACCGCCCCTTCCTTCCCGACCGAGCCGCCCGTGATTGATCGGGTTCGGGTCCTGCTTCGACACAGCGCATACTCCGAGCGCAACCCCAACAACGTTTATGCCCTGGTAATGGGTTTTTGCAGCGGCAATCCTGCCGAGTTCCACCGGCCGGACGGCTCCGGCTACGCCTTCTGGATTGACCAGGTAACCCGGCTTGATCGCATCAACCCGATTGTGGCGGCGCGCATCGCCCGGGCGCTCGAGCGCTGGCGCCGCTACACCCCCGATCGCAGCGGC
>Ga0209698_10002453_pt1 | contig 21013 bp, 14 predicted proteins | sample LitLauG_LLR_2012_FD_187203 | JGI IMG/M metagenome (GOLD analysis project Ga0209698, IMG submission 187203) | Freshwater sediment microbial communities from Pennsylvania, USA - Little Laurel Run_MetaG_LLR_2012 (SPAdes) (version 2) | ecosystem: Environmental > Aquatic > Freshwater > Creek >...
GAAACCGACAAGGCCGTTGTCGAAGTTCCCTCGTCGGTGAGCGGCGTGGTGAAAGACGTACTCGTCAAGCAAGGCGAAAAAATCAAAGTCGGCGCAGTGATCTTCACCCTGCAGGGTGGCGCCGAGGCTCCCCAGACCGCGAAGCCCGAAACTGCGCCGGTGGAGCACGTTTCCGGACAGCACGGCGCGCGCCTCGCCTTCCAGGCCGCGATTCGCGCGGAAGGAAAAACCGAAGAGCAGGCGCTTCCTCCCGACCAGCCAAACGCCGCGACCCAACCCTCGTTCAGCATGCCCACGCAACTCGGCAAAGTCGTCGGCACCGAACATCGTGGACCGATTCCCGCTGCGCCGCATGTGCGCCGCCTGGCCCGCGAACTGGGCATCGATCTTTACGAAGTCACCGGCTCGGGCCCCGGCAGCCGCATCTCCGAAGACGACGTCAAGGCCCGCGCCAAGGCATTGCTCACCACCGCGGCCGCTCCCGCGCCAGCGCGTGCCGGGCACTTCGTCGAACCCAAGCTTCCTGACTTCACCAAGTGGGGAAAAATCGAGCGCGTTTCCATGCGCGGCGTACGCCGCAAAACCGCCGAACATCTCGCCGAAGCCTGGAACACCATTCCTCACGTCACCCAGATGGACCGCGCCGATATCACCGAACTCGAACAACTGCGCGCCCGCTTCGGCCCCAAGGCCGAAAAGGCCGGCGGCAAAATGACGGTGACCGCCATCGCGCTCAAAGTCTGCGCCGCCGCGCTCAAAGTTTTCCCGCAGTTCAACGCCAGCATTGACATGGAGCACGAAGAAGTCGTGTACAAGCAGTACATCCATATCGGCGTTGCCGTGGACACTGACCGCGGTCTGCTGGTGCCGGTGATTCGCGATGTGGACAAGAAAAACATCGTCGACATCGCGGTCGAGCTCTCGCAGCTTTCAAAGAAGGCGAAAGAAAAGAAGCTGACCCCGGGGGAAATGGAAGGCGGCACCTTCACCATCACCAACCTCGGCGGCATTGGCGGCATCGGGTTCACGCCGATTGTCAATCATCCGGAAGTTGCGATCCTCGGCCTCTCGCGCTCGCGCATGGAACCGGAATACATCAACGGACGCTTCGAGCCGCGCCTGGTGCTGCCGCTCTCACTTTCCTATGACCATCGCCTGATTGACGGCGCCGACGCCGCCCGCTTCCTGCGCTGGGTCGCGGAAGCCTTCGAGCAGCCCTTTTTGCTGAGCGTGCAAGGGTGATGAACCAGGTCTCAAAGTTTCAAGGTTTCGCAGTTTCGAGCTTCAACATTTAAGGCTTCAAAGTCTTCACGGGATCAAAAAATGCACTGTCATCCCGACCGGAGCATAGCGATTGTCGAAGACAATCGCTATGCGTAGGGGAGGGACCTGCTCGTTGGAGCAATACCGAGAGCCGGAAGAGGAATGAAAAGGTTTCACTGGAATGCTGCAGATGGCATCGCTCGTTAGCTCACCACCTGTCATCCAGAGGCCCGCGCTTTTGCGGGCCGAAGGATCGCTACGGCCTGCAAAGACTTCGGCAGTTCCGGCGAGGGTAGGGATCCTTCGTCGGGACTCGCTCGCCGGAGCGAGCGAATCCGCTTCCTCAGGATGACAAGAGATACGAAAAATGACTAACACTTCCCTCAACATCGCCGTAATCGGCGCCGGCCCCGGCGGATACGCCGCCGCGTTTCTCGCCGCCGACCTCGGCATGACCGTCACGCTCATCGGACCCGACGGTAACCCCGGCGGCGTGTGCCTCTACCGCGGATGCATTCCCTCCAAAGCTCTTCTGCACGTCGCCAAGCTGATCGAGGAATCGCACCAGGCCAAAAACTGGGGCGTCGAATTCGCCGAACCGACCATTGACCTGGCTCGCATGCGTTCCTGGAAAGAAGGCGTGGTCGCAAAACTGACCGGCGGCCTCGGCATGCTTTCGAAACAACGCAAAGTCCGCTACCTGCAGGGCCAGGCGTCGTTCGAAAACTCAACCACTTTGAAAATTACGAAGCCCGACAACACAGAAGAAACGCTCAGCTTCGACCGCATCATTCTAGCCACCGGCTCACGCCCCGCCATCGTGCCCACGCTGAAACTCGATTCGCCGCGCCTGATGGATTCCACCGGCGCGCTTGACTTACAAGAAATTCCCGGCACGCTGCTGGTGGTCGGCGGCGGCTACATCGGGCTTGAACTTGGCTCGGTCTATGCCGCGCTGGGCACAAAAGTGACTGTCGTTGAAATGCTGCCCACGCTTCTGACCGGCGCGGATCGCGACCTGGTCGCGCCGCTCGAAAAGCGCCTGCGCAAGAGCTTTCACTCCATTCTGCTCAACACCACCGTGACTGCGGCGCAAGAAGAAGGCAACGGAATTCGCGTGAGCTTTGAAGGCGCGGAATTGAGGCCGGAAGAAAAATCGCAGTTCTTCGACCGCGTGCTGGTGTCAGTGGGACGCAAGCCCAACTCCGAAATCGAAGGCCTCGACAAGACCGCGGTCAAAGTTGGCGCGCGCGGATTCATCGAGGTGAACGCACAGATGCAGACCGCCGACCCGGCCATCTATGCCATCGGCGACGTCGCCGGCGAGCCCATGCTGGCGCACAAGGCCATGCACCAGGGCCGCACCGCCGCCGAACATATTGCCGGACACAAAGTCGCTTTCGAACCCAACGCCATTCCCGCCGTCGTGTTCACTGATCCGGAAATTGCGTGGTGCGGACTCACCGAGATCGAAGCCGAAAAAGCCGGACGCGAAGTGAAGGTCGCGAAATTCCCCTGGGCCGCTTCCGGACGAGCGCTCACCATTGATCGCACCGAGGGCCTCACCAAGCTGATCATCGATCCCCAGACCGAGCGTGTGCTGGGCATGGGCGTGGTCGGCGCGGGCGCGGGCGAACTGATCGCCGAAGGTTGTCTCGCCATTGAGATGGCCGCGCTCGCCAAAGATGTCGCCCTCACCATTCATCCCCACCCCACGCTGTCAGAGACAGTAATGGAGTCAGCGGAAGTGTTCTTCGGCACCAGCACCGACATTTACCGGCCGAAGCGGCCGTAGTGCGAAAACGGCGTCGGCCCCGCAAATTCCAACGCCGCTGGCTTGCGCCAGGTTTCGCCTGGCGTCGACTTTGCCTCCGCTTTCAACCCTGACTCCACGCTCGAAACCGGCCTCCCCCGTGACGAGCTAAATCGATTTATCTTCCGAGTCTAAGGGCAAATATATACTTGACACACGCGAACAATTGGAGTATAAATTGCCTTGTATGGAAACGCCTAAAACACTCCAACAAGCCCTGATTTACTTCTCCGACCCTGACCGCTGCTTTGACTATGCCGTGCGGCTCCGCTGGCCTGACGGGAAGGTTGTTTGCCCGCGCTGCGACTCCGAGTCCAACTACTTCATCAAGACGCGCAAGCTGTGGCTCTGCCGTGGCTGCAACAAGCAATTCACGCTCAAGGTCGGCACGATCTTTGAAGATTCGCCGCTCGGCTTGGACAAGTGGATGGCCGCTTTCTGGATGCTCTGCAATTGCAAGAACGGCATCAGCAGCATGGAAATTCACCGCGCTCTGGGCGTGACGCAGAAGTCGGCATGGTTCATGCTTCACCGCCTTCGGCTTGCTCTCAAATCTAAAACCCTGTCGAAGCTCGGCGGCATCAACGATGAAGTGGAAGTGGACGAAGCGTTCATCGGCGGCTCTCCGAAGAACATGCACCGAGCGCGGCAGATTCGGTACTTCCGCTCCGGCGGCACAGGCGGCACCGCTGGCGAGGCAATCGTGCAAGGGATGCTTGACCGTAAGCGCCGCCAGATCAAAGCCAGCGTAGTGCCGGACACGAAGCGCCAGACATTGCAGGATGAAGTTTTCAAGAATGTCTATTCCGGCTCCACGGTCTACACTGACAGCGCCATTGCGTATGACAAGCTGTATCGCGTCTACGAGCACAAGGCGATCAACCACGCGATTCGATATGTGCAAGGACGGATTCACACGAACGGCCTTGAGAATTTCTGGTCGCTGTTGAAGCGTTCCATCAAAGGAACCTACGTGTCTGTTGAGCCGTTTCATCTCGAAAATTACGTCACCGAACAAGTGTTCCGTTACAACAACCGCGCTACGAAAGACAACCCCTTGAACGATTCCGACCGCTTCGTTTACGCCATGTCGCAGATCGGCGGGAAGCGAATCACCTACAGCGAACTCACAGGCAAAGATCAATCGCCGCGCCACGAAACGACAGGGACGGGGACGGCGGAGCCGTTCTAGCCCTTGTCGGCACGAGGCGGTTTGCGTACACTCTCAGCGCGAGAAGAAGCAGCTTTCTTGCGCCTCTTCTCAGCCTGTACAACTTTGGCTTTGGGAACCTTAAACAAGGCTTTCATGCCTTGCTCAAAGTTCTTCTGCGCTTCGGGCCCCTCTACGTATTCGTGTTGCTTCATAAGCGAATTATTCGTTGACCAGGTTAAAGCTATGGACGATGAGCGCGATGAAAGAGATGATCAACAAGACCCCGACGATCTTGGCACAGACCCAGATGCGCCAATCATACATACTCCACCGCCCCGCCATCCCCACCATTCCTCCGAAGTAGCACACACAAGCCATCACTACATAGAGCGCAGCATAAAATTCGTTCGCAGCGTTTGGCCGTCCGCGGTTTGGGTGAATGCTACCTCTGGTCTGGTCACCGCAGCCGCCACCGTAATCATGGTTATCGTTTACATTCAAATAAAAGGCATTATGGCTTCGCAGGGCGCTCAAACTAACCAACTCATTACCGCTGCTAACACTCAAGCGGGCGCGGCGACCACAAATGCAGAGGCCGCTCAAAGGTTCAGTTCCAGCGCCAGTCAAATCAGCCAGCACACGGATGACGCAGTCGCCAAATTTCAGGCTTTGGCAAAAGCTACGCAGAGCGCCGCAGATACGGCAAGACAAGCATTGATCAACAGTGGTCGGCCTTGGATAGGCATCCCCGCCGCTCCGGTAATCACCGACTTCACCGCTTCGATTAATAAAGACGGGCATCAAGAAGTTCATGGGAAGATTACGTTTCAAATATTCAATTTCGGACAATCCCCAGCGCTGCATTTGAATAAACACGTGAATGCTGATTTTCTCGACTACGAATTTCAAAGTTGGGCTAGTCATGAGGAAGTCGTTCGGAGTGGCATGAAAGCGGCGTGCTTTTTCGCTGAAAGCGGAACTGTAGACCGCGAGGTCAACGGGGCGAGGAGTATCCCCGGGGTGCCTAACAGCACCTACATGGAGAAGTTCACCTTGAAGGCCAGAGGCGACACTGTTTTCCCTAACCAAATGTTCACTATCCCAAACTTCCCAATCAACGTCATTGATGGCGGCGATCCTGCCCGCTTGAAGCAGCGGTCGCTGTTTCTTTTCGGATGCCTCGCCTACGCTGACCGCTTCGGGAAAACAATTCATCACACTAAATATTGTTTTGAAGTACCCGCCCCGATAGAGAGCTTCCCTAACGGCGGCCAGCCGTTGTTTTGCGGGACAAATACCGACGCTGACTAGCAACCACCCTGTCACGGCTACTAAGAGTAGTGCGAGCGCCGCTTGTACTTTAGCCGCTTTCGACGCGCGTCTAGCTTCTCCAGAAACGCTAGAACGTCTATTCCTGCGTTCGCAATCGCGGAGACTGCTTTCGCGAGCCACCGAAACAGCCAAATCGTACCGTACAGAACCGTTGCGAAAATCCACAGCCAATGAGGGGAACTCATGACTATGGTTGAAAAGTCTGGGCCGAACCCTTTGTATGAGAACTGCTGCCGTCCCGACCGCTCTATGAAAATGGGCTGCCCTGTCACGGAGCCTCATTGTGGGCCTCCGTAGACACGTGCGTCAAGTATATACTTGCCAGTCTAAGTTGTTGATTTAACAACCGGTTACGCGAATTATTTTCCACAGGCCTGGGACGTTTCTGGGGTAGAAAGCTTGCCGATTCAATCGCTTACGGAGCTGCTCCACTTACGGTGCAATGTGCAAAAAAGCCGGCGCTGAGGGCAAAGGACTTGCGGGCCCGCGAATTTCTCTAACGCGATGGCAATCCGAATACGGCGGTCAAAATACAACCTGCGAAAACGAGTGCCAGTTCAACAGCGCCGATGATTCTGATCGCTCTTAGGCGCTTCGCCGTGGGGCTCTTGACCCTACCCAACCTGCAAATCAATTGGGGTTTAGTAAAGAACAAGAACGCCCATCCTCCCACCCACGCGATCGCCAACGCGAAAAATTGTATTCGTGAAATCATGCCAATCTTCCATGCCCTTGGCTTTCAATAATCCCGCAATTTTCCGCAAATTCGAAATGCGACCCGACATGCCAGCCTTCGTAGCTAAGGTCGTGTGGGGTGAGCTTCCCGCGTTTCCGCTGCTACACTGAATCGCCATGTCCTCGCGCCGCCACGCCGCTGCCGGATTCATCTTCGTCACGGTGATGCTCGACATGCTGGCGTTCGGCATCGCGGCCCCGCCGCTGCCCAAACTGATTTCCGATTTTCTCGGCGGCAACACGGCGCGCGCCTCGGAATATCTTGGCCTGTTCGTCACCACGTTTGCGCTGATGCAGTTTTTCTTTTCGCCGGTCATCGGACTGCTCTCGGACCGCTTCGGCCGCCGCCCGGTGGTGCTGCTTTCAAATTTCGGACTTGCGCTCGACTACGTCGTGCTGGCACTGGCACCTTCCCTTAACTGGCTGTTCGTGGGGCGCGTGCTGGCAGGCATCACGTCCTCCAGCGTGCCGACCGCGATGGCCTACATCAGCGACGTCACACCGGCCGAGAAACGCGCCAAGGCCTTCGGCATGATTGGCGCGGCGTTTGGCGTGGGTTTTGTGGTGGGTCCGGCGATTGGCGGGCTGCTCGGCCAGCACAATCCGCGCCTGCCGTTCTGGGTGGGGGCGGGGGCGAGCCTGCTGAATGCGATCTACGGATTGTTCGTGCTGCCGGAATCGCTGGATGCGGACAAGCGGCAAAAGCAGTGGAACTGGGCGAAAGCGAATCCGCTGGGGTCGCTGAAGCTGCTGCGCTCGCACGCAGAACTGCTGGGCCTGGCCAGCGTGAACTTTTTGGGCTATGTGGCGCACGAAATCTATCTGACGGTGTGGATTCTCTACGGCATGTATCGCTTCGGCTGGAACCAACGCGAGGTGGGGCTGTCGCTGGCCGTGGTGGGAGTGTTTTCCATTTTCTGTTCGGCGGTGCTAGTCGGACCCACCGTGAAGTGGATGGGGGAACGGCGCGCGCTGCTGGCGGGGTTGTTCTTTGCGGCGCTCGGGTTCGCGCTGTATGGCCTCGCGGTCACGACGTGGGCGTTTCTTCTGGCGATTGGGGTGAACTCGCTGTGGTCGCTGGCCAGCCCCACGTCACAGGCGATGATGACGCGAAAAGTTTCTCCTTCAGAGCAGGGAGAACTGCAAGGCGCGCTGGCTTCGCTGCGCGGCATCGCCATGATCATCGGGCCGAGCATGTTTTCGATGACGTTCGCTTATTTCATCGCACCGCAGCATCAGTTCCCCGGGGCCCCGTGGTATCTTGCGGCGGGCCTGCTGGCGGCTGCGCTGGCGATTGCGTGGCGGGTGACCGCGCCGGTGGGCAGCGCATCCGACGCCGTTCAATCAAATGCATGAACCACGAAGGAACCCTGATCGCGTTGCTTCGTGGACCTTCTTGTTCTTCGTGGTTTACCGGCATTTTTCATTAGAATGATTTCGTGAAAGCCGCTTTCAAAATCCTTCTCACGTTTGCAGTGTGGGCAATAATTAGCACACCCGTCCACGCGCAAAGTTCTCTGACGCAGATCCTGCAGCCGTCATCTGCTCCCGCCGCCGCATCCGCCGTGTCATCCGATCCGTTGCACCGCGACACTCCCAATGGAACGGTCTTCGGCTTTCTGCAGGCCGCGCAGGCCGGCAACTACGCAACTGCCGCCGAGTATCTGCAGTTGAGCGCATCGCACCGGCAGAGCGAAGGGCAGGACCTGGCCCGCAAGCTGAAAACCGTGATGGACGGCGCCTTCGCGGGGAGCCTGAAACGCATCAGCACGCTGCCCGAGGGCGATCCGCAAGACGGCGTGCCGCGCGATCATCAGAGACTTGGGACGCTTGCTTCCGGCGATGCGGAAGTCGCGCTGGAACTGGTGCGCGTGAGCCAGCCGGACGTGGGCAAGGTCTGGCTGGTCTCGGCCGAAACGCTAGAAAAAGTTCCAGAAGTGTTTGAGCAGGTGGAGGCGCGGCAGGTGGAAACGCAGCTGCCCGCTGTGCTGGTCCGTCACCAGTTGGGCGGAATGCCGCTGTGGCAGTGGCTGGCGCTGCTGTTGGCGCTGCCGATTGCCGCCGCGGCCGCATGGATGCTGCTGGTGACGCTGGAATTTCCGCGGCGCTGGTGGGCGCGGCGCAGCGGACTGGAGACGGGCAACGACTGGCGATCGGTGTCGGCGCCGGCCTGGCTGCTGGTGGCCACGTTTGTGCATCGGCTGTGGGCCGCCTATCTCGGCCTGCCGTTGCTGTCGCGGCACTATTACCTGGAAATCGCCGCCATCGCGATGATCGTGGCCACGAACTGGCTGGCCTGGCGCATCATCCGTCTGTTTCTGAACCGGGTGCGCTCACGATCGCTGGCGCACGGGCGTGTGGGCACCGCGTCGATCATTCTGCTGGGCGAGCGCCTGGTAAAAGCCGGAATGTTTGTGGTCGCAGTCTTTTCCGTGCTGGGCAGCCTGGGATTCAACCTGACCACTGCGCTCGCCGGCCTGGGCATCGGCGGGCTGGCGATCGGTTTCGGCGCGCAGAAAACGATCGAGAACCTTTTCGGCGGCCTCAGCGTGTTGGGCGACGAGGCGATTCGCGTCGGCGAGAACTGCCGTTTCGGTGACCGCATCGGCGTAGTGGAGGACATCGGCCTGCGCTCGACACGAGTGCGCACCGAAGAGCGCACGCTGCTGACCATCCCCAATGGGACGCTGGCGACGATCAATCTGGAAAATCTGAGCCGGCGCGACAAGTTTCTGTTCAAGACCGATCTGGGGCTTCGCCCGGAGACTTCGCCGGACCAGTTGCGGCACCTGCTGGCAGGAATCCGCGAACTGCTCTACAGCCATCCGCGAGTGGAGCAGGCAACCGCGCGCATTCGATTTACCGAGCTGCGGCCGAGTTCGTTGAATCTGGAATTGTTTTGCTTCATCGTGACGCGGGATGGGTTGGAGTTTCTCGCGGTGCGGGAAGATCTGCTGCTGCACATTCTCGATCTGGTCGAGCATACCGGGACCAGCCTTGCCATGCCTTCGCAAACGCTTTACCTGGGCCGCGATGCAGGGAATGACCCGGACAAGACGAGCGCAGCCGAAGAAAAGGTCAAGCAATTGCGGTCGGAGCAGCGACTGCCGTTCCCTGATTTCGCGCCGGGCGAGATCGCGGCGATGCGTGGGGCGGTGCCGTATCCACCGGCGGGATCGGCGCGAGTGGATGCGGACAAAGGCAAGTCATAAGCGTTTCTCGCATGCTGCGAGTCCGGCGGCAATCCGTTTCCCGACAGCGAGTTGCGGCTTCCTGCGAGCCATTTGGCGGCCCCGCCAGATTACCGGGGTAACTTGAAGCAGCGCACCGTAGTACCTACGATGACGGAGTCATGGCCTACCGTGCGCTCCTTTTCTGCACTGAAGAAAAAATCGCCGCCACTGTCACGCAAGTCCTCGGCGAACTGGATTTTTCCGTTGTGCCCTGCGCCGAGCCGTTTGCCGCGGTGAAGCAGTTGATGGCCGACCACTTCGATGCCGTAGTCGTTGATTGTGACAACGAGCAGAACGCGGCGCTGCTCTTCAAGAGCGCGCGCGGATCGACCGGCAATCAGAACGCGCTGGCCGTCGCCGTGGTCGAAGGCCAGGCCGGGGTCGCGAAAGCGTTCCGGCTGGGCGCGAACCTGGTCCTAACCAAACCCGTAAACGTGGAACAGGCAAAGGGAACGCTGCGCGTAGCGCGTGGTTTGCTCAAGAAAAACGAACTGGCCAAGGCCGCGAGCAACGCGCCGGCGCCGCCCGCGACCCCGCCGAGACCGGCCCCCGCGGCAAAGCCAGCCATCTCACTCGTACCAGCACCGGAGACTCAGGCTACTGTGGCCACGCCCGCGGTCAGGCCCGCCCTGGATGCCGCGCCCAAGGCGATGCCCGCGGCGGCAGCCCAATCTACCGTGCCAACCGCACGGCCACTTCCGTCGGCTTCGACCACTGGTTCGGCGGCTGCGGCAGCACCCGCGCGGAAGGCCGTTGAGGAACCGGCAGTCACTCCGGCAGCGGCTTCGGCGGCGGCAGACCTTTTTGTTCAGGAGGAAGCGGTCGCTCCGGCGGAGATCGAAGCGGAGGCTGCGAGCGCGACTTCCTCCGCGCCCCACTCGTTTACATTCGGAGGCACGAACCCAGAGGAATCGCCTGCATCGTCTTCCGGCGGAATCAAGAAAATCCTGCTCGTGCTGGCCGTGTTGCTGGGGGCCGGCTATGCGGCTTACTACGCATGGACTTCGATGCACCCGGCTGTGACGCCTCCGGCGACGAAAATTCGATCGACAGCGCCGGCGAGTACGGCGCAGGCTGCGACTCCAGTTGCCGCGCCCGTGGCCAAGCCCGCGGCAAGCGTTCCGACGCCCGATGCGGTGAGCGATGCGACCGCCAATGTGGAAACGGATGCCGCAACGGAGAACAAGCCGAGCGCGGTCAAGGCAAGCGCAACCGCAGCGACGAAGTCGACGGGATCTTCGGCGTCAAAGTCAACGGCGGTCCAGCCGATCGTCATGGCGCGGTCGTCGGCCTTGAAGGCATCTAAAACGAGCGACATCGCGGCGCCCAGCATGATCGGCATGCCCACTTCGGTGTCTTCCACCGTGCCGTTGACGACCACGCCCAGTCTTCCCAAGCCGGTGCTGGAAACGGTGAGGGTGTCGCAGGGTGTTTCGCAAGGGCTGCTGGTGAAGCGAGTGCAGCCGGTATATCCGGCGAGCGCGTTGAAGGCGCGACTGGAAGGCGATGTGTCGCTGCTGGCGACGGTCAGCAAGGCTGGAGACATTACCGCAGTCAGCATCAGCAGCGGACAAGCCATTCTGGCGCAATCCGCGGTCAGCGCGGTGAAGCAGTGGAAATACAAACCCTACCTTCTGAATGGCGAACCGGTCGAGATCCAGACTGACATCACGGTGCGCTTCCGCCTGCCTCACTAAAAACCTGCGTTTCGCAATTTACTCCGGTGAAATCTCGAATACCGCGCTGGAATTGGCACTCTGCCCGATTCCCAGGGACGTCGTGCCGTAAAGATTTCCATTGCCGTCCAGAACCAGCCGGCCCAGTGGGGCTGCGCCGTCAGTGGCGGCGTTGAAGGTGTGCAGCAAAGTTTCGGTAAACGGATCTCCCGCATTGAGCGGCGGAGTGAGCCGGTAAGCCGTACCGGCGCTGCCGGTTCCGCCGCCTGATGTAATGCCATAAAGATTCAGCGCGGCGTCGGCTACCAGGTTGCCTTGTGGGCTGAAGCCATCTCCAGTGTTCGCGCCGAATGAGTAGATCGTGCTGGTGGTGAAGATGCCGCCGGCATACACGATGTGAAACGCGGTACCCTGGCCGTATTGTCCGCCGCTAGTGGTCGTGCCGTATTTCACGCCGTGGTAAATCTTCAGGCCGCTGGGATGGGCCCCATCCGCTGCTCCGGAGAAGGTGTAGAGGACCTTGAAGCTCCATCCGGGGTTGGTGGGCGATGGCGGGAAGAGCCGGAACACCGTGCCCGCATTGCTGAGACCGCCGTTGGCGCAAACTCCGAACAGCGGTCCGCTGAGATCGTGGTCCAGTGTAACGGGATTCGCGCCGTCCCAGTTTCCCTGAAAGCTGTGCAGCACGGTTTCAGTCCAGGGGCTGCCGGCAACCGTTGGCGGCGACAACTCGTAGACGACTCCGTTGCCATACTGTCCGCCCTGCGAGGTGACGCCAAACAAGTTGCCGACAGCGTCAAACACAAGATCGCCCACGGGCACCGCCCCCATCAGCCCGCCAGGGAAGGAATAGAGAATGTCTTCGACCCAGGGGCCCGAACCGGCGGGTGGGGTGATCCTGAAAATATTTCCGAAGTTGGTGGGTGGGTAGGACGCGCCATAGATCGCGCCGGCTGAATCCAGCGTCAGGTCCGAGACGGGGCCGGGGCCTTCGTCCGTGCTAAAAGCGTGAAAGACATGCAGGGTCCAGGCTCCGCCGCTCGTCGCAGGGGGTGCGAGATAGAACAACCGTCCATTGCCATATTTGCCACCAGTGTTGCTCGCACCATAGAACACGCCGTTGCTGCCCGGCGTGAGCCCCGCAGAAATGTTTCCGGCGTTGAGCGGGGCCTTGAACGAATAGAGCGTCGAGAAAGTCTGCGCCTGCGCCGCGGACCAGGTCAGACAGTACACGGCGGCAAGGCCTATAGCCCTGACAGGAAGGGAAGGCTTGACCGCAGCGCTGAGAGAGACGCGCCACCTAAAAACTCTGCTCCACCCAAGAGTGAGTCTTTCAGAGAACGTGAAAGGCAATTTGGACGAGCACACAGAACGAGCCATGGTCGAAAAGCTCCGGCACATTGAAATTTGGTTACAGACGGTCCAGAAAAATACGGCGACCTTGACGGCTGCGATCGGGGGAAACCAACCACGCGGCGACTTAGGGGAAACGCGTCGCCCATCCAGAAATACGGGGAGAGTTTAGCATCAAAATGTCCTGTGGAATAAGGGATTTCGGGCGACACGGTTCCGGACCCCGGGCCGCAAGTTTTTGCAATCTTCGTGAGTTCGCGGAGAAGAGCGGACTAACTGCGCTTACTCGCGGCTGAGGGTCTCGTCGATTACGACTTTGCCGCCTTTATCCACCGAGATAACTTTGTGGATGGGGGCGAAACCGGAGAGGGTGATGTCGAGCACGTAGTTGCCGGGATCGAGAAGAATGTCGACGGGCGAAAACTTGTCGAGGATGTGCTGGTTGATGGCGACCTGCGCGCCCTTCGGCTGGGTGTGAATGCTGACCGTGCCCATTCCGGCCTGTGCACCTTTGCTGAACATCTTGCTGAATTTGCCAACGGTCTTGAGGTCGTCGACGTTGCCGAGAGGACGAAGCGCGGGCGAGAAGGCGACGGTCTGGCCCGGGGTGAAGGCAAACGAGCCGCTCTCATCAATGTAGCCGGCTTTGCGGACCAGGACTGAGTGCTGCCCCTTGTCGAGATTGAGTTGTGCCGGGGTGGTTTTGCCCGAGTCTTTGCCGTCCACGAAAATACTGGCCCCCGCCGGGGTGCTGGTGCAGGCAAGCCCGGCCATTAATGCCGCGAGATGAACGGTGACGAATGATTTGCTTCCGGAGGCAACGTCAACCGTGCGCGAGTCGGTGACATAGCCCGCCTTGAAAACGGCCACGGTATGCTGCCCGGGCTTGAGGCCACTGAGCGTATAAGGTGTGACCCAGCCGGGATTCGAGGTCCCGTCGACCTGCACTTGAGCCCCTTCGGGCGTGGAGTCGAGTGCCATTTCGCCGGGCACGATTGCCGGAGCAGGAGCTGGAGCTTTTTTGTGCGGGGCGGCATGGCGCGATGGCGCGTTCTCGACCACTGTGGGCGCGGGCGTGTTGTCTACCGGAGCAGGCTCCGGCTGCACCGCGGCGCGGTGAACGGGAGCGGTCGTCGAATTTGGCGCAGGAGTGGCGGCTGCGGCTTCCGGGGCGGGCCGGGAGGCAGGCTCGTCATCGGAATTTGCATTGTGGACGTAGAGCCCGATGCCGGCGGCGATCACAGCGATGATCGCAATTGCCGCAGCGATGGAATAGCCGACCAGGCGCGGCGGAACACCCTTGATCTCTTTGATGGCCTTTTCCGCGACTTCGCGCGGCTGAATCTTTGGCTTCTCGTCTTTGTGATCGAGAACCAGAATGGCTGCAGCGCTCGCAGCGGATGATTCGGGCGAAGGCGGAGCGATCACGACTTCTTTGAGCGGAGGCAGTTCGCTGATTTCCGAGAAGCTGACGGCGCCGGAGGCCGGGGCCTTTTCCGCCATCGCGGGATCGATGGAGATTGCGGGCTCGGGCTCGACGGCGGGCGCTGCCGCAGCGGCCGACAGGTGTGCCGAGGGCTGCGAATGCGGCTCGGCAACATTCGAGCCGAGCAGAGGTTCGAATTCGATGCCCGAGGTTGGCTTCGCACTTGCACTCGAAGCCGCTGCAGCAGCGAATTTCTTCGGCGGCTGCGCAGCCGGAGCAGGGCTAGCGGCAGGCTGAGTTGCGACAGGAGCAGGTTTCCTGGGCGCGGGGGGCGGAGCGGCAGGGGACGGTTTCGGAGCTTCCGGGGCTTTGGCTGCAACGGGCGCGGCGGCGCGCGGCGCAACTGCCGGTTTCGCGGGCGCGGCGGGCTTTGCCGGGGGGGCAGCGGCCGCGGGCGTTTTCGATTCCTTGCACTTTTCCAGATCTTCCAGAAGTTCGCGGCCGGATTGATAACGCTCGGCCGGGTCCTTGGACAGGGCTTTCATGATGAGGGCGCTCAGCTGCGGGTGCATGCGCGCGTTCAACCGCGCAGGCTCAACCGGAGTGTCCTCACAGATGCTGCGCTGGATCGAACCGGCGTCGTCGCCGCCAAAAGCACGATGCTCGGTGACCATTTCGTAGAAAATCGCGCCCAGACTGAAAATGTTGGAGCGCGCGTCGATCGGCTCTCCGCCAAATTGCTCGGGAGACATGTAGGGCAGAAACGCGGGCGGCTCGGGCATCACGGCGATGAAGTTTCCGGCCCCGGATACGCCCATGCCGAGAATGCGCACGGTGCCGTCCCATCCGCACATGATTTTGGCAGGTTCGAAGCTGTAGTGGAACAACTGCTTTGCGTGGGCGGAGTCGAGGCCGGTGCAGACCTGGCGGCCGATATCGAGCAGGTCCCAGATGGAGAAGCCTTCTTTGCGCGCCAGCATGGTGGCCACGCTGTTGCCTTCGACATATTGCATCGCGGCGCAGAACTGGCCTTCGATTTCGCGCGCGCTGAACAACTGCGCCACGTTCTGATGTTTGAGCGAGCCGACCGGCTCGGCTTCCTGCAGCAGCCGCTGTTCGAGCGTGGCGGCGTGCTCGCCAAACTGACCAAGTTGAATGGCTTTTAGCGCGACGGTCTGTCCGCTTTCGGGGTCGCGGGCTTTGTAGACCACGCAAGTGGGCGACGAAGACAACTCACTCTGTATTTCGAAGTGGCCGATTTTCGCGGGCATAGTCCTTGCGCCATCAAGAAACGTCGGGCGCGGTCCTGGCGAAGAATGCAGACCAGAAACCGTCCCTGATCCGAGGCATGGGCAAGGATAACGCCACCCCTAGGCCAGTTCGAGTTACGGAGGTAATAAGGGGGAACGGGCTGCCGTCATCCACTCGCACAAGCGGAGCGGGGAGTGCGTAGGGATGCTTCAACTCCGCACAGCATGACAGGGGAATTAGAGCTGCCCTAGGTCTGTGGAGTCATGGACTCGGCGACCCACTGCCAGGCGCGCCGGCCGTTTTCCAGGTTCACCGGAAGGGCTTCACCGTAATCGACCAGGCGGTTCAGGACAGTCGTGACCGAGGCCACCGGATCTTTGTGGCGCTGCAGCAATGCCGGATGCCGTTGCTCAAGATGGCCGCACACATCCCTTGCGCTCAAAGGACGGCGCGCCTCCAGCAGCACGACGCGGCAGGCCTTAGTGAAGCCCGGCTGGCGGCCGGCGCCCCGGCGGTCCACCAGTTCCGCAAGGTCCTCATCCAGAATGTTCTCGCCAAAAAGATTGGCGAGGCCGGCGAGGGTTTGTTTTACGGTACCGATGCGCTTCATGACATCGGCGCGCTGGCGCAGGAGCGACTCCAGTTCCTGGCGAGCCTGCCGGACCACTTCCTGCACGTGCCCGCTGTCGATTACGGGGTTCGATCTCGTAACAGCCTGCATTTCCATAGTGTTACCTCGCCATCGTGCGCTTACATCCAGCCTGCGTCGCGGGTTTGATCGGCGGGGTCTCGGGCGTAAAGGATCAGAGCCCCCACACACCGCCGGACAATCTTTGGTACGCGTACCGGCGTGCAATTGTTCCTCACTTTAGACGCGCGCTTTGTCTTTTCGTTGTGCCGGAAGTGAAAGCTGAGTGAAATCAGGGCGATGGCCGGGTGGATTCCAGAACAAGACGGCGGACCAAACCGGGAGAGGCTTGGCCCCGGAAGGATATGAACCGGGGGCGAGCCATGACCTTCTGTGTGGTTTATCCGATGAACTCTGCAGATGGAACGCGACCTTCAGACCGTTGCCGCGAGGCGGCCCATGCGAGTGCTGCTGGTCAGCCGCCGGGAAGAGGATTTCTTTCAAATCCAGGACTTGCTGCGGCGGTCGCCGGCGCCTCTGGAGGCGGAGCTGCAGCACGCACGCAGTCTTGAGGAAGCCAAGCTGATGTTGGGGAAGTTTGCCAGTGAACTGGTCCTGATCGACAGCGAGTCGGTCGCTGCGGCGGCGGAGATGCTCTCGAAGTTTGTCGATGCGGGATTCGTAGTGCCGTTTGTCCTGCTGACCGAGAATGCCGACGAGCGCATGGTCTCGGAGATCATCAAGGCGGGCGCATGGGACTTCCTGGACAAGACGCACCTTACGGCCGCCAGCCTCACGCGCACGTTGCTGGGCAGCCTGCGGCTGCATGCGCTGCGGCGGGGCATGCACAGCGCGGAAGAACAGGTGCGCAAGCTTTCGCTGGCGCTGGAACAGTCGGGCGATTCGGTGATCATTACGAATCGAGACGGCATGATCGAGTATGTGAACCAGGCGTTTGAAGAGATGAACGGATACGCGAGGGATTTCGTGGTGGGAAAGAATGCGAGCCTGCTGAACTCCGGGGAAAACGACCCAGCCGTGTTTCGGCAACTGTGGAAGACGATTCTGGCCGGGAGCCGATATCGCGGCGTGATGGTGAACCGCAAACGCACGGGCGAGACCTACCAGATCGAGCAGAGCATCAGTCCGGTGCGGGACGAGGGGGGAAACATCACGCATTTCATCGCCAGCGGCCGCGATCTGACGGAACACCGCAAACTGGAAGCGCAACTTCTGCAGGCGCAGAAACTGGACGCGATTGGTTGCCTGGCGGGGGGAGTGGCGCACGATTTCAACAATCTCCTCACCATCATCACCAGCTATGCCGAGCTCGCGTTGGATGAAGCGCCTCCTCAGACTGCGCTGCACACCCGGATTCGGGAAGTGCTGACGGCCACGGGGCGCGCGGCCGAACTGACACGCCAATTGCTGGCATTCAGCCGGAAGCAGCCGCAGTCCTTGCGCGTAGTGGACCTCAACAGCGTGGTCGGCAATATCGTGAACACGCTGCGACGGCTGGTGGGGGAAGACATTGAGATTTCGTTCGTGGCGGACCCTGAGATCGCGCCGGTGCGGGTCGATCCGGTGCAGATCGAGCAAATTCTGATGAACCTCGCCTCCAATGCGCGCGACGCCATGCCGCAGGGCGGCATGCTGCTGATCGGGACACGCAGGGCGCACCTCGACGACTCGTATGTTGGCGCGAAGCCCGCTCTGATCGCCACCGGCGATTATGTCGTGCTGAGCGCGCAGGACAACGGATGCGGTATTCCGCCGGACCAACTGCCCCACATCTTTGAGCCTTTCTACACCACGAAACCCGCCGGCCAGGGTACGGGGCTGGGCCTGGCGACCGTGTATGGCATTGTGAAGCAGAACAATGGATTCGTCTGGGCCTACAGCGAAGTCGGCATGGGAACGGTGCTGCGAATTTATCTGCCCTGCGTCCGCAAGGAGCGGCTTCAACCGACGCCGTCAGAGGCTGCGGCGGTGAAGGTCCCGCGCGGCTCGGAAACGGTGCTGCTGGTCGAGGATGAGACGTCGATCCGCAACGCGGCGGCGGAATTTCTGGTGTCCTGCGGTTATCGCGTTCTTCCTGCCGCGAACGGACGCGATGCGCTGGGGGTGGTGAGAGACCATCCCGGCATCGAAATCGTGGTCACCGACGTGGTGATGCCGGAGATGAGTGGAGGACAACTGGTAGAGGAAATCCGGCGGGCTGCGCCTCAAGTGCGGGCGCTGTTTGTATCGGGATATCCGGGCAAGACGGTCGCCGAGCATCGGGTGACGCTGCGGGCGTCGAATTTTCTGCAGAAGCCTTTTTCGCTCAAGCAGCTGGGAAACAAAGTGCGCGAAGTGTTGGATGAGTCGTTGGCGGTGGGCGCGGGCGGATGATATTCAAAAGCATATGACCACAGAGAGTCGCGGAGAAGACCGGGGCTGGACGCCGTGATCCGGCGCGGCTGCCACTGATCGCGCGCAGGCGTCGGGTATAATCGGCTGTTTGCGGACTGCTGCATGACACTCCCTGTGGTGCCGTCGGAAGGCGGGCAAGAGCGCCAGTCTGACCGCGACCGCCGAAATCCCGCCCGGGCCGGCTATCGGCCCCTGTCTTTGTGTCTCATCGTATTGTTGTGGACGGCGGTGTATTTTGCCGGAATTTTTTCGCCGCCGCTGCTGGATGACGCCGACTCGGTGCATGCGGAAGCGGCGCGCGAAATGATCGCGCGGCACGACTGGGCGACGCTCTACACCAACGGCGTACGCTACCTGGAAAAGGCTCCGCTGCTCTATTGGGGAATTGCGGCGAGCTATGAAGTATTCGGCGTCAATGACTGGTCGTCGCGACTGCCGCTGATGCTGGGAGTGCTGGCGCTGTTGTTCGCCACTTATGCGCTGGGTTGCTATGCGTTTGACGAGCGGGCTGGGCTTTACTCGGCGCTGGCGCTGGGAACATCGATCGGGCCGTATATTTTTACGCGCTTTCTGATTCCTGACATTCTGATCGGACTATGGCTGACGCTGAGCGTGTACTGCTTCCTGCTTTCGCTGCAGCAGGAAAAACCTTCGCGGGCGGCCTGCTGGGGGTTTGCCGCGGCGTGCGCGCTGAATGTGCTGACCAAGGGATTGATCGGGCTGGTGTTTCCGTTCGCGATTATTGGCGGCTATCTCCTGCTGACCGGAAACCTGCGCCACCTGCTGAAGCTACGCCTGGTTTCGAGCACGTTGATTTTTCTAGCGCTGGCCGCGCCGTGGCACGTGATCGCGGCGATCCGCAACCCATCGCAGGGAGAAGTTCGAGGGTTCCTGTGGTTTTACTTTGTGAACGAGCACTTCCGGCGGTTTATCGGCACGCGGGTTCCGCCAGGCTATGACACGGTGCCACTGGGAATTTTCTGGGCCCTGCTGGTCGCGTGGGTGATTCCGTGGAGCGCGTTTCTGCCGCAGGCGCTCGGCGATGTGCCGTGGCGCTGGCGCGAGTGGCGGCGTGATCTCGACGGCCGGCAACAGGCCACGCTTATTTGCCTGCTGTGGGCCCTGGCGATTGTCGGCTTCTTCAGCTTTTCCACGCGGCAGGAGTATTACACGATCCCGGCCGTACCCGCGCTCGCGTTGCTGGTAGGAGCGCGGCTGGCGCGCGAAGGTTCGTCGGAGCAATTCTCGGCGGAACGGCGGAGCGCCAACATTTCGTCGCTTGCCTTGATGATTTTCGGGGTCGTTGCCTGCGGCGTGGGGCTCTATCTGTTTTTCGTATCGACGCCACCCGCTCCCGGGGCTGATCTTGCCGACCTGCTGAAAAAAAATCCGCAAGACTACGATTTTTCGCTGGGGCATGTGCTGGACCTGACTCCGCGGGCGCTGGGGGCATTTCGTGCTCCGCTGCTTGGAACATCGCTCGCCCTGCTGCTTGGCGGCCTGCTGAACTGGATGTTCCGCCGCAAGGGGCAGTTGGACCGCGGCAACGCGACGCTGGTTGGGATGATGGTGATCGTACTCACATGCGTTCACTTTGCCTTTATTACGTTTTCTCCGATCCTGTCGTCGCACGCCCTGGCAGAGGAAATTCGGCCGTATTACCGGCCGGGAGACATCGTTGCCGTGGATGGCGAGTATCACCGCGCGTCGACGCTGAATTTCTATCTCGGAGCGCCGTTGCGCATGGTGCATGAGCCGAGCGGAAATCTCTGGTATGGCGTGAAGTTTCCCGATGCGCCGCGGGTTTTTGAAACGCCGGAGTCGTTCCGCGCTTTGTGGGCCGGACCTGGACGCGTTTTTCTGTGGTCGGAGAGCGAGAATCCCTCGTTGGTCGCCGGTTTGCGGGCGTTTCCCGTCGCTTTCAGCGGCGGGAAGTATATTTTCTGCAATCAGCCGCTTGGATTGCACGGGCTTGGACTCTTTGTAATCGAAAAAAACTAGCCGGGAGGTCTGCATCTTGAGCTGGGGGATTCTGGCGATGGCCGCGGGCAGCGCGGTGTATTCGCTGCTGGTGATCGCCGCCGCGCTTCGCTACCAGGGCGTGCGGACGCCAGCGCTGGCGGTGGCCGAGCCGATCAGCGTGCTGAAGCCGCTCTCCGGGCTGGATCTGGGGCTTGAGTCGAACCTGCGGACTTTCTTCGAGCAGGACTATCCAACGTTCGAAATTCTTTTCGCGGTGCGAAGCGAGGACGACCCCGCGGTGGAAGTCGTGCGCAGACTGCAAGCTGAATATCCTTCCGTACCGTCCCGGCTGCTGATCACCGGCGAGCCGCCTTACGCCAACGCAAAAGTCTTCAGCCTGCAACAGATGATGACGGCAGCGGCGAATGATCTGCTGGTGATGAGCGACAGCGATATTCGGGTGACCGGCGATCTGCTGCGCACGATCGCAGCGGAGTTTCAGGGCCGTGATGTTGGCGTTGCTACTTGTCCGTATCGCGCGATTCCGGGACCGAGTCTATGGTCGAAGCTGGAAGCCACGGGCATGAACACCGATTTCTGGGGCAGCGCGCTTGTCGCGCGCATGCTTGAAGGCATGAAGTTTGCGGTTGGCCCCACCATCGTAGCGAGAAAAGGCGTGCTGATGGCGATCGGAGGATTTGAACGGTTGAAAGATTACCTGGCAGAGGATTTTGTGATGGGCCAGTTTGCAGCCGAGGCCGGGCATGGCGTGA
>Ga0209698_10002454_pt1 | contig 21012 bp, 19 predicted proteins | sample LitLauG_LLR_2012_FD_187203 | JGI IMG/M metagenome (GOLD analysis project Ga0209698, IMG submission 187203) | Freshwater sediment microbial communities from Pennsylvania, USA - Little Laurel Run_MetaG_LLR_2012 (SPAdes) (version 2) | ecosystem: Environmental > Aquatic > Freshwater > Creek >...
GAAAACGCACTGGCCTGATTACGCCGAAAACGCCCCCACCCAAGGTGGCCTGATTACGCCGAAAACGAAATGGCCTGATTACGCCGGAAGGTGACACGGGCATCGCCTTCTCGTCTGGCAATAGAATCCGGCTCGCTCCCAGGCGTCTGCGGAGCAGCGGGTACGGCCACACCGCGTGATGCGTCGCGGTGGCGATTGGCCGTTGCGACTTCCGCCGCCGGGGGCGTTTCGATCGACGAATCGGCGCAGTTGTCATCGCAAGGTGCCGGGCGAGGGTATCGAAGTCACACGACTTTCGAAACTTGATCTTGAGAGGCATGTGCCTGGGATCGCCCTTTTAGATCAATGCACCATAGTCGCCGATTGCGACTTTGCAAGATCTTTGCAAATTTGCGTGCGCGTGATGGTTCAACTGCAAGTCATTTGCGAGCGCGTTGCAGAGCGATGCGCTCGCAGCGTCGCGCCATCAAAAGAAGAGCCGTTTTGTCCAACTCGGCGCCAGGCGGCAGATGGTCGCAAAACGTGAACAAAATTTCGCTGTTATCGGCTTCCGGCCCCACGGTCGGATTGCTCGATATCCGCATTGTGGACTTCGCCCATCGCTGTCCTTGTCTTTCTCATGCACTCTTGATTTCACGAACGCCCTTGCCCAATCGGCGACGCAAGAGCGTGCGAAGAGTGACCCCGTCGGAATAGCCCACCATTGCGGCAATTCTTTCAACACTAATCTTGCCGGTTTTCAGTAGGTGCACGGCGCGTTCAATTCGAAGATCCTGGACGTAGGTGATCGGAGTCTTGCCAACCGTATCTCGGATCCTGCGCGCGAGCGTGCGTTTGCTGGTCGCCAAATGCTCAGCTGCTGCACCCAGGTTGAATCCTTGATCCAGGTTCGCACGCGCCCAACGATCGAATCGTTCGACAAGCGGGTCGGAGTGCGAAAGGTGGTCCGAGATCACGTACGTGGATTGGGATGGTCTTGAGTCGACGACCAGGTAATTTGCGACCAGCCCAGCCAGTTCCGGGCTCGTTTGCCGAATTAGCCAGAGCATCATGTCCATGTGGCTAAATGCCGCACCGGCGGTGACGAACCGCCCCGAACTGACCACCATCCGACTTGTATCGAGGCGGACCAAGGGGTAACGCTGTCGAAACAATGGGGTTAGCCACCACGTCGTCGTCGCCGTTTGACCATCAAGTAAACCGCTTTCAGCCAAAACGAAGGTACCTATGCATCCGGCGGCAACCCGCGCCCCGGCATCTGCCCAGTCTCGCAAGTTGGCGGCGGCCTCGACCACGTCGCCCCGCTCGAGGGCCGGAATCAAACTGCAGGGCATTTTGTATCCGAGGGCCGGCACGATCACCAGATCGGGCCGTGGACTATCGGCGGTGCGAAGCACGGGGACCGTCAGGTTCTGTGCGCTGCGAACCCTGCGCCGCACGCCCACCAGGGAAATCCTGAATGGCGTGATTGGAGTTGTCTGCAGCCCTGACAATTCGTTGGCCGTTGTTAGCGCATCAAGGACAATGGCCAGACCCGTGTCGAAGACGCCATCGAGAGCAAGCACCGATACATTCATGGCACGATAGATACCAAAGATGTCAATCGTGCCAGCATCGCAGAAGTGCTTCGATGTGTAAAGTGGCGCCCATCGCAGGTGCTGCGACGTTTCCTTGAAGGGAGAAATTCGATGATCAAATGCGCACTTTTTGCCCGTCTAGAGGCCAAACCCGGGAAAGAATCTGATGTCGCGGCCTTTCTTGAAATGGGACTCGCGCTCGCGAATCAAGAGTCCACGACGCCAATTTGGTTTGCCCTCAAACTCTCCGAGCGCACGTTCGGTGTCTTCGATGCATTCGCCGATGAAGCCGGTCGCCAAGCGCATCTCGAGGGACCGATCGCCAGGGCACTCATGGCAAGGGCCGGCGAATTGTTCGTCGGGCCGCCAAGCATAGAAAAAATCGAGGTACTCGGACTTAAGAATCAACCTGCCTAGGAATCCTTTGGGAGTCGGGCGCGCGTCCCGACTCTCATCCACTTTGGATGAACAGTTCGTCCTTAGTTGACCGTTGATTGCGCGCGCGCACGTTCACGTAGCTTGTAGACGCGCTTCCTTCTGGCGAGAATCTGGATGGGATGACCAATTCCACGCCTGCCAGATGATGATCAGGGTGCACACGGTTTCGATCGAAGCGAAGAATATGTACTCAGGGTAGGCTGGCGGACGGTCTCCTGTGACCAGAGGCATGACGAAGGTCAGGAAACCGTTTACAAAGGTCAAAATTCCACCAGCGATGATATTCGCCATCCGGTTCGCCTTAGGCGGCAGCAGTCGACACGCCAGAATCATGGCGATGGGTATTTCCATCAGGACCGCTGATCCCATCAAAGCCCATTGAGGAAGAGACTCGAACGAATGTTGCGAACCAGCAATGTCGAACAGTGCGAGAACGTCCGCATACAGGTAGTTCAATAACGCGAACATCCACAGTACGGACAACCGCTCCTTTGTGTCATGCATATCTATCTCCTGCGGAAGAGTGAAGGCGTAACGGGGATGTCGCGGATCGATTTGGGTGCCTCGTCCACGTAAGGTCACCGTAGTCGTTTAGTCCTAGACTTGGGCATCATCGGCAGCGGTCGAGTTGTCGGCCACGACAGAAGCCGCGAACGGAATACACCTTAGGGCTGATGCCGATCTCGCGCGCCAGCTGGCTGACATAGTTGCGCCCGCCGCCGGCAAGCGCCGCGATGATGCGCATTCGGTGCGGATTCGCTAACGCCGCCAGAATTGTCGAAGGTTCTCGCGCGAGCGCTGAAGTGTCATCCCGCAGTCCTCGTTTTCCCAGGATGGGAGGTTCCCCTGGAATCGGCCGCGTAAGCGCTTTTTGCAAGGGCGAGATGATTGGTGCCGGGCGAGGGAATCGAACCCACACTTCTTTCGAAACTTGATTTTGAGAGTAGCGCGTCTACTTTTCCCCTTGTAAATCAATGTGTTGTAGGCGACCGCAGCAACGTTACAAAATCTTTGCAGAATCCGCCATCTTTCGCGATCGAATAAAAAGCCATTATTGTTACTACAATAATGTAGTAATATCCAGGCATGTCGATCCGCTTCGAGTGGGATGAGACGAAGGCGGCACGTAATCTGGCAAAGCACGGCGTGAGCTTCGAGGTTGCCGCCTTGGTGTTTGCCGATCCTTTCGCCTTGACGGTTCAGGACCGCATCGAAAATGCTGAGCGGCGGTGGCAAACGCTTGGCATGGCGGGCGGCTACCTCTTGCTCCTGGTCGCGCACGTTGTCGGGGAGGATGAGGACGGCACGGAGGTGATCGGCATCATTTCGGCTCGAAAGGCCGACAGGAAGGAAAGGATGCGCTATGAGCAAGACCGTTAAGTATCGTATCGATCCGGCGAATTTGCCGCCACTTACGGACAAGCAAAGGGACGAACTCGCTGCCCTTGCGCTGCTGCCGGACAGTCATATCGATACGAGCGACATTCCATCGCAAGGAAAAGCGTTCTGGGCGAATGCCGCGCGAGGCCAGTTTTACAAGCCGGTCAAGGCATCAACGACGGTGCGTGTCGATGTCGACGTTTTGGCGTGGCTCAAGGGGCAAGGCAAGGGCTACCAGACGCGCATCAATACGATACTGAGAGACGCAATGCTCCGGGCAATGAGCCGGAAGTGAAGTGCTCGGTAGCATGCAACTGCGCATGACGAGTCCTGGCGCGTCAGTCGCCGTATGGCGGGGGACGCTGTTGATCGTGGTGACGATCCTCGCGGCACTGCAGCTTTGGGCACTGACGAAGGCATCGATTCGACGCGATGTCGGACAGTGGCACGCTTGCGGTCTCGCTCGGCCCCGCGGCCGGCGGAGGTCGCCGTCCGATCGACGCTCTCCACGCCAATTCGCCCCTCGCCGCGGAAGGCGCGCGGTCGGGCGATCTCCTCATCTTCGACAGAAACGGTGATGCACTTCGCAAGCTGGGGACCGACGAATCGATTGGTCTGACATCCTGGCTGGCGACCAAGTGCGACACGTCTTCGTGAGGCCAGTGGCCAAAGCCCCCGGGAATGACGCGACGCTTTTCGGGGCGCTTGCACAGGTCATGATGTGGCCGTCGACGACCATTACTCTGGCGATCGGTGCAATGATCGGCTGGCGCCGCGGACATACGCGGGCGATGCGTGTGCTGTCGCTCGCTCTGATGGCCGGGAGCGTAAATTTTTTCTACTCGCGCCTGCCCGGTGGCGCCATTCAGGACTGGAGCGCCAAGCTCCTCCGGCCCTGCGCGTACTACGTGGCGTTTGTCGGTTTTCCGTATTTTGCACTAACACTTCCCGAACGTCTGCCGTTGCTGCGAACTGGGTTTGTTCGAGGTGCCTTCGTGATTTTCTCCTTGGCGTGGCTGTTTTTTGTGACAGGCCTCTCGACGGACAGATTCGGCGCACATTGGCCCTGGCCAGCCCTTGTGCGCCCTGGGACGGCTCTATCTGACTTCTTGGAATTGGGCACCGCGGCGATCGCAATTTGCGCTCCGTGGTTCGCCTGGAAACGCAGTGTCGGAGTCGAGCGCCAGCGAATCGCCTGGAAGGGCGCCTGCTTGGGATGCATCTAAGTTTCGATCGGCGTTGGTGGATTCCTGCAGAACCGTGGCCTGACGACTTCCGGCTATGTCCCATTGATTGAGAACGGGATCTGGCTTCTGGCTTCCTGCGGTCTTGGATACGCAACACTTCGCCAGGCGTGCTGGCACTGCGCGAGTCCGATGGACCGCTGTCTGCCGACGATGCCACCGTGATTCCCGATAGCGAATTGGCCTTGGCGATGCGCCACCGGGGCAACCTCGATGGATTTGTCGTGCTAGGCCCCAAGCCTGATGGTGATCGGTATCGTCCCGACGAATGCGAGACCCTGGCTTTTGCCGTGCAGCGGGTGGGCCTCGACTTGCACGCCCTGAAGGTAGCGGCGTTGCGGACACAGGTTGAAATACTGATGTCGAAGAACGAGGCACTGCAAACGGCGTTGACGTCGATTGCCGCGGGTTCCCTGCGGCCCGCTGCGGATTAGTACCTTGTTGTCCAGCCAGGACATCTGGTGCGGCAGTGCTAGGTTGAGGGGGCCTGTGTGCGCCCTACGCGGCAAGACTTCTAAACGGCCGTGCGGTGGTGCCGGGCGAGGGAATCGAACCCACACTTCTTTCGAAACTTGATTTTGAGTCAAGCGCGTCTACCAATTTCGCCAGCCCGGCACGGTCAGGAATGTATCACCAGAGCGCCGGGCACCGCCCAAGCCCGGCGTCGCCCATGATCGGCGGCTAAGCCGGACCCAGGCGAAGACCACTGCGCCTCGATCGTTTCAGCAAAAGCGTGATTTTACGGCGATTCGTCACATGTCGATCCGCGCCGGACCGGGATCGACCGCGCGGCGGTGGCGCCTGCCCTGGACCCTCGCAGCAGGTTTGCCATCCACCTTCGCGTGACGCGGCGGGCGCCGAAGGCGGGCGCCGCCGTGTTTTGCGCAATTCGCCGGGCTGGCCGGCCGCAGGGCGCGGCCGGCCAGCGGCGAGTGATCCGGCTTATTCGCCGTCGCTGAACAGATCCGACATCACCTGCACGTCGGCGTCGCAGGCATGGTTCAGGCAAGGCAGCCCGAGACCGGCTTCGATCGACTTGAGCAGCGAGTAGTGGTTGTAGTACTGCGAGCTCGACCGGCCGCCCTTGCCGTAGTTCGTGTCGACCACGGTGGCGACCTGATTGGAGATGCCGACCGTGTAGTCGTTCTCGTCCCAGACCACGACGATCGCCGCACGGCCCTCGTGCCAGGCCGGCGAACCGTGGATCGCCTTGACCAGGTCGTGCAGCGCGTTGTCGCCTTGCTGCATCAGCGCCGGGTTCAGCCCCGCCACCGTGCCCTGGTTGTTCGGGTCGTAGACGCAGAACGGTCCGGCATTGCTGCGGCCGTGCTGGTCATGGCACTGGTTGGGGGCGATGAACGAGTAGGTCGGCACGCTGCCCCTGGCCAGGTCGGCCCACAGGCCGCTGTCGCCGTCGAACGGCACGACGTTGGCCAGGCTGCTGCGCGGATGCATCCCGCTTTGCACGCTCTCGAAGTAGACGAAGGGGTCATGCTTGGCGGCATACAGGCCGACGATGCTCGGCGCCGGCGTCACGCCGGCGATCGTCACCGAGCTCAGGTCCGACAGGTTCGACCACAGGCCATCGGCCGAATTCACCCGGTCGGCCCCGCTCAGCGGCAGGTCTTCCTGGTAGCTCTTCCAGGTCTTGCCGCGCAAGGCGAGCTGGTCGGCGATCGAGATGCCCGAGATGTTGGTCGCCGCGGCGATCGACTTCGTGCCATCGATGTTCCAGTCGCCGGTTGCCGGCATGCCCGGGGTGCCGCTCGTTTCGTTGCTGTAGTCGATCGCCGGCGTGGCGGCCTCGGTGCCGACCCCGCTGATCGGGCAGATCGCTGCCGAAACGCTCTCGAAATTCGGATTGCCGGTGGCAAGGTTGGGCATGCAGGTCTTGTTGTGCCAGTCTGGCGAATTGTCGTCGAGCACGCCGAAGTTGCTGCCGCCCACCACTTCGAGGTAGTTGGTCAGGCTGGGGTGCGCGACGGCGAAGTAGTTGGTCGCCAGGTTCTTCTTCGCGGCATAGGCGTTGAAGAGCGGCATGTTCGGGTTGCCGATCACCTGGGCGTAGCCATGGTTCTCCATCATGATCACGAACACGTGTTCCAGGCGGGGGATCCCCTGCGGAACAGGACCTTCCGCGGCGCCCGCCATGGCGGCGACGCTGGCTGCGATGAACCCGGTGGCGATTTTCGACATCTTCATGAAACATTTCTCCTGGGTGTGCCGATTGGACATTCGTCGGTGGATGGCTTGGAGCCTGGCCGTGAGCGATCCGCGGGATCGCACGCAGGCATGCCGGTGCGGATCCCGGCCGTGGGCTGCGGCGAGTATTCCGGCGCGACATCACAGGAACGTGACCGCGGGATTGCCCTGGCCCCGGGTATGGGGTTTTCGCTGCGGTGCGCCGGCGTGCCGCCGGAACACCCTGAGGAAGCATGGGACTGCCGGTCGACGATGCACCGCGCGCCGGCCGGCGCGGCGCTACGCTCAGATCTCGAGGTTGTCGATCAGACGCGTCGCGCCCAGCCGCGCCGCGGCCAGTACGACCAGCGGCACCTGCGCCTCGAGATCTTCCGCCGCCGGCATGCCGAGGTCGGCCTGCCGGCGGACGGAGACGTAATCGGGCACCCACGCCGCCGCAGCCAGCGCATCGCGCGCCGCTGCTTCGAGTCCCGCGAGGCCGCGTTCGCCCGCCAGGAAGCGCTCGCGCAGGCGCTGCAGCTCGCGGTACAGCTGCGGCGCGATGGCGCGCTCGGCGGCATCGAGAAATCGATTGCGCGAGGACATTGCCAGGCCGTCGGCCTCGCGCACCGTCTCGTGGGCGATGATCTCGGTCGGCAGGCAGAACTGGCGGCACATGCGTCGCACGATCATCAGCTGCTGGTAGTCCTTCTTGCCGAAGACCGCGACGCGTGGTTGCACGCAGGAGAAGAGCTTGAGCACGACCGTGGTCACGCCGTTGAAGAAGCCGGGCCGGAACTCGCCCTCGAGGATGTCGCCCAGGTCGGTCGGCGGCTGCACGCGGTAGTTCTGCGGCTCGGGGTACAGCTCGCTCTCGTTGGGCGCGAACAGCACGTAGACCTGGTTCTGCCGCTGCAGCTTCTCGATGTCGTCGAGCAGGGTGCGCGGATAGCGGTCGAAATCCTCGTTCGGGCCGAACTGCAGCCGGTTGACGAAGATCGACGCGACCACCGGATCGCCATGGCGCCGCGCCATCTGCATGAGCGACAAATGGGCATCGTGCAGGTTGCCCATCGTCGGCACGAAGGCGATGCGGTTCTGCCCGTGCAGCTGGTCGCGCAGTTCCTGGACGGTGCGGACGATCTTCATGCCGGCGGATCCGGCAGCACCTCGATCGGCTGATCGGCCACCTGGGCCAGCAGCTGCGCCACCGGCCCGTGGCTGGGGATCTGCAGGTCGGGCGCCAGGTCGAGCAGCGGCCGCAGGACGAAGGCCCGCTGGTGCATGCGCGGATGCGGCAGGATGAGCGGCGTCGAGCGCACGATCAGGTTGCCCACCAGCAGCAGGTCCAGATCGATCGTGCGCGGCGCGCTGTGCTGCGGATCGCCGGCGCGGCGCTTGCGCCCGAGCATGATCTCGATGTCGGCCAGGTGCAGCAGCAGCCCGTAGGGCTCCAGCGTCGTATCCAGGGCAACCACCGCGTTGGTGTAGTCCGGCCCGCTGGCGGCGACCGGCGCCGAACGGTAGAACCGCGACAGGCCGGCGAATGTCGAGCGCTCGATCGAGCGCAGCGCCTCGACCGCGGCGCGCAGGCCGGCCAGCGCATCGCCCTGGTTGGCGCCCAGGCCGATGTAGGCGCGCCGCGTCAGCGGTGGCGGGGATTCAGCCATCGTGCCCGTTGTCTCCCACCGTTCCGGCGTCGGCCAGTGCGCCCGCCGTTTCGGCAGCGCCCTTGCGCCGCCCGCCGCGCCGGCGCCGGCGCGGTGCCGGCGTGGCGCTGGCCTCGGGGCGCTGCTGCGTCATGCGGGTGCGCGTCGGCGCATCGGCCTCGAGGAATTCGGTCCACCACTGGCCCAGCTCGGCGGGTACCTCGCCGCAGTCGCAGCGCAGCAGCAGGAAATCGTAGCCCGCGCGCAGGCGCAGGTGTTCGATCAGGCGCAGCGGCGCCTGGCCGTGGCGCCGCTCGAAGCGCGGCTGCATCATCCAGATCTCGCGCATGTCGGCACTGTAGCGGCGCTGGATCGCCAGCTTCTCGGTCTGCGCGTCGAGCACGCGGTCGATCGCCGCGTCAAGCGCCGGCAGGCGCGGTTCGCCCGCCGCGACGGCTCTTTCCCACTGCGCCAGGACCTCGTTCCACAGCAGCGTGGCGAACAGGAAGCCCGGCGCGATGTGCTTGCCGGCACGCACCCGCTCGTCGGTGCGCGACAGCGCCAGCATGACGAAGCGCAGCCCGGCCGGCTGATCGAGGATCACGTCGAGCATGGGCAGCAGCCCGTGGTGCAGACCCTCGGCGCGCAACCGCTCGATGCAGCCGACCGCGTGGCCGCTGGTCAGCAGCTTGAGCATCTCGTCGAACAGGCGCGCCGCCGGCACGTTCTCGATCAGGGAGGCCAGCCGGCCGATCGGGGCCCGGGTCTGCGGATCGATCTCGAAGCCGAGCTTGGCCGCGAAGCGCACCGCGCGCAGCATGCGCACCGGGTCCTCGCGGTAGCGCGCCTCGGGGTCGCCGATGATGCGCAGGCGGCGTTTGCGCACGTCGCGCAGGCCGTCGTGGTAGTCGAGCACCTCCTGCTTGGTCGGGTCGTAGTACATGGCGTTGACCGTGAAGTCGCGCCGCGCCGCATCCTCGTGCTGCGCACCGAAGGCGTTGTCGGCCAGGACCCGGCCATGCGCGTCGGTCTCGCGATCCGCGTTGGCCAGTGCGCGGAAGGTCGAGGTCTCGATGGTCTCCGAACCGAACATCACGTGCACCAGGCGAAAGCGCCGGCCGATGATGATGGCACGCCGGAAATGCGACTTGATCTGCTCCGGCGTGGCGTCGGTGGCGACGTCGAAATCCTTGGGGGCGATGCCCAGCAGCAGGTCGCGCACCGCGCCGCCGACGATGTAGGCGCGATAGCCCGCCGCTTGCAGCGTCTCGCAGGTGCGCAGGGCGGCTTTCGAGACCAGGGCCCGGTCGATGCCGTGCTGTTCCGCACCGATGCGCTTGGGCGTGCGCCGGGTGCGCGGCTTGCCGGCAAGCAGCGTTTGGACCTTGTCCTGGACACGCTGGACGAGGCGCCGGATCATGGTGCGGCAATGGACATGGCGCGCATTCTACTGCCCCAGGCGCCCCGCACCGGGGCCGCCGCGGCGTTCCCGGCCGGGGGCGAGGGCGCTCAAGACGGGCGGCGCGATTGCAGCCAGGCGCGCAGCAGCGCCACGGTGAGCGCGCTGCGCCGGGCCAGGGCGTAGGCGTCGAGCGCGTCGAGCACCGAGACCAGGGTGCGCATGTCGCGCGGCAGGCGCGTCAGCATGTAGGGCACCAGCTCGTCATCGACGCGGGCGCCGCGCCCACGGGCGTAGGCTTGCAGCGCGGTAGCCCGCTGGGCGTCGGCAATCGGTCGCAGGGCGTACACCAGTCCCCAGCCCAGGCGCGTGCGTACGTCCTCGCGCAAGCGCAGGTCGGCCGGCGGGGCGTCGGCGCTGGTGATCAGCACGCAGGCCCGGGCGCCCGGGTCGGCGCGATTGCGCTGCTCGCGCACCGCGTTTTGCAGGGCGAAGAGGGCGGCCTGTTGCGCCGCATCCAGGCACTGCACGTCGTCGACCACGTACAGCCGGCGGCCCGGCACGAAATCCGGCACGGTTGAGAGGTCGGTCTGGCCGCCGCCGGCGGCGCGCGCCGTGGCGCCCAGCAGATGGCTGCGGCCGCTGCCGGGTTGGCCCCATAGATGCAGGAATTCCGGGCCAGTGCCGGCCAGGGCGGCATGCAGCGCGGCGAGTGCCGCGCCGTTTTCACCAGGCAGGAAGTTGTCCAGTGTGGGCGGCGGTGGCGCCGGCAACAGATCGAGGGCGTACTGCTCCGGGCCACCGGCGGCATCGCTCGCCGCGGCGCGCGCGCTGCGCCCGGCCCCGGTGGGCTCGCCGCGCGGATCCTCAGGCGCCACGATAAAAGGCGCTCGCCAGGTAGCGCTGGCGCAGGCGGCGCAGCGCGACCAGCAGCACGGCGCTTGACGGCAAGGCCACCAGCACCCCGAAAAAGCCGAAAACGTGGCCGAAGGCGAGCAGGGCGAAGATCACCGCCAGCGGGTGCAGGCCGATGCGCTCGCCGACCAGCCGCGGTGTGAGGAAAAAGCCCTCCACCACCTGACCGACACCGTAGATCGCCAGGATGCCCAGCAGGCCCTGCCAGGTGCCGTACTGCAGCAGGGCGACCAGCGTGGCCAGCGTCAGGCCCAGCGCGAAGCCCACGTAGGGGATGAAGATGAGCAGGCCGGTCAGCACCCCGATCGGCAGCGCCGAGTCGTAGCCGGCCAGGGCCAGGACCGTGGTGTAGTAGACCGCCAGCACCAGCATCACCGTGAGCTGGCCGCGCAGGAACTGCGCCAGCACCCGATCGATCTCGCCAAGGAAAGACATGATCTGGGCATGCCAGCGGCGCGGCAGGGCGGTCTCGAAACGGCGGCCGAAGTCCGGGGCGTCGAGCAGCAGGTAAAAAAGCACCATGGGGATCAAGGCCAGGGTCGCGGCAGCCTCGATCAGCGCCAGGCCGCCGTTGCCAAAGCGAGCCAGCACCGTCGTCACCATGTCCTGCTGGCCGACCTGCCGCATGGCCAGGTTGCGCAAGGCAGTGGCGTCGAGGTGCAGCGAGATGCCCAGCCATTGGCGCAGCAAGGGCATCAGCCGCGTATTGACCTGGGTGACGAAGGAGGGGAATTTCTCGTCGAGCGCGAGAAATTCGCGCTCCAGCACCGGCAGCAGGATGAGCACCAGGCCCAGCATGATGGCCGCGCACGCCACCACCATCAGCACGCTGCCCACGGTGCGCGGCAGGCCGTGCCGCTGCAGCCAGTCGACCCCCGGCTGCAGCATGTAGGCCAGCACGCCGGCCAGGGCGAATGGCGTGAGGATGGGTGCGAGCAGGTAGAAGAAGGTCGCGAGCAGCACGATACCCAGCGCGATCCAGCCCAGGGCGGGCAGGCGCAGGCGCAGCGCCGCGCCGGCCGCGCCCGGCCCATCGGTGGCTGGCGCCGCGGGCCCGTCGGCCAAGGCTGCCGCGGTCGCGGCGGCCGTCGCGGCGGCGCCTGCGGCTGCGGTCGCGGTGGCGGTCGAGTCGGTCGCCGCGTCGGCGGTCGTGCCGATCGCCGCGGCGGCGTTCGCGGCCGCGTTCGCCGCGGTGTTCGCGTCGGCAGTCGAGCCGGCTGCCGCGCCGGCCGTCCCGCCGGCAGTCGTCGCGGCGCTCGGCGCCGTGCCATCCCGCGCCTCGTCGCGCGCTGCAACCTGCGCCGTGCTCCGCGCGGAACCTTGTGCCGGACCCGGCGCCGCGCCTTGCGGTTCAGCCAATGGCATGCTCCCAGTACAATCGACCCGGCCGCGGTGCTGCGCGCCGCCGGGGGCTTGACGTCCGTGCGGCGGTGCGCCACGTTGCCGGCCCCCGAGTCTACGGCCGCGGCGGCCCGCCCGCAGCGGTTCCGCGGCCGGGCCTGCGGCGGGACTTGCGGCTGGACCTGCGGCCGGACGTACGGCCGGAGCCGACGCCGCGACCCGCAACCTGGAAACCCTACCCGCAATGAATTCCGAGTCCCCGTCCAAAGCAACCTCGCCGCAAGCCGGGCTCACCTACGCCGCGGCCGGTGTCTCGATCGACGCCGGCGATGAACTGGTCGCGCGCATCAAGCCGCTGGCCCGCCGCACCATGATCCCGGGTGTGCTGGGCGGCATCGGCGGTTTCGGCGCCCTGTTCGAGGTGCCGTCGGGCATGCGCGAGCCGGTGCTGGTGAGCGGCACCGATGGCGTCGGCACCAAGCTCAAGCTCGCCTTCACGCTGGACGGCCACGACACCGTGGGCCAGGACCTGGTCGCGATGAACGTCAACGACATCCTGGTGCAGGGCGCGCGTCCGCTGTTCTTTCTCGACTACTTCGCCTGTGGCCGGCTCGACGTGGCGATCGCCGAGCGCGTCGTGGGCGGCATCGCCCGCGGCTGCGAACAGGCCGGCTGCGCGCTGATCGGCGGCGAGACCGCCGAGATGCCCGGCATGTACCCGGAGGGCGAATACGACCTGGCCGGTTTCGCCGTCGGCGTGGTCGAAAAGTCCGACATCATCGACGGGCGCGGCATCGGCCCGGGCGATGCTGTGCTGGGCCTCGAATCGAGCGGGCCGCATTCCAACGGCTATTCGCTGGTGCGCCGCATCGTCGAGGCCTCGGGCACGTCCTATCACGCCGACTTCCACGGGCAGACCCTGGCCCGCACCCTGCTCGCGCCGACCCGCATTTATTGCAAGCCGGTGCTGGCGGTGCTCGGCCAGGTGCGGCTCAAGGGCCTGGCGCACATCACGGGCGGCGGATTGCTGGAAAACGTGCCGCGGGTGCTGCCGGCCGATACCTGCGCCGTGATCCGCCGCGCGGCCTGGCCGCGTCCGCCGATCTTCGACTGGCTGCAGGGCCAGGGGGGGGTCGCCGATGCCGAGATGCATCGCGTCTTCAATTGCGGCATCGGCATGGTCATCGTGGTCGATGCCGCCGATGCGGCGCGCACCATCGCCGCCTTCGAGGCGCAGGGCGAGCGCTGCCACCGCATCGGCGCGATCGAAGCCCGCGGTGCCGACGGCGCCGGCTGTCGCGTGGTCTAGGGCGGGTCCAGGCCGCGCTCAGCGGGCGGCCTGCCCCGCCACCCACTGCTGCAGCGCCGCCGCGACGCGCGCTTCTGCGTCCGGGGCGAAGGGGTCGATGCGCATCGCATCGGCCATCGAGCGCAGCCAGGTCATCTGGCGCTTGGCCAGCTGGCGCGTCGCGGCGATGGCCGCGGCGCGAAACGCCGCCGCCGCCGCCGCCGTGCCTTGTTCAAGATGCGCCCACGCCTGGCGATAGCCGACGCTGCGCAGCGCCGGCAGATCGGCATGCAGGTCGCCGCGCGCGCGCAAGGCGCGCACTTCGTCGAGAAAGCCGGCCCGCAGCATGGCGTCGAAGCGCTCATCGATGCGCCGGTGCAACTCGGCGCGATCCTCCGGCATGAGCGCGATGGTCGGGTGGAGCGCGCCGCGATGGTCCTGGCCGGCAAGCAGTTCCGACATCGGCCGACCGCCGCATTCGAAGATTTCGAGCGCGCGGCCGATGCGCTGGCGGTCGTTGGGCGCGAGGCGCCGCGCCGTGGCCGGGTCGACCTGGGCCAGGCGCGCGTGCAGCGCCGGCCAGCCGCGCTGAGCCGCCTCCTCGGCCAGCCGCGCGCGCACCGCCGGATCGGCCGCGGGCAGCTGCGCCAGGCCGGCGCGCAGCGCCCGCGCGTACATCATCGTGCCGCCGGTAACGAGGGGCAGCTTGCCGCGTTGCCGGATGTCGGCGATCGCGGCCGTGGCGTCGCGCAGGAACTCGGCCGCCGAGTACGGTTGTGCCGGATCGCGGATGTCGACGAGATGGTGCGGCAGGCGCGCGCGCTCGGCCGCCGACGGCTTGGCCGAGCCGATGTCCAGGCCGCGGTAGACCTGCGCCGAATCGATCGAAACGATCTCCAGGTCGAAGCGGGCCGCCAGCGCCAGCACCAGGGCGCTCTTGCCGCATGCCGTAGGACCCAGCAGCAACAGCGCCTCGGGCGGCGCGCCGCCTGCCGCCGGCGCGCCGCTCATCGACCGCGCAGGAACAGCCGGTCGAGGTCGCCCATGGCCAGTTGCACCCAGGTCGGCCGGCCGTGGTTGCACTGGTCGGCCCGTTCCGTGCGTTCCATCTGGCGCAGCAGGGCGTTCATCTCGTCGAGATTGAGCAGGCGGTTGGCGCGCACCGCGCCGTGGCAGGCCATGCTGGCGAGCAGCTCGTCGCGGCGCTCGCGCAGCACGCGCTCGGCGCCGAACTCGCGCAGGTCGGCGAGCACCTGGCGCACGAGTTCCGGCACGTCGGCCTGGGCCAGCAGCTGCGGCAGCGCGCGCAGCGCCAGCTGCTGCGGTCCGGCCGGCCGCAGGTCCAGGCCCAGGCGGGCCAGCACGTCGACTTGATCCTCGGCGGTGGCCACGTCGAGGGCGCTGGCGGCGAACACGTGCGGGATGAGCAGCTGCTGGGCCGCCAGTTCGCCCTGGTCCAGGGCGCCCTTGAGGCCTTCATAGACCACGCGCTCGTGCGCCGCATGCATGTCGACAATGACCAGCCCCTGGGCATTGCGCGCCAGGATGTAGACGCCGCCCAGCTGCGCCAGCGCGTACCCCAGTGGCGGCAAGGTGGCGTCGGCCGGCGCCGGCCAGGCCGGCGCCACCATCCCCTGGGGCGGGCGGTCCGCCGCCCCGGCGCGGTCCAGGGGACCGGGCTCGGCAAGCTGCCCCGCCGCCGGGGTTTCCGCGCGCAGGGCGCTCCACGGGTCGGGTGCGCCATCGGCGGCCGGCGCCTGCCAGGCCATCGCCAGGCGCACCTGCGCCGGGTCGGGCGGCCGCGCCGCGTCGCCGCGCAGTGGCCACGCACTGCCCACATCCGGCCGCCCCGAACCCGGGCCGGCGCCCAGGCCGGATCCCAGGCCCGTGCCCGCCGCGCCAGCCCGCGACGGCGCCAGCGCCCGGTCGACCGCGCGGCGCACGAATTCGTGCACCGCCGAGCTCTCGCGAAACCGCACCTCGCTCTTGCTCGGGTGCACGTTGACATCGACCGCCGCCGGATCGATCTGCAGGAACAGGCAGTACATGGGTTGCGCCGAGCCGTGCAGCACGTCGGCGTAGGCCGCGCGCAGCGCGTGGCCGAGCAGCTTGTCGCGCACGAACCGGCCGTTGACGTAGAAAAACTGCGCGTCGGCCCGCACCCGCGTCGCGGTCGGCGCGCCGACCCAGCCGGCGAGGCCGATCGCGCCGCTGCGCTCGTCGAGCGTGCAGCAGGATTCCGTGAATCCGTCGGGCATGAGCGTGCGCACGCGCGACGGCAGGTTGCCCGCCGGCGCGTCGAGCACGCTGCGCGCCTCGTGGCGGACCTGGAAGGCGACCTGCGGGTGGGCCGCGGCGATGCGTTCGACCACCGTCACGCAATGGCCCAGCTCGGTGGCCTCGGAACGCAGGAACTTGCGTCGCGCCGGCGTGTTGTAGAAGAGTTCGGCCACCTCGATGCGCGTCCCGACCTCACCGGCGGCCGGTTCGACCGGCGCCCCGGCCTGCGCCTGGATCTGCCAGGCGTGCGCGTCGGCCGCCGTGCGCGAGACGATGCTCACGTTGGCCACCGAGGCGATGCTGGCCAGCGCCTCACCGCGAAAGCCCAGCGTCGCCACGGTCTCGAGGTCGTGCAGGCTGGCGATCTTGCTCGTGGCGTGGCGCTGCAAGGCCAGCGCCAGCTGGTCGGCGGCGATGCCGCAGCCGTCGTCGCTGACCACGATGCGGCGCACGCCGCCGCCTTGCAGCCGCACCTCGATCCGGCGGGCACCGGCGTCGAGCGCGTTCTCGACCAGTTCCTTGACCACCGAGGCCGGCCGCTCGACCACCTCGCCGGCGGCGATCTGGTTGATCAGCGCATCGGGCAGCAGCAGGATGCGCGGCGGTTCCGGCCGCCGCGGCTCGGACCCCGGGGCGGGCGCCGCCGCGGCCGACGCTTCGGCGGCCGTGGCCGATGCCGGAGCCGGCGCGGCATCGTGGCGCGGGATTTCGGCGGCAGTGGCGACGGGCGGCATCATCGGTCGATTATATGTACCGCGATGCGGCGCCAAGCGCGGCGCGCCGCGCGTCCCGGGCGCCGCCATACCCGCTCCGGTAACATGGGCGGTTTGCGACAACCCGGGCGCGGCGATTTTGAACGGCATCAACTGGCTGGATCTCTTCGGCGCGCTCGATCGCTTCTTGCTGGCCCTGGCGCGCGAACACGGCGCGACGGCCTACGGCATGCTGTTCCTGATCGTCTTCGCCGAGACCGGCCTCGTGTTCATGGCCTTCCTGCCGGGCGACTCGCTGCTCTTCGTCGCGGGGGCGATCGCCGCCAGCGGCGCCTTCCACCTGCTGCCGCTGACCCTGAGCATCATCGTCGCCGCCGTCCTCGGCAACGCCTGCAACTTCGCCATCGGATCCTGGCTCGGGCACAAGATCTACGACGGGTCGGTGCGCTGGATCCACAAGGAGTCGCTCGACCGCACCCACGCGTTCTTCGAGCGCCACGGCGGCAAGACGCTGATCGCCGCGCGCTTCATCCCGGTGGTGCGCTCTTTTGCGCCGCTGGTCGCCGGTGCCGGCAAGATGTCGGTGCAGCGCTTCCAGGCCTTCAGTGCGGCCGGCGCCGTGCTGTGGTGCCTGCTGCTGGTCGGCGGCGGTTATCTCTTCGGCAATGTGCCGCTGGTCCGCGACCACCTGGGGCTGGTTCTGGCGGTCGGCCTGGGCAGCGCGCTCGGACCCTTGCTGCTGGTCGGGTTGCTGCGGATCTACCGCGCGCGCCGGCGGCGCTGAGCGCGCCGGCCCCACGCAAGCGTGCGGCCGGCGATCGTCGCCTCAGCCGATCGGATTGCGCGCCGCCGGCGGATTCTTGGCAAAGTAGCCGCGGATACCCTGGAACAGCGCATTGGCCATGCGCCGCTGGTAGGCCAGGTCGCGCAGACGGGCTTCCTCGTCCGGATTGCTGATGAAGGCCGTCTCGACCAGGATCGACGGGATGTCCGGCGCCTTGAGCACGGCAAAGCCGGCCTGCTCGACGTGGCCGCGGTGCAGCCGGTTGATGCCGCCGAGCTCGCGCAGCACGGCATCACCGAAGCGCAGGCTGTCGCTGATCTGCGCCGTGGTCGAGAGATCGAGCAGCACCCGGGTGACCTGCGGGTTGTGCGTTGCCACGTTGATGCCGCCGATGCGGTCGGCGTCATTTTGCTGGCGCGCCAGCTCGGCCGCGGCGCTGCTCGTCGCGCCGCTTTCCGAGAGCGCAAACACCGAGGAGCCGCGCGCGTCGGAGTGGACCCAGGCATCGGCGTGGATCGAGACAAAAAGATCGGCCTGCACCCGGCGCGCCTTGCTGACGCGCATGCCCAGTGGTACGAAGTAGTCGGCATCGCGCGTCATGAGCACGCGATAGTCCGATTGCTGTTCGATCAGCGCGGCCAGCTGGCGGCCGATCGACAGCGTGACCAGCTTCTCGTAGGTGCCGCGCTTGCCGATCGCCCCCGGATCCTCGCCGCCGTGGCCCGGATCGACCGCGACGGTGATGATCCGCCGCAAGGCCCGCGCCGGCCGGCGCGCGCTGGCGGGTGCCGTGTCGTCGGCGCGGATGGCGCCGTCGGTGGCGGCGGCATTGCCGGATTCGGCCGCGGCCGATCCGGCGGCGGGCCGGCTGCCGGACGGTGCGGCCGGCACATCGTCGGCCAGGCCGGGTGCCGCGGCGGGCGGCGAAGCGGCGCCGGCGGGCGCGCTTTCATTGGGCAGATCCTGTGCGCCCGCCTCGGCGCCAGCCAGCGGGCCGGCCGGTGGGGGTGCGCCCTGGCCCGCAGCCTGTGGCGCGGCATCCGGATCGACCGCCTCGGGACCCAGGCCGCGCGGCTCGGGCGGCGAGCGCAGCAGCGCCATGAGCGCATCGTTCGCGCCTTCCGGATAGAGATCCAGCACCAGCCGGTTGCGATAGGGGCCCGCCGGTTCGAGCGCGAAGACCTGCGGATCGACCGGCGTCTTCAATTCGAGAACCAGGCGCATCACGCGCGGCCGGTACTGGCCGACCCGGATGCGGGCGATGAACGGATCCTGCGGATCGATCTTCTTGAGCTGATCGAAGAACTCCGGCGTCAGGTCGATGCCTTCGATGTCGACCACCAGGCGCAGCGGTTTGCCATCCTTGAGCAGGAAATGATGGAACTTGAGCGGGACATCGTGCTCGATCGTCACCCGCGTGTACTCCGGCGCCGGCCACAGGCGCACCGCCAGCAGGCCGGCACCCCGCGCGACGAACGGCGTGAGCGGCAGCAGCAGTCCGCCCGCGGCGCCGATCGCGCCGCGGATCAGGCGGCGCCGTGCACCGGCGAGGATGGGTGGTCGATCCGCTCCAGGCATTGCGCTCCGAGCTCCGTGTAGGCCTTGATCGTTACCCGGCGGCCGGGCTCCATGGTGGCGCCCGCCGCAGCGGCCGGATCGACCTGCAGGGTAAGTTGCAGGTCGCACGGCGGCAGGAACGCCCCAGCTTGCTCCGGCCATTCGACGAGGCAGACGGCGGCCGGTCCGAAATATTCCCCGAAACCCCGATCCAGAAATTCTTCTGGAACTTTGAATCGATAAAAATCAAAGTGATACAAGTGTAATCTCGAAACCTCGTAAGGTTCAAGCAGGGCGTAGGTCGGGCTTTTGACCGATCCCTGTACCCCGCATCGGCGCAGCAGCGCGCGCACCAGGGCGGTCTTGCCGGCGCCCAGGTCACCGCTCAGGCCGATGGCCAGGCCCTGCCGCTCAATCGGGGCGGCAAGATCGAGCAGCGCGTCGGCCAGCGCAGCACCCAGCGCTGCGGTGGCCGCCTCGTCGCGCAGGAATCGATCGATCGTTGCCGTCGGTTTCTCTTGCGCCATTGCCCCATCCAGCCCGGCGCTACCATCGCACAATGCGCCGCCAGCAAGCATAGCGACACCCCGGGTCCGACAGTTGCCATGGCAGCCCCCGAAATCTGGTCCGAACTTGCCGATCGGATCAAGCAATGGGGCACCGAGCTGGGTTTCGGGGCGGTCGGCATCGCCGACCTTGACGTCGCCGAGGCTGCGGGCCACCTCGAGCAGTGGCTGCAGGACGGCCGGCACGGCAGCATGGCCTACCTGCAACGCCACGCCCACCTGCGTGCCGAGCCGACGCGTCTGCAGCCTGGCGCGCTGCGCGTCATCAGCGCGCGCCTCGATTATCTGCCGCGCGATGCGCCGCCGGACTGGGCTGGGCGCGAGCAGGCCCGGCTCGAAGAGGGCGGCGCCGCGGTGATCTCCATATACGCGCGCGGTCGCGACTACCACAAGGTGCTGCGCGGCCGCCTGCGCGAGCTCGGTGCGCGCATCGCGCAGGCCGTGGGCCAGCCCGCCTTGCGCCCCTACTGCGACAGCGCGCCGCTGCTCGAGGTGGAATTCGCACGCAAGGCCGGACTGGGCTGGCGCGGCAAGCACACCCTGCTGCTCAGCCGCGAGGCCGGATCGATGTTCTTCCTGGGCGAGATCCTCACCGACCTGCCACTGCCGGTGGATGAGCCGGTAAGTGGTCATTGCGGTTCCTGCACCGCCTGCCTCGACATCTGCCCGACGCGCGCCATCACCGCGCCCTATGCGCTCGACGCGCGCCGCTGCATTTCCTACCTGACGATCGAGCACGACGGCGCCATCCCGGAGGAACTGCGCCCGGCGATCGGCAATCGGGTCTACGGCTGCGACGACTGCCAGCTGGTCTGCCCGTGGAACCGCCACGCACGGCGCGCCGCGTTGCCGGACTTCGATGTGCGCAACGGCCTGGATGGCGCCAGCCTGACCGAGCTGTTCGGCTGGAACGCGGAGCAGTTCGCCGCACGCCACGCCGGCAGCGCGATCCTGCGCATCGGCCACGAGCGCTGGCTGCGCAACCTGGCGGTTGCCCTGGGCAATGCGCCCAGCACCCCCGAGGTGATCGCGGCGCTGCAGTCGCGGGCCGACCACCCGGGCGCCCTGGTTCGCGAGCACGTGAAATGGGCGCTGGCGCGGCATGGCGTTGCCGCAGTGGCTGGCTCGCCGCCCGTGCCGGGCTAGTGCCGGCCGGCGGCATTGCCGGTTCCGACGTGGACTCCGGGCGTGGATCGAAGGAAGAAGGCGAGAATCGCCTCCAATGCCGGGAATTCGCGATTTCGCCTGCGCCGTCTATAATCCACGCCGCTGCTGCTGTAGCTCAGTCGGTAGAGCAACTGATTCGTAATCAGTAGGTCGGACGTTCGATTCGTCTCAGCAGCACCATGAAAACAAAGACATACGCCGGCCACGAGCCGGCGTTGTTATTCGTGTAGACGCCATGTAGACGCCTTCCTACCCTCGGGCGCAACGGCTTTCGATCATTACTGCAACGTTGCGGATTTGCCGCAATGCTGACCCGCGCCGTCCAACGGGCGCTGCTATACCTCCCGCACCCCTCGACTTGAAACAAGTAGGCATGAAATCCCCAACTGGGTCCGGGCGTGATCGGGAATTTTTCGAAGCTGACGCTCCCAAGACGTAAGCGTCGCTCCGAGGCCGTCTTGACGATCAGAGGTTTGTGATCTCTTTTAGCTGAAGGCTGATTTCGGTCAGGTCGAAGGCGGTCGGGTCAAAGT